>VYLL01000001.1_pt1 | contig 185453 bp, 191 predicted proteins | sample 5114301 | NCBI WGS metagenome assembly VYLL01 (sample SAMN12291809, study PRJNA351875) | freshwater metagenome | isolation source: freshwater lake | place: USA: Michigan, MSU2 Lake | collected 2011-08-16 | reverse complement strand
ACGCACCACTTGCTCACGTACCGTAGCCTGAGCGGAGGCTGTCCTGTTCCTTCCATCTTTTTTTGCCATGCACAAATATACATAATCCTTACCAATTTATGCTCCTATTAATAACTTAAAAAGTATGAAAAAATTTGAATTGAATTCTTATTACGTAACTGAATTAACAAATGATGAGCAGCTAGAGTTAGTCGGAGGCTCGTTTTGGTCAGTGCTAGGAAACATCATCGGTGGCGTAGCTCGCGTGTTTTATGAACTATATGATTGGTTTTTTTGATTGGTTTTTGTTGGAGCGAAAAATTCATGTAAATTAAACTAAATGAAAAAAATTGAATTAAAAAACTTGGGTGTAAGCGAAATGACAGAGTCCGATATGATTAGCATAGAGGGCGGCAGTTGGCTTTCCCGAGCATGGACTAACATCTGCGGTGCCGCTGGTGCAGTCGCTGAGTGGGTTTACGGAGCTGTTGTATGGATTTCAAACCATTTTGAATAATTAATTGATAAACTTGTAAAAAATGAAAACAATTGATTTCAAAAAATTGGGTGTAAGTGAAATGAGCCACTCAGACATGTTAACCACCGAGGGCGGCAGCTGGCTTTCCCGAGCATGGAAAAATGTTAGCGATACTTTGTGTGCTGTCGCTCAGTGGTGTTATGATGCGGCTTTATGGATTGGAAGCCACTTTGAATAACGCATCAAATTCACAAATTCACAAATTAACCAAATCAAAAAATGAAAAGTATTGATTTTAAGAAAATGGGTGTAAGTGAGATGACACACTCAGACATGCTGACCACCGAGGGTGGAAGCTGGCTCTCCAGAGTTTGGGGGGAAATAAAACAGGGCTTTATTGATGGTTGGAATGCCGTGAAGGAATTTTTCCATTAATTTTGTATAGGGAGGTGATTTGCTAAAAGACATACTATGATTAATCATCGCTTTGTTGAAGTATGTAAAAAGCCAAGCACCTTCCTTTTGACATATTTACTTATTCTAATTTCTAATTGGTCAATTGGCCAAACACCCAACTCGCTAACAGGAGTTGTTAGGAATTTAGAAACCAAGCTTGGCATTCCTTATGTAAGCATCGGAATAGAAGGAACAACATTGGGTGTTGTTTCTAATGAAAACGGAATGTTCAAACTAACTATTCCTCGAGAAAATATCGAAAACAGATTTTTTTTTTCATGCATTGGTTACAAAACCGCCTATATAAATTTAAATGATGGCCAAGTTTCACAGCCGTTAGAAATATCATTGGAAGAAGATATCGTTCTTCTGGAACAAATATATGTTAAGGCGGACGGAGAAACACCTTTACAAGTCTTGAAAGAAGCCGCAAGAATTACGAAAGAAAAAAGCTATGCGCCAGCTATATTGCACACATACTATAGGGAATTTGTCAAGAAAAATTCAAGCTATACTGAGTATGCGGATGGTTTGATCGATTATTATTTACCTAGCATGGCTAAATGGAATCGTAGGTCTGCCATAGAAGTAAAGGTAAATGAATCGCGATCAGAAAAAGTATATATACCCGTGGATTCTGGTCTGGATTTAAGCCCACACCAAATAATAAATCTCAGAATCCTGCCGAGTTACTGCAATCCTGAACGAATAGTGAGTTATTTTACAAAAGATAATTCAGAGAAATATTATGTTTTCTCAATTTCGGAAGACATTGCTAAGGGCTTGTATCTAATCTCAGTCTCTCCAAATATAAATGTTAAAGAAAAGTTGTATGCGGGTAAAGTGTATATCGACAAAGCCTCCATGATAATTAGGCAAGCCGACATCGAAATACCTTCATCTCATCTCCCGTATACCGATGAGAGCGTGATAGTAGTACGACAGAAAATCGAAAAATTTAGGCTAAATATTCAGTATCAAATATCAAATGAAAAATGCTTTATTAAACACATGCGGGCAGACGTTACGCTGCGGGCTTACAATAAAAAGAGTACAAATGTTACTCATTCTTTTGTAAGTGAATTTGTCATTAATCAAATTGACTTTGACAACATCAGTCCATTCAAAAAAGAAGAACTCTTTAAAAAGAATAGCCTACAAAAAAGTAAAACCAAGTTTCAAAATGAATTCTGGTTTAATCAAGGCGGCCTAGTGGCCACGCCAGATGAGGAATCGATCATAAATAATTTGAATAAAAACAAAAGATAACTTAAAGATCTATTCCGTTTCCTTGACCCTAACTAGCGCAAGCGTCCGCTTGCGCTTCGAAAGTTTGATCAACTAAAACAAAATGTTCCCCGAAAACACTTACTTCCCCGCCTATACCCGCACAGCCATCATTTACATAGGCTGCATTGTCTGTTGCTTTATAGCGCTTTGCGCCATGCCTTATTTAAAAACAGATGTGAGCGTGCGCTCTTCGGCACTTATCCGCCCTGCTTCTGAGGTAAACGTAATCCGCTGCATTAGCTCGGGGAAGATAAGGGAAACGTATGCAGGAGAAAACAAAAAAGTAAAAGCGGGTGAGTTGCTTTATGTGATCGACTCTGAGACACTCAATGAACAAGAAGATTTTTTTCAGGAGAAAATAAGTATCAAGAAATCGTTGGCAGAAGATGTGGAGTTGGTGATAGAGGCATCAAAAACACCCCTAGCTACAAAACCAATTTTTAATAATGCGATCTATCGGCAAAGTTTTTTTACCTATCTGCAGAAATTAAGCGAAGCACAAAACGTTTATAATAAAGCCAAGCAAGCACACGACCGCCAATTGAAACTTTATCAAGAAAAAGTGATTGCTGCCATGGAGTTTGAAAATTTTCAGTTTGAACTGAAAAAGGCAGAAGATGCTAGAGCCCAACTGAAAGAAACACAGCGCAGCCAATGGCAAAGTGAATTGAAAACGCTGCAAGAGGAAAAGAATGAGTTGGAGAGCCAGCTCGTACGCATACAAAAAGAGAAAGCCCTGCTTACCATCACAGCACCGGTAAGCGGCACGCTGCAAAATTTAATGGGCGTATATGTGGGCAGCAATGTTTTTGCCAACCAAGAGCTAGGGCAGATCTCGCCCGATACCAGCATGCTTGTGATTGCGTATGTGCAGCCAAACGATATTGGTTTTATCAAAAAAGATATGAACGTGCGCCTACAGGTGGATGCGTTCAACTACAATCAATGGGGAATGGCCACGGGCAAGGTAATAGCTGTGCCACAAGATATTAAGCTCATTGACAACAAACCTGTTTTTGAGGTGCGCTGCTCACTAAATAAGGATTTTCTTCAACTGAAAAGCGGCTACAAAGGCTATTTGAAAAAAGGAATGACGCTGCAAGCACGGTTTATCGTTACCGAGCGCAGCTTGTGGCAGTTGTTGTATGATAAGGTAGATGATTGGGTGAACCCGAATTTGAAGTAGTTAAGAAATAGGAGTTAGTAAATACACTCTGTTTCCGGTTGCCAGTTTCCGGTTAGTGGGTAAGGAGTAACTGGTGATTGGCTATAGAGAAATCGTTTGCGAATCTCTCTGGCTGCAACATAATAATGGAGTAAAAAATTAAAGGGGCGTGATGAAGGAACTAAACTCAGTGATGGAAAAAATGGGTATCCCTCGAAACGGGTTCAATACCTTTAAGTCGGCATCACCACTGATAATGCAATCTGCTTTGGCCTCGAAGGCCAGTCGCAGAAATTTTACATCTGAAAAATCTCGGCACATTATAAGATCAGTAGTTTTTGTATCCAGGTCCATACCCTTAGCGAAAATGTTCTCTACGGCTTTCAACCGCTCGGCCAAAGAAAGGTATTTGTTGAATTTATCGCGTTGGATAACGCTTACTATTTCAGCTTTTGTATCAGCACTAAAAACAATGATACCTTTTTGCAAGGCAACATTCACCACTTGCATGACGATGCCGTTTGGTTTTAGAATGGCGCTGATGAGTGTGTTGGTATCAAATACAAAACGCATTATTGATTATTTGCTAAGAAAGGATTCAAATACATCCTTATCCAATCGAGTCAATCTGCTGATCATATCAGCAGGAACGCCTTTTTCTGCTAACGAGATGGCCAGTTCCAATTGGTCGGTGCCTGTAGGATACAATTCTCCAGCCAGCAATGCTGACAACGCGCCAGATGTTAAGATCGCCTGTGCTTCAATAGGAAGAGTTTGCCATATTTTGGCAGCTTCATCTTTCATTTGTATAGTAACTGTTTTCATCACATGGTGATTTTGTAAAGGCAAAGATAGGTATTGTTTTGGACAGCTAAATAATGAATAGGTAGTTGTATGAAAATTCCAAAAATTAAACAACGCGACATCACCGACTGCGGTGCGGCTTGCCTTGCATCTATTGCCGCGCATTACGAATTGCAGCTACCTGTAGCACGCATTCGTCAGTTGGCATCGACCGATAAAAAGGGAACGAATGTACTCGGAATGATCGAGGCTGCCGAGAAGCTTGGGTTTCAAGCCAAGGGAGTGAAAGGGCCTTTTGAAAGTCTGTTTAAAATACCAAAGCCTGCCATTGCGCACGTCATCATCAAAGAAGTGCTGCTCCATTACGTTGTTATCTACGATGCCACGCCAAAGTATATTGAAGTAATGGATCCGGGCGATGGTCAGGTACACAGGCACACGCATGAAGAATTTAGAAAGATTTGGACGGGTGTTTTGATTCTTTTATTGCCGGGCGAAACTTTTCAAAAAGGTGATAAGAAAGAGGCGATGACCTCGCGTTTTTGGCGATTGGTACATCCTCACAGAAGTGTTATGATTCAGGCACTATTTGGTGCGCTGGTCTATACCATCCTCGGTCTTTCCACTTCTATTTATGTGCAGAAGATTGTAGACTATGTGTTGGTAGATGGCAATAGAAATTTGTTGAATCTGATGAGCATTGCGATGGTGGCCTTGCTGCTCCTATCCATTTTCATAGGCTACACCAAAAGCCTATTTACGGTGCAAACCGGGCAAATGATCGATTCCCGATTAATACTCGGCTACTACAAACACTTGCTCAAACTTCCACAGCAATTTTTTGATACAATGCGCGTGGGTGAAATCCTTTCGCGCATCAACGATGCGGTGAAGATCAGGGCGTTCATCAACGATGTGTCTATAAACCTGGCCGTTAACTTTTTCATGATCGTGTTCTCGTTCGCGCTCATGTTCACCTACTATTGGAAATTGGCCGTTGTTATTTTATTGGTGATCCCGTTCTATTCCATCATTTACTACATCACTAATCGGTTGAACAAAAAGGCAGAGCGTAAATTGATGGAGAACGCTGCCGAACTGGAGTCGCAACTAGTGGAATCGCTCAATTCCGTAAGCACAATCAAGAGCTTCGGGTTGGAGCAACATGCCAATATAAAAACGGAAGATAAATTCTATAATCTGTTGCAGACGGTTTATAAGTCTGGATTGAATAATTTATTTTCCAATTTTTCTACCGAGTTTATTTCGCGGCTATTTACGATCATTTTACTTTGGGTAGGTGCAGGTTTTGTGTTGGATAGTCAGATTACACCAGGCGAGTTGTTATCGTTCTATGCATTGATTGGTTATTTCACTGGCCCGGTCAGTAGCTTAATTGGTATGAACAAAACCATTCAAAATGCGATGATTGCGGCTGATCGGTTGTTTGAGATCATGGACTTAGAGCGAGAAAGCGATGAAAATAAAGTGACACTAACTCGTGAAATGGTTGGAGATATTGAATTTAAGAATGTAGCATTTCGCTACGGTTCAAGGGTCACCGTTTTTCAAGATTTCAATCTCGTTGTGCCTAAGGGAAAAGTAACGGCTTTAGTGGGCGAAAGCGGTTCTGGAAAATCTACGTTGATCAATATTTTGCAAAATCTGTATCCTATTTTGTCCGGCAGCATCCGCATCGGTGAATACGATCTGAAGTACATTGAGAATAACTCGCTCCGGCACTTGGTTGGTGTAGTGCCCCAAAAGGTAGATCTCTTTGCCGGAAATGTAGTCGATAACATTGCGGTTGGAGATTACCAGCCCGACATGAAAAAGATCATTTCCATCTGCACTTCTTTGGGCATTATGGAGTTTATCGAAAAACTACCAGCTGGATTCAATACTTATTTGGGTGAGAATGGAGCTACGTTATCAGGTGGGCAAAAACAACGCATTGCTATCGCACGGGCGCTTTACCGCGACCCAGAAGTATTGATACTAGATGAGGCCACTTCCGCATTAGATTCTGCATCCGAGCAATACGTTCATCGTATGGTAGAATGGATGCGAGAGAACGAAAAGACGGTTATCCTCATTGCCCACCGCCTAAGCTCGGTTTTACGAGCCGACAAAATTGTGGTGTTATCTCAAGGCACTGTTGTTGAAGAAGGGCATCACGATCAACTGATCAGCAATCGAAAACAATACTATGAGTTGTGGAAGCAGCAGTTCCCGATGATGGAGGAAAAAGTGTATGCCAATACCTGTTAAATCAGGTGGTTTTGATACCTGATTTATCAGGTATTTCGGATTTGGGTTTGGAAAATGCTTTTTGACAACAATACTTTTATATCAAGGCTTCCGGCCGGGGCTGAAAAATAAATTTTAACTTAAAAAATAAAAATTATGAGAACCTTGGAATTGCAGAACATCGGCTTATCGGAAATTAAAGCAGTTGACACGATCGTCATAAACGGTGGTCATTCTGAATCTGAAATTCGATTCTTGATGGACGCGAATGGATGGAGCCGCTCAACAGCCGTGGAATGTCTTGATTTAGCAAATCAATATGCTTGTAGGCCTTAGAAAAAATTGGATTAAGTGGGGCAATTGCATTTTGTTCCACTTAATTTTAACACATGCTTCTTTTGCGCAAAATGTGTATCATGAATTTGAAGAGGCAAAAGGTTTTTGGCTAGGCGGAGAAAACAGTCTTTCGGAGGATTTATTCAAGTCACTTGAACAAAAATTTCAAACTGAACCCGAAATGTTGGCTCAATGCTACTATTATTTAGGCAATATCAATCATGTTAAAGGTAACTTTAAAGCTGCGATAGTTTACAATAAAAAAATACTGGAGCTAGATCTTGGTTCGGAAATTCTCAAACATTCAACTCTAAATGGAGACCACTTAAAACATTTGGCTTGCAGTACGCTTGCTGATATCTATCTCGCATCGGACAACTACAAAGAAGCATTGTTTTTTTTGAGTTTGGAGAGCACGAAGTATAGTACCTCAAATTCTGAAACGCTCAGCGGCCATTTTATCCCACCGGATTTTGTCCATAGTCTTAATGCAAAGAGATGGGGTGACGCCTATTCGGGGCTTGGGAAGTACGACAGTGCCGTTTTTGTTTTGTTGCCTTACTCTTTTGGTGAAGACCGTGCCAATCAGCTTGTCTTCGATAAACTTCGTATGGTGGTTACGAAAGCATATGATAGTGCTACCACTAGGGCGGAAACAAAAAAAATGTTGAGTGCCGGACATAGAGTGGATTTGAAAAATAGGATAATTGAAATAGACATATTTCAAAAATCGATCAGAATCCCGATTGATAACTCGCTTCAAATGTATTTCATTAGTCAACAAACGGTGAGAGATTTTTTGCTAAACTCAAAACCCGTCCAATTTTTACTTTCCGCTGACTGGTAATCTAGCTCGTCTTAAACTGCAGCATCGTTTGTTGTCTGCGAAAAATCCAGGGAGGCGTAGGTTCGATTTCTTTCCAAAGTCCTTTTCGGTTTTCTTTTGATTTCTCCTTAATCGTTTCAAATGCTTCAATCGGATTCCTTTCAGATGTCCAAGCTAAGCCTTCTTCCAGTAATTTTTCACGAGGGTCTTCTCCATCGATCAAGATAATTCCCAGACGATTACCCAACCGGTCTTTACCTTGAATTTGAACTTCCACGTTTCTATCAAGAATTAACTTCTCAAGAAGCCGCTTCGCTTTGTCGCCATATTCTTGTTCTAGTTCTGGGGAATCCCAACGGACGCAAGAGTTCACTACTGATTTTATTGAACCCGATCTCATCAAACAATTTGCCCAACAGAAGTTCTGGCTCCACTAACCGAATAGCGTCAATGCCTTTGAAAAACAAATCGATTATAACTCGCTCGTTTTCAATTTCGAAATTGATTTTCGATTGCTTTGTAAATGAAGAAATGTATTGCTCGCCTTCGGCAACTAGAGTATGTATTTGTTCAGGGTCTTTTGAACTTCCAATCGTTTTTACAACCGAGTACTTACCATGGATATTGCTGAAAAGTTGGATACTTACAACTCCGCCCTTATTAGGTTTTCTTCTGACGAACACTTCCTAAAGCTACCTTGGGACAGCCACTAACGAAAGAAAAATGCAGATTTTAAACTGCATTGAAAGTTTTCAACCCGTTGCCCAAGAAACCGAGGAACTCAGGAGCCAGCGGTATAATTTGTTAACCAAAAAGATTATTCTTTTCTTCCAACGTCATTACCCTTTTGGAGATAGACAATATCTCCTTCAACAAAACATCGTTTTTAATTTCATGCTTGAGAGATTCACTTCTAAGCTCTTTAGTTTCTTTTTGCAATTCTTTTGTTTGCGTCTGAAGTTCTTTGGTTTGCTGTGAACTGACATCGATTCTTTTTAAGATTTCTTCAAACAAATGGTCATGGCTATCTAGCCGATCTAAAATTCTATCAGTCTTTTGAAGATATTCAGCCAATAATTCAATTATTTTCTCTTCATTTTTCATAGGGATGCAAGAATGAAGTATTAAAATTACCTATTAGATATTCAAAATCAAAGCATATTGCCGAAAGCAAAAAATTGACGTGGCGTAATACAATGGCTAAGCACAATGTCATTTTCATCTACATCTTCAATCACGGCTATTGGCGGGAAAAATGAAATTCCGACTCGCTGACAGCGTATTCGGCACTCTGCCAAAAACCGATCATAAAATCCTTTGCCATAACCAACACGGTGCCCGTTGTTGTCAACTGCCAGGAGAGGAACAATCACCATGTCAATTTTTTCAGTGGGAGTAGGAACGCCCTGTTCTGGCTCCAATATTCCCCACTTGTTTTTTTTGAGTTGATGAAGCCCTTCGAAATAGATATTCTCTAACTGATCGCCAACCACTTTAGGGATTGAAATCCGAACGTTTGGGAATTCTCTTCGAATACGATCAATAATTGGCCACGTGTCGGGTTCTTTTTTACTTTCGATGGGCAAAAAAATATGGATGCACTTGATGAATGAAAGGTCAATTTGAGCAAAGAACTGATTGTAAAGTTGAAAATTAAGTTGCTGATAGGCACCCTCGGATAGGGCAAGCCTCTTCTGAAGAAATGCTTTTCGAACCTCTTCTTTAGTCATAGATCAGCACATTGAATTTAAAGTCAAATGGGTCGAGATGATCGATCGCCTTCCGGATGAAAGACGGATCGCTTTGATAGAAGTTTAAAAAGTTGTCCGTGCGTTCTTGTAAACTTCCGTTTGGAAATAGAGAATCCTTCACGGCCTCAATTTGTCGAAGTTTGTCAGTATGTAGACGCTTTTCTGCCCGTAGCATTTTCTTCTCAATTTTCTCTAGTCCATTGACGGCTCTTTGTGTTTCCGCGCCAACAAATTTCGAAAGCGTTGGATCAATTTTGGTGGCGCGTTCTTTTACTTCATTCAGGATATGTTGAATGGTTTCTAATTCTTTGCCTAACGAAAGTTGATGATTGCTATTCTGCGCAATCCAATGATTAAACAAATAGTTTTTCTCTTCGAATAAATCCTTGATCTCTAATTTTGTTTTTTCAAATTTTTTCATCGTTGGTTCGTCCATCACCATCCCAAAAGATCGTGGGAGAAGAATAGGAAAAGGAGTTTCAAATTTTTCGAACACACCTTTCAACTGGAGCCAATACACCAACTCAGCCGGGCCACCGCAATAGGCTAGGTTAGGTAAGATTATCTCTTGATACAACGGTCGTAAAATAACATTTGGGCTAAATTTTTCGGGTTCCTCCAAAATCATTTTCTGCACTTCTGCATCTGAAAATTTCAACGTTGAATCTACCACTTGAAATCCATCAGCCGTTTTTTCTAAGCGACTGCGCAGCCCATCAATCAAGTAAAAAAAGTTTATCTCACGGGCATTGACTTGTGTATGATAGCCGCTGCTTTGAAGTTCTTGTGTGGCTTGATCAACCAAAGACTTTGCGCTGTGTTTGAACAGGTCATCCTTGATAACATGCGCGAACGATTTTTTCAATTCGCGATTATCGGCATCTACTACGATCAACCCCTCCCCTCCAAACAATGTATTGACATAATGACGTACGGCTTGCGATAGATTTCTGCTCTTCGTATAGGCCTCCTTGAAAAGTGATATTTCTCCAGGTATTTCAGTAAAAAGATTCTGCAATTCTTTCGTGTGAAATCTGCCTACTGCGCCCTGTTGTTCAGTGTTCCAAACATATTTTTTTCCGTACAAGCGAAAATACTTGATCTCTTCATAGTCGTGATCTTCGGAAGCCATCCAATAAACCGGTACAAAATGATAGGCTGGATAGGCTGCCTTTAGTTCTTTGCACGCGTTGATTACGGTGATGATCTTATAAATGAAATAAAGAGGACCGGTAAAAATATTTAATTGGTGACCCGTAGTCACAGTAAATGTCTTAGAATCCTTCAGTGAGTAAATGTTCTCTTTTACCTTTTCGGTGATGGTTAGGTTGCTGTATTGATCAGTTAATTCCTTTGCCAGCGACAGTCGTTTTTCGTGAGAGAAATTAGACTTCTCTTTGATTTGGTCTTCGAAACTTGCGACCGAAGAAAATCGCGAATAGAATTTTTTAAGGGTATCTTTTTGATTGATGTAATCGAGAAAGAAGGGACTAAATGCGTGGGTATCGGTAAAGTCAATCTTTCTTGTCTTCATACTACTTCGCTGATAAGTTTATTTGACAACTTCTCATCTTGCACTTAAATTGATGGATTCATTTTTTTACGAAAGCTACGCAGTACAAGTATCAGCAACAAATCAGATAATTATCAAGCATCCTTGCAAATAACGGTTGGTTGGGGACTTAAGTTCTAGACACGAAGGGTTGATTTGTTAAAAAACTCTAAATGACCTGTGCCATCAAATCAAACTCGGTGGCACTGGTGACTTTGGCTTGTACAAAATCCCCAATCCTTAAATACTCATTTGTACCTTCAAAGATAACTTCGTTGTCAACCTCAGGTGAATCATGCTCTGTTCGTCCAATGAAACTTCCACCTTCTTTCCGATCAACAAGAGCTTTAAATGTCTTGCCCACTTTCGCTTGATTAAGCTCCAGCGAAATCCCCTGCTGCAATTCCATCAATGCATCAACACGCTCTTGTTTTACATCAGCCGGAACATCATCAGCAAAAGAATGCGAGTGGGTGTTTTCTTCATGTGAATAGGGAAATACGCCTAGTCGATCGAAACGAGAATGCTCTACAAATCGCATCATCTCTTCAAAGTAAGCTTCTGATTCACCGGGGTGCCCGGCAATTAAAGTAGTGCGAATGGCAATGCCCGGTACTTTCGCCCGAATGGTCTGCAAAAGTTCTTCCGTTTTTTCACGCGTGATGCCACGCCTCATCACTTTCAGCATTTCAGAGGAGCCATGCTGAAGGGGTATGTCAAGGTATTTGCAAATATTATCTCTCTCAGCCATGGTTTCCAGAACGTCTAACGGAAAACCCATCGGGAAGGCATAATGCAATCGAATCCAATCGATACCTTCCACATCTGAAAGTTTTTTCAGAAGATCCGAGAGGTTGCGTTTTTTATAAATGTCTAATCCGTAATAGGTAGAATCTTGTGCAATGAGTAGTAGTTCTTTGGTTCCGTTTTTTGCCAGATTTTTTGCCTCCAGCACTAATTCTTCTATTGGTCGCGAAACATGTTTGCCGCGCATCAATGGAATGGCACAAAACGAACAGGGGCGGTCGCATCCCTCTGAAATTTTCAGGTAGGCAAAATGACTGGGATTGGTAAGAATGCGTTCTCCGACTAGTTCATGTTTGTAATTGGCGTTCAATTGTTTTAGTAGTCGAGATAAATCGCGTGTGCCAAACCACGCGTCCACTTCCGGAATTTCTTTTTCTAAATCTTGACTGTAGCGCTGCGAAAGGCAGCCTGTTACATACACCTTTTCTACCAATCCTTCTTCTTTGGCATCCACATAGCGCAGAATAGTATCGATGGATTCCTGTTTGGCATTATCGATAAACCCACAGGTATTGATGACTACGATATTTGAATCATCTTTTTTTGACTCGTGGGTGGCGTCAATGCCGTTGCCCTTCAACTGGGTAAGTAGTACTTCAGAATCCACGAGGTTTTTAGAACAACCTAGTGTAACGATATTGACTTTCGTCTTTTTAACGCCTTTCGTTTTCAATTTCTTCTAATAAGGGGGCAAATTTACGAAAAATACGCGCTGCGGAACGGAAGTTGGCACAGTGGTTGAAGTATATTTGCTGCATAAGTAATGGCTCGAATTCTCCTTTTTTTGTTGATAATATTGTTTGGCGTATCATGTTTTAATGAGCCCGATTGCCTAATCACGGCTTCTAGTGCAGTCAAAATTGAGTTCAAACAAACAAAGACTAATCCCACCACTCGGGTTAGAACTGTGGTAGATTCTGCCTTAGTATTCAATTCGGTTTTTGTTTCAGGAATCGATACCGCCTATATTAAATACAAAGCCAGTCAGACATTTACTTCCGTTACTTTACCCGTGGACCCAAGAGCTAAAACCATCAAATATGTTTTCAATATACGCTCAACATCAGGTGTAATTACCAGAAAAGATAGTATTGTCTTTAACTATGCCAGTGAAAGTATTGTTATCGCACCCCGATGTGGCGCCTACACCTACTTTTTGGATTTAAAGATTTCCAAAACGAATTACGATTCAACCAAATACAAATTAGTGAGCAACCGCCTGCTAAAAGGGATTACCAATGTGCAAGTATTTTTTTAGTCTTTTTCTGATTCTGGTCACAGTGGCTGCAAGCAAGAGTCAATCGCAACGCACGACTCGTGCAGACACAATAAGGAACAAAAACTTACCGACTGGCTTGCGAGTGGGATTTGACGCGATTTCAATAATTCGAAGCAGGGAAAACGCATTCAAAGGTTGGGAGATTAATTTTGACACTGATTTTTCACGGTACTATTTCACAGTAGATTACGGCTACTGGGCCACCAATCAATTGTTGGGAAATGGCAACTATCAAAATGCGGGGAACTACCTGCGAGTAGGGGCCGACATCAATTTTTTATTGAAAGATCCCGATAAGAATATGTTTTTTATTGGTTTGCGATATGGGCTATCTTCCTTCAATGAATCGGTTCAATATCAGAACAGCACTTTTTACACAGGCTTTGGTGGGATCGTTGGCAACGAAACCAATAGTAGTGTAAGCGGCAATTGGATAGAGGTGACCTCCGGTTTGCGCGTAAAAATTGTGGGCGGTTTTTGGATGGGCTATACTGCTCGGATAAAGTTTGCCCCCTCGGCCAGCGGAGGTGGGGCTTTACAGCCTTATGACATGCCCGGCTATGGAATTATTTCTGAAACGCCCTACTGGGGTTTTAACTTTCAGCTTTTCTGGAGATTTGCGTGGAGGGAGACCCCTAATCTCAGAGTAAAGAATTAGGTTTTTAAACCCAATCGACCACTATGCGCAACTAATCCTATCATTCCCATTGATTAAATACATCATATTGATAGGATTTTTATATATTGATGATAGGATAGCACATGGATACACTGCGTGAACAAGAGATATTCTGGATCATACTAAAAAATGAACCGATCGGTATTTCTTCAATTTTAGAAAAAGCAGCCAACAAGGTTTCGATCCCTACAATGAATCGGCAGCTGGCAAAGTTAAAGAAGAGCAATTTTATTCTTTCGGAAGGAAACGGCCCACGCACAAAATACCGGGTAAACTTGAAAGGGCTCGTTCATGCTAAAATCAGCGTAGATGATTATTTCAAGATTGATGTTGACAGTCGTAAAATCTTAGAAAAGTACAATCCATCCATTTTTGAGAGCTTCAAAAGTGTGCCTTTGTTCACCAAGAGCGAAATCACTTTATTGGATAAACTCACAGCATCCTATCAAAAGAAAATAAAGGACATTTCGGCTACAAACTATAAACGAGAATTTGAAAGGTTGATGATCGAGTTGTCTTGGAAATCATCACAAATAGAAGGCAATACTTATGATTTGTTAGATACTGAACAACTATTGAAATACAATATTGCAGCCCCCAATCACACCCAAGAAGAGGCAGTCATGCTCTTGAACCACAAAGCAGCTATTGAATACACTAGAGAAAATGCAGACTTGTTCAATCGATTGGCGATCACCAAAATTATTGATATACATACGTTACTTACGCAAAAATTGGGCATCGCCAAATCAATCCGAAATCGACAGGTAAGAATTACAGGGACAAAGTATACGCCACCCGACAATAAGTTTGTAATAGAAGAAGCTGTTGAAAACTTATGTAAGTCGGTAAATGATGTTGAAAATGTGTTCGAGAAAGCTCTGAGAGCATTACTGTTGATAAGCTACATACAACCTTTTGATGACGGAAATAAAAGAACAGCAAGGCTGACGGCTAATGCGCTTTTGATGGCTGCAAATAAATGCCCACTATCCTACCGCAGCATTAGCCCGAGCGAGTATAAGAAGGCGATCTTACTTTTTTACGAAATGAATAATGTTCTGGCTTTCAAAAAGATATTTATCGACCAGTATCGATTTGTTGTGGAGAATTATTTTTAAGGTACCTATCTCTTAAATAGCGAATCCACAAACTCCTTCTTGTTAAAAGTTTGGAGATCGTCAATTTTTTCGCCTACGCCAATGTACTTAACCGGTATCTTGAATTCGTCAGAGATGCCAATCACAACGCCACCTTTGGCGGTGCCATCTAACTTAGTAATGGCTAAACAAGTAACATCGGTTGCTTTTGTAAACTCTCTCGCCTGCACAACAGCATTTTGACCCGTACTTCCATCCAATACGAGCATCACATCGTGTGGCGCATCCGGAATTACTTTTTGAATGACGCGTTTAATCTTTGATAGCTCTTGCATCAGGTTTATTTTGGTGTGAAGTCTCCCTGCTGTATCGATGATAATGACATCAGCTCCCAACTCAACCCCTTTTTCAACCGCTTCAAAAGCCACAGCAGATGGATCTGTGTTCATTCCTTTTGAAATGACAGGCACGCCTACTCGCTCCCCCCACAATTTTAGTTGATCGACAGCCGCAGCCCGAAAGGTATCCGCTGCACCAAGGACAACCGATTTTCCTCTTTTCTTAAATTGAGCAGCTAATTTTCCAATTGTAGTAGTTTTGCCAACTCCATTTACGCCTACTACTAAAAGAACGTAAGGCTTTTTTCCTGTAGGCGTTTCAAAGTCCGCCAGATCTTCTGTATTGTTTTCAGAAAGCAGGTGTGCTATTTCTTGTTTTAGAATAGAGTCTAGCTCGGTCGTGCCGACATATTTATCTTTAGCTACTCTCGCCTGGATGCGCTGGATGATTTTTAGCGTGGTGTCTACTCCCACATCCGAAGAAATAAGGATCTCTTCCAGTTGGTCTAATACTTCCTCGTCAACAGAAGATTTTCCTGCAATCGCTTTTCCGAGCTTGCTAAAAAAATTCTCTTTCGACTTCTCAAGACCTTGGTCGAGCGATTCTTTTCCTGCCGGCCTGCCCTCCGCAAGGCTACGGGAGGCGGGCCGCTCAGGCTGGTTTTCTTTTGAAAAGAGATTTCCTAAAAAAGACATGGTTGCGAGGGTAAACAAAAAAGTCCCTCAAGGGGACTTCGTTTTAAATTTATAGAATCAAATTACTTTTTGGCGAGTACTTCCTTCACCAAATCAGTAGTAACGATTTCTTCTTTGAAGATGTAAGAACCTGTCTTCTCTGATCTTACCGCACGGATAACTTTTGCGTAGTTTTTACCGTCTGTTTTCTTGAGCGATGCAACAACTTTCTTTGCCATGGTTATTTAATTTCTTTGTGAATGGTTTGTTTTTTCAAGATGGGATTGTACTTCTTAAGCTCAATCCGCTCGGTTGTATTCTTACGATTCTTAGTAGTAATGTGGCGACTCATGCCAGGCATACCGCTTGCTTTGTGCTCGGTACACTCTAAAATTACTTGTATTCTGTTTTTGTTCCTTGCCATGGTGTAACTATGTTAAAAATGTTAGGCTGTAAACGTGCCTTTTTCTTTTGCCTCTTTCAAAACGGCTGAAATACCTCTCAAATTGATCGTTTTGATCGCTTTGGTTGATACTTTTAAGGTGACCCACTTATCCTCCTCAGGAATAAAGAATTTCTTTGTTTGGAGATTAGGGTAGAATTTCCGCTTCGTTTTGTTATTAGCGTGCGAAACATTGTTACCCGTTTGAGGTCTTTTTCCAGTAATTTGACAAACCCGTGCCATAAATCTTCGTTTTTTAGCCCTTTTCAAAAAGGGATTGCAAATATCGGCAAAACAACCTCAATTAAGCAAGGACAGGGAAGAAATAACCGAGCAATTTGAATAAATGCCTTCTGCACCCCACTAATGTGGTGTTTTGAACACACTGCTGATTAAATGGACAGGATCTAGATTTGTGAAATCATCGATGATATAGTCTGTTTCGGCCAGTTCTTTGTGGGTATGGGTGGTGGCCACGCCCACTACCTTTGCGCCCGAGGCCTTGCCAGCTGCTACGCCTGAGATGGAATCTTCAAAAACAATGCAATGGGAGGGCGGATACCCCAACGCAGCAGCACACTTTATATAAATTTCAGGGTTTGGCTTTCCATGTTCAACAAATGAATCGTCTAGAATGGTGGGAAAGTACTGACTCAGGTTTGTTTTAGCCATCACGAAATCAACATTGCTACGGGGAGCTGAGGTGCCAATCGCCCGTGCCAATTTTTGCCCATTCATTTTTTCCAGAAACTGGTCTAGGCCGGCCAAGGCTTTAATGTCATGTTGATACAAATCGCGAAATAGCCCTTCTTTTTCTTCGGCAAACTCATGAAGTTCTTCCGGGCTTAGTTCTCTTTCGAAGAGATTCGTGATCCATTGTTTGTTAGTACGTCCGTAGATTTTGTTGCGTAGTTGTTCTTCTGTTAAATGGTAGCCATATTTTTCACAAAACTGATGCAAAGCAACTTTGTGAAAGGGGTTACTGTCGATGATCACACCGTCCATGTCGAAGATAAAAGCAATAGTACTCATGCAGATGAATGAAGTGCGAGGTTAGTAGACTACAAAACGTCTGGAATAGGTTTTCCCATTCCATAAAAACTGCGCAATATACACACCGGCAGGTAGCAGTGTCATATTGATGGGATAATCTTGGTTAGCGGGCACAAAATAATTCTCCGACAAAGGCTGGCCCAATGTATTGTAGAAACGTACAAACACATCTCGATCTGATTTTACTTTCAGAGGAGAAGTACTGTTGAAGTTGTAAGGATTGGGAAAAATAGAAACAGCTGGCTCTGGTGGGAGTTCCGTGCCCTCGTCATTCCGTAAGATCATTAGCCCGCCCAGAAGGTTACCCACAATGATTGCGGGTTTGGTGCTGTTAAAGAGATTGGCGGTTGTTGGCCAAATTCGCCCGCCCAAGTTTCGGCTTTCGTACTCATTGGTTAGCTCATTGAACAGAATTTTTGTCACGCGTTGTGCATCGCTGGTGATCGTGCGGAAGTCACGATAAATAGAAAGCAGACCGCGTTGGTCGCCAGTCACCAGATCTGCCTTTCCATCGGCATCCAGATCGGCTATAGCAAAAGAAAGATTTTGTCTGTCGGTACTACTGCCAAAGCCAAGGAAATTGGACGAGATCATCGTATATGTGTTGGTGTCGGGGGTACCTTGGTTTTTCCAGAACTCAACACCACCGGTGTCATTGCCTACCATAATATCCGTTTGTCCATCTTGATCTACGTCTACTACTACCCAGTTTTCTCCTAGGCTAAGACTCAAATTAGTAGGCTTGCTAGTTGCGTCTACAACTAAAAATTTATCATTTGCGGAGTTGGCAATATAGCGCAGCGTTGTTCTTCCATTTGTTTTGCTCGTACTGCTAAATGCGAGATCCATTTTTCCATCCGCATTCATATCCGCGAATTGAATTTTTAGATTATAAGAGTTCAAGATGGACAACCCAAAAAAATCATCACTTATCCGTTTGAAGTAAGGAATCGCTGAGGTATTGATATTTTCAAATTGGAAAATTGTTGCTGATGTTCCATTAATATAGGTCGATACAAACAGATCCTGATCGCCATCTCCATCAAAGTCAAAAAAAGCAGGAACCGAAAAGTCGCCCACGTCAATCATTTGCTCCTGCAAAAAATTGTTTTTCGTTAGGGTAAACTGCGGGACCTGAGTTGTGCCGGTATTCTTATAAAGCAACAGCGATTTTGAAAAATCACTGGACAACGAGTTTCGTGAAGATAGATTCGGAGAGACCACCAAGTCACGAAGACCGTCAAAATCTACATCTTCATAGTAAGGGGTTGGAAAAAAGGGCATCACAAGTGAATTTCCGGCCGGGAAATTTGAAAAACCCGACATGAGCGGATTGGCAACGGAACCAGTGTTTGAGAGCAGATAAAGGTTGGTGCACGATTCTTCAGAGAAAAAGAGTTCTCGTATGCCATCATTATTCAAATCAATCGACAACAAAGCCTTCCCGCCTGTATGCTGGCTGCGCCCACCGGTCAATAATTGATCACATGTTTTTCCACCCGAAAAAGAAATCTTTCCGCAGGCGCAATCTTCAAACTCTCCCCACGTCTGGGTGATTCGTTGTAGTTGCATGGAATCGCACCGCCCCGTGCGCTCGATACTCAAATTTTTATGCCACTCTACTGTGCCGATTCCAACAAAACGTACGTTTAAAATGTCCAAGTCTCCATCGCCATCCACGTCATCGATCGCTGGAATATCGCTCTCATTTACTTTCAGATTGATATTAGAACTAAAACCAGCGGTAAGCAATGGTAAGCCAGGGTTATAGGCGCGCCAGGAGAGTTGTTTACCGGGCTTAGTAGTGTTCACGAAGACAATAATGCCAAACGGGTCGCTGGTAAAGATGTCCTTCTTGCCATCACAATTAAAATCACGCAACAACATCCATTGAGAGACCTCTGTTGGAAAAAGCGATTCATAGTCAGGCGCATATTGAAGTACATTGCCTTGAGCCAGGTAAGTGATTACTTTGTTGGCGGTCCGATCAAAAACAACGACATCCTCACGACCATCTCCATTGAGATCCATCGTATTTACCTGAGCTGCATTTAGGCCACCTGCCCACATTAATCCTAGCCCCTTGCCATCAATTTCACCTTTAATGGTCTGATCTAGTTTGTACGTGAACTGAGCATGACAAAAGCTGCCAGCTAACAAAAACAGACTTAACCAATAAAAACGTTTATACATACCTGGTTTAAAACGTGGATCGACCGATGCCTGTTATCTTTGCAGCAAGATAAATTGAATTTTTAGCTTTAGCCCACTGCAATCAATTATGGACATCGCCTCTCTATACCAGCTCTACCTAAAAAGTGGCAAGGTTTCTACCGACACCAGACAAATTGCTCCGGGCTCTCTCTATTTCTCCATCAAAGGACCGAAATACAATGCTAATGCATTTGCTCAAGAAGCAATTGCCAAGGGAGCAAGTTATGCGGTAGTGGACGAAAAGGAATATGTAATCGGTGAGCAAACCATTTTGGTACCTGATGGACTGACCGCTTTGCAACAATTGGCAACGTATCATCGCGATCAACTAAAAATCCCAGTCATTGGCCTCACCGGGTCGAATGGAAAAACCACCAGCAAGGAATTGTTAAACGCGGTGTTGAGCAAAAAATTTAGAACACTGGCAACGAAGGGGAACTTAAATAATCACATCGGTGTGCCGCTCACTATTTTGTCGATTGATTCTTCCGTGGAGATAGCGATTATAGAAATGGGCGCAAATCATGTTGGAGAAATAGCGTTACTCAGTTCCATTGCTAAGCCCACTCATGGTTTTATCACCAATATTGGCAAGGCGCACATTGGCACATTTGGCGGCTTTGAAAACATCATTCGCGGGAAGTCTGAGTTGTATCAGCATTTGATCACACAGGATGGGGTCGTTTTCATAAACTCTCAAAACCCGATTTTGGCCAATATGGCAAAGCGATTTAAAAACCCGATTTTCTATCCTGCAACGGGCGACTACTATGAATGCCAATTCATTAGCGCGGATCCGTTTATAAAAATCGAAACGGAAGAAGGAACGATCTTAAACACCCAAATGATTGGCAGTTACAATTTTGAAAACATAGCGGCAGCGTTGTGCATTGGCAAATATTTTGGTGTAGAGCCGGCAAAAGCTGAACAGGCAGTTGTCGAGTACGTACCTGGTAACATGCGGTCGCAGATCATTCAGAAAGGAACAAATACAATTATTTTAGATGCCTATAATGCCAACCCAAGTTCGATGCAAGCGGCTGTCGAAAGTTTAGCGGGTATGAAAGCAAAAAATAAAGTGGCCATCTTGGGGGATATGTATGAACTAGAAGAAGAGGCAGAAAAGGAACATCGAACGTTGGGGAAGCTTCTTCAAGAAAAAAAATTGGACCGTGTTTATCTTTGTGGAACTCTGATCCGCGCAGCGAAAGAGGAGTATCCTGCTGCTCGTCATTTTGAAACCCGAGAATTACTTATTGACGAATTAGAGAAAAATCCAATAACAGACGCGACTATTTTAGTGAAAGCTTCAAGGGGAATGGGGCTGGAGGGCGTTGTTCTTTTTCTATAAGAATGCCGAATCAGATTTGTTTTTAATTTCAACTTAGCTAACTTAGCTAAATGGAAACGATAAACATTCATAAGGCAAAGACAAATCTATCCTCCCTTATTGAAAGAGTGCTGAAAGGTGAAAAGATAGTAATTGCGCGAAATGGAAAGCCTGTTGTGTCACTTAACAAAATCGGCAAAGAGAAAGGTGACAGAGTGCCTGGCAAACTGAAAGGAAAAATTTGGGTGGCGCCTGATTTTGATGAAACTCCTCAGGGATTTGAAGAGTACATGAAATGAGACTCCTACTAGATACACACGTGGTGATATGGTGGTACCAAGAACCCAAAAGGATAAAAAATTCAACAATTGCCTTAATTAGCGATAGAAACAATTCTGTTTTTGTAAGCGATGTGGTTATTTGGGAAATGGTCATTAAAACCTCACTCGGAAAACTAAAGACCCTAGAAAATCTATACAAAGAGATTGAAAACGACTTTGATGCAATGCCCATCAAAACAAATCATATCCACGGAATTTCATCATTAGAATTTATTCATCACGACCCTTTTGATAGGCTTTTGATTGCTCAGTCGGTGATTGAAAATATTCCTCTTATCACTAGTGATAAGCAAATAAACAGGTATGACCTCCAAATCATTAAGCCATAGTATGAATTTAGAGTCAATATTGACTTTCCTAAAATCTCTCGCCAAAAACAACAATCGTGAGTGGTTTGAAAAGAACAAGCCAAAGTACTTGGAAGCGAAGTTGGCTTTTGAAGATTTTTTGGAATCACTGCACAGTGAGTTGCTAAAATTTGATGAAAGTTTGGCCGGGCTAAATCCAAGAAAATTAGGCTTCCGTATTTATCGCGATGTACGATTCAGTAAAGACAAAAAACCTTATAAAGTAAATATGGGCGCTGGGTTTTCCCCCAAAGGGAAAATGGAGCAAGAACCCGGATTTTATGTTCACATTCAGCCCAACAATCAAAGTTTTGTTGCTGGCGGCTTTTACATGCCCGATGCAGAGAAGCTTGCAAAAATCAGGCAAGAGATCGACTACAACCCAGAGTCATTGAAAAAGGTGCTATCTGATAAAAGGTTTGTAAAGATGTTTCCGAATGGCCTTGATGATTTTGATAGCCTAAAAAAAGCACCGAAAGGCTACCCAAAAGACCATCCTCATGTGGATTGGCTTAGGCATAAGAGTTTCATTGTGTCGCACTATTTTTCCGACAAAGAAGTGGCAGACAAAAAGTTTGTCAAAAAGCTGGCTGAGGTTTGCAAGACGCTCAAACCATTGAATGATTTTCTTACTTCCGCCATTAGCTAAGTTGAAAATTTGGGGATTAGAATCTTCATCAATAGTGTGGATTCTCCCATCCTCAATCGACTAATTTTCAAATCTTCAAATTATCCCATTTTCAATTTAAATTGGTTTTCTTTGCATTCCGTTTCAGGGCAACTATGCACGATTTAAGAGTTACCATCATTCAATCTGACCTTCATTGGGAAGATATAGGGGCTAATTTGGCCTCTTTTGAGGAAAAAATATGGCGCATTGGCCAATCCACTGATGTGATCATTTTACCGGAAATGTTTACGACAGGATTTACCATGAAGGCCAATAAGCTGGCCGAGCACATGAATATGCGCACCTTCAAGTGGATGAGGCAGATGGCCGATCAGACAGGGGCGTTGATCTTAGGCAGCTTTATTGCAAATGTGCACGATCGATTCTACAATCGCCTCCTTTGGATGGAGCCTGGTGGCAATTTTAAAACCTATGATAAACGCCATTTGTTCCGCATGGCCGAAGAGCAACAAGTATACGCGCAGGGAGAGAGTCTGTTGATAGGGCATTGGAAAGGCTGGCGGATTTGTCCGCTTATCTGTTATGACTTGCGTTTTCCCGTTTGGAGTCGCAACCGGTGGAATCCTTCGTTGAAGAAGTTATCGTATGATTTGATGATTTATGTGGCCAACTGGCCTATGGTTCGGTCGACTGCCTGGGAGACTTTACTACGCGCCCGCGCCATCGAAAATTTGAGTTATGCTGTGGGCGTCAATCGGGTAGGAATTGATGGGAACGGTATTGAATACAACGGCCAGTCATCAATCATCGGCCCCAAGGGAGATTCAATTTTTACCGTGGAAGGCATCGAATCAATAAAAACGTTAGAATTGAGTAGCAATGCACTGCAAGCATATCGCGATCGATTCCCGGCTTATTTGGACGCTGATGATTTTTCTGTGGAAGCAGAGGCGTTCGAGGAGAGAGATTTTTTACATGGGCTGAGTTGATTTAAAAATTTGCTGATTTAAAAATTTGAATAGGAACTTCAAGTTACTGCAGCTTTTGCTTCAACTTGGTGCTTTCTCAAATCCTTAAAAAGAGTTATGTCTAGAAAGATTACCCGCGCACTCATTTCTGTTTATTACAAAGACAATTTAGAACCAATCATACATTCGCTTGCCAAAAACAAAGTCGAATTTGTCTCAACAGGGGGCACTCAAGAGTTTATTGAGAAATTGGGGTACAAAGTAATTCCAGTAGAGCAACTGACCGGGTATCCCTCCATTTTTGGTGGTCGAGTAAAAACCCTTCACCCAGCAGTGTTCGGTGGAATCCTTTATCGCAGGGAGGACGCAGGCGATTTAAAGCAAGCTAATGAATACAAAATAGCGCCCATTGATTTAGTGATAGTAGACTTGTATCCATTTGAGGAAACGGTGGCCAAGGGCGGCAACGAGGATGAAATTGTTGAAAAAATAGATATTGGCGGCATATCGCTCATTCGTGGCGCGGCCAAAAATTTCAATGACGTTTTGATTGTCTCTTCTAGAAATCAATATACAGAGCTTTTGGAGTTATTGGAGAGAAACAATGCGGCCACTGAGTTAGCAGATCGCAAACGTTTTGCTGCTAAAGCTTTTGACGTAACGTCTCATTACGATTCGGCCATATTCAGCTATTTCAATCAAGAGCAGCAATTGCCCAGTTTCAGGAGCAGTTTTCAAAACGGACAAGTACTGCGCTATGGAGAGAACCCACATCAAAAAGGCGTCTACTATGGCGAGTTAGAATCGCTGTTTCAGAAGTTGAACGGGAAAGAGCTTTCTTATAATAATCTGGTGGACGTAGATGCTGCTGTAAACCTGGTAAAGGAGTTTGAAGGGGAGGCAGCTTTTGTGATAATCAAACATACAAATGCCTGCGGGGTGGCAACTGGTTCATCTGTAAAAGAGGCCTACCTAAAAGCATTTCAGGCGGATACTATTTCTGCTTTTGGCGGAGTGTTGATAACCAATCAACCCATCGACCTTGCAGCTGCCGAAGAAATCAATAAGCTCTTTTTTGAGATACTAATCGCACCAGACTACGATGTAAACGCTCTTCAACTTTTGCGATCCAAAAAGAATCGGATGATTTTGCGGCAAAAGAAGGCGCTCACAGCAACCAAGCAATTCAAGAGCTTGTTAAATGGCGTAATTGAACAAGACGTGGACTTCAAAACAGACGCCAAAGGAGATTTAAAAACAGTCACTAAGGTAGAGCCTACTACTTCTGAAGTAAAAGCTCTTTTATTTGCCAGCAAAGTTTGCAAACACACCAAATCCAACACGATCATTCTGGCAGTAGATGGCCAAATGCTCTCTAGTGGTGTGGGGCAAACCAGCAGGGTAGATGCGTTGCGACAAGCTATTGACAAAGCTGCTGCGTTTGGTTTTGATGTAAAGAATTCTGTTATGGCCTCAGATGCTTTCTTCCCTTTCCCAGATTGTGTTGAAATAGCTTACAAACAGGGCGTAAGAGCAGTCATTCAGCCTGGAGGCTCCATTAAGGATCAAGAGTCGATCGATTTTTGTGATCAGCATGGAATGGCAATGGTGTTTACAGGGGTGAGGCATTTTAAACACTAGCACGTAAGTTATTAGGCGATTTCACTTTAAAAATCACCGGATTATTTCTGTAATTTCGGGCTTTCAAAATTTTTATTTTAGAGGAGATAACTAAATGGGACTATTCGATTTTTTTACCCAAGACATCGCCATCGATCTGGGCACAGCCAATACGCTGATTATTCATAAAGACAAGGTGGTGGTAGATGAGCCGAGCATTATCGCTATCGATAAAACGACAAACAAAGTGTTGGCCATTGGGCGAGAGGCCATGCAGATGCATGAGAAGACACACGACAATATTAAAACCATTCGACCTCTTAAAGAGGGGGTGATCGCTGATTTCCATGCGGCAGAGATGATGATCCGCGGCATGATTAAGCTTATAGACACAGGCAAAAGATTGTTCCCGCCTTCTCTCCGGATGGTCATCTGCATTCCATCAGCGATCACTGAAGTTGAAAAGCGTGCAGTCCGTGACTCTGCAGAACACGCGAATGCCAAGGAGGTGTATATGATTCACGAGCCGATAGCTGCGGCTATTGGAATAGGAATAGACATTGAGCAGCCAATCGGCAATATGATTGTGGACATTGGTGGGGGAACAACAGATATTGCTGTTATTGCTTTGTCAGGAATTGTTTGTGATCAATCCATACGCATTGCAGGCGATACATTCAATCGAGATATTTTAGATTATATGCGCAGGCAACACAACCTGTTGATTGGTGAGCGTTCTGCAGAACGTGTGAAAATTGAAGTGGGGTCTGCGTTGACCGAATTAGATGATGGCCCGGATGACTATGAAATCCGAGGTCGTGATTTAATGACAGGTATTCCAAAGACGATCAAGATTTCCTACTCAGAAGTGGCGTTTGCATTGGACAAATCAATATCTAAGTTGGAAGAAGCGGTGTTAAAAGCGTTGGAATTATCTCCACCCGAGCTATCTGCCGATATCTATGAGCAAGGGATTTATCTAACAGGTGGTGGAGCCATGTTACGTGGTCTGGATAAGCGACTTTCATTGAAAACCAAACTGCCGATACACGTTGCGGAAGACCCTCTTCGGGCGGTTGTCAGAGGCACGGGTGCGGCTTTGAAAAATCTTAACCATTATCGGAAAGTATTGATGACTTAAGTGAATGGAACGGCTCCTTAAATTCCTTTTTGAGTATAGGGCTTTTTTCACTTTTCTGTTTTTAGAGTTAGCTAGTGTGTGGCTGCTTGTTGAGAACAATCAATACCAGAGTACCACCTATTTCAATACATCAAATCAGATTGCGGCAAGCATTATCAGCACCTCTCAGAATATTCGGGAGTATTTTTCTTTACGAGACATCAATAGCGATCTGGCTATAGAAAATAGCAGACTTAGAAAAAAGCTAAGTCAACAAGATCAAATCTTGTTAGCTAGAGAACTTAGCCTCTTTGGAGACTCTACGATTATCAATCGTTTTGATTTTATCAGTGCCAAAGTGGTTAATAACTCTACCCGTTACTACAAGAATTTTATTACCATCAACAAAGGGAGGGATGATGGATTGCAGGCTGGAATGGCAGCCATTAGTCAAAGGGGAGCGGTAGGCAAAGTGAAATCAGTTTCAGAACATTATGCAGTGCTGATATCATTGTTAAATATTGACGAACAAGTTTCAAGCGTGATTAAGCGTACGGGTCACTTTGGAACGGTGCAATGGGATGGAACAGACACCCGATTTATTGATCTCAAGTATATTCCTCGGCACGTTGAATTGAAAGTAGGAGATACCATTGTTACCTCGGGATACAATTCGGTATTTCCCGAAGGAATTGTGATAGGAACAATTAGTAGTTTTAAACTGAACGAAGAAGCTCAATTTCATTCTATTAAAGTCGCGTTATCACAAGATTTTGGCAATTTGTCGTTTGTGGAGGTGGTTAGGAGCAATTTGAAAATCGAGAAAGATTCGTTAGAACAAAAAACAATAGGCGATCCGAAATGATACGTGGAGGAATTTTGCAAATCGTTTTATTCTTTGTGTACCTTATTTTACAGGTTGTATTGCTAAAAAATCTGGTTCTCTTTAACACCTCATTTTGTTTTTTGTATGTAGCGTTTATTCTTCTTCTACCTGTGGAAATGAGCAATTTACTCCTGATGTTGATTGCTTTTCTGCTGGGGATTTCAGTTGATATTTTCTACAATAGCTTGGGCCTCCATACGATGGCTCTCGTGTTGTTAGCCTATTTGAGAAATTATTGGCTTGTCACAATCACACCACAAGGCGGATATGATATTGGAACGCCTCCTACGTTGTCAGCCAATGGATTGCAGTGGTTTTTGGTATACACTCTGCCACTCGTCTTTGTTCATCATATGGTTCTTTTCTTTGTTGAGGCATCGGGTTTTACGATGTTTTGGCACACGATGTTGAAAGTTATCAGTAGTTTGCTTTTTACCATGACGGTGATGCTGTTACTTCAATATCTTTCTTTAGATAGACGCAGATGAACGAAGGAAGGCGTGAAATAATACAACTTGTTTTTGTGTTGGTTGGCTTGATCTTCCTAGTCAAATTATTTTTTATTCAGGTGCTTGACAACAAATATGCAGAGCTAGCCGACAGCAACGCTATACTTCGTCAGGTGGAATATCCCTTTCGGGGCTTGATCACAGACCGCCATGGGAAACTCATCGTTTTCAATACACCTGAATATGACCTGACGGCAATTGTAAAAGATATCAAGCATTTCGACTCTGCTAAATTTTGCCAGGTTTTTGAACTTTCGAGAGAAGATCTGCGGCTGAAGTTTAAAGAGATGAAAAAGAGGAAGGAGTATTCACCAGTAAAACCAACTCTCTTTATTGATCAACTTTCTAACCTGGATTTTGCCCGGGTTCAAGATCGATTAGATGAATTCTCTGGTTTTTATATTGAGTCAAGAACGACCCGTGCCTATACGACCAGCGCATTAGCTAATGCACTTGGTTATGTAAGTGAACTAAGCAAAGATCAATTGGAAAGGGATGAAAAGACGTTCTATCGTCAAGGTGACTACATTGGGCAGAGTGGAATTGAATCCTATTATGAAGAACAGTTAAGGGGAAAGCGTGGTGTGCGATTTAAACTTCGGAATGTAAAGGGTGTTGAAAAAGGCTCCTTCAAAAACGGAGCGTATGATACCTTGGCAATTCCAGGTCAGGATTTGGTCTCTGGCATTGACTTAGATTTACAACAGTATGGAGAACTGCTGATGAAAGGTAAATCTGGGAGTATTGCCGCCATTGAACCTTCATCGGGAGAAGTATTGGCATTGGTTTCGGGACCTTCTTACGATCCTAATCTTCTTACGGGTAGCAAGTACAGTTCTAATTTTCAATTGATCAGCAATGATACCCTGAAGCCTTTATTCAATAGACCATTGATGGCGCAATACCGCCCGGGATCTATTTTCAAAATTGCCCAAGCGATGACGGCTCTTCAAGAAAAAGTGATTACACCAGAAACACGCTTCCGATGTGACAAGTCTTTAATCGGTTGCCATGCCGGGCATGATAACCAGGACTTAAGGGGAGCCATTGCAAATTCTTGTAACCCTTATTTTTTGGGTGTGCTTCGAAAGATGTTGAACAAAGGCGTTTCCAATTCACCTTTTGAAGACACTCGCATCGGCCTTGCGGAATGGAACAAACACATTAACAGTTTTGGATTTGGAAGTAATTTAGGCATTGACCTTCCCAATGAAAAAGGAGGATTAATTCCAACGCCTGCCTATTATGATCAAGCCTATGACAATCGCCCCTGGAAATTTTCAAACATCTATTCCATAGCAATAGGGGAAGGAGAAAATCTGGTAGTGCCAATACAGATGGCAAACTTTGCTGCTATCATCGCCAATCGCGGCTACTATTACACACCTCATTTGATAAAGGCAATTGGCAAAGATGGCAAGCCCTTGCCGAAATATATCGAACGACACTATACAACTATTGACTCTTCTTACTTTAGAATTGCTGTCGATGCGATGCAACAAGTGGTAGAGTCTGGAACTGGGCAGTACAGGGCGCGACTAGCAGATATTATTGTGTGTGGAAAGACCGGCACAGTACAAAATGATCCGCTTCCCGCACACTCCGTGTTTATTGCTTTTGCCCCAAGGGATAATCCTAAAATCGCAATCTCGGTTTATGTGGAAGATGCCGGCCAAGGGGCACGTGCAGCCGCCTCTATTGCCAGTTTGATGATTGAGAAATATCTGTTAGGCAAAACAAAACGTCAGTTTATTGAAGACTATGTATTGGCCGGTAAATTCTTAGATCAAAAAAATTGAGGAGGGAAGATGACATATCGGTAAAGCTTGATTGGACCACGATCCTCTTGTTTGTGGCGCTAGTCACGCTAGGCTGGCTCAATATTTTTGCTGCGATTTATGATGAAACCGCTGACCAAACTATTTGGGATTTATCGCTGAGTTCGGGTCGGCAGTTAATGTTTATTGCTGCGACAGCGGTGATTGTAATTATGATCATCATTATCGACATGCGTTTCTATGAAACGTTTGCCTATCTTTTTTATGGTTTGATATTAGTGCTTCTCTTTCTCGTTCCTCTCATCGGAAAAGAGGTAGGAGGAAATAAGGCTTGGATTGGGATCGGGTCCTTTGGTGTTCAACCCTCTGAGTTTGCAAAATTCATTACGGCATTGGCGGTAGCAAAGTATATTGGATCGGTAGGTTTCCGAATGGACAACCTACGCAATCAGGCTGTTTTATTTGCGTTGATTGGAGTTCCCATCATTCTCATACAGTTACAAAAAGATACAGGTACAGCGCTGGTTTTTACTTCTTTTGTATTGGTATTTTATAGAGAAGGAATGTCTCCTTTTCTTTTGATCGTTGGGGTATGCGCAGCAACGATTTTTGTGTTAACGCTTTTGATTCCCAATCCTCTTTACTTGCACGCAGCCATTGCTATAATTCTGATTTTGTTGATTTCTTTTGGCAAGAAAAAATTTAAGCGAATTGCTATTTTGGTTATTGGTGCATTGTTGATTAGTGGCGTCATTGTGAGTGTCGACTATGTGGTCAATAATGTGTTAAAACCGCATCAACAAAACAGGGTGAAAGTATTAGTCAATCCGGATATTGATCCTTTGGGCGTAGGATGGAACGTGACACAATCGAAAATTGCAATCGGAAGTGGAGGGCTTAATGGTAAAGGCTTTTTGAGAGGGACGCAAACTAAATTTGACTTTGTGCCGAAGCAAAGCACAGATTTTATTTTTTGCACAATAGGTGAGGAGTTTGGATGGATAGGCAGCTTGGTCGTGATTGGACTTTTTGTCGCGCTACTGCTACGGGTTATATTCTTGGCGGAAAGACAAAAGAGCCGGTTTGCTCGAGCCTATGGGTACAGTGTTGCATGCATTTTGTTTTTCCACTTTGCCATCAACATTGGCATGACGGTCGGCTTGTTTCCCGTTATCGGAATCCCTCTACCGTTCTTTAGTTATGGTGGTTCTTCGCTATGGGGATTTACAATTCTATTGTTTGTTTTGTTGAAGCTGGACGCGCACCGAAGTCAGGTATTGCAACGAATATGACCAGTTAAGATTGACTAAAGCGTTTTTGTAGAACCTCTAGGAATTCTTCATACTCTTCACCTTCTCTATCCCATGCTGGGTAGGCATCACCCAAATATGCTAATGCATGATTCAATGAAGACATTGCTTCAATCTTTTCGATTTCTTCCGAGAAGATCTCAAAATCCCCCTTGAAGAGAATTTTTGTAAACATAAACTTCTGATTAATGGTGAGGCTGTCTCTGAGCCGGCTTGGATTTGCTTTCGAAGGCGTGATTGATTTGGTCTCCCAGGTTTTTGAAAGCGGTTCCGAAAAAGCGCCTGTTCGCTGTGCGAGTTTTTTCTCAGGCATCACCGTAGTTAACTTTTGTTCAAATAGAGATTCGATTTTTAACGGAAGTAATTTTGAAAACTGATTTACATACTGTTCTAAATCTTCAGGAGTAAAATTTACTTCTTCCAGGATGCGATCCAACAGGCCGAAAGCTTCGTTGCCAGTAATCAATTCCGACTTGCGTTCATCCAGTTTGATCAGTAAATTTTCGAGGGGCGCCTTGTTGATTTTCAAATACTTTAGTTCTATCCGTAGCACCTCTGTTTTAAGATAGCCTTTTCCATAGCTTTCCAGTATTTCAGAATAAGAGTCATAGGGGGTTACGATAAGCTGAATTGTTTTTGAAATGGCAGCTTGTAAAAGGGGTTGAAATTCTGCCTTCCCAACCGAAATATGGTTGGAAAGCACATTTTGAAATTGGACAAGCGCAGCCTTTACTTCGCTTGTTTCATAGTCAAAAAAAGGACTTTTAATTTTTTCGGTTTCCTGGGTCCAGATGTTCATCAATTCTCGAATGACAAACAGATTAACTTGCTTAACATCACAAAGGGACAAAATTTCTACGCCCGAAATCTGCTGTTTTTTTGCGAAAAATTGATCCGCCAGTTTTGCCGCATAGGCTTGGCTGTATTCAGTGATGGCTTTGGTGCTTATTTTTTCATCCATAGATTTGTAGAACTGGCAACCGGTACGAATGGTAAAGATAGTAATAGAAAACCTTGGTGTAAAAGAAGTTGTTACTAATGATCTTTCTAAATCGGTATTGGCCATTTTGCACAGCCATTTTATTGATTGGATGCAGGGTTGTGGAGGAAAGGGGCGTTGTACTACCTGTAAAATGATTGTTGTAAGGGGAGCGGAAAATTTGAGTGAGCCTAGTTTGGCGGAAAAAAAATATCTGCATCAAGGAGGACTCGCGCCAGGTGATCGACTTGCTTGTCAATCAAAACTAACGGGAGATATTGTAATTCGTGTTCCAGAAGAGGGCAAATTGCCACACGTCAACTATAGATAATGGGCTATAAAAACAATGAAACAGGCATGATCAGATCAGCCCCACTAGCCAGATGACTAATACTTCCAAGCGATTTTTTACCTTGCGATATGTTTGTTGAACCCCATATTGGTAGGAACAGTCAACCCGATAAGAATGGTTGGATCGAAGTCATAAGTGGGTGCATGTTTTCCGGAAAGACCGAAGAACTGATTCGAAGGCTCAATCGCGCGCTGATTGCCAAGCAAAAGGTTGAAATATTCAAGCCGGCCATAGATAAGCGCTATGACGAACAAAAGATCGTTTCTCATAGCGAGCGAGAGATTCGCTCTACCCCTGTCAATTTTGCGGGAGATATTCTGTTGTTGGCGGGTGATTGCGATGTGGTGGGGATTGATGAAGCGCAATTTTTTGACGAGGCAATCGTAGATGTTTGTAACACACTGGCCAATAGCGGCAAGAGAGTAATTGTAGCAGGTTTGGACATGGACTATGAGGGTAAACCGTTTGGCCCTATGCCTAATCTATTGGCAGTCGCTGAGTTTGTGACAAAAGTCCATGCCATCTGTGCGCAAACCGGAGAACTTGCTTCTTTCTCCTTTCGGCTGGCAGAAAACAAGTCGCAGGTACTGTTAGGTGAAAAGGACAAGTACGAAGCGCGCAGCAGGAAGGCCTTTGTCGAGGGGTCGAAGAAATAGATCATGCTTCACAAAACGCGCGGTATCGTTTTTCGATTTACCAAATATGCAGAGTCATCGATTATCGTTACGATATTCACTGAGCATTTTGGATTACAGACGTACATAGTTAATAGCGCGCGCAGCAAAACTGGGAAAGGCAAAATTGCTTTATATCAACCCCTTACTTTATTAGAGATGGTGGTGTACCATAAAGAAAACGCTACTATTTTGCGGATAAAAGAAGTAAAGTGTTTTCATCCCTATCAAACACTGACGACAGACTTTAAGAAATCAACCATTGCTCTTTTTTTGACCGAAGTAATCAATCGTGCTGTGAAGGAACAATCGCACACCCAGGAGTTGGGGCAGTTTTTATTTCACGCGTTTATTTCATTGGATGGTCTTGGGCAAAACATTGAAAATTTTCATTTGCTGTTCTTGATTAAGTTGAGCCGCCATTTGGGCTTTGGCGTTCACCAACCCGAAGAAATCTTAACACCTTTTTTTGCTGACGATAAAGAAGAAAAGATTCTTGAAGGCCTTCTTACTGCCGACTTCAGTTTTGCTATACAGATGAATCAGGTCCAACGAAGAAATTTATTGGATATTTTGCTTCGTTTTTACGCCTCTCATGTTGAAAATTTTGGTGAGTTGAAATCACTATCCGTTGTTAGAGAACTAATCAATTAAGTCTAGCTACTAGATTTGAAATTTTACTAGTTTTGAATTTGTATCACAAAAAATGAATCGTTATGAAAATGCAACACTTAATTCTCACTCACTTACTACTTTTTCTATTTTTCTTTGTTCTTTCACATATCGGGTTTTCACAGACAAAGGAAGAAATAGCCGCTAAGATCAAAGAAGTAGATACGAAGATTAAAGAAACAGAAAGAATAGGGGAACAATTGGCCAATGATCAATTGATAGCATGGAACAATAAGGATGTGAATGGGTTCTTAGAATCGTATAGTGACAGCGTAAGGGTTTTTTCCTATCCAAATACCCTTAACTACGTAGGAAAACAAAAAATGAGAGAGAGGTACGAACGGTCGTTTAATGCAGCTCCGCTGTTGAAATGTGAAATTGTCAAGCGGATAGTTTTTGGCAATAAAATTATTGACTATGAACGGATCACTGGTTACAAAGACAATTGGATAAATGAAGCTATAGCAATTTACACGGTTACCAACAAGAAGATTAGCGAAGTTTGCTTCTTGAATAAAACATTTTAAATGATTAGGTTTCAATCTTGCGCGATCTAATGGCGTAGAGAAAGATTCGTTGATTCAATACGTTTAAAGTTATAGAAATAGGCTGTTGGCTCTTTGTTATTGTGAATCTGCAATTTTAAAGACTACTCAACGGGTCTCGCCATAAATAAAATCTTATCAAGTTTTTCTAATTGACCATTTATGGGTATCAGAATACCATCCGTCTTAGTGGAGGATCCATCCTTATTGATTAAAATAAAATTGCCATCCAGTGACTCTCCATTTTCCAGTTTTTGCCACTGGATAAAAATGCTTTCATTTTCTCTCAGAATTCCTAAAAAGTCTTTTCCATCCAAATCAGTAAACGTGTATTTTGTTAGTTTAAGCATCTTTTCGTTGACCCTGGTAATCCGGCTATCAGCATCAAGTTCAATTATACAAAATGAGGAATCTAAGCTAGCCAATAAATTCTTGCTTTCTAATTGCTTACGCACCATTTCTTCTTGAGTGGCTGTTAATTCTTCCATATTTTGCTTCATTTCTTCTTCTTGGGCCCGCATTTGCTCTGTTAAAAGCTGGGTATCTCTAAGTAAATTATTAGTTTGTTGCAAACCTTTTGCAGACGAGAGTGTAATTGCCAACGTCTCGGCTATTCGTTCGACAAAACTAATTTCTTCTTGCAAGAAAATTTTAAAGGATGCCAATTCAAGAATGCCCTGTATATTTCCTTTGTCATCTTTTAATGGAACTATCAGTACATTATTAGGTGGCGCTTCCCCAAGCCCTGAAGTGATTTTAACGTAGTCGCCAGGAATCTCACGAAGGTAGATGGTCTCCTTTTCAAGCCATGCTTGTCCGGCAATTCCTTCTCCAGGAAAAATATCCTTACTAATGAATTTTTTTCTGTTATAGGCATAAGTTGATCTTAATTTTAACTTAGGATTTTCAGAAATGGAATCATCTACAACAAACAGGGCTCCTTGATTGGCTTTGAGATATTTAACAAGCTCTGACAAGAACTTATCTGCCATTAAATCTTGATTGGTTTCTTTTTGTAAAATGCTTCCGAGAAGATTTAGACCTTCGTTTGCCCAAGTCCTCTTTTGTTCTGCGTCCGTAGCAGCCTTAATTTGATTCTGCATTTTTAACAATTCCCCTACCAAAGTCTCCTTATTCAAATGAACATTGTCATCAGTAAGCCCCTCCCATAGTAAGGTGTAGTTCCCGTTGGCCACATTTTTAACGAAGGTTGACGCTTTCCTCAAATTCTCTATTGACACCTTTATTGCATCCTTTTCCGAGTCCACTTGCATTTCCCCCGGATTAAACAAGTATTTAATATTACTAGCTCTTAAATCCTCAAGCACTTTGTTCCTCGATGAGTCTATTCTCCTTAATGAAACTATCATCCAATAGAGTGAAGGCAAGCCAACCAATAGTAGTATAAATTGAATGGTTGCGTTTGCACTGATAGCATTTTCATACCTCCGCTGTGCTTCCTGAGTTAAGCTCTTTTCGAAGGTGGTTAACCTGGTGTTAAATTTATCCCAAGCAGTTCCTGGCTTTATTCCGTTATCTTGATTAAGCAACATCATAAACTCGTTCATACTGTCTTTTTTTACCAAGCCGGCCATATACACACATAGGTCTAAATATTCATTCAGAATTTCTTGCAGTTCACCTTCTTCCTTCAGGTAGGAATCAATGGATTCTCCGGCACTAGGCACGGCAACTCTTTGTAGATTTAAGTAAAAGGTAAGGCTATCAAACGCTCTGTTTCTACTATTAAGGCTGTAGTTAAAGTGACCCAGATGAATATCCGAACGGGTTAATGCGTAGGCGCGAAGCCCTTTATCTGCATTACTAAGGGTATTCATATAAATTTCCTTTGAAAAAAAAGTAATTTTATCTGCTTGGCTCTTAAGAAGGACGCTTTTAGCCATTATTTGACGATTCAGAAAGAATGATATCGTAGATATGCCTATTAGAAGTGATACTATAGCGATAACAATAATAAGCCCATTCTTTTTTATGTAACGAAACAGCATAACATTTTTTATTTAAATACCACTCTTTAGCATTTTTTTTTGCAAAAACCTAGTACAACTAGCTGATAAAAAGTTATGAAATATTTGATCTAAGTATACATCAATTTGTTTAAAAGCAAAAATAATTCACATCCAATTTTGTTAACGTTAGTCAAAAGTTAACACCAATAGAGGGGCGACCAGCAAACTTTTCTTATATAAAAAATTGAGGCACAAACAGTTTCAGTATGCTAAATTAGGCTAGTGCCATTTGTGACAAATTTTGAAATACCCAGTCAAGTGCGCTGATCTGACATAGATCAAAACAGACACCTACGCCACTCCGCAAATTACAACCTTGGAGCCACAACTCGTATCGCCTGTTTTTCGCAGCCGGGGTCAACCAATTTAAAATTTGAAGAATTGCGAATCTACCCTATTCTCTTTTGTGAAGAGGCACTCTTTAAAAGAGAAAAAAAATTTGAAGATAAGGTGTTAGTTGATTTGGCCCAGATTTTGCCATTGGCTGCAAAACCTGCCCGGAGGGGCGAAGAAAGCCCAAAAAGGGCTTTTTCAGGGTCAACCTTGACCAAAATGCTATGTATGTTGCGTCAACCGCTTGCAAATTTTGCTACTGTAAAATTTGGGTTAAACATGGATGGCGCATGGATAGATATGACCAAAAGGAAACTAGCAGTACCCAATGATTTTATTCGGCAGGTATTTGCGGATTTCTCCAAAGCCGAAGATTTTGAAATTATTCCGTTCAAGGAAAAACAAAGCTAAGCCATCAGCCTCTCAATGATTCCGTCCACGGTAATTCCCTCTGCTTCAGCTTTGAAGTTTCTTACCAGGCGGTGACGCAAAACGGGTTTAGCGACAGCCTGCACATCTTCAATATCGGGAGAATACTTACCATTGATCAACGCATTGCATTTGGCGCCTAGCACTAAAAATTGTGAAGCCCTTGGACCAGCGCCCCATTCCAATAAGTCATTCGCAATGGCTGAGCCGTTTTGTCCAGGTCGGGTGGAGTGTACCAGCTTGACGGCATATTCCACTACATTATCAGCAATGGGTACTCTGCGCACCAGGTGCTGAAAGGCCGTGATCTCTTCCGCGTTCAGCGTTTTAGAAACTTGTTGAGTAACATCAGCAGTTGTATTTTTTACAATACTTATTTCTTGTTGGTAAGTGGGATAGTCTAAGAAAATAGTAAACATAAAACGATCCAGTTGGGCCTCAGGCAGCGGGTAGGTTCCCTCTTGTTCGATTGGGTTTTGTGTAGCCAATACAAAGAAAGGTCTCGGCAAAGGATAATTATTTCCTGCTATAGTTACCGCATATTCTTGCATTGACTCCAACAACGCAGCTTGGGTTTTTGGTGGCGTACGATTGATTTCGTCAGCCAAAATAATATTTGCAAAAATGGGTCCTTTTACAAATTGAAAATTGCGCTCCTTATCCATGGTTTCTGCACCTACAATATCGGAGGGCATCAGATCCGGTGTAAATTGAATGCGTTTAAACTGCAGATCAAGCGAAGTGGAAATGGTTTGAACGAGTAACGTTTTCGCCAATCCGGGAACTCCGATCAGTAGCGAATGTCCTTGACAAAATATACCTGTCAAAATCAGACGAACAACGTCATCTTGCCCTACTACTATTTTTGCAATCTCTTTTTTGAGATTTAAATACATCTGAGCAAGAGCATCGGCTGCTTCAACGTCATTGGTAAACTGTTTTGCCATTTTCTTGTGTTTATTCTCGATAGAAAAGAAGTCAGAATGTAGAAGTCAGAATTTTCGCTTAGACACTTATTTACTATTTATTGAAAGCAAATATCTCATGGATCTTCTGAAGCTTTGTCAATTGCCTTTTTGTAAATTGTCAACGTCACCATTGCCTATTGCTCTTACCTACTGCCTACTTTTTTGCTACTCTAAAATTTTACAATAGTTGTAGGCCGGATCTATGTTGATAAAAACATCTTGCCTTGATTTTACAAACCACTTTTCGATTATTTGATCCTTCTTTTCAGCCAGTGCGGCCGATTGAATCCGATGCCAGTCATCTTTTAGATTTGCTTGGTGGGGTGGGAGTTTCGCTTTGAAATAGAGGATGCGAGCGGCCTCTTTTCCTTCTTCTGTGCGATAGGTAAGTGGTTTTGAAATAGAACCCACTTTCATAGTATCAATCGCCAGGTAAACTACCGGGTCAATTTCACGAAGCGAGACGTGAAGGCCACCGTCTGCATCTGTGAAAAAGCCACCTCGCCCCTTTGTGGGTGTATCGTCTGAATATTCTTTAGCAGCATATTCAAACTTGATGCTGTCTTTTACAATTTTTCTCCTCAGGCTATCGAGATATTTCTCAGCCTTCGCTATATCATCCACTGAGGGATTGCCAAGCAGGAGAATATGCCGTGAGTTATATTCATTTCCTCTTCTGTCAATTAATTGCATAATGTGTATGCCAAAAGGCGATTCAAAGGGTTGGGAAATTTCTCCTTTGCGCAGCTTAAAGCCCATGGCCTCAAACTGAGGCACCATTGCTCCACGACCAACAAAACCCATTTCCCCGCCATTGGATCGCGCTGAAGGATCTTCTGAATATTTCTGAGCCAACGCATTGAAATCTTCTCCGTTTAAAATGCGCTCACGAAGCTCTCTTAATCTTGCCTTCGATTCCTCTTTCTGGGCATCACTGATCTTTGCCACTTTTACAATCTGGCCGATTTCTACATCTGATGAGTAGAATGGCAAGCTGTCTTGCGGTATCTTATTATAAAACCGTTTTACTTCAGCGGGCGTTATTTTTAAGTCTTTTGTAATGCGCCCCGTCATTTCACGTGCCAAAAGTTGTTCGCGAATTTGGTCTCTTAGTTCTACCCTGATTTGTTCCAGGCTTTTACCGTATCTGCGTTCTAGTTCTTCCGGGGAGTTTCCCGAGTTTTGGAGAATGGCATTCATACGCTGACTGGTATTTTGATCCACTTCGAAGTCGGTAACCAATACAGAGTCAATGGCTGCTTTGGCAACCATCAGCTTGTTCATAATTAATCGATTGAAAAGCTGACATTTTGCATCCTCTGATTGCAGATTACCTTCCGCTATATAACCTTGATAAGCGGACTCCAGCTCTGATTTGATTACAATATAGTTGTCAACCTTGGCGATGATTTTATCCACCACGAAGCCTGTTTTCTCCTTTTCCTGCGCGGGAAGTTGCAGACTTACAGCCAGAAAGAATAGGTTAAGGATTAAAAACCTCAAATTCCTTTCGTTTAACACCATTTTCATATACCTCGTCCTCCAATTTTTTGGCAAGTTCTACTTTTCTTTTGTTTAAAATAATGTTTTTGATTTCGCTCTCTACGAATTCAACAGGCGATACATTGTCTACAATTTTAAAGGCATCAACTTTCAGGAAATAGAGAAAATCCTGGTCATTGGTTTCGTAGTAGCGGTAGTTGCGCAAAAACTGGATTTTATCAGGAATGGTCGCCATCGGAGAGTTTGCCACGAGCTTATCAAGTTCAATCCATGTTGAATCGGGTAATTGATACTCTGCAGAAAAACTGAGGCAATAGGATTTTAATTCCTCCATTTCCTTGGCCTTGTTTGAAAAAACGAGCGGTTTAATCCGCTGAATGCGCGGTGCCGTTTTTGGAACCTTTATATAAGTGCCCTGCACAATGTTTTGTTTCAAAACGAAGTTATCAAGATGAGTTTTGTAATAAGCGGCAATCTCAGTGGAAGATACTGAATCGTTTAGGTTTTTTTTGATGTAGAAATTTTGGAATTCGTACCCAATAAGGCTGTATCGATACTCCTCCACCCTCCGTTCTACTTCGGCTTCGTTGATGTCGATGTTCTTCGCTGCCTCATTTAAGAGCAGTTGTTTGCGGATCCAACTGGTCACGTAAGAGGAGATTCTGGCGGCACTGTCAGTTGCTGTAGCATCTTTGGGGACTATGCCGTTCAATTCGTCCAGGTACAAAAAGGACTGATTCACTCGAGCAACTGGCTTTCTTGATTCGTCAGAACCTTTTTTTCCTCTTTTAATTTGAATCAAATCGCACGAAGAGGCGAGCATCCCCAGAATGCAGCAAAAAGTGACCGTTTGCAGGCGATGGATCTTCATTTTTTAACAAGTGCTGTTAAAACGCTCTTTTTCACCTTTTGATTTATTTCCATCGGATATTTTTTTCTTAACAAAGTTAGCCAGTTTTGCTCTAATTGGTTTTGAAAGTCTGAAATAATGCTTGCACGCGCTTCTTCAAAGCTCTTGATACCTGGCGCCACAAGCCTATTTATTTCTACTAAGTGGAATGTCTTATCTGTTTCGGTTTCATGTAATCCGGACGACCAAGTGACGTTATCAATAATTTTGCTTTCGCCTTTTTCATAATTCCGAAATCCCTGTACGGATTTGAATTTTTTGATATCGACATTTTGAATGGTGTCCCCTTTCTCGATTTTCTTTTTGAAATCGGTAATTAGATTTTTATCGGGAGTTGAAAAAATGCGTGCTTCTACACGGTTTCCGCCTACGTATTTTGTTTTATTTCTTTCATAAAAGCCGCGTTGGCCGGAAGTGTCTTGCGAGGCTTTATTCCAAATTTCTTTTTCCATGATTTCAAAGAAGAGAATGCCCTCGCGGTATTCAGTCAACAAATTTTTAAACTCGGGCTTGTCTCTGATTAGGTTTTCCTCTTCAACCAATGTGATGACATCGTCAACAAAAAAGTTGTATAGCTGGTTAATGTGTGCATCCGGAATCATTGTGGACTGCGCCTGATGGACCTTTACGTAAGTGACAAATTCACCGATCGTAACGTTTTTAGACTGAATTCTAAAAATTGGTTTGGCGAGCGATGCTTTATCGCCTTTGTACTGCCACTTTCCTTTCGTAAGCATTGTATCGGCCAAATCAAAAATAAATCTTTTGTTTTCCGCTATTTCCTCAAAACCAAAATCTTTTCTTCTCTTGGTCGCCAGAGCTTGTTGAGAAATCTGTAGACGTTCATCACGGGTAACTTTTCGTTTTAATGATTCTACCATTTCAGCGTAAGATGGAAGAGGTATTTTCTTATCCAAACGGACGATATGCCAACCAATCGAAGATTTAAACGGATCTGAGATGTCTCCCGGTTTAGCGAGTGCGAAGGCGGTGCTTTCAAACTCTGGCACGGACGCTAAAGCACCCACTCCGAAAGGCCTCAGTTTTCCACCCGTATCTTTTGTATTCGCGTCTTGCGAATTCTCCTTGCAAAGCTCATCCCATGGCCTACCCGCTTTCAACTGATCAAAAATTTCAAAGGCTTTGTTTTTTGTTTTGGCATCATCTGCTGTTTCGTTTCTTAAAAGAATATGCGCAACTTCAACTTCACCACGAGCTGGTTTTTTATCGATCACTTTTATCAGGTGATATCCAAAACGTGTACGCACGATGTTGGACATTTTACCTTTGTCGGTTTTATAGGCGGCTTCCTCAAAGGGGTAGACCATTTGCATGGCGGTAAAATAGCCGAGGTCTCCACCATTATACTTAGCGGATGGGTCTTCGGAAAGTTCGCGAGCTAGCTTTTCAAAATCTTCGCCAGCATCAATTCGCTTTCTAATAATGTCAATTTTCGCATACGCATTCAGTGTGTCGGAAGGAAATGCATCGGGCTTAAGGTTAATAAGGATATGAGAAGCTCTCACTTCTTGTGTTAAATGATCATAGGCTTCTTTGGTCAATCGTTCGAGTGCATCGGGCTCCGCGCGATAAGGTTTCTTCAGGTCTTCTCGGTAGGTCTTAAATTCTTTACTAAACTTAGCCGTTGTGTCCATCCCCAACGCTCTCGCCTCAGCAACTTTTAGCTTGAAATTGATAAATAGATTTAAGTACTCATTGATTTTTACCTCGGTGAAATCTTCAGGTTTATTTTGATGATTTTTCCTATAGAGATAAATAAATTCATCCGATAGAATAGGCGTTTTATTCACCGTAAAAAGCACTTCAGTTTTGGTTTGTTTTGGCGCTTGACCAAGAGCCAAGAACGAAACAAAGCAAAAAAGGAGAATCAGCAAGCGGTTGTGCATGGAAACAGAAAAAAATAGAGTTGCAAAAATAATGGAAAATTTGGAGTTAGCGGGTTTCGAAAACGCAAGGTAATTTCTATATCGTCTTCGTGAGCCGGCAGATATTTTTACCGTCTTCGTGCAAATACTCAACCTTATCCATAATTGATTTTACCAACCGAATGCCCAGTCCACCTTTTCGCTTCTCGTGTACTAAGCTATCCAGTTCCTGTTCTTTGTATTGGTTAATATCAAACATAGAACCATCATCTACTATTTCAAACACGAATTGATGGTGTCCGGCAATGTGGATATTCATTGAAATCTTGTGATCAGGATTGCAATGGTGTGCATGAATCATCAGGTTAGAGCACATTTCATCCAGAGCCAGCACAATGGCACCCATCTCAAGATCGGAAACACCTTGCCCCTTGAGCGAGGTACGAATGAACTCGCGCACGCCCTTTAGGTTGTTCAGGCTACAGCCGATGTTATACTGATAACTCATCTGCCAATTTTTTTGCGTCTGATTTGGTCTCACGTATATTCAGCAAATCGGCCAACCCCAAAATGCTAAACGTATTCAACACTCGCTCTTTCAAACCGAAAAGCACGAGATATACTTTTTTGTCTTTTAATTCTTCGATATACGACATAAACACGCCCAGGCCAGCAGAAGAAATATACTCCAAGCCATGGCAGTCCACTAAAATCTTTCGATAGCCATCACCTACACTTTTCGCAATCGCCAAATCCAGTTCAATAGAAGAGCTAGCGTCAATTTCGCCAATGATGGCAATAATATCAGTTCCGTCTTCTTGTAGTCTTTTAATATGAACCATAGTGTTCTAACGGGTTATGTTTTTTATTGTTTTCGGTTACTGGAATTTTACTGTCATGGACGTATAGTCGTCATTAATATCTTCCGTGCCTGAAAATTCATACAGACGTTTAATTACATTTTCTTCAATTTCTTTTGAACTTTTTTGTGCGGATTCTTGTAATGCAGCCGCAAGTCGTTCGCCACCGAATTCTTCGCCTTTGCCGTTCTTAGCCTCCGTGATGCCATCGGTATACAAGACCATCACATCACCTGGCTGATAATCAATTTCTTGGTTCTCTACGAAATTACTGTAGTCTAAACTACGCACCATGCCCAGCGCGGTGCCTTTGTCCTTTAGAAAAATGGATTCGTTCTTAGCGGCCTGGTAGTAGAGCACGGGGCAATGACCAGCGCGCGAATAGTATACTTTCTTGGTTTGCGTGTTGATGACAAAATACGTAGCGGAAATAAATGAGCCCCGTTCGAGGCAAAACACGAGCGCTTTATTTGCCTTTGCCATAAAATCTTTTGGCGATAGCCCTTGTTGCGCCAGACTATGAAAAATGCCTTTCATTTGCGACATGTGAAAGGCGGCAGTGGTGCCCTTACCCGAGACGTCAGCAATGATCAACGCTACTTCGTGTTCATTGATTCGAAGTGTATCGTAGTAGTCGCCACCCACTTCATCGGCTGATGCGGAAAATGCCGAGATCTCGAAATCAAGATTTGTTTCTAGTTTGGTGGGCAGTAGACTTTGTTGAACTGTTTTGGCGATTTTTAACTCCTCCTTGTATCGCGCATTTTGAAACGCCTCCTCCATCAGGCGGAAGTTCTCAATAGAAATGCCTGCTTGATTGGCAAAGGCCGATACAATACGAGTCATCTCTTTATTAAACCCCTCAGGCAATTCTTTCAGTAGTGCCAATGTGCCAATGGTTTCTTCTTTTACTTTAATAGGGAAAGCCAACAACGAGCGGAAGCGCGAATTCTTCAAAGTGCCTAAGTGTTTGGAGAGATTTTTTGTTTTGTCGCTACTTTGATCCAACGCCCCTTTGATTTTATTTTTTTCCAGATGTGCTCGAATGTCTTTTGACTCTTGGGCAGTGATCTTATGGGTGTACAACTTCTGCTCGCTGTCAGTAGCCTTCATTTCTAACCATGCAGCGTCTGCGAAAACGGCACTTACCGAACTTTCCAAAAGAATATTGTAAACACTTTCCTCATTTTGCTCTGTTTGTATGGATTGGCTGATCCGTTGAAAGCTCACGACCTCCTCCAATTTTTGTTCAAAGACGGAGGACGTAGGCAAGTTGAAGAGGACAACCAGAAAGGAGAACGTAATATAGGTAATTACAAATGCCAACAGTGCGATGCTGAAAATATGACTCTGAAAATCGATAAATGCTGTTGACTGTTGACTTATAGAGTCTGACCAAACCGTGACGGAGTAGAGGAAATAGACCAGGTAGAAAATGGATAGCAGCAATAACAACAGGCTTGTCCATTTCTGTTTAAAATTGAGATAGGCGACCCACCGCATATTGAATGATAGAACAAGCCCAAGCGCACACACCAATACAATTGCGGCATTTGATAGCGTTGAGGACACTACAATGTGGATGCTATCATAGACCAAAATGCAAAGGAGTAGTAGTTCGAAAGCAAACCATGCCCTGATTAACCATTTTGATTTTTGATAAAGGATTAAACGCTTCCACGAAGTGTAGGCAGCCAACAAAAAATTGATGAACAAGCCCAGATTAATTTGGTAGACCAGATCGATGAAAAGAATGTTAGTGGGTAGGGGTGTGCTGCCCAGCAAAAACAGCAGGAGACGAACGGCCAATGAGATAACAGTAGCAATTAGTCCAGTCGCAAAAACCTTCCAAAGCAGGTCGGTGAAATTGAGGCTTTCATCTCGTTCTATTTTGAATTTGTAATAGTAAAAAAGTGAAATAATAAAGAGATCCAGCATGACTTGCGGGAGCCACTGAGGTACGTCAGAGGGCAGCGATTTAATGTCGCTAAAGAGAACGGTAATATCAGAAAAAGCCAAAATCACCCAAAAAATGAGGGCGCCCATGGAAGTGAGGCGAGTTAAGGCTTTTGTTTTGAACATGCGTATACCAAGAAAAAGCCAATCAATTAGACGACTGGCTTGCAATAATAATTAATAAATCCGCGCTAAAACACGGAATTTATTATGGTTTGAAAGTTTACTTCCGGCTGTAATTCGGTGCCTCCCTGGTGATCGTAACATCATGCGGATGGCTCTCATGCACTCCAGCTGCGGTTATTTTTACGAACTTGGCCGATTTAAGCTTGTCGAGATTCTTTGCGCCACAATAGCCCATACCGGCTTTTAATCCTCCAACTAATTGATACAGCACCTCTGCCACCGAACCCTTGAACGGGACCCGACCAGATATGCCTTCGGGTACGAGTTTTTTGATATCATCTTCTGCATCCTGAAAGTAACGGTCTTTTGATCCATCATCCATGGCCTCCATCGAGCCCATTCCTCGGTAGGATTTGAACTTTCGTCCTTCATATATGATCATCTCTCCGGGGGCTTCTTCTGTGCCTGCCAGCAGTGAACCAATCATTACGCTATCAGCACCTGCGGCCAGCGCTTTTACAATATCTCCGGAAAAACGGATGCCACCATCCGCAATCACTTTTACATCAGAACCTTTTAATGCTTTGGCGGATTCGTAAACAGCGGATAGTTGAGGCAGACCGATACCGGCAACGATACGAGTAGTGCAAATACTACCCGGTCCCACGCCTACTTTTACAGTATCTGCACCTGCTTTGGCTAATGCCTTAGCAGCCGCACCCGTAGCAATATTTCCAACGATCAATTCCAGTGATGGGTATTTTCGTTTAACTCGTTTAGCGGCATCAATTACGCCTTTAGAATGCCCGTGTGCTGTATCAATACTAATCACATCGACCCCTGAAGTTTTTAAAGCTTCGATGCGCTCCATGATATCTGCTGTTACCCCAACTGCGCCCCCCACTCGTAGTCTTCCAAACTCATCGTGACACGCATTCGGTTTGTTTTTCTTTTTTAGAATGTCTTTGTAAGTAACAAGTCCGGTAAGCTTCCCCTTTTTGCTGACGATAGGTAGTTTTTCAATTTTATAATTCTGTAAGAGAATTTCTGCTTTAGCCAACGTGATTCCTTCCGGTGCGGTGATCAAGTTGTCTTTCGTCATGATTTCCGCAATCGGCCTACTCATGTCTTTTTGAAAACGCAAATCGCGATTGGTGATAATGCCAACCAATTTCCCATTTTCATCGATGACCGGAATGCCGCCTATTTTATTTTCACGCATGATTTTCTCGGCATCGCGCACGGTAGAATTCACCCGCAAGGTGATTGGATCCAGGATCATCCCACTTTGAGATCGCTTCACCTTGCGCACTTGTTCGCCTTGCTCGGCAATGGTCATGTTTTTGTGAATGAACCCAAGGCCGCCTTCCAGCGCCATGCTGATGGCCAACTGAGCCTCGGTTACCGTGTCCATGGCGGCAGAAATAAGGGGAATATTGAGCTTGATGTTCTTCGTCAAATAGCCCACTGTGCTTGTTTCACGGGGTAAAACGTCACTGTAAGCAGGTACCAGAAGCACATCATCATAGGTCAATGCTTCGAAAAGAAATTTGGAGGGATCGTGGGCCATGGCAAATAATTTACGAGTGATTATTTGCGGGGCAAAACTAGCGGGTTCTTGGTTAAGAAGCTAATTTTAGTTTTGATCAGTTTTTGTGCAGCATTCTCCAAAAAGCTCGTCAATAACCACTTTAAAATACAAGGCGATTATTCTTACTTTAGAAAATTGAAATACCTGCATCTTATGAGATACCTAATCCTTTATTATTTTTTCTTCATTGGCCAAAACGTTCACAGCCAAATTAACACGGAGTTAAGATTACGAGACCTGCTCGAAAAGGTCGAAGTAATTCGAGATGAGTACGGGGTAAATCATATCTATGCAAGAAATGAACATGACCTTTTTTTTGCACAGGGTTATTGCGCAGCTAAGGACAGGCTGTTTCAATTCGAACTTTGGCGAAGGCAAGCCGCAGGCACATTGGCCGAATGGTTAGGGCCTAAAGAAATAAAGCGTGATCAGGGTGCGCGTCTTTTCAAATTTCGTGGAAATCTAAAACAAGAATTGAATCACTATCATCCACGCGGTGAACAAATCATCAACGCATTTACCGAGGGGGTGAATGCCTACATAAAAGAAACAGAACAAAATCCTCAATTGCTTACAATTGAGTTCAAGTTGCTTGGTGTAAAACCAGGGTATTGGACGCCTGATTTGGTGATCTCCCGGCATCAAGGCCTTCTGGGAAACCTTACTGAAGAAATTGCTTTTGGCCGAATGGTGGCAGCTCTAGGAGCGGAGAAAGTGAAAGATCTAAATGCATTTGAGCCGGGAGAGCCTGATCTTCATCTTGACCCATCGATTGATCCGGTTCGTTTGTCTGATCCAGTTATAGATCTCTATGATGCCTTTCGAAAACCAGTGATATTTTCACCCCAGGATTTATCTCTTTCATTCAATCAAAATTTAGAGCAATATAAAAGTTTTGCGAAAATAGATGAAGAGGCTTATCGTGATTTAGTCACCTCGCCAAACCACTCAATTGGTAGCAACAACTGGATCGTGAGTGGATCAAAATCACAAAGTGGATTTCCATTATTGGCAAATGATCCGCACCGTGCCTTATCTGCGCCCTCGCTTCGTTACATGGTTCATCTAAATGCACCGGGTTGGAATGTAGTGGGTGGAGGGGAACCTACGATCCCGGGCGTATCCATAGGGCACAATGAGTTTGGGGCATGGGGCCTAACTGTTTTTGATTTAGATGCTGAAGACTTGTATGTATATCAACTCAATCCTCAAGATAAAAATCAGTACAAGTATAAGAATGGGTGGGAGCAGATGCGTATTCTGACTGATACCATAAAAGTAAAAGGTGCTCCGTCTGTCATTGTGGAGCATCATTATACGAGGCATGGCCCAGTTACCTATACAGACGACAAGAACAACCTTGCCTATGCCGTCCGGTGTGGATGGCTGGAAATTGGCGGAGCACCCTACATGGCCAGCTTACGAATTGATCAAGCAAAGAATTGGGCTGAGTTTAGAGAAGGCTGTGCCTACAGTCATATCCCAGGTGAAAATATGATTTGGGCAGACAAGAAAGGGAATATTGGTTGGCAGGCGGTTGGGGTGGCGCCCATTCGCAAGGGTTGGGATGGACTGGTGCCCGTGCCCGGTGATGGACGATTTGAATGGAGTGGGTATCTTCCTATTAAATCATTGCCGTCTGTCTTCAATCCAAAAAAAGGATTTTGGGCAACTGCCAATGAAAACCTGATTCCATTTAATTACCCCAATCGCAATGCAGTAGGCTGGACATGGGCAGATTCGTATCGAGCAGATCGAATCAATGAAGTGCTAGGCGCGGAACAGAAATTCAATGCTGCCGATATGGCAAAATTGCAGAGTGACTATCTATCGATACCGGCAAGGTCCCTGGTTCCTCTTCTGAAAAATCTTCATTCGCAAGATGAAAAAACGGAATCAGCACGATTGCTACTGTCGAATTGGAATTACAAAATGGAGAGCTCATCGGTAGGCGCTGGAATTTATGCGGCCTGGGAAAAGAAGATAATAGAAAACTGCGTTGCTCTTTTTGTTCCTGAAAACGGAAAACAATTGGTAAAGAGTTTGCCATTGTCAAAAGTTATTCAGTGGATCGTGACTGCCAGGAAGGAATTTGGTCAAGATCCTGTAGCGGGCCGGGATGCCTTTCTTTTACAAAGTTTGGAGCAAGCAACGATTGAGTTGATTAAAAAGCTAGGCGCAGACATTAAGAATTGGCAATATGGACAAAATGCCTATCACCATGTATTGATCAAACATCCGATGAGTAATGCGGTAGATGAAGCCACTCGAAAAAAATTGGAGGTTGGTCCTCTGCCACGCGGAGGCAATAGTTCAACCCCGGGGATGACCACCAACAACGATAATCAAAATGCAGGAGCGACCTTTAGAATTGTCACTGATTTGGCCGATTGGGATAGGACGATGTTTACAAACGCCCCAGGGCAAAGTGGAGATGTTGAAAGTTTATTTTATGAAAATCTTTTTGAGATGTGGGCAAATGATCAACACTTTCCGGTTTATTACAGTAGAGAGAAAATTGAAAAAGTAGCGAAGGAGAGATTACTCTTACAACCCTTGCGTTAGGCCGCTGAACCACTCAGGTGCATTCCAAACAACTGCACCATAGGCTGCGAAGCGAAGCACGCGAGTAATGCAAATCAACAAAAAGTGTTTCATACTCAGGTTGACTGAGCCCGCTAACATACAAGTTGCGGAAAAAGGAACAGGTGTTACAGCACCGACAAAAACTAAATAGCCGCCATAGGTTTTTAACTTACCCTCATATTGTTTCAAGTATTTTTCGCGAATGCGTTCTTGATAGAATTTTGTTTTTGAAAATACTTTTCCAATGTAGTAGCCCAATATACCCGCTCCGTACGAGATGATAGTGAGAATTGCTAAGTTGGTTACAAACCCGCTCAAATCGATGTTGTCCAGGATCCAAATCATCATGAAAATTTCGGGAGGCAAAATGCCGAAGATAATTTCTGACAATGTGTAGATGCCGTATAAAATAGCGGGATTAGCGCGGATCGTGTCGATGTGTTCTTTGAAGTTTTGCTGGATGTAGCCCTCCATCAGTACAAAAATGGCGATGATAACAGCAAACCAAGCTAATCCTTTAAATAGGTTACGAAATAGAAAACTTGATCTGGTTTCTTCTTGTTCTTCTGGAGGCGCCATGCTTAGTTTAAAATAGGGTGCCGCTTAAACGGCTTAGAATCGTCAAATAGTTTTCGGTAGGTAATATGCGTCTTTGAAACGAATCCGCCAACTTGTTCTACCACTGTGATCATTTTTGGATTAAAGTCACCAATCCAATTCATCTCATATTCGTCATATCGTTTATATTCATCTTGTAATACTTTACGAGCGGCCAGAATCATTGCGCCATCGGCTCCTTTCCCTTGATGTTCGGGCACAACACCAAACAAAATGCCAAATGCCTTGGTGTTTATTTTTCGGAATTGGTACCAAACAAACTTCAACTTACCCAGCCAATCCAATTTTCCATTTACATGTTTAAAAATTTGGTTGATTTCCGGTAGCGAAAGGAAGAATGAAATAGGTTCACCTTTGTAGAAGCCGAAATACAAAAGCTTCTCATCCAAGATGGGCTTCATCTGCTTTACGATGAGAGCCGCTTGCTGCGAATTGATCTCCGGATTTTCGGCCCGATTGGCCCACGCTTTATTGTACACTGCGCGAAGGTACTCTCCCAATTTTCCGATTTCATCTTTGCGCAAATGTCGAAATTCATAGTCAGGATCTTTGGCAATCAAATCGGCTTTATAGGCTAGTTTGGGCGAAAGCGGATCGATAATTTTTCGAGCAAAAGTTAACTGTTTAAAATACTCCTTAAATCCATATGCCTCGAAAAAATCCTTGTAGTAGGGCGGATTGTAGTTACACTGATAGTTGGGCTCGCGGTCATAGCCATCTATGAGCAATCCCCACCACCGATCACGGCTTCCGAAATTAATCGGTCCATCCATTGCCTCCGCACCTTTTGATTCGATCCATTTCTTACATTGATCAAATAATGCAAAGGCTGCCTGACGGTCATTGATGCATTCAAAAAATCCTATTCCACCGGTCGGCTGGTCATTTCCCTTGTTGAGTGTTTTTTGATCAATAAAAGCGGCTACCCTGCCGATCGTTACACCTTGATCGTTCTTGAGAAGCCACCGAATACATTCGCCATGCCGGTAGGTTTTATTTTTCTCGGGGTTAAATACATTCTCAACATCTTTATCGAGTGGGCGAATCCATTGCGGCAAGTTCTTATAGAGCGTTAAAGGGAAGAGTAGAAACTCTCTTTCATCGGCCTTGGTCAGCACTTCTTTAAAATTCATTTTTTATCAGGTATAGCTGACGCGAAGGTATGATTGGGGAGCTTTAATTCAAAGGTGGTTCCCTTGCCTAGTTGGCTGGTTATTTTCAACAGGCCACCAATTTTTTCTACTGCATTTTTAACAATATAGAGACCCAGGCCTGACCCGTCAGACTGGACGCTGGCGCGGTAGAACATGTCGAATATTTTGTTTTGATCGGCCACGCTGATTCCGATACCATTGTCGGAAAAAGTAATGATCGACCGATCTGGGTTTGTTTGCACCTTGATGCTGATCTCGGCATTTGGTTTTTCAAAATCGCGGTACTTTATTGAGTTAGAGATCAAATTTCGGAAGATCTCGCCAATCCGCCATTTGTCGCTGAAAAATGCTTCGCTTGAAATATCCAAATGCTTAATGATTGTATCTGCGCCATTTAGGTAGTCGAGATCTCTGAAGGAATTTTCAATCAATACTTGAAGATCTATCTTTTCGATTTTAACATCGAGTTTCAAGTTCTTTGAATGGCTCAACACATCGCTGATGAAGTTGTCTAGTTGTTTGATTTTTTGGCCAATAATTTTGACATAGTCAGCTAGATTATCGTCATTTCCCTCTAACGTAGCCAGATTTACTAGCCCAAGGACCGAAGAAAGCGGGGCACGCAAATCGTGCGAGACCTTGTAAACAAAGTTGTCCAACTCCTCATTTCTCACTTTTAGTTCCGCCTCAATTCCTTTTTGCTCACTAATGTCCACGTATGAGCCAAAAATACCGATGGTCTTGTCTTCCATCAAAATTGGAACACCGTATATAATTACAGATATTTTCCGTCCATCTTTCCGAACTCGAAAACTCTCAATCCTTGCTCTCTGCTTGGCCGAAATCAGCGAATCTAGGTCATTTCCTTCTTCTTTTAGATCCAGTGGCACTATGAACTCGTTGAGGCTTTTTCCGGTGAGGTTATTTTGTGTAAAGCCAAACATTTTTTCAAAACCCTGATTGACCAACAACACTTTTCCTTTTTCATCTAACATCACTTTTCCAAAAGGTGAATTGTGAAACAATTGTGTAAACAGTGTTTCTGATTTTCTGATGGCGCGCTTGGATTCAAATTCTTCCGTTATGTCTTTTATAATCAACTGTATGGCGGGCTTGTCTTTGTAAGAAAACGGAAAGGCCGAAGTTTCAACAATAATTTCCTTCCCATCTAGACGGATAAATTTTTCCTGAACCACCGGTGCAGGAATTCCGTTCAACAAACCTTTCACCCTTTCGAGCGCTAATACTCTATAGTCCGGGTGAACCAAGTCCAACACCTTTTTACCTAAAAGTTCTTCGGGCGAACTTGCACCCATAATAGCGGCTGCCCTTGAATTGGCATACACTAAAATTCCGTTTTGGTGAATGCCCACGCCCAATGGAAGGGATTCCAACAGGTTTCTGTATCGTCCCTCTTTCTCCACCGTAATCTGATCCTCAATTTTTCGTTGGTCAAAGTCTTGTAGAGTACCCGCAGTTCGTAATACTTTTCCCGCGAGATCTCGCTCGATCACTTGGCCGCGCTCCAATATCCATTTCCATCCCCCATTTTTGAGTTGGAAACGATACACAGTTTCATAGTATTCTGAGCTGCCCGCCAAATGTTTTTCAATAGAAGCCACATACCCTGGTTTATCATCTGGATGAATGAAGTCCTCGCAATGATTAAACATTTCCTCGAGTTCTTCCTTAGGATAACCCACGATCTCAGGCCATCGATCATTGATGAATGTTCGATTGGTTTTTACATGATAATCCCAAATCCCCAAGTCAGATCCTCGTGCAGCTAGTTCAAGCCGTTGGTTTGCCTCTGCCATGTTTTGTTCTGCCTGTTTGCGAGCAGATACATCGGTGAATACGCCTCGCCACACAATGCTGCCGTTATCTAACTTGCTGGCATTTGCCTTTGCGTTTACCCAAATTATATTTCCGGTTGCCTGTAGTACCCGTCCTTCCCACTCAATATTTTCGGCATTGCTAATCCATTTTTCATACTTCAAAAGGAATGAGGGTCGTTCTTCTGGATGAATAAACGAGAACAATGACAACGATCCTTCCAGCATGGTTTCACTGGTTAACCCAAATAGTACTTCGCAATAAGGACTTATGTAAGTGAAGTCATTTCGACCTTCTGCAAAATAAGTATACTCAAAAACGGCTACTGGCAGTTTTTCAAGAATGGGATAAATAGCGTTGCCAGAGGATATAGAACTCATGAATTTTAAATATACTTCAACAAATTGAATACGACAACAGTGTTTGATATATTTTGGTCATTAGAATAAAATGCGACAATCCAATTCTCAAAAGCAGCGTTTTGCTTTAAGCAGAAACATGAAAAAGCGAGTATATATTTTTGCTAACTTGAAGCCGGATTTATGAACAAACCCCTTGAAAAAAAATTGTTGATTACAGGCGCAAAGCGGGTTGCATTCATTAATTCACCTCCAGACCTCGACCGTTTGGAGGGCAGAAAAGATGGGCCAGTAGATGTACTTTTAGTCTTTGTAAAGAGCAAAGAAGATATTTCAACGGTGGTTGATCAGGCGATTTCATCGTTAAGGCCAAAAGGAGTTCTTTGGTTTGCCTATCCAAAAAAATCGTCAGGGATTAAAACAGATATTAGTAGAGATTCAGGCTGGGAGAAACTGGCCAAAAATAAGTTTGTTCCTGTTACTCAGGTTGCCATTGATGAAACTTGGTCGGCCTTGCGCTTTAAGCCGGTAGATCAAATACCAAAATTGACTCGCAAAACCGCCATTGGTCAGCAGCCTTCCAAGCCTAGCAAGGAAAGAACGCTTGAGCTGTCAACTGAGTTTCAACAGCTTTTAGGTAAAAATAAAAAGGCTGGCGTTTTCTTTAAGAGCTTGTCATTTACAAATAGAAAGGAGTACGTTGTCTGGCTAGAGTCGGCAAAAAAACCTGAAACAAAGCAAAAAAGACTCAAGGACGCGATTGAAAAATTATTGTCTGAAAAAAGAAATCCAAGCGAAAAGTAGATCTTACCGATTAACCGAATCAAATTTTTGAAAAAATGAAAAAACTCCTTACGATTTTGTGGTGCTTTACCGTAGCGACAACCATGGCACAAGTGCAAGTGGGAAAAGCTTCTTTTTATGCTGACAAATTTGAAGGTAGCCCCACCGCTAGTGGAGAAAAGTACAGAGCGTCAAAGCTCACTGCGGCCCACAAAACGTTGCCTTTTGGAACCAAGGTGCGTGTAACGAATTTGGCAAATAATGAATCAGTGGTTGTCACTATCAACGATCGGGGTCCATTTGTAGAAGGCAGAATCATTGACGTGTCAAAATCAGCCGCTGAAAAATTGAGTTTTTTCAATCAGGGTACAGCAGAGGTAAAGCTGGAAATTGTTGATGCGACAGACGGAAAACAGGACACACAACCAGCCGCGGTAGACCATGTGGTGGTTGAAGATAAAGAAACCTACCAATTTGATATCAGACGGGTTAATCCAACCGGCTATGGATTGCAGCTGGGTACCTATCAAGAATTGGTTAACATAATGAAGATCGTGGATAACCTAAGGACTACTTACAAAAAGAAAGTAGCCGTGCAAGTGAAAATCGTAAACGGTGTGAAATACTATAGCATCATGCTGGTAGGTTTTACCAAGCGCGACAAGGTAGAAATGCTGATAGCTGAATTGAAGAAGAAGTTTCCAGATTCGTTTGTAGTAGATTTCTCGAAATAGATTGTTATTTCAACTCGGCAATCCACCTGCGCACTAATTCTACGCCTTCGGTGTGGACCAATTTCCTTCCCACCTCCGGCATCATGATGCCTGGGTGAGTTGATTCAATCCGAAATTGAAGGATGGACTCATCGGGTTTACCCGGCACGATACTATACAGTCGTCCTCCTGAACCTTTTCCCGCGGCCACTGGTGCCTTGCCAACTCCTAGAACACTTGATTCGTTTATGTTGGCGAGCAAATGGAGGCCGCTTGTTTTCGCAGAGCCGTCACTGCGATGACAGTGCGCACAATTTATCTCCAGCCAAGCACGTGCCCGCAGGTTGATGCTTTCCTTTTCATTCTCATAATTAGCAAGGCGCGGAATTGCCTCAAGCGGGGGAAGATTTTCAATTAGAGATGCCTCTTGCCATTTTACTAATTGAATTTTATGTTCTCCTGGCAATACTCCGTTTAGCTGCCGTGCTGATGGGCCAATGGGCATGACTTTGTCGCCTTTGAGATGGCAACCCTTGCATTGATTTAAATTGGGGACTGAATAACTTATTTTTTTTATCGACCCATCGTAGTGCGTCCACGAGACATCAATGCTTTTGCCTGCCACTTCTAAAAAAGCATCTGTTTGTTCGTCATTCCAAATGTACGAGAGCGGGCGCCATTCACCTTTTTCCAAAAACAAAAGTCTCGTTTCAAGTAGCCGAATATTTTTTTGGGGTTGGTTGAAATCAGCCGGGTAATAGAAATTCTTGATAAGTATGGTGCCTTCTGGAAAATCTAAAACTTCTGTCGGGTGGTAGCCTGCTTTCTGACCCGGTGGGATTTTTACAAACCGTTTCTTGAAAGCATAGTCACTGAATAGTGGAGAATTCAACGCATACTCAACAACACCCTCTGAAGGCTGAAGATTTTTTAAGAGGCCAGTGAAAAAGGTGTAATCTGAAAGTTTTTGTTTTTCAGAAGAAGAAGTCACCGGGGACACAACAGTTTCTTCGGCCAACACCACGTCCGGCTTTTTTTGTTGGCAGCAAGCCAGCCCAAGCAATAACCCAACTAGTCCGAAAAACGGCTTCATTGAAGAGAGGCTGATTTCTTTTTACAATTGAAAGGCTGAATATCTTTTGACAGCGACTTAAAATCGTTCGCTGCATCCAGATCAATGAAAGTGATAGGCCCTTTTTCATCAATACAAATTGCCCGTTCTTTTTGTTTCGGATTTTCGATGCCATCGAAGACGATGTCCGGAGGGCTTAAAAATGATTTGGTGAGTAATAGTTTTCCAATATCATTTTGCAGCGTTGGGAACCAATGACTGTTTTTAAAACGATTTTCGAAAATAGAAATATCGTAGGGGAAAGCATTGTAAAGTGTGTCTTCGCGAAAGCGATTGTTAACAGACTGGACGCCTCCAATGGCATCCGTTTGTTCTTGTTCGCCTTCGTTAAGCGCTGCCACCATTTCATAACTTACAATTCCGACACCGACCGTTCGATTGTCTAAAATATCATTGTCGAAAAGCTCAACTTGGTGCGTAGCTAAAATCATTACTCCTGTTCCTGGTGGAATGCTCGCCACCACATTTCCTTTTTGGGCAAAATTTTCGTGGTTATTATCATGAATATGATTCTTAAAGGCCTTCGTGGAATGTCCATACTTCGTCAACCCTGGCAAATCAAAAATCAGAAGTCCGCCTGTATTGTGATTAGCTTCATTTCCATAAATCTGTACCCACTTCGAATTTTCAGCTTCAATACCCGCCACATTCCAATACGCTTTGTTGTAGCGGATAATCACTGAATCAGATTGACCCACATAGATTCCGGCATCTGACGAACCCATTGCTATGCAGTCTTCAATCAACACATTTGTACATAGAACTGGGTAGAGTGCATAGGCACCATTTTCCGTCTTCGGCCCATCTGGCCAAGCTGATCGAATCTTTCGCAAAGTAATGCCTCGAGTGTCGTTCACTTTTAGATTATCGCCTTTTGCGTCTTCTACGGAAAATTCTTCCAGCACAATATTTTTGCCATTGCTGATGTGCAATCCTTCAGCGCCTTCCGTCTGATTCTTCCAGCTCAAGATAGTTTTATCCATCCCCTTACCCCTTATTACAATGTTCTGTTTTCCATCCATTGTCAGACTTTTGGAAAACATGAAGTTGCCCTCGGGTAGATCTATCGTATCTCCGTTGGCAATGTTAATCATTTGGGTCTGCAATGACTTTTCGATGGTTTGCCATGTTTTGGGCGCTGATTCATTTTGCGAACAGCTGAATAGACTAGCAGCTAATAAGACGGAAAGTACAAACTTCATAAAAACAATTTTGTAGTGAAACTACCTAATTTATTATTCAACGAGAAATCAGATTAACACCAATTTTTCTTGTGTCCCGATAGGAGAAACGTTTTTCGAGCGCTTTTAATAGAGCTTTTTAGACGTCCACACTTTTATTCTTAACAGATTCAATTCAAACCACTAACTTTCGACCTCACGATAGATTTTTCAAATGCTACAACTCCTGAGCGAGTCATCCTTACTATTGCTATTTCTGGTGTTGGCCGTTGGTGCGCCCCTTGGCAAAATTAAAATTGCCGGTGTCAACTTAGGTATTGCATCGATCCTTTTCACGGGGTTGGCGTTTGGTGCGTTAGCTCCCAACATCAAACTCCCGGCTATTGTCTATGAAATTGGCTTAGTGCTTTTTATTTATTGCATTGGTATTTCCAGTGGCGAGCAATTCTTTGGAAACCTAAAAAAGAAAGGGTGGAAAGAGAATGTATTAGCATTCGCGGCAGTTGTTTTAGTCTTTTTTGTGGTTGTCGTTGTTGGAATGTTCTCTTCGATCGATTCTTCTTACCTGGCAGGCATTTTTGCTGGTAGTCTCACGAACACGCCTTCTCTGGCCGCCTCTTTGGAGTTCATTAAAGCGTCTGCCCCTGTGGCACTGATTGAATCGGCATTGGCCGAACCTGTAGTAGCTTATTCAGTTTGTTACCCGATGGGTGTGATCGGCATGATTCTCGCCATTGTATTGTTCCAGAAAATTTTCAAAACCTCTTTACAAGCGAACGCGCAACTAGCGGATGCGGAAAAACTGACAAACGCAACAGTAGTTGTTTCGAATGACAGCGTTGTAGGTACTTCTATTGCGGAACTGAGGATGAAACACGGGCTTAAAGTTGTGTTTGGCAGGATGAAGCGTGGCACTACTTCATTTTTGGCACTGGATAATTTGTTGCTTGAGCATGGTGATTTGATGACGATAGTTGGTAAACCAGCGCAAGTGGAGAAAGCGTTAAACTTTCTAGGAACGCGGAGTGAGCACAATCTTGAAATGGATCATCAACAACTGGATGTGCGAAGGATGTTTGTTTCTAATCATGACCTGGTTGGTCAATCCTTGAAGGATCTTAATTTGCCACACACGATGGGCATCATCATCACACGCATCCGGAGAGGCGACAGTGATATTTTGCCAAATGCTGAAACCACTCTACAGTTTGGTGATCGCGTGCGCGTTTTGACAGGGCGAAGTGAACTCGCATCGGCAAGTAAGTTTTTTGGTGATAGCTATGCGGCCCAAAGTGAAGTTGATATTCTTACCTTGGGCTTGGGAGTTGCGGCCGGATTTTTTCTTGGAATGATACCTATCCCTTTACCAGGGGGAATTATTTTAAAATTGGGTATCGCGGGTGGCCCATTAATAGTGGCATTACTATTGGGTTCCGTGAATCGAATTGGGAAATTGGTTTTTGTGATGCCTTACAGTGCTAACAATACGATTCGGCAACTTGGGCTTGTGTTATTTTTAGCGGGTGTTGGTACCCGATCAGGGTACGCCTTTCGAGAGACGATGACGCAAAGTGATCAGGGGCTCAATTTCTTTCTCATTGGGGCAAGCATTACTATTTCGATAGGATTCTTATTTCTTTTTGTGGGCCATCGGTTTTTAAAAATTCCTTTTCCGAAGCTAGCGGGTATGCTGGCTGGGTTTCAAACTCAACCCGCTGTGTTGGCATTTGTAAACGAACAAGCTAAAAGTGAGCAACCCAATATTGGTTATTCTTCTGTTTTTCCTATTGCCACTTTAACGAAAATTATTTTCGTGCAAATTCTCCTCACGTTACTGGCTTAATCGTTTAAAGAGTACTTGCTATTTTTAGAGCGAGGTTAATCATATCCGTTGTGTGCCGCTCGCGATCCTTTGCGGACAGGGCTCCACCTGTAACAATGTTATCGCTCACAGTCAACAACGAGATGCTGCGAACCTTAAAATAACTGGCCATCGCATAAAGCATACTCGTTTCCATATCTACCGCCAGTACGCCCTCCTTCACAATCGGTTCATACCGATGGGGGTCTTCACTATAAAACAGATCTGTGCTAAAAACGCTTCCCGTGAGGAGAGAAACATTTTCGCTATGCGCTGCTTCTTTTGCTATTGAAACGAGTGAAGGATCAGCCACCGCATTTCGTAAGGAAGGTGAAAGGTATTGCTTAACAACATCAGAGTCGGTACCGGATTCCGTAGCCAAGATGACTTGGCCCAGTTTAATGTTCTCTTGAATTGCTCCACATGTTCCTACGCGAATAATGCAAGATGCGTGATACTCGCAAATCAACTCATGCAAGTAAAGTGCGGTGCTGGGTATGCCCATGCCGGTTCCTTGTATGGAAATCGGTCTACCGTGATACATACCGGTATACCCAAACATCCCCCGAATCTGATTATAACAAAACGGTTTTTCAAGCCATGCCTCGGCATGATGTTTTGCGCGAAGAGGATCGCCTGTGATCAGAACGGTCTTTGCTATCTCTCTCTCTTTTGCTTCGATGTGTAGACTCATGCTAGATTTTATTAGTATATTCAAATTGATCAATCACCAGGCGTAACATCTTTTATTTCATGTTGGCTATGGTGTCCCTTGAATGTCAATTTGTGGGTGATCCAAAAAAGTACGGTGTGGTTATGGGTATAACTTGTGGGTGTCGTTTGCACAAATCTACTCATGTATCCCACCTGATATTGAATATTTTTTCCTTGCAATCCAAAAGATAGTTGAATACGGTTCTGATCAAAGGTACTCACCACGGACTCACCGAAGTTAAGAAGTACTTCATCAGCGACCACTACATATGGCTGCCATTGCCGACTTCCCGATGAACCTATCATTTTCCTAATGGCGGTAAGAAAACGAATACGGTTCGTGAAGGTGTATTCATCCAGAAGTTCATTGTTGACAACATCTTGTTTAAAACGGGCATCATAACGAATACGCTGGACCAGCGAATAGGAGTGTTGCAAAGGAAAGGAAAATACCACTTGCCCCCATGGCCGATGCTCTCGTCTCGTAAGTATCGGATTCAGTTGTGACTGGGGTAACAGTAAAAAGGCATACCCGCCTGTCAGGTTAAAGCTGGTAAAGTGGTGTGTGATTCCCGTGCGTGCTACAAAAAAACCTTCAGGCACATAGTGAAAGTCATTCCACCACGAATAGTGTTCGCTCAGCTTGGTAGAAGACATGTAGCCCAGCCAAAACTGATTTACACTTTTGACATTTTTTGACTGGGCCATGCTGTTAATTGACTTCGACAACAATAGAACAGAGCAACAAAGTAAGACGGATACTTTATACATGAGTGAAATCAGAAACGCATTCAAACCTACACATCATTTTTATCACCGTTGTGAAAAATAATTATGATTGTTATCAGTCCCGCAATCGGAATAGATTTTTCCGCAATCGATTAAAACTTCTTAGCCTCGCCTATTTCCGTTTGTGGCATGACTAAACTCATTTAGCAGACCCATGCACGTGACTATGTTTACACCAAAACATAAGCCAAATGAAAACTAATCATCAAAAACTAAAAAATTGGGTGGAAGAAGTAAGAAATCTGGTAACCCCCGATCAGGTAAGGTGGTGCGATGGTTCAACGAAAGAGTATGACGAGTTGTGCGCACAGCTTGTTTCGAAAGGAACATTTATTAAGCTAAACGAAACTAAACGACCTAACTCATTTGCGTGTTTCTCTGACCCCAGTGATGTAGCGCGGGTGGAGGATCGTACTTATATATGCAGCCGCAGGAAGGAAAACGCAGGGCCTACCAACAACTGGAAGGATCCTCGTGAGATGAAAGCTGAACTAGAGCCTGTGATGCGTGGCAGCATGAAAGGACGTACGATGTATGTCATTCCTTTCAGTATGGGGCTTATTGGCTCGCCCATGTCGCAGATTGGAGTCGAGATCACTGATTCAGAGTATGTAGTGGTGAACATGCACATTATGACACGTGTGGGCAACCGAGTCCTTGATGTGTTGGGTGACAACGGAAGTTTTGTAAAGTGTTTGCACACCGTTGGCGCACCTTTAGAGAAAGGGCAAGCAGATGCAAAGTGGCCTTGCAATCCAACTTTAAAGTATATCGTTCACTATCCTGAAGAGCGTTCCATCGTCAGTTATGGATCAGGCTATGGCGGCAACGCCTTGCTGGGAAAGAAATGTTTTGCTCTACGCATTGCTTCTACGATGGCGCAGGAAGAAGGTTGGTTGGCAGAGCACATGTTGATCATGGGTGTGGAAGATCCGCAAGGAGAAAAAACATATTTAGCAGCGGCCTTCCCAAGTGCTTGCGGAAAAACAAATTTTGCCATGCTCATTCCGCCAAAAGAATTCAGCGATTGGAAGATCACAACCATTGGCGATGACATCGCGTGGATCAAGCCTGGAAAAGACGGACAACTTTATGCCATCAATCCTGAAGCTGGATATTTTGGTGTTGCACCCGGCACCAACGAAAAAACAAACCCGAACGCGATCAAGTCCATTGCTAAGAATACAATATTTACCAATGTGGGTGTAACCCCCGATGGAGATGTGTGGTGGGAAGGATTAACGAAAGAAGTTCCTAAAGACATCATTGGATGGAATGGTAAAAAATGGGATCCGGCCAGCGGAAAACCGGTGGCACATGGTAACTCTCGCTTTACAGCTCCTGCCATACAAAACCCTTGCATCGATGAGCAGGTTGAGAATCCAAATGGCGTGCCTATCAGTGCCTTCATCTTCGGAGGAAGAAGAAGTACGACTGTTCCGTTAGTATACCAGGCGATCAACTGGAGCTATGGGGTGTACACTGCTTCAACCATGGGTTCTGAAACAACTGCTGCGGCTTTTGGAGAACAAGGAAAAGTGAGAAGAGATCCATTTGCAATGTTGCCTTTCTGCGGGTATCACATGGCCGATTATTTCAATCACTGGTTACAATTTGGTCGCGACTTACCTTCTCCGCCTCGTATTTTTAATGTCAACTGGTTCCGTAAAGATGAAAAAGGAAATTTCATCTGGCCAGGATTTGGCGACAACATGCGCATCTTGAAGTGGATCATTCAACGAGTGAAAGGCAAAGCCTCTGCCGTAGAAAGTCCGATTGGGTGGATGCCACACTATGACGACATCGACTGGAAAGGACTGGATGGTTTTTCAAAGAAGCAATTTGAAGAACTGATGATGATCGACCGGGAAGCTTGGAAACAAGAATTGTTGTCTCATGCTGAGCTATTCGAAAGGATGTATGATAAGCTGCCGAAGGAATACATTTTCATGCGTGAGTTGTTGCTCTCTGGTTTGTGGCGGTCAAAAGCACAATGGAAACTGGAGCCGGAGGCGGAATAATTTGAAAAAGTTGCATTTGGAAAAAGGGAGGGTGTTGCACCTTCCCTTCTTTAATTTGGCTGACGGCTCTTTAAAGAAAGCAGTTTATCTTTCAACGCTAAAGCCGTTCCACGATCCATCATGTTTGGTAGTTCAGCCAACGCTAAATCAATTTTCGAATTGGCTTCCACTGATTTATTTTCCAAAATGCAAATTGCTGCCTCAGTAGAAAATACTTGTGCTTTTGGAATAATAGCAGACGGCTTGAATTGATTCCAATACTCGAGTGCTTTTGCTAAATCATTTTTTGCGGCTGCGTAGAAGAACGCGGCATCGAGCCAAACAATACTCCGGATGCCGTCCGGAATGTTTTCGATGTCGTCTATGTAAGCCATTAAATGCTGCTCGGCCAAATCAAGATTGCCTTGATCCCACGCAGACTGATGAAAAAAACTTTGGATGTAGACGGCAAAAGGTGAATTCAATTTTTGCCCGAGCTGACTGGCTTCCTCCAACTCACTCCAATCTAACAAACTGGGCCTTACTCCACCCGAACTCTGGGAAAGAATTTTCAACATCAGCACCTCAAATCGAGCGGCTTCTCCACCGCGTTGTAGGTTTAGTATTCGACCGCCATCAGATGTAAATCCACCCATGTGCAGTGGAATGATGGTGACCGCAAAAATCAAAAGGGAGAAAAAGGCAATTAGTAAAAAGAGAAAACCGAGTGAAGACGCAGCGGGAAGCAACAGGTAGAAACCATAAAACAATCCCGCTAAAATCAAACTGGCAATTGGACCACCCGCTGCATAAATGGAAAATCGATTTTTTAGATTTTCTGTTCCCGTAGGCATGCAGATAACCATTCCGCCTGCGGTGTTTATATTTTTATTCCATTTGAATTTCCATCCTTCTTGTTCTTTATCCCACATGAATGGGCCCACTACATACATTCGAAAATCAAACTTCTGCCACACCCCCGCTACGGCATGTCCCGCTTCGTGAAATCCAATGACCAGAAAAAAAGCAGGGATGAATGCCATCCCCAGCATTAGTACCACACTTCCCGGAAGACTTTTGCCTGCCTGAAAGCCTAATTTTCCAATCAGGAAGCCAATTACTACACAAAGTATCATCATTAGGATAAGGCCGACAATTTTTGATTTTTTCTTTTTCGATGTCATGTTCGGAAACAATTTCACTATTAGTTTCAAGACTGGGTTTGAAATTACATTGTCTCAATTAGATTTTTTCTTCATTCCTAAAAGAAACCTGATTGGATTAAATGGTCGAATCAACAAGAGGTAGAAAGCCACACAACTGGCTAATGTGAGGAAACAAATCGTCCAGTACTTGGCGGCAATGCTCCAGTTCCATTGACAAACATAGTAGCCAATGGCTATAATCACAGACTGATGTAAATTATAAAAAGGGTATAACCCTTCGCTGATTTTGGAAAGCCACGGATGCGGCCTATTCAAATAATGCTGACCAAACGAAATAATAGTGATTACCGTAAACCAGATTACAAAAATAGCTACCACATCAAAGATCGTTTCGACTTGATCGTCTGTCCAGGGAAGAATAGCTAAATCACGAAAATAAAAGTAGCAGATGTAAAATGGAATGAGTGAGATGATTGTCGTGATAAGCAAATGTTTACGGTTGTTGCCAATCGCTTGCCAGAGTTGAGGAATGGCATAACAGATGATGCCCATCACAAAAAACAGAAAATAGAAGGTGAAGTAGGCCCATTCTTTCATTAGGTCATGTGTTTCTTCTGGAAAATGGGGACGCAAAAAAATCTGAGTAAGTAAAATGAAAACGGAAGGAATGAAGAGCAAGCCGGCAGGGCTTCCTAAAAGTTGTAAAGTTTTAGTCCTGAGTTTCTCTGAATTCGGTGATCGCAAGAACTTCAAAAGCGGAATGGCTATCAGCGAATAAATAAAGACATATAAAATAAACCAGAGGCGATGCCAGCTCAAGCTTCCTTTTGGGTAGGGGATAAAACTAAATACGGTTTTATAGAACTCCCAGTAGTTTGCATATTGGCCAATTCGCTCGTAGTAGATCTGAGGTGGCACGATTACTAGCATCCCAAAAATTAGGGGAACAAACAAGCGCTTAAATCGCTCCACGCGAAACTGACTGGGGGTGCGTTTACCCATCGCCATGTACGTTCCGGCTCCGGATATGAACAGCAACAACGGCATTCTGAAATAGTGCGACCATACCATCCAATACTGAAAAGAGTAACTCAATTCATTGTTTTTTACATGCCAACCCCAGTGGTTGAACCACATGCCCATGTGGAAGAGAAGTAAGATAGCGATGGCGATTACGCGCAGCCAGTCGAGGTCGTGCCTTCTGCCATCCGAAGCTTCAGCGAAGGATGGGCGGAGTTCATTAGTGGTTAGTTGTTGGTTCATATTCCGTTTATTTTTCGGTAAAGAAACGAGTATGAATTGCCAGAATAAGGCTGTTTTTATAGAGTAGCTGGCCGATTTTATAAAGTCGAACGCTAGGGGCTAGGTGTCCTACACCTTCAAGGTGTAGGACACCTAGCCCCAGAACTTGTGAAAGATTTCTCAAATCGCTATTTTTTGGAATGTTTCTTACCCAAGGCGAGGTCTATCACGTTTTTAACAGGGGCAATAATAAACAACCCATCTTCTTTACGCCTGAAAATTATTTATATTTTTTGAGTAAACTAGACCGTTATGTAACTCCGTGTTGCGACCTTTTAGCATGGTGTTTAATGCCGAACCATTTTCACCTTCTCATACACGCCAACACAAATTCAACAATAGTTATCAAAGATGGGAGTTTTGAACGACAACAATTTTCGCAAGGGATTAAACAACTGCTAAGTTCATATACAAAGGCAATAAATAAGCAGGAGAAAAGAACCGGAAGTCTATTTCAGCAAAAAACAAAAGCAATTTGTACTGATAGAAAAGACCACGCGTTAACAGCATTTCACTATATTCATCAAAATCCTCTCAGAGCTGGTCTTGTCAAAAAAATGGAGGAGTGGCCTCATAGTTCCTACCAGGAATATCTTGGTTCTCGAAAATCAATTTGTAATAAAGCGCTAGTGACAGAACTCTTGGCGTTGGATCCTTCAAGATTCTATGAGGATTCTTATAAAGTCATCAATTTTAACACGGGTGATTTTGATTGATTATTGGTTAGGTGTCCTACACCTCCAAGGTGTAGGACCCATAGCCTAATTTAAGAAGTCTCAGTCCTTGACTTTCGTGCATTCAGATTGTTATCTTTAGCGGATGGATCATACAATAATGAAAGCGATATCTGCTGATGCGGAGTCCATCAATCAACTTGTCAATTCTGCCTACCGTGGGGATTCATCCAAACGAGGTTGGACCACCGAAGCAGATCTTTTGGATGGCACACGAATAGACGAAGCGGCTGTCAAAGAATTGATTGAAAAAACGGATACCACCATTTTAAAATTTTTGGAGGCCAATCAACTAGTAGGCTGTGTAGAACTACGACAAGAAAAGGGAAAACTTTATTTAGGAATGCTGTCGGTTGCCCCCACCATTCAAGGCAAGGGAATCGGCAAGAAATTGCTACATGCGGGTGAAGATTACGCAAAATCCATTGGTATCAACACCATGATCATGACTGTGATCTCCGTTCGGAAGGAGTTAATTGATTGGTATGTTCGGCATGGCTACCAACTAACAGGTGAACGCAAGCCATTTGTAGTGCCTGACACTCGATGGGGCATTCCAAAACAAGAATTAGAGTTTGTGGTGTTGGAGAAGAAACTGATTTGATTTTTTGAATGGCTTTTTCTCCCTCAATTAGCAAGCTTTTTAAGAAAATCGGGAACTTCGTTCTGATTGTATTCTTAATTCAACTTGTCTACCTCATTGCCTTGAAGTGGATTGACCCTCCTATTACACTTACGCAGTTAGGTAGTTTATTTCAAGGATATGGGCTAAAAAGAGATTATGTTACCAGGGCTGAAATGTCGCGTTATGCTGGTTTGGCGGTGATGGCGTCCGAAGATCAATTGTTTCCTGAGCACAATGGCTTTGATTTGAAGAGCATAAAGAAAGCACTGGAGAACAACAAAAAGCGGCCGAAGCGAGTGCGGGGAGCATCAACCATCAGTCAGCAAGTTGCAAAAAATGTTTTTTTGTGGCAGGGGCGTAGTTGGGTGCGCAAAGGATTCGAGGTGTATTTCACCTTTATGATTGAATGGATTTGGGGAAAGGAACGAATACTGGAAGTCTACCTAAATGTAGCTGAAATGGGCAAGGGAGTTTTTGGCATCGAGGCAGCCAGCAGGTACTACTACAAAAAGCCGGCTAAGAAATTAACGCGCTTAGAAGCTGCGCAGATTGCTGCGATACTTCCGAATCCAAAAAAGTATTTGATAAAACCGCTTTCCAACTATGTGCAAAGAAGATCCAATTGGATATTACGCCAAATGGACAATCTCGAATCTGATCCCGATATCGAATTATTGCTCAAATAGAAAAAACCTTGAATGGACGTGCAAGTTTCAAAGGGTGAATTCAAAAGCTTATATTTTAAATACGCTCAACCAAATAGTGGTTGGACAGAAGATTATTGGAATCAGTTTTTCGAACCTGAACGAGATAAAAACTACTTCTTTGAAGAGGCCGCTTCTCCGGCAGCGAGTCAAATGATGATTGTATCAGGTGGCAATAAACATCGAATGATTTTTTTGACTGAGAATTCTGAAGATTCATTTTTTGCCGAAAACCGCTAGCTACTTGTAGTTCGTAAGCCACTAACATCAAAATTTCATTCTTTATGTAATTGTAACTGGAAGTGTCGGTTCATTTGTTTATTTTTCGATTAAACTAAATTCCAATATGAAGTACTCACTATTTGCAATTGCGTTGTGGTTTGCTTTTCCGCTTGTTGCACAGAATTCAGATTTGCCGACCGATTTTCTAACCAAAGAGTTTCACAAAGACAGAAGAGAAAAGCTGCGTGCTAAGTTACCTGTTAATTCCGTAGCGGTTTTTTTTGCAAGTCCGATTCGAAATCGGGCGAATGACGTTGATTATGTATATCACCAAGACCCAGATTTTTTCTATTTGAGTGGCTATAAGGAGCCGGATGCAGTGTTGTTTATTTTTAAAGACAACCAAACAGCCAATAATGGAACTCAGTACAACGAAATCTTATTTGTGCAACCCCGCAACGAACAACAAGAAATGTGGACGGGTCGCAGACTGGGCGAGAAGGGTGTGAAAGATGTGTTGGGCTTCTCGCAAGCGTTTAACAATACCGAGTTCAAACGCTACGATGTCAATTTTGCGAAATTTGACAAAATACTTTTTACCGATTTCTTCAACGATGTCCGCAACGATCCACGCGATTCATCTGACCTATTTGATTTACAAGCTCAATTCAAAACCAAAGTTAACTATCCTGAAAAGAAGGGAATTACACTGGCAGTGGAGCCGACTAAAAACAACTTAGATATGGCCGGCCTAGATCCGATAATGGATGACTTGCGGGGCATCAAGACACCTGAAGAGTTGAATATGGTGAAACGAGCTGTACAGATTTCGTGCATGGGGCAATTGGAAGTAATGAAGGCCATGAAGCCCGGCATGAGCGAGCGCGAGATACAGGGCATCCATGAATTCGTTTTTAAAAAATACCAGGCCGAAGATTTGGGCTATCCTTCCATTGTAGGCGCAGGGCACAACGGATGCATCCTTCACTATATTGACAACTATAAGCCGAACATCTCTAACAAAGAATTGATTTTGATGGATTTGGGCGCAGAATATCGCGGTTATACAGCGGACATCACACGCACAATTCCGGTGAACGGAAAGTTCTCTCTTGAACAAAAGCAGATTTATGAATTGGTGCTGAAGGCGCAAGAGGAGGCGATGAAAATTTGCAAGCCGGGCGCTACCTTTCGGGAATTGACAATTGCTACGCGCATCACGGTTAATAAGGGCTTGGCAGACTTAGGCATCATTAAAACTCCAGACGAGAAAAATACATACTATCCACACGGCTGTTGCCACCACATTGGTCTGGACGTCCATGATCGTGGTACCTATGACAAGCTACAAGAAAACATGATCATTACTATTGAACCTGGAATATATATCCCTGAAGGTGCGCCATGTGATAAGAAGTGGTGGGGCATCGCAGTGCGCATTGAAGACGACTACCTCATTACCAAAGAAGGATATGAACATTTGTCGGTCTTGGCACCACGTACAGTGAAGGATATTGAGGCCGCTATGAAGCTACCAAGTCCACTAGATAATTTTATTCTTCCCGAATTAGGCAAAGAGAAAAAGAACTAAATATTCATTATGCAATCAAATTTTTTGTCCACCACATTGCTGCCTATCGCCCTGGGCATTATTATGTTGGGCTTGGGTTTAGCCCTCTCCATTGATGATTTTAAGAGAGTCATAAAGTATCCCAAAGCAGTAGCGATTGCATTGATATGCCAGATGGTATTGTTACCTGCCATTTGTTTTTTTGTGGCAAAGATATTTGGACTTGAACCAGCTCTGGCCGTAGGGCTAATGTTACTTGCTGCATCTCCCGGAGGAGCAACAGCTAATTTATACAGTCACCTGTCAGATGGCGATGTGGCGCTCAACATAACACTTACTGCGGTGAACAGTGTACTTACTTTGTTCACACTTCCATTGGTAGTCAATTTTTCATTGGATTATTTCATGACCACCGATCAATATGTGCCGATGCAATTTAGTAAGGTGGCAGAAGTGTTCGCCATCGTTTTGGTACCAGTGATGTTGGGTATGCTTATTAAGAGTAGACTTCCTGCATTCGCAACAAAAATGGATAAACCCGTGAAAATTCTTTCAGCGGTTTTTTTAATACTTATCATCATTGCAGCGGTATATCGTGAACGTGTTATTCTCACCGCACATTTTGGCACAATAGGATTTCCGGTATTGGTGTTTAATCTATTGAGCATGGGTTTGGGCTACTACCTTCCGCAAGTTTGGCGAGTAGAAAAGAAGCAAGCTGTTGCAATTGGCATGGAGATTGGAATTCACAATGGAACACTGGCAATTTTTATTGCCTTGAGCGTATTGAATAATTCAATCATGAGCGTGCCAGCTGCATTGTACAGCCTACTCATGTTCTTTACGGCTGCGTTGTTTGGGTATTTGGTAAAGAAAAACAAGGTGTAGTTAGTTTGAAGTGAGTCTTATGCGAAAAGTACTACTCATCTGTTTTTTGTTCGTCTACAATGCAAGTCCAGCTCAACTTCTTTTTGGCGATAGATGTATTGGTACATGGAAAGGCATGATGCATATTTTTCAACTCGGTAAGTTGCGCGATAGTGTTGAAGTTAAACTTACTGTTGTCAAAGATGCAACTCATGTGTGGACTTGGCGGATGGAGTACTTGTCGGCCAAAATGCCGATGACCAAAGATTATAAATTGAAATTGAAAGATGGGGACAGGAACTTGTATGTAACCGATGAAGGGGAAGGGCTTGAGCTGACCGATTATCTCGTGGGGAATAAATTGTATAGCATTTTTGAGACACAAGGAGTTATGCTTACGGCTTCTTACGAACTGCGAGGTGAGGAAATGATTTTTGAAGTTACCTCAGGAAAAAAGGAGACCGTTACCCATCCTCAAGTGACAACCTTCGGAACTACATCAGTGCAGCGGGTAAATTTGACCCGAATGAAATAGCAAGCGATTTTGTCTATGCCAAGCTCTTCAAGTCAATGACAAAACGATAACGCACATCATTCTTCGTCATTCGGTCGTAAGCAGTATTGATTTCCTGAATGGAGATCAGTTCTATATCCGACACAATATTTTTCTCGGCACAGTAGTCGAGCATCTCTTGCGTTTCTTTGATACCACCTATTGATGAGCCAGTAATGCTTCTGCGATTGGTTAGAATATCAAAAGGCCGAACTACAGGTGCCTGCGCAGGAATACCAACAATCAACATGGTGCCATTTAGATCAAGCAACTTCAAGTAAGGCGAATAGTCATGATTGGCAGATACCGTATTTAACAACACGTCAAAGTAGCTGGAGTGTTTTTTCATTTCTTTGACATCTGACGAGAGGAGAAAATGATGCGCACCTAATCGCTTCGCATCTTTTTCTTTGGAAGCAGACGAACTAATCAATGTCACTTCTGCTCCGAACGATGCAGCAAACTTTAATCCCATGTGGCCTAATCCGCCCAAACCAATGATCCCCACTTTTGTTCCCTTGCCCACTTTCGCATAACGGAGCGGAGAATACGTAGTAATGCCTGCGCATAACAGCGGAGCTACTGCTTTCAAATCTAATTTTTCAGAAATTTGCAGCACGTATTTTTGATCGGTTACAATTTGAGACGAGTAACCACCGTGTGCAATGGTCTTTCCATCGCGCTCAAAGGCATTGTATGTGCCGGTCATTCCTTCTGCACAATATTGCTCTAGCCCATCTTGACAATTTTTGCAGGTGCGGCAGGAATCTACCATCACCCCAACACCGGCCAACTCACCCATTTTGAAATTTTTTACGTTTGTACCTACACGCGCTACTTTTCCCACTATTTCGTGACCCGGCACCATCGGGTACATCGCGTTTCCCCATTCGTTGCGCGCCTGATGCAAATCGCTGTGACAAACGCCACAATACAAAATTTCGATCTGTACATCATCAGGCCGCAGTTCTCTACGATCGAATTGAAATGGTGCGAGTGGCGTGGTGGCACTAAAGGCTGCGTAAGCTTTGGTGGTTTGCATTTTATTCTTAATTTTTTGGTTTATAACTGTTCCAGTAATCTTTTGGACTGACGATGGAGGTTCGTCTATACTTTTTCATTGTAAAATCATTGGTATTCCCAGTTATTAGAAAATTGGCGTTTGATTCGCTTGCCAATTCCAATAGCTTATTATCGTCCTTGTCGGAAATGATGTCTAATTTGAATTTTGGTGTGTATGTTATAGACTTTGTTTCGATTTGAGCCAAAAGGGATTCTGCTTTACTAAGGAAATCCGGATATCTACTAAATTTTTTCCTTTTTAGCACCTCATAGTATTCGGCCAAAAGTTCATAAGAAACACACAAACTTATTTTTTGTTCTATGAATAGATTGTTAACTATCAGATAAGGGTATCCTTGTTGGATCAGTCCTGAGACTAGAACATTTGTATCAATTACGATTTTTTGCATTTTTCCTCACTGCCTTGACTTCTTTTGTTATCTCCTCCATCGTCAATTTTGATAGCCCATATTTTTCTGATAGTTCAATGCACCGGTGCAATGTCTGACGAGTGAGTTCTTTGCTCACAATATCGACAAACTCAGAAAAAGTTAAGTTGTCATCCTTTATTCCAAACTTGTTAAGCTCAAGTTCTGATATTGAAATATTTATATTTTTCATCGCACAATTTTACATGTCAATTTAGTAATTTTTAATTTGATTTTTTCAGCCCTAAGGCGTATTCACTTCATGAAATCCGCCTTCCACATTATCAGTCCAACTCATTGGATAATTTTTATCTAAAAACTCCAACGATTGATCCGTTAAATGTAACGGATGAAAAGTATCGATCATTACCGCTAACTCATGTGTTTCTTTTGCGCCAATGCTTTTTTCTACAGTGCCGGGATGTGGGCCATGTGGTAACCCTCCAGGGTGTAGCGTAAACGAGCCCCGATCAATGCCTCTGCGGCTCATAAAATTCCCCTCTGCATAGTAGAGCACTTCATCGCTATCAATATTGCTGTGGTTGTAAGGAGCAGGAATTGCCAATGGATGATAGTCAAATAAGCGAGGTACGAATGAGCAGATAACAAAATTGCGTGCCTGAAAAGTTTGATGTACCGGTGGTGGTTGATGAATACGGCCGGTGATTGGTTCAAAATCGTGAATGGAAAAAGCATAGGGCCACAAGAATCCATCCCAACCAATGACATCCAGCGGACTATGATCATAAACGTAGTTGTGGAGAAATCCTTCCTTCTTAATCTTTACTAAAAATTCCCCTTGACTCTTATCTGTCACCAAATCATGAGGCGCACGAATATCTCGTTCACAATACGGTGAATGTTCCAACAATTGACCAAGATCATTGCGGTAGCGCTTAACAGTTTCAATGGGAGCTGCGGATTCGATAATCAATAGTCGCAGAGGCCCCTCTTCAAATTCCAGTTTGTAAATAACGGTGCGGGGGATTACGATGTAGTCGCCCTGTCGCAAATCTAATTTACCATAGGGCGAAGTGAGGGTACCGTTGCCATCGTGCACATAGAGCACTTCATCGCCTTCGGCATTTTTGTAGAAGTAATCCATCTTTCTGTTTTTTGGTGAACAGATGGAGATGGAGCAATCGTTGTTCATTAACAGCACTTTGCGGGCCGATAAATAGTCCTCGCCAGTGGTGGTTACTTTAGATGTATTTAAGTGGGTTTGCTTTAGCTCATAATTCGCCACTCTTTTTGCCCCATATTTTTCTGGTGGATTTACTTTTTTTATCCGCGTGGGTGGATAGACATGGTATAAGTTAGAGTAGATGCCGGAAAATCCTTCAGAGCTTACTAACTCTTCTTTATACAAACTCCCATCGGGTTGGCGAAATTGAGTGTGGCGTTTGGGTGGAATGTTTCCGAGGCGGTGATAGTACATATTGGGTGAGAATTAGATTAACGAAACTACAGATTTTACATCGAAGTTGGAAACTAGAAATTCGAACTTCTAACATCTCAACTCGCACTTCGAGATCACATTTTTCCCTTATTCAAATCCGGAATCCGATCAAATAGTTTGATGGCCTGCTGGAGCACTTCGTTGGTTTCGTTGAAGATGGGATAGAACGCGCTATTGCCCCATACTTTTCTGGCGATTTCAGCTTTCAAATAGACTTGGAATAGTTTTTTGTTTACGTTCAGGTCTTTCAGGTCGGGTTTGATGTTATTTTTCTTACCCAACTCCACTACTTGATTTAACATTACATCGCCAACTTCAAAATTTTGCAGGTAGTCTTTGTACCCTTTTTGCTCCAGCGCCTTGCCATTTTGATCCCCATAGTTAAAGGCGTATTCACGCAGTACATTGGCATAGGAAAGTTCATTAAAGTAACGGCTAGTCAGTGTGGTGTCGAGTGGAACAAAGTAGTCGGGCATAATGCCACCACCACCATAAACGGTTCTGCCATTGAGTGTTTTATACTTCAATGAATCGTTGAATTTAACGCTATCGGCCGTAAAGAACTCGCCATTTTTGTAGCGCTTGGTAATATCCTTGTCATAGTCCTCTGAGTTCTCGTAAGGCTTTTGAATCGAGCGGCCGCTAGGCGTGTAGTAACGCGAAATCGTCAGTCGTACTTCCGAGCCATCATTTAAATCAAATGGCCGTTGTACTAGTCCTTTTCCAAAAGACCTGCGGCCAACGACTAAAGCCCGATCGTTATCCTGCAAAGCACCGCTGACGATTTCAGAAGCGGAAGCGCTGCCTTCGTTTACCAATACAATCAGATCGCCTTTTTCGAAGTCGCCCTTGTTGGTGGCCATTGCATTTTCATTGTACTTGGTTTCCTGCCCTTTAGTGAAAACAATCTTTTCGCCCGCGGGCAGAAACTCATCGGCCACAGAAATAGCTTGATCCATGTAGCCACCCGGATTGCCTTGCAGGTCGAGGACTAATTTTTTCATTCCCTCTTTTTTTAACTTAGCCATCGCTTCCATCATCTCATCATAAGTGGTCTGTGAAAAGCGATTGATTTTAATGTAGCCAATTTCTTGATCAACCATGTAGGAGGCGTCTACCGAAAATTGAGGAATCTTATCGCGTATAATGGTGAAGGTAATCGGCTCTTTTTTGTTTTTGCGAAGAACCTCAATTTTAACTTCGCTGCCCTTTGGGCCTTTCAGGTAGCGTTGTACATCCAGGTTGGTCAATTTCGTACTCGCAATGACTTTATCGTCTACTTTGATGATTTTATCACCCGATCGTAAGCCAACAGCTTCCGATGGCCCACCACTTAAGGTAGTGATAACAGTAAGGGTATCATGAAAGATATTGAATTCGATGCCGATGCCTTCAAAATTTCCTTTCAAATCTTCGTTGGCGGAGATTCTATCTTTTGATGAGATGTAGGCCGAATGTGGGTCTAGTTGGCTGAGTAAGTGAGCAATGGCATCTTCTACCAGCCCTTCTGTTTTTGTTTCATCCACGTACTCTTTTTTGACAAGAGTAAGCACTTCCCTTAGTTTCTGTACATCTTGATTGACTTCGCTTCCACCCGATTTTGAGGTCAGGCCGGCCCCGATTAGCACACCTCCCGCGAGGCCAATACATAAAATGAGCGGTAGACTGATTTGATAATTGGAGTTTTTTTGTTCACTCATAAATGTGAAATAGACGTGTGAGCTTTTTAAACGCAGTAATGCTACCTAAAGTTCTGTCGTAAAAGTCGCAAAAATTGCGAATGCCTAAAAAAATCGAGCCAAATTTATCGCCATTCTATGGCTATTCCTTTGGCTAACCAGCTTGGGTTTTTATCTTTAGCCCTTCATGGACAAGCTATTACTAAAGCATAGACGAATATCCGACTTGGTGGAGCAAGACAATGAGATGGCGCAGGTGCTATTTTACTTTGGTATACGTTTTTATGAATATGCTGAACATACTTTGGAGCAAGTGTGCAGGTTACGTGGATTGAAGGTGGATCAATTGGTGCGCGAGTTGGAATCGCCCCGCAGCAATTTTCAAGATGAGGATATTCCGCTTTTTTCGTATCCGATCGATTTGATCATTGAGTATCTAAAACATGCCCACTTTTTATTTGTGAAGCACCAGCTCCCCTACATTGGGAAGTTAGTCGAAAACTTTAAGGCAGAGCACCCTGCCTACCTTTCTGTTGAGAAGGATCTAAAAACACTTTACCCACTTTTTCTCGAGGATTTCATTCATCATATTTATGAAGAGGAAGACACTCTTTTCAAATACATCAAGATGTTGGAAAGGGCTTCAATAGGAAAATATAACCCTTCTCGACTTTATCAGCAGATGGAGAAGTTTTCTTTGCAGAACTGTTCGATCGAGCATGAGTCACACGATGATGAGATGGCGGGTATTCGTAAAATCACTAAGGATTACCACCTTATTCCCCATGCACCTCTTCACATCAAAGTGATTTATTCAGAGCTTATCAATTTTGAGAAAAGCCTTCAAACGCATGCCCGTATCGAAAATGAAATTCTTTTTCCCAAGGCGATGGCTCTGGAGAACCAGGTTCGGATTCTAGTGGCGGAGAAGATAAAGTTGAATTAAGCCATGACGTCATTGGCTCTCGGAAACTCAGTTGTATTTTTTTGCTGGGAGCACTTCACTTTTATTGGGCAGTAGGAGGGAAGTGGGCACCAGATGTGGTGGTGCCAACAAAACCGACTAGTGAGAAGCTACTCAACACCTCGGTCTTTTCATGTGTGATAGTCGGAAATGGACTGTGGTTAATGAGTTTTGTCCATGTAGCCAATGCCGGATTGATTTTCAAGGGCAGTGATTTTACCATCTTTCGATATTGCATATTAGCAATAGGGATTATTTTTTTGGTCCGCTTTATGGGTGATTTTAAATGGGTGGGTCTTTTTAAAAAAGTAAAGAGGACATCATTTGCAAAAAATGATGCGCTCTACTATACTCCACTTTGTCTCTTTCTATCAATTTCTTCATTTGTGTTATTCTTTGTACAATGAGTTTATCGCAGCTACATAAGTTAAGGCAGGTCGCCTTGGATGGCAACTTTAAAGAAATTGAAGGCTTCTTCAACAGCTCCGCGCAGTTACAGCAAATGCATATTCGTATAGACCTATCTATGCCAACTCAACCCATGGTATTTATTGATGAGGTAGCCGAAATGCATCGGGGTGGCGTAGGTACTGAAGCGGTAAATGGAGCGGTGATTGCCATGTTGGTTGATTTGGCGATTGGCCTACTAGGTGTAAACCATTATGCCGAAGGTATGACGGCTACGTCTAACCTAAATATCAATTACGTAAAGCCATTAGTGGCAGACAAAGTAATTGTGCGCACCGAGCAGACGGAAGTAATTGGAAAGCGCATTTTTGGAATTGCCAGGGTCATGAATGAGAAAGAAGAAGTATGTGCCTATGCGACAGGGTCTTTGGCAAAGGGAATTTCTGTGTAGTTCTAATTATCCCAATCAAAATACTCATCTTTCTCCAACTCCAATTCCTTTTTCTTTTTCTTGCCTTTAAGTTGAAAGGCTTCTTTTAATTCTTTCACTTCTTTTTTTAGATCGCTGACAATTTTCTTTTTCACCGCTTCCTGATCATAGCTTACTTTGTAATCATCCGTGGTGCCAGTTATTTTTAGAAAAACTCTTGTTTGTCCTTTGCCAGTGTCTTCAATCGCCCCAAAAGCCTCATCCGGATCGATTTTCTTTTTGCTACGAAGGGGAGCGACTACCCGGTAGTTGATGTGCTGATCGAAAGTATGGGTGCCGCTTAACTGAATGGTAGTGGCGTTACTCTTGATCTCCATCTGTGGAATATAGATCGTCTCGTTTTCGATATGAATTTCATTTTTCAGATCGGCAAAACGAAGTTTGCTTAAGCTGCCATCATCCAAATATTTGTTCAGGGCTTGCAGAGGTTCAAAATTATTTAACTCTCCATTTTTAATAGTAGCGCTAATATCAGAAGTAAGCGTTTTCGAAATCAATTTTAGTTTTTCAGACAATGTCATCTCGAGGGTTACGCCCGCAAAAGCCTGGCCTTTTAAATGCTTGTCTTCAATAAACGTTTGATAGAAATTTTCGAACACATAGAATACACTATCAACGTAAATGCCACCCAGCTTGAAGGCACTTATGATGTCTATTGTTTTTGGATTTTTAGCATCAACAATTCCGTTCAATTGCAGGGTTCCACCCATGGCGTCCATAGCAATGTTTCTTGATACGGCCACCTGGTTTTTGACCAGTAAGTCGCCCTTTACATTCCTGGGGTGAAAACGTTTGTATTTCAGGCTTTTTACATCACAGTTAAAATTGAGTAGCACATTTGGCGAGATATTGAATTGATAACCTTCTGCCGTGGTTCCGCCAAACCCGAGTTCAAAAAGCTGATCGACATCTAGAAAATTTGATTTCAGGTCGGCTTCAATACCAATGGGTTGGTTTTCAAACAACAGAAATGTGACAACATTTTTGAAAAAACCATTCAAAGCCAAATCACTGTTCTCAAATTGCAAGTGAAAATTACTCATCGCCAAATCATTGTTATTGAATTGCAACGATCCATTCACTTCTTTGAGATGAATGCCTTTTTCGCCATACACAAATTGAATATCTTTTAATTCTACGCTGCCATTTGTTTTTACTTGCTGTGCGGTGGCTTTTTTCTTGAGTAGCTTTGTTTCTCCGGAAATTGAAAAATCAGCCACCACCATTCCTTGTAGGTCGCGGACCTCAGCAATCGGATAAAAATTCTCCAAAGAGGCGGCATCTAGCTCGCCCTTGAAATCAAATTGAATATAGGGATCTTCAAAATTTTGTAGCGTAAGATTGCTGGTAAAACTTTTGCCATTTAGTTCGCCACGCATGTCTTTTAGAAATAGTTCGGCTTTTGAGAATGTTGTCAGAGATGGGCTGGCAAAAGACCCTTCGAGATAGGCATGTTCTACCTTAGACTTATACTGTGGGTGAAAAAAGGTAGCGTCTTTGCAGCCAAAGTGAACACTCACAAAAGGGTCTTTTCGATCGCTTATTTCGCCTTTCAGTTTTAGTAAGAAAAAAACATCGCCCTTGCTTTCATACGCAAGTAATTTTTGACTAGTCGAGGCAGGTAGAAGAGCGATCAATGTTTGTAGGTCGGTTTCCTTTCCTTCTGCTGTCAGGTCAATCAGGTTTTTTTGTTTGAACGAGTAGTTTCCGGTGACCTCAAAAAGCGACCGGTTGACTTTTAGTGCAGCAGATTGAATATCAACTATTTTTTTTAAGTCGTGATATTGTAGCGCAGCATCGAGCGCCAGTTTCTTTCCGCGCAGAAACAGTTGGTTGTTTATACCAATTTGTTCAACCAGCACATCGCCTGCCACTTTTATGTCGAATAGATCGCCACGGATGGCAATGGAAGAAATAAGTTCTTCGCTGGAAAATTCATGGTGTTGATCGGATTGTAAGTCTTGGTAGTTGATGAGTGTATTAACTAGTTTGACATTTTTCAGGTCAAACGAAATAACACTAGCGGCAGAGTCTTTTGAATGTTTTACAATCGTAAAGTTGTTGAGCCCTTCTTTGTCTATTTTCAGATTGGTTTCACTATCCGAGATTTGTAATCCACGAACCGAGTAATTCCCCTTCCAAGCCTCCAACGCATTGAGTAAGAAGGAAACCTTTTTAGCTGTTAACAACGGATAACTGCGCGAGTGGCTGTCCTCCACGTATACGTCTGTAAACACAATGGCAAGATTTGGAAAGTCTTGCCACACAGACAGGTCTATTTTTCCAATCTTTACTGGTGTATTCAAGCTTTTGTTTGCCTCTCTAATGAATTGCTGAAGAATTCGGTCTTTAAATAGGAAGACAGAGACAAATGCTGCACTAAGAAGCACCGCAATTGTGACGACAGAATAGAGAATGATTTTTTTTAATCGCTTCAAAATAGGGAAAGAATAGTGCAAATGTACAAAGACTAACTATTGAGTATGTTCTTTAGTACATCCCTTTTTGTCATGGTTGCTGATTAATCTTCTTTTTAAACAACGGCACCGTGCTGCAGGGTTCGCCAAACATGATACTGGAAGCTATGGGACGAAGATGATTTGTTGCCTCTACATAAGTCGCTATCGGAACTTCTACTTTGCTACATCCCTTGATCACTACTTTGGCATTGTTGAATTGTTGCCAGTCTATTTTCTTAAGTGCGTGGGAGTAGAGTTGGATTTCAAGATCTGAAATTGAACCAAAACATACAAACTTGGCAACGGGTTGTATCGCGATGGTAACCAGCATATAGGCCCAAGTCGGGATGATCGCGTCTGCCGAGCAAATAATGGCTATCAATTTGCCTTCGTATTGAGTCCAATTGTGTGACTTGATGTGCTCTCGAAAATCTTTTTCTTTTAGAATCAGTTCTTGAAAAAGCCATGGTTTGATGTCGAGTATCACGCGTTCTCCCGGAATATAGTACTCTTCAAGATCCAGTGTCACCAATGCACTGCCAGTTACCCGATTTACGATTTCGCCTGTCACAGCAACTTTTTCTTTCTCGCTCATAGATGACGTAACATAATTAGGCACTGATTGGTTTGCGAATCAGAAAGTCTTTTAAATAGAATGGTTCAAATGAAGAGATATCCTCCACTAGGTTTTTTGTCCATTTCACAAAACCCATTTCGCCAAGGTAACGGGCTAAAGGAACAAAATCAGAAACAAAGTGAGCGTTGGGATGCTTGATGAATTCCTGACATTTGGCTGCGCCATCACCAAAAAAGTAAACCGAGTTGTTTTCAAGCAGATCAATGTAACAGGTTCCATCAATTACCTTAGCCTCTGTCGGTCTTATGATAGTCAACTCGCTACCCATAAGCATCGTATAAACTTCCATGCGCCTGGCATCAAGCATCGGGCAAAGTAGTGAACTGCCGGGTTCAATTTTTTTTGAATTGATAAACTGATAGGCAAGTAATTCTAGTGTATTGATTGAAATCAGTGGAATTTCCAACGCGTAGCATAGCCCCTTTGCCGTAGCTACGCCTATCCTCAAACCAGTATAGGAACCAGGCCCGGCTGCTACCACCACCCCTTTCAGTTCAGCTGGCTTTTTCCGACTTTCATTCAATACTTTTTGAATCATGACGGCCAATTGGGCAGATGCGGATTGTGGTACTTGCGTTTCTACAGAGTGAAGCAACTTCCGCTGTTCGTGTAACGCCACCGAACAGCCCAACGTTGAAGTTTCGATGCTAAGAAGCAATGACATTAACGAGGCGACAATATTCTTTTGTACTCCGCGATATCACCCAGTATTTTTTTTGCTTCTTGAATTTCCAGATCTCGGGAAAGAGAAACTTCTACCTGGCCGATGCCCAACTGATAGTGAAATGCAATCTCTTCTTCCAGGAGTGCTGAAATTTCTGTGCGCAACCGAGTAAGGTCAGCTGTGTGATAATCGTTAATCTTATTCTTAAGTTCAGCTAATGAAGGTGTAAGATCTTCATAGTACCGTTCTGCTTTTGCAGAGGCGACCAATTCGTTTGCTTTTTTTTCTAGTTCTGTGGTATATGAAAACTTCTGTGCTTTCATCCAATCGGTGAATTTTTTATATTCTATGTCAGACAATCGAAAATTTTTCAACGGTGTTGGCGGGTTTGGATTTTCGCTGCAATATTTTGTTGCGTATTCAAATAAATACCCAGCGTTATTCAGTTCTACTAACGCGGAGCTGGCGGCCTCTTTTTTCAAATGTATATCTGGGTCAAGGCCTCCCCCATCATATACCTTTCGGCCATTCTTGGTTTTGAATTCGCTTTTTGTTGAGTCGGCAAATTTTTCTACGCTACCATCACTTTTGCGATGACTGTAGTCTAGTGCTTGAATGCATCTCCCGCTCGGAATATAATACTTGGCAGTCGTTACTTTCAGCTGTGCGTTGTAAGATAGCTGACGAGTGGTTTGAACGAGTCCTTTTCCAAATGTTTTTTGTCCTATCAAGACCGCTCGATCATAATCCTGCAGCGAGCCTGCCACAATTTCTGAGGCGGACGCACTTCCGCCATTTGCCAAAACGACCAGCGGAGTCTCAATGTCTATTGACCCGTTGAGCGTGGTGTATGTCTTATTCCATTCTTCTACTTTGCCTTTGGTAGAAACGACTTCATTCCCCTTTGGGATAAATATATTAACAATGTTGATGGCTTCGAATAATGACCCTCCCGGATTGTTTCTAAGATCAAGAATTAATTTTTTCGCTCCCGCTTTTTTCAGATTTAGAACTGCCTCTTTTACTTCATCGCTAGCGCCTGGTGTAAACTCTTCCAGACGAATGTACCCAAGGTCGGTGTCGATTAGCCCCTGGTAGGTGATGTTATTAATTTTTATTTTTTCGCGAGTTAGTTTCACTTTGATGAGGTCTTTTTGCCCCATCCGCTTGACAGCTATTTCAACATCTGTTTTTGGATTTCCTTTCAGCATATTGCTAACTTCCGAAGTGGACTTTCCCTGGGCGTCTTTGCCGTCCACAGCGATGAACTCATCACCGACTTTTAGTCCGGCACGGTGCGCTGGGAAGCCTGCATAGGGATTGGTGATAACTGTTTTCTTGTTGACGATTCCAATCAACGCTCCAACCCCTGCGTATTGCCCGGTCGTTTGTATACTGAAAGCTTCGCGATTTTCTTCCGAGATATAATCTGTATAGGGATCAAGTTGCTCCAGCATTCCATTGATGCCGGTCTCAATCAGCTTTTTGGGATCTACTTCGTCAACATAATAGGTGTTTACTTCTTTAAAAAGGGTGGCAAAAATATCCAGGCTCTTCGCAATATCGAAGTACTTTTCGGCTGGCGCCCGAAATGCAAAAATGCCTACTAGCGCAGTTAAAAGCAGAAGGCTGGTAACTCTATATTTTTTATTCATCAAACAATAGTTTTTCCTATCCGAACTAACGTCAAGGGCATCTTTTGGTGTATTTGAGCAGAAGGCAATAATTCTTTGGCAGAGTAAATATACGCAATCAACCATTTGTGGTTTGGTTCTAGTTGATGCTTGTGCAGTCGATAGGCTTCGCGAAGCTGTCTCTTGATACGATTCCGGTCAACAGCCCGTTTAAAATTTCGGGCGGGTACCGAGATCAATACCTGATTGGCTAGCTCCTGATTAGGATGGGGCAGGTAAATAACCTTCAATGGGCTTAAATAAAAAGAGGAACCCTTTTCAAAGAGTTCCTTTATCCATTTTTCGCTTGTGAGTTTTTCTTCTTTTTTGAAGGTAAACCGGATCATATGCGAAGGTACACACTCTAGACTTGCGAAAAGAACGTTCCTAGATTAATGAGATCTAAGAGACGATCAGTTGCCTGCCATTTTTAGCCTAAAAAGGCTCAGAATGCACTTATTTTGCCCTTGATTTGGCTGTTCCTTCATCGGAAACAGTCAATTTCTTCCGGCCATTTTTACGTCTGTTAGCCAGTACCCTACGACCATTGGCTGATGCCATGCGTTCGCGGAAACCGTGCTTATTCTTTCTTTTCTTCTTGGAAGGCTGATACGTACGTTTCATAACTGTTTTCTAAAAGGGCTGCAAAGATGTTGAGGATTATTGGAAATTCCAACAAATTTGGCGGAGGATTGGTTTAGACTATAATAAAAAACCCCCTCATCAACCTGATAAGGGGGTTTTGGCTAAGTAGTTAAATGATATTACTTCTTCTCCGCTGCCTTTGATTTGGCCTTTGCGAAATCGCCAGCTTTAATAATATTCATCGACTCCAGTTTCAAGTGCTTTTTCATGGCTGCATTGATCTGCTCTGGGGTGAGAGCCATTACCTTCTTCTCATACTCTTCGTCCCACTTTAGGTCTCTTTTAGAGAACAAGTAGTTGTTTAACGTGCCAGCCAGCCCGCCATCTTGAGCCCGACTGACTGTACGTGACTGCGACCATCCTGATTTCGCAGCGGTCACTTCTTCGGCAGTAAAGCCAGTGGTGGTCACTTTTTCAATTTCTTCTTTAAAGGCCTTCTCCAATTTCTCAACATTTTCTGGTGCGTAAATGGCGTAGGCAAAGAATGAACCAACCGGATCTAAGGTGCCCGCACTAAATTGCGAACCAACGCCATAGCTCAGTCCTTCTTTTTGTCGGATACGAGTAGCCAATCTAGAATTTAAAAATCCTCCTCCCAACATAAAATTCCCAAGCACTAATGCCGGGTAATCTGGATTTGAATCGCTAAACTCAAAATTGTAGGCAGCCACAAAAAAGGCATTGGCCTTATCCGGTGTTTCTATCGACTCATTGATTGCTTGAACAGGAATGGCTTTGTTTACAATTCTCGTAAAACTTTGTGCGCTTTTCCAATTGCCAAATAACTCCGTATTCAAAGCCTTCAACTCATTTGCATCGAAATCTCCAACAATCGCCATGGTGGCATTGTTCGCACCATAGAATTCTTTGTAAAAGGACTTTACCTCATCCAACGTTACCGCCTTAATCGATGCCACCTCTTCATCGAAAGTGTTGATATAGCGAGGATCACTTTTTTGATATGGTGTGGTGTGGCGTTGGACTTTATTGAATGCGATGGCCTGTGGTTCGCTTCTTTGTGATTCCACGTTTGCCAATTCTTCTGATTTTAATTTTTCAAATTCATCGGCCGGAAAAGAAGGATCTTTGAGAACCTCGCCTACCAGCTTTAATGCTTCTGCTAAATTAGGCTTCGTAGTTGTTACGTTGACGAATGTCTGCGTGGCACCACCTCCTATAAATACATTGGCTTTTAATCTGTCAAACTCATCTTTGATTTGCTGACGGGTTTTCTTGGACGTGCCTTTGTTCAGCATGCTCGCTGCATATTCACCAGCGGTGCCCTTATTCATCAACGATTTTTCATCGCCAAAACGCAACGTAATACGAGCTTCTACTGACTCGCCCCTGGTTTTCTTGGGGAGCATGGCCATTTTCATTCCGTTTGGTAATTCTATTCGTGTGGTACGTGATTCGATATTGGGCGGAGCAGGATCAAATTCCTCCCCTTGAGCGATGGTTTGAGTTCCCTTGTAATCTTTTACGATGGCGTCTACATCAGGGGTAGCCGGAATTTCAGACCTCTCTGGTTTTTCTGTTGGAATAAAAACCCCGACTGTTCTGTTGTCTGGTTTCAGATATTGTTTAGCGACTCTCCTCACATCAAGCAATGAAACATTTTTAATTCGGTCTCTGGTCACAAATAACATACGCCAGTCACCCATTCCGACAAACTCACTTATCTCTAATCCAATTCTTTCAGACGAGTTAAAACCTAATTCAATTTGTTTGAGAATTTCGCCTTTAGCCCGCTCTACCTCTTCTTTCGTTGGAGTAGTTGTAGCAACATCGTCTAAGGCTTTTAGCATGGCTGATTTGGCATCTTCCAGCGAATTCTCTTTGAGAAGTTCTGCGTAAGACAACAACAAACCAGGCTCTTTCCATTGAAAAGCGAATGCCCCTGAGGAGCTCGCCTTTTTTGTTTCTACCAGTGCTTTGTATAGTCTGCCTGATGGTTCTGTGCCAAGAATATTAGACAGAACTTCAATTGCAGGATAGTCTGGATGTGAACCTGATGGAATATGGTAGGCTGTCATTACTAGTTGTACGTCACCAACTCTTTTCAAGCTAACAGAACGCTCGCCATCTTGAACAGGATCGGTGGTGTAGGTCTGCGAGATTTGCCGCTCAGGCTTAGGAACTCGACCGAATTTTTGAACAATTAAATCAAGTGTTTTTGCCTCATCAAATTTCCCAGCTACCAGTAGAACGGCATTGTCGGGTTGGTAATATTTTCTGTAGAATGCCTGTAGTTTATCAATGGGCACATTTTCAATATCTGCTCTTGAGCCAATCGTTGACTTTCCATAATTGTGCCACAAGTAGGCTGTTGACATCACCCGTTCTAAAAGGACACTGAAAGGTCTATTCTCACCGCTTTCAAATTCATTACGCACAACAGTCATCTCACTGTCTAAATCTTTTTTTGCAATGTAGGAATTGACCATTCTGTCGGCCTCTAAGTCAATTGCCCATTTCAAATTTTCTTCGGTAGCATTGAAGGTTTCAAAATAGTTTGTGCGGTCTACCCACGTTGTGCCATTGGGGCGTGCACCATGCTCGGTCAGTTCTTTTGGAATATCAGGATGGTTAGGAGTACCCTTGAAAACCAAATGCTCAAGTAAGTGAGCCATTCCTGTTTCTCCATAGTTCTCATGCTTGGAGCCAACCATATAAGTGATGTTTACCGTGATGGTTTGCTTAGATGGATCGGGGAACAATAGTACTTTCAATCCGTTCGCCAAACGATATTCAGTGATTCCCTCCACCGTTGTCATCTTAACGGGTGCAGTAAGAGACCCAGTAATCTGCTTCTCAGGTGACGTGGGTGCAGGGGTTTTTTCTTTTTTCTGGGCATAACCACTCGCTGCAACAAGCAACAATGCCATCAAAATCATTTTCATTTTCATAGAGGAATTGGGTTTTGTATTAAGTTTTCTTAAGGTAATTATAGCCTGATTATAGACCCGTAGACGGAGCAAAGTATTAATAAAAACGACAAACCAAAAACTTAGGAGTTTAAATTATTGCCATCCTTTTTATGATCTGTTTACGAGAGACGATATCAGCAACGGCAAAAGTGAATATCTTGTTCGCAATTATCAACGTGGTTTTCCCCGTATTTGATACGGGGAAAACCACGTATTTTCTGAACAACTACTGTTAAGTTTGAAAGTGGCTATGACCTAGCCAACGGATTGCCTACAATGCCATACAGTTGTGAATATGCGTGTTGTAGACTTTACTGTTTCTTTTTCATCTGCTTTTTTGGGATATTTGGTACGCATTTATAAAAAAGACGGTGAAGGCAAAAACAACATCAAAAGAAAAACCTTATTTCTTTCCGAAATTTAAAAGCTATGATCCGGAAGATATTTTGGCCGCGGGAGGGGCAACAGCTTTCGGTAAGTTAAAGGGCTATGACCCGAAGAAATTGTATCATTTAAAAGGAGAGCCTCTTTCGGAAGACGATTACCAGAAAGCAATTAAGATGCTGACGAAATAGAATGAATCTGCTTTTTGATACCAATATCATTCTTGCCATTGTCAGATCAAAATCAGCACACCGGATAATGGAATATCTTAATCCCAAAGGAAGTAACATCTATGTTTCTTTTATAAGTATAGCTGAGGCACAATCCATTGCCTTTCAGAATAGTTGGGGGGAACACAAAATGCAAATATTGGTTGACTTTTTTAAGTCGGTATATGTGATGAATGTTAGCAATTCACTGCTTCCTACATACATTGGCATTGACGCCTACAGCCAATGCAGTCACCCCGAATATCAAAAATATCCCTTTGCCACACCACGTAATATGGGCAAGAACGATTTGTGGATTGCCGCCACTGCCTCTTTGCTAAACCTACAGCTTGTTACCACCGATAAAGATTTTGATCACTTGGAAACTTCATTTCTCCCTTTGAGAAGAGTACCGCAAACAGAAATTCAGAAGCACTTTAAGAATTAATTAGCCTAGCCAACCAAGTACTCTTTAACTTTCGCTGTCTGCTCTTTGGTAAGTCTTGGCTTCTATTGGCATACACTTTCGAAGATAAAAGTGAGGCGAGTTTTCCGGCTTTTGCGAAATATTTGAACAAAGCTTAATTGCCAGATAAGTCTAGCCTTGCACTGGCGATAGCAAAACTCATGGACACTCGATCGATTTTTATCAGCTAAAATACAGATATTGGGGCTTTGAAAACGGATTACCGATACCTATGGAACTACAAACCAAAGAAGCCCTAGAAATACGCAGCGAAGAAGTACAAGAAATCATTACTCAAATGCCTGGCGGGCTAATCCGTTGGGGCATTGGGCTGATCTTTTTTCTTTTTGTTGTGCTGCTCTCCATCAGTTGGTTTGTAAAATACCCCGATGTGATAAAGGCCAAAGTGGTGGTAACCACCGACCCCGCCCCGATTAACCTGGTGAGCCGGGCTGTTGGCAAAATAACTCTTTTGAAAAAGGCCAATGAGACTGCCCAGAAAAATGATCTGATCGCCCACTTGCAAACCAATGCCTCTCTTACCGATATGGCTTATTTAGAGGCAGCACTCACTAGCTACGAAGCAAATACCAATACCACCGATTTATTTATTGCCCTTGATAAAAATATTAGAGCAGGCGATTTACAGGTCTATGTGAATGCAACCGTTAAATCTTTGCAAGACTTGATTGCCTTTACAGAAAACAAACTTCAAGAAAAACAGATCGCACATTTAAACAAGCAAGTATTATCTTACAAAAACCTCAACCAAAATCTGCAAAAGCAACTGGGCTTGATGAAACAGGAAGGAGTACTTAGCTACCAACAGTTTAAAGCCGACTCTATTTTGCTCGCGCAGAAAGTGATTGCCCCGCTCGATTTCAATAAAACTAAAAGCGCTTACTTGCTACAACAGCGTGGCCTCAAGGGCATGGAGGCGTCCATTATCTCTAACCAACTACAAGCCGATGGCTTGGAGAAACAAGTAACGGAGTTGGAAATAAGTCGCACTAAAGAAGAAAGCCAATTGCGGACATCTGCCTACAATGCCATCAAAGAATTGGCCGCCAGATTGAAAGCATGGAAGGAAAATTTTCTTTTTGCCGCACCTGCCGATGGAACGGTTGCCTACCTGGGCTTTATAGAAAATGACCAATACATTGAAATTGGCAAGCCTCTGTTTGCATTGTTGCCTAAGTCTAATAAATTAATAGCAAAAGCAGAACTCCACGTGCTAGGCTCTGGCAAAGTGAAGGTAGGGCAAGCGGTAAATATCCGTTTATCCAATTATCCTTTTGAGCAATTTGGTATGTTGCAGGGAAAAATAGAATCTATCTCTGAAGTGCCCGATAAGGAAAACTATACCGTGGCGATTAGCTTGCCGCAAGGAATGAAAAGTACTCACAACAAGCTCCTTTCATTTAGGCCACAGTTGCAAGGCGAGACTGAAATTATTACAGAGGATTTGAGATTGTTGGAGCGGGTGTTTTATCAGTTCAGGAAGTTGGTTCAAATGAAAACATAACAATTTGTTTTTCTATAAACCATTAACTTCATCGGCTAATTTTTGAATCTTTTTTGCTACTTCCAAATCCAATCCATCATAAAATTTAACATCTGAAGATTTCTTCATTGCTAAACGTCCATAAAAAACACAAGCGATTAAATATGAACCAATTTCAGATGGATGAGTGTCACCGTTGCCTACAATTAATCCAAGCTGAGGATATTTTCTTTTGCAAGTCTCAAATGCTTCCCCAACCGAGGCTACTTCTAATTTTTTTTCCTTTGAAATTGAGTATATGGCATCATTTATTTGCTCAAGTTCTTGTGGGCTATTTAAAAATTCATCCGAGCAATAGGTCTCTGAACTAAGATTAGAGTCTATGAGATGGCTAGGGTAACAATAATGTCGAGGGTATGAACCGAGCACATAATTTTGATATAAGATTGTTTTACCCCCTCTAGTTAAGATTATGCTATCAAGAGCATAAACTGCTCTAATGAAAAGTTTATCCCTTGCTTCAGGTATCAGTACTCTTACTGTTCCCTCTTGAAGAACAACTCTATACCAACTTTTAGTTTTAAGAATTTGGATCGATTGAGAATTGTAAGGCTTAGAAAATCTAATGCCAAGATGATCACTTAAGGGCATGCCAGGATAACAGCTTTGATAGACTTTGATTCCAACGCTAGCTTCATCAAACATATGTTGAAGCGTTTTAGGCATATCGTTTGCGTAGGTCAGGCTATTACCAACAAATAACACATTCCTATCTTGTCCTAACAAAACAGAAGAAAGCAAACTGGCAATTATTAAAACATTTAACCTTATCAAAATAAAATATTTGCGCTTCATTTTTAGACTAATATTCTCACAACCAAGTTGCGCTATACGGATCATATTTGCACTTAGCGGGTTTTGAATATAAATTGTTAGGGTTCTTAGTATGGGCTCTACAATCCGTACAAATATGCCTAAATTCGCAATCCTTGCAAACCTCTATTTGATCCTTATTAACATTCCAAATATCATTAAATACCCCTTTAAAAATAACATCCTTTAAAGGGGTATTACTTATGTGGCCAAACGAAGGAAGCATTGAGGGGCAGTTTTTAATGTTTCCATTTTTATCTACCGAGATTTTTCTATTTAAGCAAGTGTTATGCTTCATCGATTCTGAAACATGAGTAACATTGAAAGCAAAATCTTTGATGCTTACTTGACCGCAAAGGTGATTGCTACTTATAGGCTCAGAAACAAAAACTATTAAGCTTTCTTGGCCTCCTAAATTGTAAGGACTTGAGTGAATAATCACATTATTTATTTTGAAATACCTTACGAAAAAAGAATCAAAAAATTCTTGACTATACAATGTAGAATATGGCAATACCAACTCAATATGGTCAATAAAAGACAATACTTGAAGATGATTTAATATTTTTTCTAATCTATTAATGGTTATTTCAAAATCGTAGCTAATGATTTGAATTGCTGAACACCCTAATTTATTAAGTTGTTCACAAAATAATTCAAAATACTCTTCAGAGTGAGTTGCGAATTCAAAAATCGCATTGGATACTCTTCCAAAATAATCCCATTGTAAATCCAATTCATCAATTAAATTTGCATCATGCTGGCTACCTAAAAATGCGAATTCATTAGAAATCAAAAATTCAATATACTCCTCAACTGTTTCCTTTTCACTTTCAGAATACGCACTATATATTTCGTGTAATCTTTTTTTGTTACAATTACTCAAAAGGTAATATAAATCATTAGGAATAAAGGATAGCTCTTGCCTTTGCAAATCAAGAATTACACTTCTTTTTGCACCTTTTACAGGAAAGCAAGTTGGATGAAGAATCAAGATTTTGTCTAATTTCATTTTTGAATAAGATAACGTGATATTTTCTTATAGAAGCTATTTACATAATAGACACTTGTTTTGAAAGTCTGGTTTTCAATTCTTTTAACTGGCTTAACAAGTGGAGTTTTCTCTTTAACGATTTGTACAACATTCTCGTCAATCATTGTGCTTATTTTTTCAATTTAGTAATAGGTTTTTCGCAATAAATTTTTCAATGTAATAATTACATGGATAAGATACCATGCCAAACTGACCAACTGGATTTACTTCCAAAAAGTAATAAATGTCGCATTCTGAAACTAAAATATCAAATGAGCCAGTATCCAATTTTAGTGCTTTGGCCAATACTAAAAGCTTTGATGAGTAATCCGCGCCTAATTTAACAGGAACGCATCTATTTGGTCTATCCAAATTATAGTTCCTAAAATCTATTTTGGTTTTTTCGTCATTTTGGGAGAAAATAGCCATTGGAAACAATTGCTCTCCCCAAAAGAAGACACGAAGTTCATATTTTTTGTCGATGTATTTTTGGAAGATTGCTGTTTGGAATTTATCTGGTAACTCAATGATATTTTCATACGACATCAACTTAACAATACTCTTACAAAAAGAGCCATCTTCTTCGTACATTAATGTAGTAAATGACTTGGACGCAATCTGTCTCCGATCCTGAGCGAAATGCAAAAGCATTTGTTTGTTGTTTGTCATTATCCATTCTGGGCAATTAATACTTAAAGTTTTAGCCAAGCACAATACTTCTATTTTATTAACTTCTGAATAATCTGGGTCAGCAACAAATCGACAGTTTTTCTTTATCCACTTTATTATGCTTTCGAAAATCTCCTTTCTTTCATTAAACAAATAAGCCTTTATTTTAACGCTTTTCTCATCTCCTTTTTCTATTATGTAAGTTGAAAAAAAAATCGCCCTTCTAAACCAAACTATATCATTCTTATTAAATTCAATTCTTGAATAGTGAGTCCGAATGATAAGATTATCACTAGACAAAAGAATAATAGCGATATCTTGATCATCTGAATTGACCCTTTCAGCATCTCCACCTAAGGCAATGATCCACTTCATTATCTTGGTAGTTGTTTGATCAGCCAACTCACTAAATATCACAATTCTTTTCATACAAAAAGAAGACCTTTCATTTACATGAAAGGTCTCCGTTAGATGTCCTATTTATTTATTGTTGAACTCCGCCAGGAGTAGACCATCCCCCTATACAGTTCCCGTTGTCATCGTAAATGCCAACTGATGTGTCACTATTTTGGCCATTATAGGCGTTTGTTGATTCTGTACATCTATAACCGCACTCTCCACCACCTTGGATGTTATTCATTTCTTTGAACGAGATTTTGTTTTGTACAAGAGCTTCCAGCTTTTTCATAATGTTTATTTTTATAAGTTCGTTAAAGTCTATTCACAAATGTTATACCACCTTTCAACAACAAAACCATCATCGTAAGTAGTTCTAGTATACGAATCTTGGCAATACGGATTTGAAGTATCCTCAACGTACATACAATTTGATGCCCCTCCGCTACATTTCGCCATGTCGGCAAAGCTCAATTTCTCGTTCTTAAATCGATCTAACTTTTCCATACTTTAAAATTTATTGTTTTAGAACTTCATAAAGCCACCTTGGCGTTACGGCTCCAATGCTGTCTAGATCAACATCTTTGCGTTGCTAAAGTAAATGGTTTCAGTTCGGCAATACCGAACCAGAAAAAAATCTTGAAAAGTAATTTGCCCCCCTTTTAAGCTCTGCTGCTGGTTTTTATCCAAACGGCCAATTTTCAATACAAACTCATTTTCGTAGCAATAGGATTGACTGATCTTGCAATAATAAAATTCAGCCCCCAATAACTTCAACTCGCGCAATTCTTCCATTAACATCGTCTTACCCACGCCCAGCCGTTTTGCAAATTCTTCGGGCGTGCCCGTTGCCTTTCTGCGGATTAGATCATCCATTCTTTTTACTCGTTCAATGTATTTTAGTAGGCTCATAAAACAATACTTAGTCGTATTAAATAGTATTTAGTTCCCCAGTTCCAATTGATTTTTCACCAGCGCATAATATTTCCCTTTGGTTGCTATCAGTTCCGCGTGGCTTCCTTCCTCCACCACCCTTCCACCTTCCAACACTACAATTTTATTTGCATTTTTAACGGTACTAAGTCGGTGAGCAATCACCACCACTGTTTTGCCATTAAAGAATTCGTTTAAGTTTTCCATGATCACCTTTTCGTTGTTAGCATCTAAGGCACTTGTAGCTTCATCAAAAAACAAATAGTGCGGGTTGCGGTAAACGGCACGGGCAATCAGCATTCGCTGGCGCTGCCCCGCGCTAATTCCTGTGCCGTCAGCACCTATCTTGGTATTGTAGCCTAAAGGTAATTCCTCAATGAACTCTTGGATGTTGGCCACGCGCACGGCATTCAGCAGCTTCGTTGCGTTCATTTCCTCATCACTAACGCTGATGTTGTTGGCAATAGTATCTGAAAAAATATAACCGTCTTGCATAACGGTGCCACACTGGCTGCGCCACTCTTTGGCACTTTTGTTTATCAGATCGGTGTGGCCTAACAAAATTTTACCCTCTGTTGGCGGATAATATTTGAGTAAAAGCTTTAGCAAAGTTGTTTTTCCGCTTCCGCTAGCGCCCACTATGGCCGTTACCTTTCCCTCTTCAATGGTGAGGTCAATGTTAGCTAGTGCTTTAGGTGAGTGAGGCCCCTCGTATTGAAAGGAGACTTTTTCAAAGCGCAGGTTCACCTCATCCGGCCTTCGGCCACCTTCTCCAAAAGGAGAAGGGAAGCGGCCTAAAGTATTGCTTGGTGGGTTTTCTTCATTTTCCAGTAATCTGATCTCGCCTATGCGATCAAGGCTAATGCGGGCATCCTGCAATTCGCGGATAAAGTTGACGAACTCGTTGATAGGCACGTTAAGTTGCCCAATGATGTACTGCACGGCCAGCATCATACCCAAGGTCATGCTTCCGCTAATCACGGCTGTGGCCGCCATGAAGGTGATGAAGATATTTTTTAACTCGTTGATTAGCGTGCTACCGCCCTCTTGCCATTGTTGCACGCGGGTGCTATCTACATTGACCTTAAACAATTTCGCCTGTATGCGCTCCCATTCCCAACGCTTGGTGCGCTCGCAGTTGTTGAGCTTAATCTCTTGCATGCCGTTCACTAATTGGATGAGGCTGCTGCGGTTGCGCGAGAGTTCGTTGAACCGCTTGTAGTCCAACTCTTTTCTTATTTTTAAAAAGAATAGCACGAAAATAATATAGATGGCACTGCCGCCAAAGAATATCAGAAAGATAGGGACGCTGTACAACGCCAGCACTACCCCAAAAATGATCAGGTTGAAAAAGGAAAACAGAATGTTGAGGGAAGAAGAACTCAGAAAACGCTCGATGCGGCTGTGGTCTTCTATACGCTGCAAGATGTCACCTATTTTCTTTGAGTCGAAAAAGCTCATGGGCAATTGCATGAGTTTGATGAGAAAGTCTGAAATGATGCTGAGATTGATGCGGGTACTGAGGTGCAGCAATATCCACCGCCTGATAAACTCGGCCACCGTCCGGCTAAAAATAAGCATGAGTTGGGCAGCCAGCACAATATATATGAACGGTGTGTTGCGGGTGTTGATGCCCACGTCCACAATGGATTGGGTAAGAAAAGGGAGGATAAGTTGGATCAAACTGCCAAGCAAAAGGCCTATTAACAACTGAACAATAAACCTTCTGTGTGTTTTTAGGTAGCCGAATAAATAATAGAACCCAAGCTTGGTGTTCTTCTCAGTTGCTACCTCAGTTTCATAAAATGCCGGTGTCGGTTCGAGCAGTAAGGCTATCCCCACTCCGCTTCCATTGGTAGAAGTAGATAGCCATGACTTTAAAAATTCTTCTTTGGTATAGGTAATCAAGCCCGCGGCAGGGTCGGCCACAGAAATCTTGTTTTTCTTGATCTTGTACAATACAGCAAAGTGGCTTTGGTTCCAATGGACGATGCACGGTAGAGGTGCATCTACAACCATTTTTTCAAAAGGCAGTTTTACGCCCATAGTGCGGAAACCAATCGCCTCGGCCGCCTCGCTGATGCCAAGCAAAGAAACGCCTTCTCGCGTGATAAATGATTTTGTACGCAACTCATTGAGCGAAAATAGCTTGCCATGATATTTTGCAATCATCTTAAGGCAAGTAGGACCGCAGTCCATTTGGTCGAGTTGTGAATAAAACGGAAACTTCACCCATCAAAATTTCAAAGAATAATAAACATAGTTGTTATCAACTAAAAAAAACTTATTCACGTATAACCATACATGCCATGTATGTCTTATTTTTGAGACGTTGCCCGCATGGGGTTACTCACGTTAGTCAGTTACTTTAATGGCGATGGCAAGTAAAAAGTGGAGGGTACTAATAGTCGATCAATTACCTATAATTCGTATAGGACTCAGCTGCTTACTAGAAGATTCTAATTTCTCTTTATTGATCGCTAACAGTTCTTTGGAGGGCAGTATAATTTTACGTGAAGAAAAAGTAGATCTTTTGATAATCGACTTCTACAGGGAAGATCGTCCTGGATATGCCGTAATAGTTGATTCCCTTAAATCATACCCGGCTTTGAATGTAATACTCTTTACTTCTATCAAGGAGAATAATTTATTGTATGCGCTATATGACCAAGGGTGCAGTATTATATCTAAAAGTGAATCCCCAGAAGCAATATTAAAAGGAATTAAAGCAACCCTGATCGGTAAAAAATTTCTGAGCCAAGAATTAAACTATATCAAAAACATCAAAGAGAACACACACCAATCGCGACCATTGCAATTCACAAAACAAGAAGAAAGAATAGTAGCATTAATATCTGTTGGTCTTTCCAGTGATGAAATTGCCCATACAATTCAATTATCCAAAAATACTGTTGACACTTACCGAAGACGGCTGCTTAAAAAATTCCAGTTTAACAACATAATGGAACTTATCAACTATGCTAAATCCATTCATTGCCTTTAACCCAGATTTTGCAGTTGGCTGCAAAATCTGCCCGGAGGGCTGACGAAAGCCCAAAAAAGGGCTTTGTCAGGGTTAACCTTGACCGAAATGCCATGCATTTTGCGTCAACCGCTGGCAAATTTTGCTACTGCAAAATTTGGGTTTAACTTCTTATTTGGAAAGACTATATCGTTAACCTGCTTTTAACCTGTTCAACTTCATCTTTCGTCAGCCTCGGCCCCCACTGGCCCACTACTTTCGATGATGAAAGTGAGGCGAGTTTGCCGGCCTCCGCAAAACTGTGGCCATGAGTGATGGCGTACATAAATGCACCTGCAAACATATCGCCCGCTCCGTTGGAGTCAACTGCAGTGACTTTGTAGGGTTCGATTTGAATGAACGTATCACCATCAAAAACAAGGGCGCCATTTTTTCCAAGTGTCATCACAAATCGCTTGGCTAAATCTTTCAGCTTTTCGCGTGCTTCGAGCACATCATTAGTCCCGGTAAAAATCATAGCCTCTTCTTCGTTACAGAAAAGTAAATCAACACTGGCGCCTACAATTTCTTCCATTTGCTTAGAGAAATATTTTACCATGCTTGGATCAGAGAACGTAAGTGCCGTGGAAACTTTGTGATGCTCAGCCAATCGCTTGGTTTCTTTCATGGCTTCCAGCCCTTTTGGGCTCGCCACCAAGTATCCTTCCATATAGATGTAGGTCGAATTTTTGATGGCTTCTTCATCTAAATGTTCTGGTGAAAAAAAAGAATTGACGCCTAAGAAAGTATTCATGGTGCGTTCTGCATCGGGGCTGGTCATCACCAAACATCTTCCCGTATGATCGTTGGGCAATTGATCGTACACCAAACTAGTTTCGACTCCATTGCTTTTTAGATCCTCTAAAAAGAATTTTCCTAACTCATCTTTGGCGACCATGCATGAATAAAAACTTTTGCCACCAAATTGATTGATAGCTGCAACCGTGTTGCCGGCAGAGCCTCCGCCTTTGAGTTGGCTTTTTTTCATATCAATGGCCTTCATCAAGTGTTGTTGCCGCTTTTCATCAACGAGCGTCATTACTCCCTTTTCCACTTCGTTTTTTTCAAAAAAGTCGTGCTCGACTTCTGTTACGATATCAACGATGGCGTTTCCAATAGCATAGACATCGTATTTCGTTATTCGTTGTTCGTTGTTGGTTGTTGGCATAATGAGGATTTTAATAAAGTTGCAAGGATACGGAATTTAGGGAGTAGAATACAGAAATTTGTCGTTTGAATTAAAAACAACACAGCCTTCGAACACAACTGAGGCGGTATGCGCTCGATGCCTGCAACAACGAGCTATTTATTTTTTTCAGGTATGATACTAAGCGTCATTTTATACTTGGCTGCCCGATTTGGGTAGTCTGTAATAAACCCATCTACACCCATCCCTTTCATCACCAATATGTCTTTTTCTTCATTTACTGTCCACGGAATGACCCGTAGTTTAGATTTTAGCTTGTGTTCTTTTTGCTTAGGTGTAAGCGAGAAATTCTTTGTGTGTAGGTATTTCACTCGTTCGTTGGTTAGTAACTTAAAATCAGGACTGTATACAGATGGAATAAATCCTAATTCCGCTAAATTATCATCGATTGATTTTTGATTTTCTACCAATGCCGCCAAGCGAATCTCCGGATATTTTTCGTGCCAATATTTTAGCACGCGAAAGTCGAAGGATTGAATCACCACGCGGTCTAAAGGCAAATACTGATCGATTAGTTGATACACCATATCTGAAAAAACACTGGGTATCGGGTGGAATTTGTTATCACCCTCCGGTTCACTTTTGATCTCAATGTTATAATCGACTTCATACTTTGTATAGCTTTTGATGTGGTTTTCTATCGCCACAATTACATCGCTGAGAAGTGGTTTATAGGCAACTAATTTTTCTTGTTCAGGAAACCGTGGATGCGGCTTAGATCCGCAATCCCATTGCTTCACTTCGGCATAAGTCATTTCAAAAATGTTGTAACCGAGCTCTTCTTTTTGCAGAAAAGTGCTTCCATCGGGCTTTAAACAAAATTCGGCTGCCATCCACGGCTCGTGTGAAGCAACTATTTGCCCATCTTTCGTAATGGCTAAGTCTAATTCTACCGTTGTGACACCAAAGCCTAGGGCGGTAGTAAATGCAGGAATGGTGTTTTCTGGCTTTAGTCCGCGCGCGCCCCTATGCCCTTGCACATCGAAAGAAGGCAAAGGTTGAGCTACAGCAAAAGAAGAAATGACCATAAAAGCAAGTATAAAGCGCATGGTCAAAGATAGGGAGAGAAAAGCGAAATTGAACTTTTGATTTAGAACTTTGGGCTTTCAACTTTGAACTTTTGACTTTTGAACTAGTCTCAGTTGTTTATGATCATCTGCATTCCGCCTCTTCGGCCTCCTCTTCCTCCACCCATCGGATTCAATTGCTTGTTTAGTGCATACGTGAAACTCACCATAAAATACCGACCGAGATTATTAGATGTTGTTTGTTGCAGATAGTTGGCTGTGGCGGTTTGGTTCACACTTAAACTTTGATCGAGTAAATTATTGACACCGATTTTCAATTCACCCACATTGTTCTTCAGCAAAAAGCGAGATAACCCAATATTTAACACGGGAATATTTTGGCTGAAGTTGGTTGTTTCGCTATTGTAAGAATAGTAGTTGTAGGACGTATTTAACTGATAGTTTTTTAGGAATGTGAGATTTGCTTCGGCCGTATAGGTTCGGTTAATAAAGGCCTGATTTTGTTGTTGATTAAAATCGTACTCGGTTTGTTGTCGGCTCAGGTTGGCACTTAAGTCAACAATTAGAATCTCTTTGAAAGTGTAATTGTAACGGGCGGTGCCGCCTACCGTTTGTTGCTTGGTTCGATTCTCAAGATCGTCTAACAAGTTTATCCCATTTGTGATTGAAAATGTTGGTCCGAAATTAAATCGGCTGTTGAGTTTTTTTATAGGAATGCCAAGATTAAGGTTGCCATTTAGTCGAAGGTTATCACGTACATTGACGGGCTTGGACGTACGCACGAAGTTTGAAGGATCAACAGTTTGTGAGTTCGCAATGGCGTTGGTGGTATAGGCCGCAGTCACGAATGCAAAGAAATTGATAAACTTACTTGGGTTGAACGTAGTAAAGTTGGCGGAGAGATTGTGTGCGTAACCGGGTCTCAAGTCCGGATTGCCAACAGAAATATTCAGCGGATCTGTATTGATAACGGCTGGTTGTAATTGTTGAATGCTTGGTTCTTGCATAGAAGTCTCATAATCAAAGCGCAGGTGTTTAAAGTTACTGAAATCATAGTTGAATCGTGCAACGGGGAGAAAGTTTTCAAAGCTGCGATTGATCTTTGCGTTTTGCGTGATTAGGTCACCTTTCAGTTGTGTGTTTTGATAGCCAACACCCACCGCAAAATTGTATTTCTGACGATTCATTCTGAAGTTAACTCCCGGCCTGCTATAGATGTAATTGCTATTGTAGATGTTACTAAGAAACGGATCGATGGTGCTGGCTCCGCCCTTTTCATTGTAAACTATTCGATCAACTTGATTTTGATTGGTTCGGTAGGAATAGTTGGCTTCCAAGTATTTTCTTCCACCCAATGGCTCAGTATACGTCAGCGTGCCACCATAAGACTGCGTATTATTGGTTTGTGTGTTCCGTTGAGAAAGTTCTTCAACCCGCGGATTGTTGCCATAAAACTGGTTTGTAGAATTCAAATTACCCTTGCCATCCGTTTCGGAAATGCCTAGCGTTAAATTAGTAGAGAGTGTGCGGCCTTTTTTAGCAAAGCGATGCCGAAATAGCACGCTTGAATTTAAATTGAATGAAGTCTGGTCGTTTGTATTGAATCGCTCGCTTTCATTTTGCAACGTATCATCGTTAGAGCGCGTTTCACTTTTAGTAGAAGATCGTTGGCTGGACTCTGAATAGGTAATGTTGTTGGTGAATTTGATTGAGTTGGCGGAATCGATTTTTTGGTCAAGCGTTAAGTTTACACGATGATTGTCATTCAGATTTGACTGAATGCTGTTTTCATTAAAATTGTAGGAAGGTTGATTAGGTAGAAAGTTAATCCGATCTGTACCTTGTCGAATGTCCTGATCTATTCGATTATAAAAGTAACTGGAGGTCAATTGGGCTTTTTTAGTTAGGTCGCGATTAAAGTTGATGCCGCCCGCGTAGTTGGTCATTATCCCATTTTGCCGTCCGCCAAAATTTAGAGGCACTCCGTTCGTATTGTCACCATCCAATTGAATGTTTACCCGTCCACCGCCACCACCGCCCATCATTTGTTGCGAACCACCTGTGAAGTTCAAGAAATCAGAAAATGAAAATCCCTGTTCGTTAACGTTATTTCCCATTCCTAAAAAAGAGAGTTGTTTCCCTTTGCCAAATCGGTTGATGTTGGCTTTTGCCTGAAAGCGGTCATCGGTTCCTGCTCCGGCCATCATGTTACCAAACGCACCGTTGCGTTTTTCTTCTTTCAATTCCAGGTTGATTGTCTTTTCTTTTTGCCCATCGTCAATACCCGTAAAAATGGATTGATCCGATTTTTTGTCAAATACCTGCACTTTTTCAACGGCATCGGCCGGTAGATTTCGAGTAGCGAGTTTAGGATCGCGACCAAAGAATTCACGGCCGTCCACCATTACTCGTTGCACTTGCTCACCTTGCGCCCGAACCGTTCCGTCCGTTTCTACCTCTACGCCTGGAAGTTTTTTCAATAAGTCTTCTACGTTGGCATTTGCTTTTACTTTGAACGAACCTGCGTTGAACTCGATAGTGTCTCTTTTTACAGTAACGGGTGCCTTTTCACCTTTGATAACTAATTCCTCAAGCTCCCTGTCTTGCGGAATCATCTTAATCGATCCAACATTAATATCTCCACCGGCACCAACAGCCGAAATTCGTTTTTGATAGGTTGCATATCCCACGAATGTGACTTTTAAAAAGTAGTCTCCAACGCCAACATTCTTAATTTCGAACAAGCCACTCTTGTCGCTCACTCCAAAATTGACAAGAGTAGAATCCTTTTGGCTCAACAACATAACGGTTGAACTGGGAAGTGCACTTTTAGTCGAGTCTGTTACTTGTCCTTTGATCGAGAATTTCTGTGCAACGCTGATTTGAGCGATAGACGATAAAACAATGAGGATATAAATTCTTTTCATTTTCAAATGGGCATTAAAAAATCTAAAGTCTTGTGTGTGGAATTCAACTTGATATCCTTCAGCTTTAGACTTTCTGTTTTCTACCTTTAGATTTCAACTTAATTCCTAATAATCATTCCTCCGTTTGCGCCCATCTTCTTCATTTGTTCATCGCGCATTTTGATAAAGTCTGAACGGCTGATTTTTTCTCCCCCCTTTGGTTCTTTTAAATCATTCTTTTTTAGTTCTTTGAATTCAACCTTTTTCGCAACTAGCACGCGTTCTCCGTTATTAATGTCGACAGCCAGCACACCTCCCGGTAGTGTATTGAATCGTTCTGGTCCAAGAAAGGGGCGAAGTTTTGGAGCATACCACGCAGTTATCTCCTGAATTCTTTTTGGATTACTGTCATCTGTATAGTAAGCCTGTTGACATTCGTAGCCGGCAATGGTTTTTGTCTCAGTATCAAATTTCCAGGCAGCCACTTTCGCAGAGTCTTCAATCAGGTAGGTCTTACCAAAAAACTCTTCTTTAAATACTCTTTTGTTGGCGGCCTGATTGAGATAGATTTCTACATTAGGCTGACGAAAACGCATAACTACGCCACCACCTTGCTCTTCTTCCTCTTCGTCTTCAATGATAGGCTTAAAGAGAGATTCGTTTTCATTAAAGAACAACTGTTGTTTGCTGGTTCTGAATTCCGGAATCATTGCCTTCATACCTTCGCGGCCGGGCGGAAGTGTTTTATGCAAGTTGACTTTTACTTCGTATTCAATGACACCAGTAGATGACTGTGCAAATAAGATGTTGATGGCTGCAAGTGAAACCAGTATGCCAAGCACAAGGAGTAGTTTTTTCTTAAGGGTAATGTTTTTCATTTTGGTTTATGCTGTAAACGTACGGCTAAAGATGGCAAGTCAAGGTTAATAGTTCTGAAAGGAATGTTAATTAAGGTTAATGACCTTTAGCGGATGTTAGAAAGGGTGTAGTTTTGTGAAGATGAAATCAAAGAATCCGTTAATCATTTTGCTAATGGCCACCAGCATTTTGCTTTTGCTGGCCTTGCAATTTTTTTGGTTGACGTCTTCGTACGAAAAGGCCTACATGGATTTGCGAAAAGACACCAACAATCTTTTTGAATCTACCATAGGCGCATTGAGGGACTCTCTTTTTATAAAAAACTTTGAGCGCATACCATCAGATACGGCTTCCCGAGCTACTGGCTTAATTTTTAAAGCGGAGAAGGATACGAGCTTTGTATGGAAAGGATCTTCAAAAGGTGATCGTAAGCGCAACACTTCACAAATTCAGATTTTCATATCCTCTACCGAAAAAAAAGATTCGCTGCAACGCTTTTTGAGACCCATTGGCGCTCAAATACAGAGGGCAAAGATTGAGACAGGTAATTTCATACTTCGCGTGGGTCCGGATTCGTTATCGAGGGATGTCATTCGGGTTGCTTTTCAGAAGGCACTTCAAAAGGAAAACTTATCGTTTCGTTTCGAAATCGGAAAACGTTCCATTCCGGAAATGGAGCATTCGTTTGGAAACCCAAGAACTCGATTCAAGGCCTTATTTGAGAGAGTGGAATTGGATGAGGAAACCAGAAGTGTGTTCACCGATACAATAACGTCTAGGTGGGTTCGCTTCAATCCAATTAATTTGTACAACGTGCAAATTTCAAATGGGCGTAGTTATCTTTTAAAAGGAATTGCACCTCAAATTTTATTTTCGGTTTTCCTAACTGTCCTTACGTTGGGTGCTTTTTGGATCATGTACCGCAGCATACGGGCACAGCAACGGCTAGGGGAGTTGAAAAACGATTTTATTAGCAATATGACGCACGAACTTAAAACTCCTATCACTACTGTTGGGGTTGCCATAGAAGCCTTAAGAGACTTTAACGGTATCGAGAATCGCGAACTGACAAAGGAGTATTTAGAAATTGCGCAAAACGAACTTAACAGACTTTCTTTACTTACAGATAAAATTCTAAAAACGTCTCTCTTTGAGAGCAAAGGCGTGGATTTTCAACCCGAGCCGGTCCAACTAGATCAGGTAATTGAACAAGTTATAGCATCCCTGAAACTGGTTCTTGAAAGGAAAAAAGGAAGTATCAAATTTGAAAAAACAGGGAGTGATTTTGAGTTACGAGGAAGTTTGGTTCATTTGACAAATGTTGTTTACAATTTATTAGACAATGCACTTAAATACAGTAATGATAATCCTGTTATAAAAATTGGCCTGATCGAGACGGGAAGAGAAATAAAACTTGTGGTGGAAGATAATGGAATTGGCATTTCTTCAGAATACAAGAAACGAGTATTTGAGAAATTCTTTCGAGTTCCAGCTGGAGACGTCCATACGAACAAAGGTTATGGGCTAGGATTAAGCTACGTGGACAGTGTAGTCAAAGCGCATAAAGCAACAATAGAACTGGAGAGTGTAATTGGAAAGGGGAGCACATTTATTATTAAGTTTAAAAAGTAGTCAGAAGTCGGAAAGTCCGAAAGCTTTCCGACTTTCTGAATTTACAGACTACACATGGCAAAAACCAAAATACTCTATGTTGAAGACGAGCCTTTTTTGGGTAAGATCGTAAAAGAGAGTTTGGAGAGTCGTCAGTTTGAAGTAAACATGGTGACGGATGGTAAAGAAGTGATGGCTGTATTTGCCAATTCAAAACCGGACATTGCTGTGCTGGATGTTATGTTGCCTCACAAAGATGGGTACACACTCGCCAAGGAAATCAGACAACTCAATGCAACAATTCCTATCATATTTGTGACGGCCAAAACGCTGACAGATGATTTGATCAAAGGCTTTGAGGTAGGTGGAAATGATTATTTGCGAAAGCCATTTAGTATGGAAGAACTAATTGTTCGCATTAGCAATCTGCTCCAACTCACACAAAAACAAACGAACGCGCCAAAAGAGGAAATTATGATTGGCAAGTTTGAATTTGCGCCTCAACGCTATGAGCTTCGCAAGGACGGAAACATACGCAAGCTCTCCCATCGGGAGGCCATGTTGCTTCAAATTCTGGCGGAGAACCAGAACAACAACATTGATCGTAAAACTATTTTGATGCGGGTATGGGGTGATGACTCCTTCTTCAACTCAAGAAATCTTGATGTTTATATTACGAAACTTCGTGAGTTTTTGAGAGAAGATTCAACCATCGAGATCATAACCATTAAAGGAATTGGGTATCGATTTGTTGTGGGTTAGGTTCCTCAGCGATTATTCTTTATCTAATTGACTTTAAACGGTAACGAAACCTCTAGCTTTTCCCAAGTCAAAACGATCTCACCATCTTTTTCTGAATTTTTTTCAATCACATAGCGAAGCCGTTCTTGACTTTTAACTTCCACCTCTGGTACTACTTTCACACGCAACACATCTTCCTTTTCATCGTAGCGATCGGTAAGGTGTTGCCGCCAGTTTTTATTGATAATGATTGTCCATTCTTCCCTGCTGGGAATAGTGAAAAAGGCATATTTACCCGCTGCAATTATGTTATTTTCTATGATGATGTCCTGATTAAATTCAATACTGGTTGCTGAGTGTGCGCCAGTGACCCAAACCTTATCCAACGGAACTAGACCGCCCCAAATTATCCGTCCGCGAACAGCTCGAGGGTAGTAAGCAATTTTGATTTCGTTTTTTCCAAGTGTGGCCATCGCTTTGGCTTTGAGGCTGCTTTTTTTATCATCGGCAGCTTATTGCTCTTCAATAATTACCGATTCATCGTCAACTGCCAGCGTTGTCCAAACCGAATCTTTGGGTGACTCATTCAACGTTTTCTTAGATTGGCAGCCAGTAATAAACAACGCCCATATTGCGATAACCAAATAGTTTCTACTCATGTGCCAGGCATTTTTTTACAAAGCTGGTTAAAAAGGTCGACAGTCAAAGTCATGGGCAAACAAAAGCCAACTTTTGCTAATCCTTTTACGAGCACAGAAATTGCGTTCGCACAAAGCTATTCGAGGACAAAAATTCGGGCATCGGGCAAATGCAGATTAAAATAACCGAGGCCACCCTTCACATTGCTAGTGAAATTCAAGGGCTCAGAGGCAAACGCACTGAAATTGTAGCGCCTGTCGTTGCGCATCTTCAAAAAGCCGTAATACTCTTCGCTAATATTCGACAGAAATACGGCAACCGTATCGCCTGCGGAAAATCTTCTGAACAACACCCTGAATTCTTCTTTGATAATTTTCCCATCGTTGATACTGTCTCGAACGAGTCGTGTGTACAATCTTGGATTCAGATATGAAGTGATCTCATTTTCTTGTGAATATTTTTGCACGTTGATCATGTACCAATTCGGCCCCGTTGGGTCTTGCAGACTGTAATCTATTAACGCTGCCGAATCGTAAGCTGAAGTGTACAAATTTGCTTGAACGCTTTGAAAAGGCACTTGTGGTTTCAGTTGCGCTACGGCTGAAACTTCGCCCAGTTCTTTTGTTTTAACGTTCAGCGTATAATCTCTGTTGGCCTGAAGATCCAAACTGATGTTACCGTAAAGTCCGTTTCCCAAATCGGGTAAAGAATCAACCCGGCCATCGCGCGACAGCCAAACCTTGGCACTGTCTAAGGTAATTTGCGAAAGCAATGCTTGCGGGTCGCTTCCTCGCCCAGCATCCAATGCTCCCACGCTACGAGTAATTAACACGACCAATGCACCACCAGGTACAATTTGAGTAGAGACAACGATCTTTGGTTTTAACTGAGCAATATCATCAACAGCTAACGGATCAGGGATACAGCTACTGGCCAATCCAGCAGTCAAGGTGAAAACAAAAAGACGAAATAACTTTTCCATTGGTTTAAAATTTAAATCCATAACTCAAAAAAGGTAATAGTCCAAAAAGCCCGGGCTGTTGATAGCGAAATGAACCATCACCATTTGCCATAATAAAAACACCGATCGGTGCGGCTCGATTGTAGACGTTGTACACTCCGGCAAACCATTCGCCTTGAAACTTTTTATCTGGCTTGGGTCGAAATTTTATGCCAAGATCTAACCGATGTGTGTCTGCTAGCTTCACAGAGTTGATCGGTGCATAAACCGGAATCAAATCAACACCGACCAAAGTAGGTGATGGCACTGCATACTGACCAATAATCGGAGTGAATTGTGAACCTGAAATAAACTCGAACACAGTAGAGACCGACCACTTTCTGGAAAGCTGATAGTTCATTACTAAGGCTGCATTGTGCCTCCTATCATACCGAGCCAAAAACCACTGACCGTTATTGACCGCATCGTATTGTCGTTCGGCTTTCGACCATGTATAGCTGATCCACCCGGTTAGTTTTCCGGCTTCTTTTTTTAAGAGAAACTCCAATCCATATCCCCGCCCTTGCCCTTGCACCAGTTGACTTTCAAAATTTACATTTAGCAAAAGACTCGCGCCTTCGCGATAGCCGATGAGTTGATTCATCCATTTATAGTAACCTTCCACACTAACGTATAAGTTTTGACGTGGCAATGTCCGTTGGATTCCCAACGCAATTTGATCGGCTGTTTGCGGTTTTACATTTCGGGTAACGGGATACCAAATATCTGTTGGAAACGCCACCGCAGCGCTTGACACCCGATGCAAATATTGAGACATGCGAGAGTAGCTAAACTTAATGGCCGTAATCGAATCCAAAGAATACCTGAACGAAATTCTTGGCTCGGGATTGTAGTAAAAAGTCTGGTCGACATAGGCAGAAGAAATTCTTAGACCAGCACTGTAGCGCAGTTTAGGAAGTAGTAGTCCGTCAGCTTGAAGAAAGGCGCTTGTTTCATAAGAAGTTTGAGGAATAGTTGCACTTGTCTTGAGTAATTCTGAAATTTCACCACTGGTATTAATTCTATTGGGGGCCACTTGATGTTGGATGAGTTCGATACCTGTTTTGAATGAGATATTCTTTTTTACGGAATCAGAAGACAAAACCCACTTACCTCCTATGTCTTCAATACTTGAGTTGACCGACAATTTGTTTTCTAAATAAGTATTTTGGATCGAATACCTAAACGCGGTTCTATAAATAGAAAAAGACGAACTAAAATTTTTGTAGAAGCGATCCCAGCGAAGTGTTTGGGAGGAATTGCCTAACACAAATTCGTTGGAAATATTTCGATTGCGTAAAGATGCGCGCGAGAGATTGGCAAAACTCAGTACATCGTTGCCCTCATAAAAAGTAATCTCCAGGCGACTGTTCGCCCGTGGGCGATACATAATTTTGGCATTGAAATCGTAGAAATAGTAAGGTAACTCTTGGCCCGCTGCTCTCACCACTTGATCGACATACGTCCTTCTTCCGGCCGCCCAAACGGACAGTTTATCTTTTACAAGCGGTTGTTCGATCATCAATCGGGTGGCGAGCAACCCTATGTTTCCCTTAACTTTTGTTTGGGTTGGGGAGCTGTTTTTCGAACTTACATCTAAGATCGAAGACAACCTACCTCCATACTCTGAAGGAAATGCGCCACTGATCGATTCTACTTTATCTAAAATATCTGGATTGAAAACGGAAAGAAAGCCAAACAAGTGGCCTGTATTGTAAACCGGAGCGCCATCGAGCAAAACTAAATTTTGATCGGCAGCTCCACCACGAACAAACAAATCAGTTGTGCCATCTGCTCCTTTTGTTACGCCCGGCATTAGTTGCAACGTTTTTATTAAATCGGCCTCCCCACCTAACACTGGGATGCTGCTGATTTCTTTTCCACTCAGTGTATTGGTGCTCATTCGGGTGGTTTCAAATTGATCCGATTGGAATGTGCGGTCGGCTGTGATTATGACTTCACTTAACTCTTCCTCCTTATTTTCAAGCTGAAAAAAAATGGTGGTATCTGATTTGACATAAATAGTACGTGATAGTTTTTTAAAACCAGTATAGGAGATTTCAATCCGAGTTTCACCTGAAGGCACGGAGAGAGCAAAATCGCCTTCTAGCCCAGACGCCACCGATTTCTTTTTGGGTATCCAAACTTGTATGTGAGCCGAAGACAGGGCTGCCCCGGTGGTGTCACCAACAAATCCCTTGAGCTGAAACGTTTGTGCGTTGGCTACAATTGGAAAAGCAACAATTAGAATCAAACCCCATGCTCTCATAAAAAATCTGAAAATTTGTTTCGATCGTAAAACTACCTCGTTAACGGAATAAACACGTCACTTGTATTCCAAGATTGGGTGAAAAGATGATTTCTTAACTTAGATCAATCAAAAACCTGAACAAGTGAGCGGCAACGTTTTTGTTACATATAGCAAAACCATGATTTTGCCTAAATTCAAGTAGGTAGGTTTTCAGTAAAAAAATGTCCAGAGCCAAAAATAACATGAACCAGATTGAGCAAAATTACCATAAACTCGTGTTTTCCCAGAGTCAAAAAATAAATTGAACTGGAAAGGTAGGTATACTAATATTTTTGGTGATCTGTTTTTAACTCACCGTTAATATCACCACCAAGAACCACAAATGCCAAATTTGATTTGATTAATGCCTGCAAGGCTATAGATTTCAGCGCTATCAATTTCAGAAAATGATCGGACTCGCAAGGCTTCATTCAGATACTCAAAGCTTAACCGATTATCATTCAGCTCTCTCATATCTTTTACTTTTCGCTTAATGTGGTTAGGCCGTGTCTCATTATTTTCTGTAATGAATTTGCTTGTTAATGGTAATCTCAGCAATAATCTTTTGCTACAGCCGATTACCCGGTTCATCAAAAAGGTACTAATTCTGGCTTTACTTCTTTTAGCTATTTTTGGCATCAGTTTGCGGAAACTTGATTTCAACCTTTGTCCCTACGCCTGACTTACTGGTGAGATAAATAGTTCCTTCTAACGCCTCTACATGGCATTTTACTAGATAAAGCCCAATTCCTTTTCCGCTATTTGTGGTGTTAAATCTTTGAAACGGTTCAAACAATTTATCGACTTGTTTTTCCGAATCAAATCCGAGACCATTGTCAGATACAATTAACCTATAATCGCTCTGGAGTTCAAGAAACTCAATTGTTATCTGTGGTGTTGGCGTTGGGGCTCGATATTTAATGGCATTCTCCAATAAGTTAGTTAAGATACTTTCGAAGAAGGGCAGTATGGTAGTAAAGGTTGTGACATTGGTTTCAACTTTTATGATAATTCCAGCGGCTTCTATCTCGTTTGCAAACCTGTTTTTTATCTTGTCCAACAATTCATTGAAATCAACTACCACTTTTTCTGCGTGTGTGTCGTTTTGGACGTAAAGTATTCTATTTAAGTCGCTTAAAGTCTCATCAAGCCCCATGGTAGCCTCCACAGTTCGATCCAGAACCGTTAAATTGATTGGATCTGTTAAATCATTCCTGTTGAAAATATTTGCTAAACCCATTATCCGCGCAACGGGTGATCGTAGGTTGTGCGCTACTATAAAACTGAACTGCCGAAGCTTGTGAAATTGCTTTTTCAGCTCATCATGACTTCTGGCTAATTCAACTGTCCGCTCAGTCACCGTCAATTCAAGAACACGGTTATGATTTTCAATAGTGTCTCTTTGAGCCACTATCTCTTCTTGCTGCACAATCAACTCTTCGTTTTGCGTAGCAATTTCCTCCGTCCTGTCTTGAACGGCTGCTTCGAGCTCAAGATTTTTCGCCTTGAGTCTTCTGATGTTTAATTGGACGCCAAGAACTATGCTGATAAAGATAGCAAAAACGTAACCGGCATAAGCCCACCAAGTTCTATACCAGGGGGGCGTAACGAAGAATGAGAAACTAATGCTTTCCTTACCAACACTATTAGCTATTGGATTCATAGCTCTTACCTTAAAGGTATATCTGCCCTCATAAAGATTGTTATATGTTGCAGTGGTATTGTTACCCCATGCACTCCATTCCTTGTCTTCACCTTCCAAAATATATTGATAGCTTACTCCTTGATTAGCGGAGATACCAGATACTTTGAATTCGAAAAAAAGTTGATTATGAGCGTACGGAAGTGTTAAACCAATGGGAAGGGAATTAAAGGGAGAAATCTGGTCAAATCTAACGCCCAGCATCTTTTTTTGAAGCGCTTGTCGTTCCAAACTTGTTAGCGATCTTCCATAACAAATCTTTTCCTGAAAAGAACGGGTAATTGAATCCGTAGCAACATCTGGCAATAGGGAATACCAACTCAAATTTTCCGCGGAGGGTGTTACGCGTTCTAGGTCCACTTTGGGTTGGGTGTTGGTGCTCCTCACTGAGTTAAGATCGAAGCGTACCAAGCCCGAATTGTGAGTTGCAGCCCAGATTGACTCACTTTGATCTACCATTAACGCATTCGCCCCCACCCCAGAAATAGCACCAATTTGATAGCCGGAGGTAAAACTGAATTCTTGAAATCTGGGATTGTATCCATACAGTTCCTTGTTTAATAATTGATTGGAGGCCGGTAAAGTATGCAAGCTATTCGTGTTTGATATGAAGTTGAAAAGAACAAAAAGTCCTGAGTTGGTGCCCAGTACCAATTCACCATTTGCAGTGAATACCAGCTCGTGAATAACGTTGGCACCCCACTTTTTACCTAAAGAAAAATTAAGGAAAGTTTTTCCATCATAACGGCTTATACCCTGATCAGTGCCAATCCATAAACTGCCTTGATCATCTGATACAATGCTAAGAATCTTTTTACTGGGCAGTCCTTGTGCATCTGTGTAGGTGATGAATTTTTCTCCTTCGAGAAAACTCAATCCGCCACCATTTGTTCCCACCCATAAAGTTCCATTGGTGTCTTCCGTTATGCAATTCACTTCTCTCTTTGGTAGACCAGATTTAGCAAAAAAGTTTTTTACATTTTTTCCGTCATATTGACTTAAACCAGACTCGTTATAACTTATCCATAGATTGCCATTCTTGTCTTCGTAAGTTGCCCAAATATCATTAGCAATTAATCCGTCTTTTTTATTTATAGTCTTAAACGTTTTTCCGTTAAATTTGCAAAGCCCTCCATCTATTGTACCTACCCATAATGCATCATCACGACTTTTGGTAAGTGTTAAAATCATTTCTGACGGAAGGCCGTCAGTTCGATCAAATTTTTTGAAAGATTCACCATCGTACTTAACTAAACCGTCCTCTGTGCCAATCCACAAAATATCTGCTTTTTTGTTTTCGGCTATCGTCCTCACTTTACCAAGGGCTGGTAAATCTAAGCTAGAAAAACTTGTGGTTACCAAAGAAGATAGTAGGCTTACCCCCCCACCATTATAATACGTTATCCATAAGTTACCGTCATTATCTACTGATATACTTGCTAAGTCTTTAGACGGAAGCCCGTTTGATGTCGTATATGTTATGAAATGAGAATTAACATATCGGGTTAAGCCACCAGAGGAAGCAAGCCAAAGATTTCCATCGTGGTCCTGAGCAATCGACCATATGTTGTTATTAGGTAGTCCATCTTTTTGAGTAAAAGTTCTAAATGCGCTGCGCCCGTCAAACTGGGTTACACCTCCTTCGTATCCACCTATCCATAAATTACCTGCACCGTCTTCAAATAGTGAAGTTATCTCATTCGTTTCAAGCCCCTGTTCTTTGGTAAAGTTGGTAAATGACTTGCCGTCAAACCTACTCAAACCGCCAGATGCGCCAAACCAAATATTTCCTTTTCGATCGACTATAGATGCATTTATAGGGCGATGGGCTAGCCAATTAGTTGAATCGAGATTCGTAAACTGCCCACCATCGAATCGAGTTACTCCGTTAAGTGTTCCAAACCAAAGACTACCATTTTTGTCTTCGGAGATGGATCTAACTGTATTAAATTCTAGCCCTTCATTTTGAAAAAAAGTTGTGATTTTTTTTCCATCATAACGATTTATTCCGTCATATGTCCCAAACCAGAAATTTCCATTTCGATCTTCAAAAATTGAAGTAACAACATCATTCGTCAGACCATGCTGGGCGTTGATACAAATGAATTCTGTGCCATCATAGCGACAGACCCCCGCCCCCGTGGTTCCCAACCAAAGGTTACCCTTTCTATCAATATAGCTGCATTCAAAAGCATTGAGGGGAAGACCATCTTTGGTCGAAAAATTCTTGAAAAAGGCGTGACCCGTTGCATAAGTAATTGTATTGGATTTAACCTTCGGAAAAATGACATTCGTCTGCGCGTAACAGAGAGGCACTATACCTAAAAGCAAAAAAAATAATTTAACTACCTTACTACTTTTAGCTTTCATTTAGTAAACGCAGATGGCGATGTTCGGAATTGTCAAATTTAAAGAGTCAATAGAACATCTACAAAGAGTAGAATACTAAAAAATATGTATTACTTTCATTCAAAAAGGCAAAGCCTCTAGTTTTCCATTAGCACACCGCCATCTTGCTGGGGCAACATTCGTTGAGTGCACTATGCAAGTTTTAATATTTATTATCTTTGAAGTGGTTCTTATCAAGATCTGTTTTGTTGCAAAAAGTTGCCATTTATGGCAAGATAGTAAATGACGGATATAAAATGAATCCTTTTATAAACTTAATATCTCAGTTTGTTCAACTTCCAGAGAGGGATAGGCAAATTTTAGAAAATGAATTAAAATTTAATACGTACAAGGTTGGCGACAAGATTTTGCAACAAGGAAGTATTTGTAAAAATATTATCTTTATTGTTGGTGGAAAAGCAAGGTCGTTCTTTGTTAATCATGAAGGACAAGAATTTACATGGAATTTTCATTTTAATGACGCTGACTCAAAATTTGAGAACTACTTTTTATTAGATTACAATAGCTTTCTATCCCAAACGCCTACCTATCTTACTTTTGAAGTAATTGATGACATAAAGGTAATTTCTCTAAATTTTGATGATATGCAAAAAGTAATCACTAATTCTGCGGTTCTTCAAAATGTTTTAAGTGTTATGTCATCAATTGCTTATCAAAGTGTACATAAAAGAGCTTTTTCATTACTCACACAAAATGCAAAAGAAAGGTATTTACATCTGATTAAGGACGAACCCTATTTACTAAATAAATTTCAGCATTATCTCATTGCGTCTTATTTGGGTGTAGCCCCTCAAAGCCTCAGCAGGCTCCGAAAAGAAATAATTAGGTCATAAAAATTCATTTATTCACAAATGTGAATGAATAGCGCTTTTCTGCGCCTCATCTTTGCATCACAATTAAAAAAAATCAAAAGATGAAAGTAGTTAAATTAACATCAACGCTAATTGGGCTCATTTTAGCCTTTGGAGTTTACGGACAGCAGGACGTAAGTACTAAAAAGCTCTCGGTAAAAATTTCAAACATCCAAAACAAGGGTAAAACACTTTATGTTGGGATTTACAGAGCTGGGGACGAATTTCCTGAATTTAATAGGTTTTGGAAAAACACTAAAGTTACAACAACAAGCAATGAAATGACTGTTGAGTTTGAGGTTCCATACGGTGAATATGCCGTGGCTGTTTCACATGACCTAAACGGGAATGAAAAACTTGATAAGAATTTTGTTGGCTATCCTAAAGAGCCTTTTGGATTTTCAAACAACTTTAAGCCAAAATTTTCAAGTCCAAAATTTTCTGACTGTAAGTTCTCGTTTACGCAACAAAGTAATTCATTAACCATTAAACTCATTGACTAATTATGAAAGAAGTAGCAATCATAACAGGTGCATCGGGTGGAATTGGTTACGAGATAGCCTTATTATTTGCCCAGCAAAAAATCGATATTTTAATGGTGGCAAGAAACAAGCAGAAATTGGAGCAAATTAAAATATCAGTAGAGAATAAGTATGGCATTAATGTTTATACTGTGGCAACAGATTTATCTGTAAGGGATGGGTTTGTAGACATTAACAACTGCGTAAATACTAATAAACTTACTGTCACCTATTTAGTAAATAATGCAGGCTTTGGCGACTATGGCTTTTTTACTGAACGCAGTATGGAAAAGTACTCTGAAATGTTAGGTCTTAATATCATTAGCTTGACCGAGTTAACTTATTTTTATGCTAAACAAATGATTAAAAATGGTAAAGGCAGAATTTTGAACGTAGCTTCTACTGCTGGCATACAGCCTGACCCTTATTTTGCGGTATACGGTGCTTCAAAAGCGTATGTGATTAGCCTGACAGAGGCGATACATAAAGAATTTGAAAAAACAGGTGTAACTGCAACCGTTTTATCCCCGGGTGCTACGAAAACAGAATTTATGGAACGAGCCGATATGAATAATGCTAAACTATACGACCAGGGAGTAATGACTGCAAAAGAAGTTGCAAGAGTTGGTTTTAATGGTATGATGAAAGGAAAGCTCCACGTAATTCCTGGGCTTAAAAATAAAATCTTAGCGTTCTTTTCAAGCATAACCCCTTCAAGTAAAATACGTTTAGATATCGCTGCAAATGTCATGGCAACCAAGCAATTGACCTAGTAGAAGAGATTGATGACTGAGATAGTCTTTTCAGAATTTGAATTAGAGTTCAATGGTAGGATTGTCCTTTTGGGAAGGTTGTAGTTCTTTTTTCACCTTTATTGCATTGTGCGGTGTGAAGATACCAATTACCTTAAGCAAGTGTTTAAAGCTAGTGGCAATTTCAGCGAACAGACCACTGAATACACAACGAATACTAAAATGAAGCAACTGAAAACATTTGCACGACACTTTCTTTTAGGTAATTGGAAAGGCGAGGGGAGTGGGCAATTCCCGACTATATCATCTTTTAACTATGCGGCAACTTTGATTTTCAATTTATCGCAGAATTGTCATTAGGATTGACAATTTCGCCCTCGGGGCCGATGAATCCTTTTGCTTTTGTGCTTAGTTATGCCAACCCATCGACCGCAAGTGATAATGCATTTCTTTTCTCTAAAACTCATATTGGCATTTAGTATAAATTGGATAAACTTAAGTTAAAAGAAAATAATTACCTGAAGTATTTTGGATTTGCTTTAGCAACAATTTTTATTTTCATATTGAGAGAGCTTTCAAAAATGGATTGAATTTGCTAAAAACAGGAGTGTTGAAACACATGATGATAAAATTATTTTGATAGTTGGAGTAATTACTTCAGTGGCTATTTATAAAGTTATTAAATTCGGTCTTGGCAGTCGAACTTTCGAATAGAGTGCCGTGTTCACCACCAGTAATTTCAACAAACAGTCTGTTCTGACAACTTCTGCAACTTAGTACATCTTGTTTAAAAGTTGGCCACAAGTACATTTGAATAGGAGCGTCATTTAACCCTTGAACAAACAAAATGTCAGATTTGAAACCACTTGTGAAATTAAGTAAAGATCTTTGAAGGTAGGCATCGGGGTTGCTTGTTGTCGTTCCATACACATTTTTCAGTTTGGTACATACAGCACCTGATTGAACTTGTCCATTTTCCTCTAATTGACATCTATAAACAAGGTTTAATGGTCCTGGAGCATTTGCAATTACGCCATTTGTTTGATGCATTGTATTAAGTCTTGTTACCATGTATCCTCCTTGGGAGTGTCCGCCCAAGAATACCTTTTTTACTGTTATTCCTAATTCTTGACTTGCTTTATTTTTCAACCATAACAAGGCAGCTTCGCCTTGAACAATATTGTCGCCTAATAAAACATTTTCTTGGGGATATGCTACACTTACAATCATCATATCATTTCTATTTAAAATACCCTTGAATTTGTCAAGTGTAGTATTGGCGTTAGTCATTATGCTATTGTCATACATAACTGTGCCGTGAAATACCAACAAGACATCAACTTCATTTAATGCAGGTTTGTCAATTACAACATCAACATTGGTTCTGTTATAAGTGATAGATTTTGTTATTCTATAAGCAGTTGGAGTAGGCTGTTCTGTCGTGTTGTCTTCGACACACGAGAAAAAAAACAATGTCAACAATGTCGGCAATCTCATAAAACCAAATTTGTAAATATTCTATTGGACTGTTCTCATCTAAAATGGTTTAAAGGTAAAGTTAATAATTGCGAAACTTTCCTAAACTCGGTAGGAATGTCTGTAAAGTAAGTTTGTTGTTTTTCTTACCTTTATCAAATTGTACGGGGTGAAGATACCAATTACCTGTAGCAATTGTTTAAAGTTAGTGGCAATTTTAGTGAACAGACAATGCACCAGATGAATACACAAAGAATAACAAAGAATAATAAATGGGGCAACTGAAAACATCTGGAAATCTAAAAATTTAAAATGATGAATATGTATTTGAAAATATCGATGTTTCTTTTACTCGGTTTTAACGGGTGTAGTGAACAAGCTGTTACTAATCAGGCAAACGTAAATGGTGTTAAAGGTGGATATAAAATCAGGCACACGGGAGTTTACAATTACTATGATACAATTTCTGTCATAAGCAATCTTGGTAGTCAATCTGTATTTTTTATTCAGGATGCAACCAATTTTGGTGTATCTGACCATTTTTTTGACAACGGTGATGGTACTATTACAGATCCAGTTACAGGTTTAATGTGGACAAGGAATTTAACACCTAGATTAACGCTACAGGAAGCAAAAGTGTACTTAAATCAAATCAACACCGGAAAGCACAAAGATTGGCGAATTCCTAGTATTAAAGAACTGTTCTCGTTGATCGACTACGCAGGTCAAGTATTTGGAGATAAATCCGTTCGCTTATTTATTGACACAACATATTTTCACCAACCGTTAGGTAATACCGCTATTGGAGAAAGGGAAATAGATGCACAAACATGGTCGTCAACCGATTGCCAATCATTGACAATGGGGAGGGATAAGTCAAGATATGGTGTCAATTTTGTTGATGGACGCATTAAGGCATATCCCATTACTGAACCAATTTCAGGACTACCTAATAAACTATATTTTCGCTTTGTAAGAGGCAATATCAATTATGGTTACAACAAGTTTACTGACAATCATGATGAAACAATAACAGATGAAGCAACGGGACTAATGTGGCAGAAAGTTGACAGTAAAACTGCGCTTGATTGGAAATCAGCTCTGGAATATGCTAGAAATTCGAAAATAGCTGGCCATATTGATTGGCGACTCCCAACCATAAAAGAACTACAAAGTTTGGTCGACTATGAAAACCGAGTTGATGAGACTGGGAATGCTAGCATTTCAGGGCTATTTCAATCCAGCATTCGCAATGATCCTAACGCTTCGTTGAACTATCCGTACTATTGGTCGTCAACTACATTACTTGACGGTCCTCAACCGGGAAACCAAGCGGCCTATGTTTGCTTTGGAAAAGCATCCGCTTTTTTTAATGGACAGTATGTTGATGCTCATGGTACCGGTGCTGTACGAAGCGATTTGAAATACTTGCAGCAAGCAAATTATCCAATTTCATTCGGACCCCAAGGAGACTTGGTTTACGTGAAAAATTATGTTAGAAATGTTAGAAATTTGAAATAGCAGAATAGACTTCACCTAACACGGGTTTGGCAAAAGTGGCAGTTCAGTGCTTCGTATGACAGTTTTTACCAAATATTAAGCCAAGCCCGAAACCGTTGTGTGTAATATCGACAGGCAAAATGAAAGTAAAATTAGAAGGTATCATACAAGAAATATATTTGTTACCGCACGAAGTATTGAATGAAGTTTTAGGCCATTTTCAACATTTGGAATATCCCAAAAATTATTTTTTGCTCAAATCGGGCAACCCTTGTCAACACATTTGGTTTATGACAAAAGGTGCTGTAAGATCATTTTACACTAATGACCAAGGAAAGGAGATGAATACTTGGTTTAGTTTAGATACACAAATTATCACAGAAACTACCAGTTTTGTTAAACAAGAGCCTGCAATTGAAAGTATACATTTATTGGAGGACTCTGAACTTTATGCTATTGACCATAGCTCCATTCAGAATTTGCTTCATAAGCATCATATTTTTGCGCTATGGTATATTAAACTTTTTGAAGTTCATTACATTTCCCAAATAGAGGACAGGATGACTGATTTGCAATTCCTTGATGCAAAGCAACGTTACCAAAAACTATTAAGTTTATACCCAGATATTACCAATCGCATAAGCCTTGGAAATATAGCCTCTTACCTAAACATCACTCAAGAGACCCTCAGTAGAATTAGAGCCAGTAAGCTCTAATTTTTTTGATGTAAATCAAATCACAATTTGATTTACATCAAAATCTTTCAAAACATAGGATTATACTTTTGCAGCGCAAATAACAATTTAATCCACATAAAAAGGAAGCATCATGGATATCATCATTATCACACTCATTACCGCATTGCCAGTTCTCGGATACGTCATAGCGAGCTTTGTCATGCCAGCACGCATTGCTGTTGCCACTACAACTATTACCATTGCCGCTCCTATCGATTGGCTGTTCCATGTCATCGCGGTGGATCGCAGGCAATCATTTCGCAGTGATCTCAGGGACGTTGAAGTTCTCTCCAGCACTTGTTGGAGAGAACTTACCAAAGACTCACCACCCGTCAAATACGTGGAGGTTCGCTCGGTAGCCAATCATCTGTTTGAAGCACATTTCCACGGCTCAGGGTTTCGCGGTCGCTGGTTAGTACGTTTCTCAAAGGTTGCTGAAACCTCGACTACGATTTATGTCTATGAGGAAGTAGAGGTTAGAAACGCTCTCCTCCGCCCAATTATAAGGGCTAACTATCCTCTACAGAACGCAGTGGATCGTTTCGTAGCAGACCTACTGGATGCCTCTGATGCTACCATCCATAAGACATCTTAAACATAATAGAAGAAAATTGCAAAATCATGAAAGGAAATCTTAACATAGCGTCCCCCATCGTTCTCATAACTGGAGTATCATCTGGCATAGGCATGGCTACGGCAGGTTACTTGGCATCTAAGGGGATGACAATTTTCGGTACTATTTTGGAGCAGATTGACGGAATTCAACCACACCCTGATGGTTATTCTATAATTTCGATGGACGTTCGTGATGAGGACTCAGTAAGACTTGCCGTCAATAAAGTGTTGACAGAAGTTCAAAAAATCGATATTCTCATCAACAATGCAGGTATCAGCTTTCCGAATTCACTTGAAGAAACAGCCATAAACGAAGCTCGTCAAGTACTCGAAGTAAACACCTTAGGACCTCTTAGAGTAATACAAGCTGTACTTCCATCTATGCGACAGAGTATGAAGGGTCTCATCATCAATACAACTTCAATAGGTGGCCAAATTGCGATTCCATTTGATGGTATATACAGCGCCTCGAAATTTGCCCTTGAAGGCCTCTCCGAGGCACTGAGCCTCGAGTTGAAACCCTTTGGCATCAAGGTAGTCATCCTCGAGCCAGGGGATATTAACACTGGTATGTCGGCTAAATCAAAAACGGGCAGAACTATCAATGAGTTATCGCCCTATAGTCACTATTTGCAGAAGGTTCAGGATGCGTCCGTTGCGAACGAGAAAAATGGATCACATCCCCTGTTAATAGCCAAGAAGATTGAACGGATTATCTCCGAGAGCAAACCTTCCCTCCGCTACGTAGGCGGGACTTTGATGGAGCGCTGTATGATACCCTTGAAGCACTTATTACCTGCTCGTTGCTTCGAGTACCTAGTAGCGAAACAGTACAAATTAGAGGATTGAGGCTCTACCCAATCATAAAAAATCAAAGTTTATTCTACAACCGCTACTCACAAATCTGAATGATTGATATTTTACTTTTGCTAATCCCATTCGCACTTCTGGATTGTTTAAATCCACTAACTATTGTAACTCAAATTCTTGGTTCTGCGTGTCTAGATTTGCGGGCTTTGCCATGTGTGCCGCTTGGGTCGGCTTCGCTTTCGGTTTGCACCTAAGTCACGTTACGAGTTTCACTGATTACAATGTCAGTTTCTTGAATAACATCGTCACTTTCCGAAGTTACATCGAAAATTTCGTGTGTAAGATTCGTGAGTACCATTGCCAACACATTCTGATTCATTGAAAACCAGGTACCGGCCATGAAAGCCCTCATGGCAATGATTGTTTGATTTGTCTCCATTGCGCAAAGTTGCGTTAGTATATTCGCTTTCATTTTTAACAAAAATCAATAGATGCAAGCAGGGCAATTATACTAGTTGCTGATCGAGGGTGCTTGTGTTGAATAGGACGTATCCATAATCTGTTTCACCATAAATGCCGCCATATCGTGCAACGTGATAGATAATTTCAACCCATCCCCACTAAGGGTAGAGTGGCATTTGCCTTTTGATGGTTTGTCTACAATATTGGGACAGCGAACAATGGTCCAATTTGTACGGCTATTCATGATTATCGGCTCCATTCTGTTCTTATCGTCAATTAGCACTTTTAGCCATTTCATAAAATAGGGCAATATGATATTGGTAAAAACCCACGGTTGAAAAGCAATACTATTTCCGGCACCTACATTGCTCATTGCAATCAACCGGTCGATACCTAATTTCTCCATTTCTTCAACAATAATTTTTGTTGCATCCGATATGAAGGTTGTAGGCTTACCATCTCCCTTTCCCCCTACGCCAAGGCATTGAATCACTACCTCTTGATTTTCAAGAACGCTTTTAACGGTGTTCCTGTCTAGTACATTACCTACAACAACAGTCAGATTCTTGTTTTTGGGCAGCCCAGCTGAACCGTTTCTGACCAGTACGGTCACTTGATGATCGTGAACCAACGCTTCATTCAGAATTGCCTTACCGGAAAAACCAGTTGCACCGAAAATAACTACTTTCATATGTACGCAGTTTCTATTTTAAGTTTATAACTCTTTTACAAAATTCAGATACATCTGTTGGGCTTTCTATTGGACTTAGATGGGCTCCAGGCACTATAGTAGTTTTTAATGTAGTAGGCGTTGGCACGTAGTCATCTTTTCCTTTCAAGGCAATAGCGGGGACTTTTAAACTGCTAAGTAGTGTAGTTGCATCTTCGGCATCGATGATAACAAATTGGTCGACCTTCTTTATTTCACGATTTGTTAGTTTGCTCATAGGCGTGGTAAGCAATTTTGTAATGCCTGGGTTATGCTTCAACGTTTCTTTGCCAAAAAGTACTTTGCTAGTTTGCTTCATGTAAAAGTTTCTAAAAATCAAAGCGGAATGTTGAAGTTTGAAATTTCGTTTCTTTTTTTTTGAAGATGCTTCGAAAGGCATGTTACAAAACCCAACGGATTCAAATCGATCGGGATGTTTACTCGCTGCCCTTAATATGGTCATGCTGCCCCATGAGTGCCCAACCGCAATTACTTTTGATATTTTCATTTCATCCAGAATTTGCACCAGCATATCAGCGCAATCGGCCAGCGTCCATTTTGTAGGAATGCTATTGACGCTTTCCCCGTGCAGGGGCATGTCAATCGCAATTACAGTTCTATCGCTAATAGCGGATACTTGATTTTCCCATAGCAGATGATTAAAGTAAACACCATGCAAGAAAATGATGGGTGTATTTTCGGAGTTCGCTGTTTTAGTAAACACGGCAATATCACCAAGTTTTGTTTTTACGAATTGCTTAGTTTCCATAGTTGGTTGGGTTTGAGCTTTTGCAATAAACGTTGTTAAGGCGATTAAAAATATTAAGATTGATTTCATTTGTGTTTGGTTAGTTGTTAAAAAATATCCTTAGGAGAAAAATTGATCGTATTTTTTTTGGTTTGTCGGAACTAATCGTGTTTCAAAAATCAACCCCTGACTATCGAATTTGAACAGATAGATAATTGGTTGATCCACTGTTATGTTTTCCCGATTACCTTTTAAATGAACCACCGCCATACCATCGGTTTCATTGGCCACACAAGAGAATAGAGTGGTGGAAATGGAACTGTGGCTGATCGATTTCGCCAGCATGATCATGTCGATGAACCCTTGTGACCCTACCCACACACCCGTTAACTTACTTTTTCCTTCAATAATCAGTCGACTATCTTTTGTGCGTGAGTTGGCAAAGGCCGTTGCAATCGAAGCACTAGCTTTCGATTGCAAGGCATTGAACCAATTCGTTAGTTTCTCTTGATTAGATTGCATGCACGGTACTGTTTTAATTAATTTTGTTTGAACCTGAATTGACGATGAGGACTAGAGCCTTTTACAAAGGCCGAGTAAATACCTGGTTTGATCATATTTTCCATAAAGACTACATTGCTTAGAGAGTTTCCATCCAGTGATCAAAACATTACTTTTCATCTTCTTAGTGCTGTGGTCTTTTGAATATTAAGCAAAAGCATTAACGCATAGCGGATCTTTACACTTATTATAGTTACCCGATCAATCCCAAAAAAAGCCAGCCATTTTCTTAAGCTTCTCGGCTTCATACAATCCAAAACTTGCCCCCTTAGTTAATGTCTTGCCGCTACGATCCACCATATTCCAATGCGTTAGGCTTTGATCGTGATGTACGATAAAGTAGGTCGTCTTAAATCGAGCTCCCAGATAACGGCTTTGAAATACAGCCATATAAGCTGATAGTTCAATGATATTGTATGTTTCTATGTTAACATCGGTGTAACTGCAATTCTCGAAAAGTATTTTTTGTAAAATACTTTCACGAAGCTTTCGTTAGGCTCACTCCAACTGTCGGAGTAGGTTTCCCATATTTCTGAATGTTTTTCTTTTTGCATTTTTATCTTGGTTTATTTGTAACTTAGGAAGAACGGGAGACAGTTACGCCACCATCTACATTTAATACCTGCCCGGTTATCCAACCAGCTTCAGCACTCAACAGAAACCCAATTGCTGTAGCAATGTCTACTGGCTGTCCTATTCTCCCTATTGGGTGAAATGCATTAAAGCTTTGCAGGCTTTCGTGTAACTGCTCTTTCGGAAGAATGCTCGTATAGACGTCAGTCTCTACGGTTGCCGGAGCAACTGCATTGATTCGAATGCCCTTTGGCGCAAACTCTACTGCTAGATGTTTTGTAAGAGCATGGATTCCGGCATGCTTCATTGCATACGCAGGTGCAGGCAGGGAAGGTGTAGAAAAATTGGCCCATATCGACCCTACATTCACAATTGAACCCTTTATGCTATTATCTACCATATTTCTTATCACTTGCTGCAGGATAAAGAAAACCCCTTTATTGATATTTAAATTGTAATCGTAGTCATCAGATGTATGATCGAGAAATGGCTTGGGATTAAAAACACCAACAGAATTTACGAAGAAATCGATATGCAGAACATCCTTTTTTATGATATCAATTAATCGTTCGGTGCTTTTTTTATCCGAAACATCGGCAACATACCCTGATGCTTCACCTAGTTTTTTTAAGATTGCAAGGGAATCTTGAACTGTTTCCTCTCTTCTTCCAATAATTACAACACGGTAGCCCTTTGATAAAAGTAATTTTGCAGTTGCCAAGCCGATTCCGCTTGATCCCCCTAGTAATAAAGCTGTCTTTTTCATTGTTAAAAATTTAATTATGACTGATAAAAATCGAAATCTTTCTAAAATCTAATTTTCAATTACGCTTACACTGTTTAACCCACCTGTACTTTTTGAATCAGTGTTTGCTAGTTGTTTTTAATTATTTTGAATCAAAATTTCTTAAGACAAAGTTCTTTTATTGAATCGAGATAAACTTTAACCGAGGTTAAAATCGAGACAAAGAGCCAACTACTAATTCCGAAATACTGGATCGTTGTGATTCATTCGTTACCGTCTTTTTGCTGCCCACAGTAAATGTCCTTTCCACATATAAAACCCACTAATAATCAAGAAAGGCAGTATAACATATCTGATGAGGGTTTCCAGCGAGGTAGAATCTCCCATTGGGGTGTAGAAGTAGAGGAGCAAACAGGTCGCTTCAACCAAGTGAAACGCCCTGAACATTCTTCGGATTACAAGATGGTTCATATACAAGCTATTGCTGATAAGCCATCATGATTTCATTGAGCTCTTTGGTAGCCTGATTGCCAGCATCGTTAAGCCGCTCCACCAAATGTTTATGCGGCTCTGCGCTGATGACAGTGCGTAGAGGACGTTGCATCTTAGGTGTTTCAATGAGCGCCTTAATGCCCTCGGCCACCAGTGTAGAAGGGGGCATCATCGGTAATATTTTGGCGAACCCCTCTAGCATTTGCAGTGGTTTGGTTGCCAGAACACCATAGGCAGCAATGGTATCGGGCTTATCGTTGTAGGTCATGTTTTGCGCGAAGCCGGTACCAAAAAAACCGGGCTGTACAATCAATGATTGAAGCCCCAATTCCGCAAGCTCCATATTCAAAGACTCCGCATATCCATCTATTGCAAACTTGCTTGCGTTGTAGGCGCTCATAAAACCAACAGGAAGTCTAGCTAAGATGTTGGAGATATGAATGATGAGTCCATCAGCGCGTTTTCGCATGTGCGGCAGCACAGCGTTGTTTACATCGAGTGCGCCAAAAAAGTTAACATCAAACAAATGGCGGACGGTAGAAGTTTCAAAGCCCTCGCTCCAACCATAGATTCCATAACCCGCATTATTGATAAGTACATCAATAGAGCTCGATAAATTGATGATGTAGTCGATGGCCTTTTTTATCGAACGCTCATTGGTAACATCAAGCTCTACCACATCAAGCTCCAGGCTTTCTTGTGCAGCAATAGAAAGTAACTCACTGGCCGCTTCGTGATTTTTGCCGTTCGCATCGCGCAAGGTTGCATACACTGTGTAGCCGCTTCGGGCTAAAAGTAGCGCGGTATCCTTGCCAAAACCGCTGCTACATCCGGTAATTAAAATTGTTTTGCTCATACTTTGTTTCGTTTTGTTGAGACAAAGGTGAGCGATGAAATTGGACTAGTGCTTTAACCTCGGTTAAAATCGAAAGAAGTAGCTGAAATCTATTTTTCAGATAGCCTTCTTCGTATCCTGCTTAAAGATGGCCCCTTGATACCAAGGTAACTGGCAATATGATAAAGTGGAACGCGATTAAAAATATTGGGATATTCCTTAATAAGTTTTAGATACCGGTCTTCCGGGTTTTGTAAAAGAAAATCCATTCCCCGGTTACGAGCGAAGAGGAAGAGTTGCTCGGCTATAATCCTGCCGATGCGTTCAAACTTAGCATCTGTATTGTAAAGTGCGTGCATAGAATCTCTAGAGAGTGTGAGTATCTCCGCATCTTCCATGGCCTGAATCGAAAATCGGCTGGGGCGGTTTGTTAAGAAGCTTTCGTAATCCGACCCCCAATTGCCTTCAAAATGAAAGTGCCAATCGCGCTCTTCGCCATCCACAACAGTGAATACGCGAAACGCTCCTTTGATAACATAAAAAACAGTATTACTATGCTTTCCTTCGAGCAAGAAAAACTCATTCTTCTTAATTGCTTTGTAAACAAACATGGGTTTGAGAATCGCCCAGTCTTTGTCTGAAATTGAAATTATTGAGTTGATGTTTTTTCTTAGCTCGTCCATAATTAATTCCGATACTGATCGAAAGGAATTCGTTCTTGTTTCGTCATCGCTGCAAGATAGTACATTTAGCAATTCTGATAGGTGCCTGACTGTTAGTTTCGCTAGACTTGATAAATTTTACTGGTTTTGAAATTTTGAATACGGGGTAACGCTCCACCGACCCAACTCCTAAAGCACTATTTTCAGCAGGTATCTGTAAGTTTTTAAGTCGAACACTTCCCCCTTTCTGATAGACTCCAAACTTTGTGTCGCTAAGCTGGCACCACTGCCTGTTTTTTGTGGCATTGTAAAAGAACCATTTAGTTTTTTTTTGTAAAGTGCATCTCATAGACTAAATGCTTTTTCTGTCGGTAGGCACATTCAGTATCCCACTATGCGATAAACGGCTTGAAGTTTTTATTGCTCACCAAAAAGTTTATCTAGTTGTGATTTGTAGTGTCCGCCCACGGGTATCTCCAAATCCTTTAGCAACAACTTGCGGGAACTTAACTCGGTAATCATTTTTGCGTTCACCATGAATGATTTGTGCACCCGCACAAACTCCTGAGGACTTAGCTCATTCTCTAACTCCTTCATTGTTTTCTTGATCAGGTGCGTTTTTGCGGAGGTAACAATTTTTATATAGTTGCCAATGCTCTCTAAATACAGCACGTCTATATACTTTACTTTTTTAGGAATTCCATTTTCTTTAAATAGAAAAAAACCACCTGATAGCTGCTCTTCTGTTGTGTTTGCTGAACCAGCAATTATTTTATCAACCGCTTTCAAAAAACGACTGAACGTGAAAGGCTTAACTAGGTAGTCTACCGCATCGTACTCGTAACTTTTGGCAGCATACTCGCTATGGGCGCTGATGATAACAACTTTTGGCCGACTTTGGAGAGAGTCGAGCAATTCAAGCCCAGACAGTTCCGGCATTTCCACATCTAAAAAAAGTAGATCTACTGGATTACTGCGAAGGTAATCGCGAGCCTGCAGCGGATTGCTACTGCTGTACACCCAAACTAATTGGCCGACCTTGGCAATATAGTTTTTCAATACTATGTGCGAGGGAGGTTCGTCATCTATAATGACGCATTTAATTTTTATCATAGTGGTATCCAATGATCTCTTATGTATTTATGAAGCAATACGAATATATAGTTCCACTTTATAGGTTGTTTTTGTTTTGGAATTGGTTAGGTAATGCCTTAGCGGATAGCTGTATTGTAATCGCTCTTGCAAATTGGCCAACCCCGTTCCGGTAGAGGGTTTATGCGGCAATCTATTTTCCGGGATGCTGTTAATTACCTGCAAGCGAATTTCCTTTTGGGTAACCCTCAAAATTATTTCGACATGGCTTTCCTCATTGGTTGATACCACTCCATATTTAAAGGCATTTTCAATAAGATTGATGAAGGCCATTGGAATTATCTTAATGCCTTCAATATCACCGGTAACATCAAATTTGACAGAACATTTTTCGCCTGCCCTAAGTCTTTCAAACGCAATAAAGTTCTCGATGAACTCTACCTCTTCTTCAAGATACACCCACTCTTGCCGCAAACTTTCAACCTGGTAGCGGGTTAGGTGTGAAAGTTTTAAAATCAATTCCGGGGTGTCTGGTTGCCGCTCCAACGCACTGGCATAAATAGCATTGAGTGTATTATAAAGAAAATGCGGATTGACCTGGCTGCGCATGAGCGCCTGTTCCTTCATGGCCAGCTTACCCAGTAGTTTTTGGTAGTCTAGTTCTTTTTTTGTTTTTACAACCAGTAACATGCCAGTAGTAAAAGAACATAGCAATAATACTTGTTGCATCCAATAACCCAAAAATTCCTTCGCGTTAAATCGATACAACAAAAAATCACTATAAGCCGCGAGGCAAGCTGCCAAAACAATTACGATCAGGTAAAGTTCCCATTCATGTCGCGTTTGTAATAATTGGTAAAACGCAACAGCACATAGAGCCAGCCCAACTAGTAAACCGAGTGGCCAACTATATTGACATACTGGCAAATATGCCAAGATGAGGAGCGCACCAATCAGCACGTGAGGTAGAATAGCCAACGAACGACCCCGGTACTGCATATGGCAAAGTTAACGTGATTTTTGTGGATTTAATGATTCCGGTTCGTCAACAAAAGATATGGTTTGTCAACTAATACGATAGATTGTCACTATTAGTTGGTGCAAGTTATGGAGGATTGCACCTTTAAGGTAAAGAAGCCGTAAAACTGCAAGTATGGTATTCAATAACAAACAGAAATTATTAGCGATGAAAACAAAATTAGTGGCTTTTTTCTTCACTTTAGGTTGCTGTATCAGTTCTGCCCAAACCGTTACAGACTATATGACATTGACAGGAACTGTATTGGACCAGGCTTCAAAAGAACCCTTACCATTTACAGGTATCGGCATCACCCACTCAAATATTGGCACCAGTGCCAACGAAAGCGGAAATTTCTCTGTTCGCATACCGGTTTCACTGCGAAACGAAAAGCTTCGGTTTGTTTTTCTTGGCTATGAGGAGAAGGAAATAGATATAGAAGAAGCCGTTTCGCCTTTGGTAGTGTTGCTTATCTCCAAACCAGTGCAGTTGAGTGAAGTGGTGGTAACCCCGCTTGCACCGACAGAGTACCTTCGCCAAGCAATTAGCAATATTGCATCCAACTACAATGAAAAAGCATATTATGCTACGCTGTATTCTGCCGAACGAGGAACCGAAAATGGAATTGATCATATTAATAACGAGGCCTTGTTAAGCGTGTACCATCCTTCCAACGGACCAGATGCGACAGATTCGCTCCAGCTTTCTGTGATTAACGCCCGCCCCGGTGGCACGGTTCGTCCTATGCAGTTTCAGAAGAAGAAAAGTGACAAACACAGAGCGAAGGAAATGAAAAAGGCTGCCAGAAAGGGAAAAGAAATGGACGATACTAATTTGGATATTGTACAGGTCGAAGTTGGCCCGTATGAAATCTTTAAAGAGCTGAGCATAGGCAGAAACCAGATTCCACATTTTATGCAAGAGAAAAATTTTGCCAAGTACAATTATAAACTTTCAGAGGGGGCAACCTATATGGGACGCGAGGCACTGGTCATTCGTTTTGAGCAAAGGATGAATGTAAAAGGGCAACTGATGGATGGAGATATTTACTTGGATGCAGAGAACTACGCAGTAGTGGCATTGAAGGCCGGCCTAAGTAAAGCAGCAGAAAAGCATACGCTGAATGGGTTGATGAAGGCTGCGCTATTTGTGATGGGCTATAAATTGGAATTCCCAAAAACGAAATTCCAGAGCTTTTACAAAATGATTGATGGCCGATGGTACTTTAGCCACGCCCAATATTATGTGGACGTATATGTTGAAAAGCGAAAGATGTTTAAGGATAACGAAAAAGCACGACTAAAATTTTCAAACGAGATTGCCGTGATCGACATCAAGCTCGATAAGCCCGCAACACCTTTCAGCAAAGATAAAGTTTTGGGTACAGACCAAAAGATTAAAACTTTCAACAAGTTTTATGATCCCGAAATATGGAAGGGCTATAACGTCATCGCTCCAAAAGACTTTGCTCAGGTAAAATAATAATTCGTTCCAAGATTTGATTTACAAAATATGCAACTCGTTATCGACAATCTATCTAAGACTTACAGCAACGGCACACGTGCTCTGCATAATGTTTCGCTCACTATCGGTAGCGGCATGTTTGGCTTACTCGGCCCTAACGGGGCAGGTAAATCTACGCTCATGCGCATTATTGCAACGCTACAGCATGCCGACAGCGGCACGGTGAAATTAGACGGATTGGATGTGCTGAAAAACAAAGAAGACATAAGGCAGTACCTGGGCTATCTTCCACAGGAGTTTGGCGTGTATCCAAGCATATCTGCCCACAGTCTGTTGGATTATATGGCAGCCTTAAAAGGAATCATAAATAAAAAGCAGAGAAAAGAACTGGTGGACGCACTGTTGCAACGGGTGAACCTTTATGAGCAACGCAAGAAACGGGTGAGTAGCTTTTCGGGTGGGATGCGACAGCGATTTGGCATTGCGCAGGCATTGATTGGTTCCCCTAAATTGATAATAGTGGATGAACCCACCGCAGGGCTAGACCCGCAAGAGCGCAATCGCTTCTATAACTTACTGTCTGAGATTGGTGAAACCGTAATCGTTATCCTGTCAACCCACATAGTAGAAGATGTAAAAGAACTTTGCCGCGATATGGCCATCATCAACAAAGGAGAAGTGTGCTTCAAAGGCTCACCCGGTATGGCGCTCGCGATGGTGAAGGATAAAGTGTTTGAGAAGGTTATCGATAAAAGTGAGTTGGAGAGTTATCGAAAAGACTATCAGGTAATTTCCAATAAATTATATGAGGGCAGGCCAAAAATACACGTGTTCAGTCCTGCGCCAGTGCCCGGGTTTGAACTTGTTCCTGCCGACCTGGAAGATGTGTTCTTTATTAAAATTTTAGGTATTTGATAAACTTCAACAGATGATAAAAACCATAGTCGCTTTCGAGGTGAAGTATAGCCTGCGTAACTGGGCAATCTATTTTATCTGCCTCCTTTTGTTTTCCGGAGTGATGTTTGCCGTTTTGAGTGATCACTTTTCTTTTGGCGGAAGCATCGAAGGGCTACAGCGGAATTCACCCTTCGCCATTGCCCTTTGGTCGATCACAATCGCTCAATTTTCGCCATTCTTCCTGTCTGGATTAATAAACCAGACCGCGCTGCGAGATTTTCAATCGCAATACCACGAGTTTATTTTCACCAAGCCGATAAGCAAGGCCCAATATCTTTTGGGGCGCTTGGCAAGCACGTGGCTGTTGGGAATGCTCTTTGTTCTTATGGTGCCCCTGGCTGTGGTTTTGGGCAGCCACTTATTTTACGATAACCAAGAGCAGGTCAATTCGTTTTCGTTCGCCCCATATACAGAGGCATTTTTCTACTTCAGCTTGCCAAACGTTCTCATTTTTAACACTATTCTTTTTTCAGTTGCAATTGCTTCCAGGAAAATTGCGGTATTGTTGGGGGCAGCTGTAGTCTTATTTGTAATCATGTTTGCTGTTATTGGTATTTCCCTTGCCGACCCTGAAAGTGTGCTTGTTTCTTTTTTTGAGCCTTCAGGTTTTGTCTTGCATAAACATATTACCCGTCTTTGGAGCTTTCAAGAGAAGAACCATTCAATGTTCGGATGGCACTGGTGGCTTGTTATTCATAGGATTTGCTGGCTTACGGTAGCCGCGTGCTTGTTTCTTTGGGCGTTTCGTAAGTTTAAGTTTCAGTTGGAAAACGGCCAGTCTGCAACGAGGGCGGATGTAAAAAATATAGGCAACACCCGCTTTGATGGAGTTGCACTGCCCTACACGTTGCCAGAAAATTCCGCATGGTCACGATGGACACAGGCTTTTGTTGCCAGCCGAACTGAAATAGCCTACCTCTTCAAAAGTAAAGTGTTTCTGATTTTAGTGGCCTTGTGCATACTTCAATCTATCAGCAGCATCACTACGCTTTCCTCATGGAATCCGGAAGGCACGATAAATTACCCCACAACCGGTATTGTGCTGGAGAACTTCTCATCTTCTATTATGATTGTTATCTATGCAATTGTGGTGATCTATGGCGGTCTGTTGGTTCATCACGATCGAGATTCGAAGATGCACCCCATACTGGATTCGTACAACATGCCTAGCTGGGCTTTCTACTTCAGTAAATTGTTTGCCCTCTCGATGGGACTGCTGGCCATTATTTCAGGCTGTATGGCATCTGGAATAATTGCACAGGCTGCGATGGGTTATTATCGCCTTCAACTTGACCTGTACCTGCTGCAGCTTGTTGTAGTTACGTTCGCGGGCACGTTACTGCCGATTATGGTTTTAAGTTTCCTCGTCCATTCACTGGTGGCCAACCGCTACGTAGCCTTTATGATTGTGGGCTTTATCCTCATCCTGGTTCATATGGTTTTACCCGAAGTTGAGTTTAATGACCATCTGCTCTTATACTCCTCTTTGCCATCATTCACTTATTCTGATTTTAACGGGTTAGGTCCTTATAGAGAAACACTGCTCTTCCACGTTGCATATGGTGTAGCTGTTTCGGCAGTGTTAATAGTAATCACGATTTTATTCTGGCGAAGGGGTGAAGACCAACTGTTCCGTTATAGGTGGAGTACTGCCAAAGAGACTTATAGAAAATCCATGCGTATGCCCCTGATAGCCGCGTTGCTTTTCTGGATGGTCATCGGTGGGTACATTTTCTACAATACACATATTCTCAATTCGCCATCAAATGAAAACGCCTTGCTGCAAAGAGCAGCGTATGAAAAGCAGTATAGTCACTATGAAGACTTAGACCAACCGCGCATCACCTCTGTCAACTACAGCGTAAACATTTTTCCGGGTGACAGAAAAATGACATCTACAACTCAATTTTGGATGCGCAATAAAACCAGTCACCCCATCGATACACTCTTTTTTACTTTGAATGTTGAACGAGGCCTTACCCAAAAAGTAATGGTTGAAAAAGCAAGTGAATTGAGGATAGACCAAAAACTCGGGGTTGCGATGTACAAACTCAACAACCCACTGCAAGTAGGAGATTCGTTGTCTGCCATTGCGAAGGCATCGTATACCATTGAAGGTTTTGAGAACGAAGTGAGCAGCCCACTAATAAACGAGAATGGGACATTTATTAATAGCTCTATGGTTTTGCCGATTATCGGTTATGCCCGAGTGCAAGAGTTGACTAAAAAAGAAGATCGGGAAAGATATGGTTTACCGCCACAGGGCGCTCAGCCGCAACCCGATGATCTTGTTGCCCGCAGAAACCAGTATTTTATCTGCGATGCCGATTGGATATCCATGCAAACCACCGTCAGTACCAGCGAAGACCAAATAGCCATAGCCCCCGGTGAACTGTTGAGGCAGTGGAAAGATGCGGGGCGAAATTATTACCGCTATGCTCTTGATAAACCTGTTCTCCATTTTGCAACCTTCACCTCAGCCAAATACCAAGTACACCGTGAAAAGTGGAATGAAGTGGACATAGAAATTTATTATGACGATGATCATAGCTACAACATTGAACGGATGGCTAAGGCAATGCGAACTTCGCTGGACTATTGCAGCAGTCAATTTGGCCCTTATCCACACAAGGTTGCTCGCATTATTGAGTTCCCGAGGTACGAGATTTTTGCCCAGTCATTCGCTACTACCATGCCTTATTCTGAAGGGATTGGTTTTATTGAAAACGTAACAGATGAAAATTCACTCGGCCTAATGCAACATACGGTTGCACACGAAATAGCACACCAGTGGTGGGCACATCAGGTGGTGCCAGGGTATGCTGCAGGGGCATCGTTTGTTACAGAAACATTGGCTCAATACTCCGCATCATGTATTTTGGAAAAACTCGAAGGCGAAAAGAAGAACCTAGCTTTTGTTTTACACGATCGCAGCAGCTACATGACCAACCGTGGCCGATTGAGCGAACCAGAAAACGCCTTGGTATTTGTGGAAGACCAGCCAAACGTGTACTACAACAAAGGCACACAAGTCATGCATGCTTTAAAGAAGTTAATTCGAGAAGATAGTTTGAACCACGCCATTAAGCGTTTCTTTGCCGATAATGCTTATCAACTGGCTCCCTACACAACCGGGAAGGAACTATTGGGTTATTTGCGCGTTGTCGCCCCTGATTCGCTTCGTTATTTTATCACCGATCAGTTTGAGTTAATTACCTTCCACGACAATGCAGTCAAAGGTGCACAGATAAAATTATCGCGCGGCATGTTCGAGGTCTCCATTGATTTGCAGTGCCGCAAATACAGGGTTGATGGCAAGGGGTTTGAAAACGAAATACCCATTAACGACTATGTAGAAGTCACAGCGTTTTATGATGGGGATAAATCAGTTACTAAAACCGTTAAGGCTTCTTCGGAAAGTATGAAGGTTTCATTTCTAGTGCCCGGCAAACCAACACGAGTGGTTGTTGATCCCAATAACCTAATGATGGACCGCTTTCAGGAAAACAACGTCTTTAACATTCCCTGACGAAGCATTGAAAGTCCATGTAAGCCTAAATTAGTTTGACTGTTATTTAAAGCTGCATTTTTGCCTATTTTCATTTGACCTATTTTGGTTTCATCATTTTATGATCCATGACATATTTTATCACGGTTTCGGTATTCATTGAATTCAATTTAGCCTGTTCAACATAAATGTTTGGCAGAACAGGGTTGATATCCTTTGAATTTCCGTTTGCTCTTGTAAACAGGGCTGAAGAAACCCAACAGCATATATTCGAATGGGGTAACCAAACGGGCACATTTTCGCCTAAGTCATTCGGACACTCGGCTGTTGGCTGCCCTATTAGTGTAGCCAATTTAAAATCCTCTATTGCATTTGCGGTCATCATAGCACTACTGAAAGTTCCATTACCTATGATGATCCAAACGATTCCCTTGTACCTTAAATCATTCGATTTGGGGATGGTTAGAGTGTCCTTAGGCTCTTTAGCAAAATCGAATAATTCCCCATTCTTATGTTCGAAATAATCTTTCAGCCCCGACTTCTCAACTGCAAAACTTCTGGCGTACCAAGGAAGCATCTGCTTGAAATTGTCCTTATACTCCTGGCTTACCATCCATTTCTTTTCGGCTGCCATTCTGTATGGTTTAGAGTTGAAGTAGTGTAATAAACTATCGCCATATTCACTATTACCTCCTCCATTTTTCCTCAGATCAACCACAAGTAATTTTGTTTTTTTACTTTGGATGTCTTTAAATGTCTCTTTCAGAAATTTGCTAAATTTCTCGCCAGAAGTGATTCCCATAGTTTTAAAGTCAATTACGGCAATAGAATCGTTCAATCTTTGGTAGGTAATAACATCGTCAAAGTTTTCGGTCTTGGGTGTTTGATCGCTATTTGTCAATTGAGTTTCTGGGTTAACTCCTTCAATTTTAAGATTTGATTTCTTATGGTTCTTGTCAATAGTTTCAATGGTGAATGGTGCATCAATATTGTTGAGCCATAAAAATTTGGCAAACTGTTTTGAAACCTGTTTTGCTTTCCAGGCAGATAGTCCACCTACATAGGAAGTAAAATTTCTGAAAAGTGAATCAGCAGATTTGCCGTTTATCGATAGAATAACCTCGTCTTTTTTTACTGTAATAGACTTATCGGAAGTCGAAACAACAAAGAGAGAATCGTTTCTGAACTCACACTCGAGCGGAAAAATCGTCCCTCCGTTTTGAAAATAGTGATGATATTCTTTCTCGGGGAACACCGCTTGATGGTGTGCTATGTTGTAGGCACCCTGCAACTGTAGTAGTTTCTTATAAAATAGGATAGGCTCAAGGGACTGATTTTTTTTAATATCATTGGCAATGCTGTCAATTTTTATTTTTGATGAGTACATATAAGGATAAGGACATATTTTTTCAACGGTGCGTACATAATAGTCTACGTCTTCACTTATTTGTTCCCTATTTAGAGGCTTGTCGGGTAGTTTTGTTTGTGTTCTCTCATCTACTGCTTTTCGAACGGCTTCTCGGATTGAACACCCTGTCATTGTCAAGAGAAAAGTTGAACTTAGAAGGACTGCTGCCCCCCACGAAACGGAAACTTTATTTCTTCTCATATTGATTTAAGGTTATTTTCGTTAAGATGTAAATTATTGGCAAAGGGTTGCATGTAAAATGAATTCTACTGATGCTTTTTTGTAGCTTGCATCTTAACCTTGAAAAAGGTTACGGCAGGTAAATGGACTTAAAAAACCTTTCGACAAGTCGCAGCTCCACAGCTCGCTGTAGCTGAGATTCGAGAAACTTCAAAGTATGCATTTCTAAAGGACAGTTTTAGTTGAAGACAAAAATACCCTGCAAAATTCATCTAAACTAAAACAAACTATGCAAACTTTGATCGTACTTGCTGTTTATAACTAATACCGATAGGTATAGAAACACCCGTGGTAAGCAAACATGTGTCAGTGGCATTCCGCACAAATAAAGGATTGACCAAATAACTTTTATGGACACGGATAAATCCGTAAGGCTCCAGTCTCACCGTGATATCTTTCATTGTTAAATGAAGAGTCAAAGTCTTGGTTCGGCCATGTACTTTTAGGTAGTTTCCAAAAGCTTCCACATGGGTTACTTCTGCTGGCGCAAAGGCTTCGTTGGTCGCTTGATCGAAAGTAATCCTTTCGGGCAGAACTCGTTGGGGATGGTTGTCCATTTTTACTATCGCTTTTAAAAAGCGCTCAAACCCAATTGGTTTTAATAAGTAATCAATTACCTGAAAATTAAATGCTTCGAGAGCAAATTCACTGTAAGCAGTGGTGAAGATCACCTTTGGTTGATACGAAAGAAGCGACAGCATGGATAGCCCGCTGATGCCGGGCAATTGGATGTCCAGAAAGAGTAGGTCAATGGCGTTTTGCTCTAAGTATCGCACAGCCGAAAGTGCATCAAAGAAAGTTGCCTTTACCTCGATGTTTCCTGATTTCTGGCAATAGTTTCCCAGAAGGGTTTGCGCATCCGGTTCATCCTCAACAATTACAGCTCGGATGATTTTATAATTCGATTTGGAGGCTTGCATGGAATGTATTTTCTTTTTTATCAAATGTAAGCGTGTGTCGGTTTGGGTAAAGAAAGTCTAAGCGCTTCTTTAGATTTTCTATTCCCGTTCCATTTCTTTTCATTTCGAGGTCGCCAATCGGATTGAATGTTTGTACTAGTAGCGAGCCATTTTTCTGTATAAGTTCTATATAAATTACACCAACATGCTGCGCCAGTACGCCATGCTTAAAAGCATTCTCTACCAACGTCATCAGCATGTTAGGCGCTACTTTTAGCTTTGGGGTATCAATCTGGCAACTGAAAGCAACCGTCATGTTTGGGGGCAACCTCCGTTTTTCAAAATAAATGTAGTGCTGTAGAAAATCTACTTCTTCCTGTAGGGTCACTTCATCGGTGGTCTCCATTTTGAGTTGATACCTGAGCAAATCCGACAATTTTAAAATCATTTCTGCCGCTTCATTACTTTGCCGTGTTGCTTTGAAATAAATACTATTCAGAGTATTAAAAAGAAAATGTGGATTCAGTTGTCTTTTTAGTAATTGTAACTCTGCCTGTGCTTTTTGGTACCGATACTCCTGCATCTCTACCCTTCGTCCGATGAATTCTCGTACCGATTGCACATAGGCTGCCGACAACAAAATAAAAATTAAACTGCTTATATGCAGGTTTAAGCTGATAGGGCCAAAATCGGGTCCTGCAAAGGGGCTTACGTACTCGGCAGTTGTAGCGCCCAAAGCAACTAACAGTATAAGGGAAACAATGTAACGAAGGTATTTTCTTTTACTGAAAAGCGTAATGCCTAGCCAGTGCCCTATCGCTACAACGATAAAATAGAGCGTTGCCAATAAGGGTTGAATAGCTATCGTAATAAATGCGTAATTGAACTTTGCATTGTTCAGTATAACAGAAACTGTTATGACAGAAGCTATCGCAAATAGTACCAGCCATTTGGAAGTACTTTTCAAAAGCCTGGTACTTTCAAGAAAACTTTTCATTCTTTTTACTGGACACAATTTGATTCACCAAAGTAATATTTATATAAGCAAATGGAATTCCGTCCGCGTAAATATCCCCCAAACAAACGAAAATAAAATCGAAGATTTTGAATTTTTCCGCTTTGATGAATTCAATTCGTCAAAGAGTTATTTAATTAATGTAAAAACGATTCAAGTCAACATATAAACTCGGCTTTTTTCGAATTGATACTATTGTTTTGAGCCAGAAACCAAACAAAAATTTTACTTATGAAAACGAATCTTAGAATCATATTTCCTTTAGGCGGCCCAGTAGCAACTAAGCTTTTAATGGCTTCACTCTCGATTATGGCAGTGCTGTTCTTACTAGCCTCCTGTAATTCCAAAAGTGATCCAAGCCCTTCTTCGGCTAAGGTGCTGGAGACACTCAACAATCAGGGGTTTGGCAACTTGATCACGCCCATTTCTTCATTGACTCCCACTTCAAGCACAGCCGATCTGGCGACTCTTAATGCCTTTGTAGCTGACAAGCAGATTGTGGCACTGGGCGAATCTACGCATGGTACGAGTGAGTTCGTTACGTTTCGTCACCGGATGATTCAGCATATGGTGCAACAATTGAATTTTCGGGTTCTTTCGGTAGAGACGAATTTTTCCACAGCACAAGCCATCAATGAATACATCCTTGGAGGTACAGGCACAGGCTTAGATGTGGTGCAGAGTATCAAAAACAGTTGGGTGTACAATAATCAGGAGTTTGTTCAACTCATTGAATGGCTGCGGACATATAACAGCGGGCAGTCTGCCGCAAATAAGGTTACTTTTTATGGTTTTGATAATCAAGCATGTGAACCGAGTGCGAAGCGCGTTCAGGCATACATATCACAATATGATCCATCATACTTATCAGCATTTAACACTACATCCAAGCACTTTCTCAACGACTTTGAGGAATATTTTACGAAGTACAGCAATGAGCAATTATTGAAAATTCTTCCAACCGCGGTGTCTGACTTTCGAAATCAGTGGAATACGATCAGCACATATTTTCAATCCAACAAGGCAGGGCTTATTGCCAAAAGCGGAGAGCGGGCATACGAATTAACAGTACGCCATTGGAAGATAGTTCAACAATCTTTCAATGGATTTATTTACGTTGAAGACGAATTGAAGAGTTTCAATTACAGGGATACCACAATGGCGGACAACGTGGATTGGATTCGGAAGTTTGAGAACAGCAAGAAAATGATACTTTGGGCTCATGCAGGGCATTCCGGAAATAACAATACGACCACCACGCAAATGGGCTATCATTTGAAACAGCGTTATCAGGCAAACTACTATACGGTGGGCTTCTTTACCAATGGTGGAAGTGTGCGCGTAATAGACTTAGACAAGAAACTGGGTGTGACGAAAATTGACCCTAAGCCCGAGCACGTGATTACACAAGCCTTTGCCTTAGGAAAGTGGTCGCAGTTCTTTCTGCCAATTTCAGCAGTAAATGCAAATGTTGAGCTAAGCAAACTTTTTTCAACGCCCCAAAAAGTCTACTTCATAGGTTCAACACTCGAAAAGTCAACCCTAGAACAGAAACTAGGAGTTTACTACGATGCAATTGTTTTTATAGAGAAGACAAACGGCACTACGCCCAATTAAAAAGTGTGCGAAAAGTGCCGGTTAGGTGAAGCAAAAAGTTTCGCCTAACCGGTGCTGATTTGTTCCGTTTTTGAAGGACTGTTTTTAAACACAAACTAAACTTTTCAAATGAAGGCACTTCGTATTACACTCGTTATTTTGGTTTTATTGAGTAAGTTCTCGTATGCCCAACGTGATTCGTCTAACTACTTTTATCCAAAGTTGAGAATAGATATTCCGCTCATGGATGTAAATCATTGGCGCAATGCAGCCTACACTGGTGCCAATCACCTTTGCACTACTGCTGACTGCCAACCCAATTTTGGTGATTGGGCGTTCAGTATCTACAAAAACCCAAGTATGTTTCAGGCCACGGCCTTGAATTTAAGTGCGGAGCAAACTACTGCCTGGGCCAGCCAGCTATTAAGTAACCGAGTCATTAAGCCAAAAACATTGACAGGCAAAGCTGGGAATATTTTGGTGTCGCAATTCTTTTCCGCCATCAGTACGCTGGTCATCTTGCAGGGTTTGCCCTTTGGCCAGAGTTGGTTGCATGAAGAATATCACAGGTCAGTGATGGCCACTAATCGCGTGGGAAGTAGAAATCCATTTGATGACTTTTCAATCGATATTAGCAATGGATCGGTATCCGACATTTACGACTATGAACTCAGTAGGTTTAAAAAAGGCGATAAGAACTCATTCACCCGAATGCTGATTGCGGGAGGTGAAGGGGAACTGCTGGCGGCAAGAGGCTTTCAAGAATACAATTTCTTTTTTGATGGAAATCTGCCTACCGAAATGAAGGCCATTCTATACACCACGGCTTTCGTAAATTACTTTAATGATACCTACGCAAAAATTGATTCAATGAATATTGAAGGCAACCGCAATGACGGTAGTAGTATTTTAAAAAGAGACTTTACAGGTCACGATTACAGCGGCTGGATTTGGCACCTGTTTAAACCTGACGCTCCATACGAATCGCTGGGGACACATCCTTCGGGGGTAGGCATCAACCGCTACATCACGTCAGATAGATTGAACAGTGAAGAAAAAAGTTACTATGAGAATGTTAAGTCTAAAGCATGGACGAATTGGCTCTCGCCCATGTATTTTGGTTTCAGAAAAATAAAATTAAAGGAGCATGTTTTTGTAAATTTTGCGGTACAATACCAGCCCACTTCTTTTGGGGTAGACCAGAATGTACTGGTGTATTATAGAAACAAAAGAAATAAATGGTCTTTCGGCTATCACAACTATCAGAATTTTAATAACGACTTTTATTCTTTGGATGTATCATGGATAGACAAAAAATTTCCCTCGCTGGAAAAATGGAGCTTTACCAGTCGAGTGATGTTAGGTAACCAACCCAGGAATCAGGAATTTAAAACCGGAAGTTCGCAGTTTTTTGGGTTGGCGTCAGTTACCGCCTATTATAAACCAAAGCAAAAGATAAGTTTTTATGGGCAGTTGCAAGCAAAGTCGGAGGGATGGGTGGCCGGAGATGAGTATTTGAGGGAAATGATGAGAGTAAGGTTGGGTCTTCGAATAGAAATATAATTAAACTCGAATTGTGCAATAAAGATTTTGTGGCATTGTTGACGAACGAAAATCAATGACTTAAGCCATAAATACGAAAGCCGAGTCGGTGATTTTCATTATCAGGTCAGATCATCTCATTTTTTCTTAACCCAAATCAAGAGCTAGGGACGGCATTCTTGACTTGAATCAATCGTTGGTCATAGTATTTTGCAGACTTTTGTGAAAAATAAAACACAAATGAAAATCATGAAAATGATGGCAGTTGCACTTCTAGGAAGTGTGCTGTCGGTGCAAGCGCAAGATCCTTCACTCGCAAGGGTAGCAAAAATTCAAGGCAAAGAGGTCTACATTTTAAACCAGCCTTTACGCCAGTATGAGACGGTGGCCACTATTAAAACGAGCCCCAAAATTATTTCACTTTTAACGAGAGGGGTCGTAAACGAGACCATCTCCGACAAAGCGAATCAGTTTGTAAGAAAGTCGGCTCGAAAAGTAAAGAAGTCGAATACTGCTTTCGATGCGATCATCTATTCGGGAGGCAAAACAGCCCAGGCCATTCGTTTTACCGATGTAGCCACACCAGAGAATAGCGGAATAGCTACCGTAACTAAGATTTTGGGAGTTACTGCCTATGTACTTGCGGAGCCGATTCAGTCCTACTCAGTAAAGAATTCTTCGTATGGTGGAATCAAACTCATCCCCTTTATCACCTACGGCATAGTCAACAACTCTATTGAGAAAGATGTGATGACGTTTGCCAAAAAAACAAAGAAAGAAGATGTGCAAGCAACAGCCATGGTTTACTCTACCGGCAGAAACATAGCTGGGATTTCACTCAAGTAAGCACCTTTATTTTTACGAGACCGCCTTGAAACTCTGAGGCGGTCTTTTTTTTGTGTTTGATGAGATGAGGGTACTAAATGCGCTGGTAGAAAAAAGTTGTCGAATCCATTTTTAGTTAGTCGCTTACAATCGCTGTGTAAACTTCAAATAATAAGTTTAAATAATCGACTCATGGTGTTGTGAACGTTGGCATTCACGCAAAAAAAGGAGGGATTTTTGTATTAAGAATAGAACACTTTATACAAGTAAAGCACTATTTTCGTGCCGATGCTAAACACAGAGATCAACCGGTACCTAGAGACCATCAAAATAATTTGTCCTGAAATACAAAAAGCGGAGTTAACAAAATTTGGCCAAACACTAACTGTAACTCATCTCTCTGAAAAGGATTTTTATCTGGAGGCTGGTGTGCTATAGCCACACATGGGGTTTATTATCAGCGGGCTGGTTCGCTCTTTTTACGTTGATCAGAGAGGCGAAGAAAAAACAGTCCGCTTCATTAAAGAGTTGGACTATGCGACTCATTATACCGCCTTTATTTCAAAAAAGCCCGGCAGCTATTCCTTCCAATGCCTGGAGCTAACCATTATGGTTAACATTTCGCTTGAGGCCATGCAACATGCTTATGAGAAAATTCCCAGCGTGCAAAAATATGGACGTATCATGGCAGAGGAGATACTGAAGATGCAGCAAGCTCGTATAGAGAGTTTTCTTTTTGGGGATGCTGAAAAACGGTATCTTGACTTTATGGAAAAAGACCCATCTTTATTCAATCGAGTTACTCTTTCACATCTCTGCAGTTACCTCGGGATTCAGCGCCAGCATCTTACCCGCATCCGTCAGAAGATTGCACGTGGATAAGTTTTTTTTTGATGTTAACTACAAATTAGAACTCTGATTTTCTTGCTTAGCAGAGAATCTCTTATCGTAGCCAGCAGGGCCATTGCGTCCCCTGATTATGTTCAAGTTTTTTTGGCTCATATGTGTCAGTGACGGGGCGCGTCAGCAGTCCATCTTTGTGTCAACAAAAACAAAAAAATTAAATCATGAAAACAAAAAAATTATTCCTTGCAGCATTCGCGATAGCAGTTGCTGCATCAGTGCAGGCACAATCAACGGGAACCTTCAATTTGAAGATTTCCAATGTGAAAAACCCAACAGCTACAATCCATGTAGGATTTTACAAAGCGGACAATGAATTTCCCACACAGGGCAAGCATGCTTTCGCTAAGCAATTCGTTCCAGGTAAAACAGGCGTTGTTGCGATTTCCTGGGATCAAATCCCGCAGGGCGAATATGCTTTGGCGATCTATCAAGACGTGGACGGGAGCAACAAAATGGAGTCGAATATGTTTGGGTATCCGAAAGAACCATTTGCATTTTCAAACAACGTGAAACCAAAAATGTCCAAGCCCAAGTTTATCGCCTGCAACATTAAATTTGATGAGAGAAACAATTCATTTGAAGTTGCCCTTATCAACTAATTAGGGCTGTGATAAACAAAATTGCTGCATGGGTGGTAAGGATGGTAAATTTCCATCCTTTCGCCCCTGCGAGCGGTTTGGTCTCTCTCTCTTTCTTTTCCAAACATCTGTCAAAAACGAAATTGTTTGCCCATGCAAATCGGAAAAAAATTGCCAGCATTCAAGTTGGCCGACCATCGTAATGTTATAACCGACATCTACGAATTGAAGAGCGATAAGAACCTTGTTGTTTATTTCTATCCAAAGAACGAGAGCAAGATTTGCACAGCTGAGTCTTGTAGGTTTAGAGATTTATATCAGGAATTTACTGATGCTGATACCGTTGTTGTTGGGGTTAACAATTCAATGCCGTATCAAATTAAATCCTTCAAGGAGAATCATCGCTTGCCCTTTACATTGTTGAGCGACCCCGGACTGGCCGTGCATAAATTGTTTGATGTCCCGGCTTACTTTGGTATTACGGGTCGTGAAACCTTTGTCTTTGACAGGGAAGGGGTGCTCGTTTATCAGTTCAATAGCTTCTTCAACGGGCAAAAGCATGCGGCATCGTCATTAAAAAAACTAACTGGGAAATGAAAAATACGTTACTAATCCTAGCGCATCCATCAAAAAATTCATTCTGTTGGGCGTTGCTCAATGCATACAAGGAGGGCGCTGAAAGCAGTGGCGCATTGTGTCGAACCCTTGTTCTTTCTGATTTGAATTTTACACCAAATTTAGCAGATGGATACCGAGACAGGGAGCATACAAAAATGGAACCAGACCTGGTGGAAGCACAAAACTTGATACGATGGGCAGAGCATTTGGTCTTTGTATACCCTACTTGGTGGGGCAGCATGCCTGCTATCGCTAAGGGCTTTATAGACAGGGTGTTCTTACCTGGTTTTGCATTCAAGCATCACTCAGGCAAAATTTTCCCTGAAAAATTGATGCAAGGTAAGAGCATGAGTTTGCTGGTAACAATGGATTCACCCGCATGGTGGTTTTTCCTGGTATATGGGGCAGCGCAATATAGAATGTTAAGGCAGCTCGTCTTCGGATATGTTGGTTTTAAGCCCGTAAGATTTACCACTTTTGGGGAAATGAGAAAATCCAGTTCTGAGTCGCGGAAGAAATGGCTATTAAAAGTATCTAGAATGGGCGCCCGTTTATCTTGATACTTTATACCAATTCAGTTTGGATGAACAAACCATAATTTTATTCTATATGTATTACTCAATTGTAAATAGCAAAATCAGAAAAGCATTTGAATCGGTGGTTCCAACGCCTTGGGATTGTTATCCCGAGTTTACGCCTAAGCATAAACAAAATCTATGTTAAAGGATTGCAGCACAATACTACGGCAATTGCTATAGTTATTGCAATTATCCAGAAGGCTTATAATCCAGCACAAAAAATAACGGGGCTTAATTAAATACTTTAGTAAGAAATCCGGATTAATTTGGAACTAGTTCAGCTTAACTTGGAACTAGTTCAACTTATTTTTGCTTCCGAACAAAAGAAGTGGGCTGTACTGGATTCGAACCAGTGACCCCTACCTTGTCGAGGTAGTGCTCTAAACCAGCTGAGCTAACAGCCCCTTTATTGTTTTGATTATAGGGAACGCCTAAAAATAGAAGTAAAACGGCAATGGAGCAAACCAGTTCTTAAGTTAGTTGATAATCATTATCAAGGTACGTAAATTAGCTGAATGAATAATTACAAATTACGCAAAACTTCGTTTTTACTTTTAGTATTGGCAGTAGTCGCAGGGTGTCGGCAATCATCAACGTCCACCGAATCAGAAAACACACCCACTTTCCAGCTTACACTTACCGAAAAATTTACATTTAATTCATTTGTGGATTGTAACATGGCCGAGGCATGGATTGGAGATACGCTTCGAATTTTTCCGGGAAAATATGGAGAAGATCCTGTTTGGGGCGATGCGCTCGAATTGAAGTACGCGAATGGTTTAAATGCCGATGAGGTGTTTTTGACACCCCGCGAAAAGTTTATCAGCCCGATCATGCCGCCCAATACAAAGCCTGGTACAAATGGACTTCACGGAGCGGTTTGGTTTGAAACGGTTTATCAAGACACCACCGATACCACAGGAAAGACATTGTTTGGCATTTATCACAACGAAAATTATCCAGAAACACTTCCGTATGATGACGCAACCGGTATTGGCTATAAAAATATCAATTGGCCGCAAGGTTTGCGCGGTCCCGAATCTGCTGCTGCGGTTTGTAGAATTGGAGTGATGAAGTCGTTGGACGGAGGCAAAAGTTGGAATAACAGAGGTATTTTTATTGAAGACCTTCAGCCCCGTATGATTTTGTTGCCACACAATAAATCCAAAACATTTGCAGGCGGTGTGGGCGACCCTTCTGCTGTTGCCAGTGGCGATTATTTGTATTTGTTCTATGGTGAGTATAGTTACCCAGTGGCGTATGATTCATCTACCTACAGTGAGGACACCGAGTGGGGTGGGCAATGCATTAGTGTGGCTCGGATAAAATTGAGTGACTTGAACGATCCGGAGGGAAAGGCATCCCGTTGGGATGGAAAGAACTTTTCTGCTCCTCACAATGCGGCAGGATCTCCGATCCCTTCTCTTCAAATACCAAGAACGGAAGGTGGCGGTGCAGCCTCTATCAAAGGTCAGTACCATTGGGGACCCTCTGTTAGTTGGAACTACTATTTAAATTGTTGGGTGATGTTGATGGGCAAAGTAGAAGACTACAGTTGGCGTGGCAGCAGTATTTATATTTCGTTTAATAGAAATAGAGACCTCGGTACAGGTGACAATGCCATTGAGTGGAGTAAGCCTCAACTTTTACTCACCAAACCCGGGCGCGTATTGTGGTATCCCGCATTGCAACCCATGAACACGTCTGAAGACATCGCTAATAAAAATACCTGTCTAAAACTTGGTAAGAAGGCAAGGTTGTTTGTAAAAGACAGTGAAGCTAACGAGTATAGCTCGGAGTATGTGATTGAGTTCTTTCGAGGTAGTCAGCCTTGAGAAACTATTTTCTTATGACCTTCGTCCAACAATGGTCACTTCACCGTTCGTGTATTTTTTAGTGATGTCTTTCATGATCCAAGGAATTTAGAATACAGAAATCAGAATTTAGAAGAATGTCTACGACAAACTGGTTTGGATTTCAATCGGGTTTGTTAAAGTCTTATGCACCGGACATGCGTTGGCAATTTGTAGTAAACGTGCCCGCTGCTCGTCAGTTAAGTTACCTATCAATTGAAGCTTTCATCTAAAAATAGTCTTATTATCAACTTTTTCAAAATCCACTTCCACCCTGATTTCTTCTACGGGCCATTTTTTTCGATCGGCATACATGCGCAACGTAATAGCGGTGCACGAGGCAAATGAGATTAGCAAAAATTCTCCGGGTGCAGGGCCTTGGTTTGTACCGTTCAGTTCTTCCGGCTCATCGGCAATCACCATTTTTCCACCCACCGCTATTTCGGTGCGGAAATGATCTGCTCCGATGGTGGCAGACACCATATCAGAAAGTGTTGTTCATTACAAACGACTCTTGTGTGTAACGCGATCGCGGAGCCACTTCACGCTCTTGCAAGAAATCTGGTAGCAACGCAGTATCACCCAAATACCCGATGGCCAACATCACGGCTGCTTCATGGGTGTCAGGGATATTCAAATTCAACTTTGCTTTTTCACGATCAAAGCCACCCATTTGGTGAACATTTAGTCCGAGATGTGTAGCCTGTAATGATAGAAATCCATTAGCTGAGCCAAGATCATATTTTGCAGAAGGATTTGGTTTCCCGTTGCTGATAAAATTCTTGCGGATCATGGATAAAATCAGCAGGGGAGCGCGCTCTGCCCAAATCTTATTACCGTCCATCAGTGTATCAAATAATTTACCCCAAAGTTCGGGTTGATCTTTAGTAGCATAGATATAAGCCCAGGGCTGCTCATTGTTGCTGGAGGGCGCCCAACGTGCGGCTTCGAAGATTGCCTGAATTTTTTCGGCTTCTATCGAAGTCTCTGCATACGCCCGACTGCTCTTTCGATTTGAGATAACGTCTACCAGCGGTTGTTCAATAACTGAAGATTTCTGCATGACTAATTCGGTTTCCATAAAGTTATATAAGGTTCAGCCAATGATAACAAGATTTTGGAAGAACAGTTCAACGAGCCCACTTTGGATTCCCCAAGCCGCTTAAAAGCCTGAGATGGCATGCATCGGCCCCGCTAACAATGGGAAGGTGGAGTCTAGCAACGTGCCATCGGGTAATTGGGGTGTATTAAACACCGGGAAAAAGCTCAACAACGTGAATGTAATAGACAGTGCATACCAGATGGGTTTCCCTTTAGGGACATAGCGAACCAAAGCGAAAAAAATAAATGCTCCAACTAAGAACCGGAACGAAAGAAGATAACGTCACTGCGATGGCAAAACCAGGCGGTATGGTGGCGCCCAAAGCAGCGGCAATTAAACTCCAGATATTATTTAGTCCGGCTCCTATTAATCCGGCAATGGCACCTCCTTTCAGAGCTTGTACAATGGTTGGCTTTTTTGTGTTTCCATATTTTTGTTTTTTAGGTGTGAGTTTAAGTATTGATCATGACTTAATAAAAAATAGAATTAGTCTTCAATGAGCACTCCCATTTTCCCCATCTGATAATCGCGCATCGCTTCCATGATTTGAGTTTGGTTATTCATGACAAACGGTCCATGTGATACAACAGGTTCATTCAACGGCTGTCCAGTCAAAAATAAAATTCGAGTATCCTCTACTGCCTCGAAAGCTACGCCTTCTCCATCATTTTTGAAATGAACGATGTGTAAACCGTCAACGGGCCCGAATCCTTCCACCGTTAGTTTGCCGTCCAATAGATATATTAGAGCGTTATGATTCTGAGGAATAGGTATCGAAAGTTCTCCTCCTTGCTTGATTTCTAACGTAGCGGCATTTACAATTGCTTGTGACGGAATGGGCCCTTTCACGCCTAGCAATTCTCCGGCAAACATTTTTCCACTTATGCGTGAATCAACCGTTTGAATTTTAGGTGCATCCTCAGCACTTAATGGAAAATACATTGGTTGATCCATTTTATTTTTTGCCGGTGTATTGATCTACAATTGTATAATTTCCTGACGTCCGCCAATTTCATGAATATCGTGAGGCGGACGCTCGCTGTGAATAATCCCCATGCCTGCGTTCATCCATTGTGCACCGCCAGCATAAATGACACTGTCATTCCCACGACTATCGCGATGATGCACACCTCCTTGGAAAATAAAAGTGACGGGCGAAAACCCTCTATGCGGATGCGGACCTATACCTGCGTTATCGGGTTCGATATGCGTTGGCGCTTTTATGTTTGCATAATGCAACAGTAAAAAAGGGTCTATCTGTTCTACCTGTTGTGTTGGCAACGGCTGACGAATAGGCATGCCACCCATGTCCACCTGATGGGCATAAAGTAGTCGGGATACAGATCGTTTTTTCATAATAAATTCGTTGTTGGTTGTTCGTTGATCGTTGTTGGATAGTTTTGGTTACCTATATTAAGAACAACTACTAACGGACATCGACCAACTATTTTGCAATTGCTTCTTCAATTTCATTGAACAACAATCCACTCCCTCCTCCATAGTGTCGTATCATGTTTACCTGCGGATTTCTCTTTTCAAATTCCTTTCTTAGTCTCCCTTCCGAAGATTCTGCTACTCCACCACCTATTAGCACCAGATTAAAGTCGGCAGCATTGAACTTGACCAACGCGTCTTCATCTGTCAAAGCGCCCTCGGCTGTCCACCCAGGCTGACTATTGATCAAGCGCAAAACGGTTTCCATAATTTGAGGGTGACGACCGAAGACGAGGATATTCATTTTTTCCATGGGTAAGATTTGAGTACTGAGATTTGAGACGTGAGAAGTTCTCTTATCTCCTATCTCACGTCTCAAGACTAGCTCATTGGTACTTCCATCAACAACACTTCCGCATCGCTATCAGCAGTGATCGAAAATTTATCGATGTCCCACACTCCGTAGCCATCGCGTTTAGTTAATTTTTGGCCGCCTACTGTTACCTCGCCTGCAATAACAAAGGCATAGACACCATTGCCTTTTTGTTTGATGTCGTATTCGGTAGCGAAACCTTTTTTCAAATTGCCTAAGTGAAACCACGCATCTTGATTGATCCAAACGCCTTCGCCCGTTTTAGAAGGGCTAACAATTTGTTGCAGCTTGTTTACGCGGTCTTCAGGCTTAAATGTAATTTGGTCGTATCTCGGAGTGATGTCTTGTTGTTTTGGGAAAACCCAAATCTGCAAGAAGTTCACTTTTGAATCTTTGTTCTTGTTGTACTCGCTGTGATAAATGCCAGTGCCAGCACTCATGATCTGTACATCGTTCTGCTTGATCACCGCGATATTACCCATGCTGTCTTTGTGTTCCAAATCACCAGCCAAGGGAATTGAAATAATCTCCATGTTATCATGTGGGTGTGTGCCAAAGCCCATGCCGCCATCCACAAAGTCATCGTTCAATACGCGCAACTTTCCGAAGTGTGTGCGGGTGGGGTCATAATAATGGGCGAAGCTAAACGTGTGATTGGTATCTAGCCAGCCGTGGTTGGCGTGGCCACGTGTGGCAGCCTTGTGCAAGACAGTATTCATCGTATTTTACTTTTGATCTTTACAACAGTAAAATTACCAAGAAAGTTTGCTCGATCATTGCACATGAACCTAGCATCCGAGAAAATGGGATTGACGTGGTAAAATAGCTGTAAGAGATTTTAGAAAAATTGATTTTCTTGCATTACTTCCCAGCGATGTCATTTGACATACTGATAAAATTTTCTGACCAGAAAGCAACGGAATTAGTAGATGAAAAAGAAAACAATAAAAACAGTGGACGAGTATATTGCAGTGCAACCTGCAAACGTGAGGGAAAAATTGGAAAGGCTTCGGTTAACCATAAAAAAGGCAGCACCTAAAGCCGAGGAGGAAATTAGTTACATGATGCCTGCCTACAAGTTTCAAGGTGTACTCGTGTATTTTGGTGCCTATCAAAATCACATTGGGTTTTACCCAACCGGTAGCGGCATCAGTGCCTTCAAAAAGGAGCTTTCGGTTTATGAAGGATCGAAGGGAACGGTGCGCTTCCCCATCGATAAGCCTTTGCCACTTACGCTGATCAAAAAGATCGTGAGATTTCGATTGAAAGAAAATGAACAAAAACAATTATTGAAAAAAAAGAAATGAAGAAAGCAATTACTGTGGCCACCCTAATAAAGGCGCCAATCGAAAAGGTTTGGACATACTGGACAGAGCCTCAACATATCACGCAGTGGAACTTTGCCTCAGCTGATTGGTGCGCACCCAGCGCTACAAATGATCTGACAAAGGGAGGGAAATTCTCTTTTCGTATGGAGGCAAAGGATGGCAGTTTTGGCTTTGATCTCGAAGGCGTATATGACCAGGTTGAGATTCAAAAACGAATAGGCTATACACTATCCGATGGGCGAAAGGTCATGGTAGAATTTGTTATTGATGGAAACACGTGTAAAGTTGTAGAGGAGTTTGAAGCGGAAACTGAAAACTCCGAAGAACTTCAACGAGCCGGCTGGCAGGCCATTCTCGACAATTTTAAAAAGTACGTGGAGGAGAATTAATCTTGGATCAAAAAAATCTGGAACTCAACTTATGGGCTGACCAAATTGATTGAAAAGTTGACGTAAAGTGAATTAGCCAAGCTATTTTCGAATAGATAAGCTTCATCACCGAAGCCTCTAAAAAATTCTTTTTCGTCCACATTGAATCGGTAGTTGTAGCGAAGCCCGGCTTGAAGTGAGAGCCATATAAAGTCTTTGATAGATTGCTCAAATGTAAACCGTATTCTCAACTCACTTCTTCGCAGCTCGACACTATTGAAAGTGTTTGGAAATTCATTAGATAAATTTCTAATCAGATAGCTATTGCCTTCAAGCTCATAGCCAAAGAAGCCAAGTGTACGGGCGCTGAAAGTTCTTCTCAATGCTGCGCGTGCTGGTAAAAGCGCTTCCACGCCCCACTTTCTACTGGGGAAAGTATAGTTATAGAGAAATACAGGAAGGTAATTTGTTTCGCCTACTCTGAAAGTTCGGGCAGCGCCAAAGCCATACATTAATCGGTCGTGCTTCTTCCATCCGTAAACAGCAACACCTGATATTTTCGTTGAATTCAATGATTGAAAATTTGAAAAGGAATAATTTCCATTTAGATCGAAAGAGCCATTAACAAGGAAGAATTTCTTCTCATTGATCGGTTTGAATAGCGTAAAGCTAAGCCCAATGGTTCGAAGCCCATAGGTTGCAAGCGATTGAGCCAGTGGGTGCGTTAAATTGGCTTCACTGAAACTGTAAAAATTCTCCCAGTAGTTGGCGCCCAAGTTTAATAAAATATTTGTTTTTGAAATCACGGGAACATTGGCTGCCAATCTCAGCCCGGAGTTGCTTTGTATATTGGTTGACTGACTCTGTATGGTGCCCTGGTTGCCAAAATCTCCACGATAGCCGCCCTGAAAGTCGTAGCCTACACTGATCAATTTATTTGGACTGAGATCGAACACCTTGGATGTGCAAAACCGTTTCGCTCCGCCTGCCAGTTCAGCTTCTCCATACATACTATAGTCTTCAACGGTATCAGCTTCTTGTGCCATGCCTGAAAAAGTTGATAGAAAAGCAAAAAACAACCAGCCAAACTGTTTCATCCGATTATTTCTTTTTCAACTGAATTCGTTTCCATACGTCTGTGCGACCAAATAATGAAACGCCAATGAAACCACGCACTTCAAGCGTATTGTCATCTGTCATCTTTATGGTGCAGCTGTATGTGCTCCCGTTTTCCGGATCGTAAATCGTTCCGTCTTCCCAAATTTTTTCTCCTTTATAGGTAAAGTCTTTGAGCATACGATATCCGAGTAATGGTGCTGTCCGCAGTTTTTCTTCCGGATTATTTTTATCGACCTTCGGTTTTCCTTCTTCGTTGTTGGGTTCTTTCAGCCACACAATCCTGCCGAAGAATTTATCTGAAACTTTGTCAATTTTGACTCTCGCTTTTCCGCTTCCAGATTCCCAGACTCCCAGTAAAGCGTCTGATTCCGATTGAGCCAACAGCGACCCACTTTTCACTGAAATAAGAATAAACAATAATAAAAGGGCTTTTTTCATATCACTAGCATTGTTTTAGCAAATCTAGCAAAAATAACAGTAATACTTTTGAATGATTTAGAACTGAGGGATAAGGACCTAGATGTTTTAAGGGGAATTATTAGAAATTAAGAAGTTATAATGAGCTTCAATTTGACAATGGTTAGGTATCTTCCTTATGTCTCCTCAATCTAAACCAACTTCTAACCTTTCGAGTTATTTCATGTTCTCTTTTTTTGGATGCAACTACCCCAATAAAAAATCCATAAGGTTTGAGCGATTGATTATGATCGCACACTATCTTGAACATGGCCACTAGTGGTATTGCCAGAAAGATCCCGGGAATGCCCCACACAAGTTCTCCAATTACTAAGGCAATAATGGTGGTAAACGAATTAATCCTTACTTGCGGGCCAACGATAATCGGTTCCAAAATCCATCCTTGAAAGAGTTGTATCAATGCATAAGAAATAACAATGCCAAGCAATACGGACGGACTTGCACCTTGGATACCAGCCACTAGCACTGTCAACGTAGTACCTGTGATATTTCCGATGTATGGAATGATTTCTAACAATCCGCAGAGGATGGCGAAAAACAAGACATTGTTCACACCGGCAATGGAGAATCCAATGAAATATATGATCCACAATAAAACAATCATTTTTGCGATTCCGATCAAGTACTGCTGTGAAACGCGCGAGGCAGTGTGAAGTACTTCATTCATTTCCGTTCGATGTGCGGCTACGGTTAGTTTGAGAACAAATTGTTTGATGTGACCTCGGTAGTAAAGCAAGCAGAAAATGTAGGCCAGTATTAAGACAAAATTTATGAGGATAGAGGTCACGGAACCGGCAAATCGCTGAATGATGTCTGTGTAATACAATTGTTGCCCTTTGAACACTTGCGATTGCTGCTCGATGGAAATGCCAAAATGATTGAGAATAAATTGTTGAAGTTGATTGATGACTTCACTTCCCTTTTGTTTGATCAGTGCAATGTCTTTAATGAGTTCTGATATTTGCCAACCCAGCAGTGCACCGATTACACCAACCACCAGCAGCAACACTAGTAAACAGATAAATACAGCCAAACCCCTTGGAAATTTCTTTAACTCCAGCCACATCGTCAGTGGTAAAAAGAGTGTAGCAAAAACCCCCGCAATTGCCAATGGCATTAGGAAATCCTGCGCATAATGCAAACCCGCAAAAACAAGAAATAGAATGAGCAGGTTCCTTAACGTAGAAATGGAAGTAATAGTCATGTTGGGTTTTCAGGCCGATACCGAAATACCAAGTAAACTTACTTCTTTTTTTAGTGTAACACGCTAACTTTTAACGTGTCAATAAACCCAGAATACTATTCGGATTTGAATTGAGTAAGTAAACTTACGAATCCTTTGCATTGCGACCTTGCTACTCCTACTGTGGTGTTAGAACCAAAAAGACAACATTTAACAAAGGCCAGAGTTCCTAATTTTTTCCCATCACTGGATGTACGAAAAACCAGGCAGCCTATAATCCTCAACCCACGAAATCGGCCTCTAAAATGAATCTCTTGAGAACCACAGGCTGACACTAGTTTTAAGATTTGGTAACATTGTTTACAAAAAAGCAGGGATGACATTCACGAACCAAAAAATGAATGCGATAATCCACACGGTTGAGCTAATTTTTATTGTTTCTTCTTTTCCCTTTAGCAGAGAATATGCCATTAATAGCATCCAAGTAGTCACTAGTCCGAATACGGGAACAGTTAAAAATGCAAATACCGAGAAAGCTGCACCCAAGGGTTCGAAAGCAATCGGTAACATTAATATTCCGCTAATGAGCGCCAACAGAGACAAGCGGTTGTCGAACAAGTTCGTCTCGCGCATGGAAAGAAAAGTGTAGCCCAACCATATGGCTAGGAACAAGCTTCCTAGATGTTCTCCTATGCTCATACCAAAATAGGCATTGAGCAAGCCTTCAAAAGTACTTACATCTGTTGTTGCGCTAATCGAAGCTAAATAAGGAATTGCTACAACCCATCTGATGAATCCAATTGTTTGACACAGTCCAGCTAACACACCAAAGATCAAGCTGGATAGTCCGTTTGAGCTGGTGGTATTATTGATTTTAAAAAGATAGATTGAAAAAAAGATTTGTAGAACACCCGTCAACGCGAAAATATAATAGGTTGGAATAATGATGTTTTCATTTTGATGAAACAGCGCAAATCGTTCACCAATTGGCCTCCTAAGAATTTCAGGAAATTCAAAAACTGCGGCAAGAATACTGTATGCCGCGATTACGAAAACAGCATAAGTGATGAAAAGGAACGCTGTGGTTTTGTTATCTATTTTCTTCATTTTTCAAATTTAAAATTCTGGAAAGGTGAGTTTAAGTTAGCACAACATTACAACAGCTATGGTGTTGATATTGAACTTTGGTTTTATTGGATTGGCGGTGTAAGTAAAGACTGCCGAAGTTCGGCAGTCTTTGGAGGTTTCTATGTTCTAGAATGTGTATCTGACAAACGGCACAGGGAAGAATCCTTGTTGATATTCGTTGACGATTGAATTGGTGCGGGGGTTATACGTTTGAGAGAAAATGTTCTGGTTGCCGGTTAAGTTTTGCAAATCAAGCGCAAACTCAAGTGTACTCTTCTTGTATTCTTTACGATAGGCAATTCTAAAGTCAGTTCGGAAGTAGTCATTTTGTTTGTCGCTAAACGCTTTGCTTTCATTATAGACGGCTTGCCCTTGTTGCTGAGATGCCGTGAAGTTAAGAGGCGTTAAATAGCGGCCCCCAATAGAAGTTACTTTTAGATTTAGGCTCAGGAAGTTTCTGTTTTTACCCACCCTAAACTCTTTTCCTGCTAGCGCATTGACAACATATTGCGTGTTGTAAGCAGTGTTTCGTTCGATGCCATCGCTGCCTTTATATTTCGAGTCGAACAAGGAAGTAGTGATAAGGAAATAATAGCCTTTGTTGAAGAAGCGCTCTAGCGTAAGTTCAACTCCATAGTTTGTACCTGTTCCTTTGTTTACCAAATAGTCTCTGTCAGATGGACCAAAGCTTACGCCTGTGTTGATTGCAGAGAAGCTAGAGGCAGTTCTCTCAACCGGAACATTGGAAAGTTCTTGATAGTAACCCTCTGCTTTCAAACGTAAATTGTCGGTCAAATTCCAATCGTAGGTAATTACGTAGTGATTGCTTTGTATAAAATCAAGGGCTTTGTTACTATACACAATTCCACTAGGTGTTTTTGTTTGTACATAAGACGTATAAACAGATGGCGTCTGATGGTGTAGACCGTATCCGATACTTAATGATTGACGTCCATTGATTTGGTAACTAACATTGGCGCGAGGCTCAACTACCGTTTGACTGTTTAGGCTATAGTTTTGTAAGTGCGCCCCAACAGAGAACGAAAAATGATTGTCGAAACGATGCTTCCATTGTGTATAGGCTTGACTTAATACATTGTTATCGTTGATGTTTACACGAATCGAATCCTTGTTTACATTCGCATAAGTGTCGCGGTTGAATAAATCAAATTGGGTGTGATCGATGTAAATACCAGAAGTAAGCGAGTTTTTTGCATTGAATTTTGTGCGAGTGAAGAAAACAAATGAAGCTTTGCCTGTGTTGAATTTTCCCTCGGCTCTTCTGAATCGCCCATCCACATCTAACCCTGTATTTCGCGTCAGTGAGTCTGTGGTATATTTTTCGTTTGTAGTGCTATAGCCGAGCGTAAATTTTGCAAATGTTTTTTTAGATAAATTCTTCTCATAACTGATTCCATTGATAGTCGTTCCATAACGGGGATATACATCTCGATTTTCAGTTCCATACAGGTCAGTGTTGTTAGGCTTTTGTAACTCGGTTTTTTCAATCTTACTACCTAGCAGATCAATAGAACTAGTTCCTAAAATTCCGAACACCGATACTTTGCCGTTGTTTTTTGTTGGAAAAGTAAATTTGTAATTGAGATCCTGATAGTTAGGCGTGTTGCCGCCTGTACCAAATTCTATTCCCAATGTTTGAAATAATCCAAGAGTGGAATACCGGTAGTTGATGATAAAAGAGCTTTTACTTTTTTTAGAAAAAGGTCCTTCCAATCCGAATTCGAAACCAGCGAAACCAACCTGCGCGACTTTTTCTAAACGCTGATTGTTGCCTTCTTTAAGGCGAATATCAAAAGCCCCAGCGATCGCATTCCCATACTGGGCAGGAAAGGCGCTAGTAATGAAGTCCGACTTGTCCAGGTTGTTATTGTTGAGCATGCTCACTGGTCCACCGGTGCTGTTAAGAGCTCCGAAGTGATTGGGGTTAGGAATGTTGAGCCCTTCCAATTGCCACAACATACCGGTAGGAGAATTTCCACGAACCACGATATCATTGCGTGAGTCATTGCCTCCGCCAACACCTGCAAAGTTGGCAGCCATGCGTGACGGATCACCCAGCGCACCCGCATAGCGTTTGGTGTCATCTACGTTAAAGGAACGAGAACTAACTACTGCAAGGTCATTGTTGGTTGCTGTCTTGTCATCCTTTGTATTGGCAGTAATAACTACTTCATTTAACTGGGCAATACCCTCCCTGAGTGATACATTTAAGATTACTTCTTTTCCGGCTGTGACCACTACGTTGGGAATCACTTGCTCTTCGTACCCTACGTAGCTGATCTTGATTGTTTGTCTGCCGAGTGGTACAGCTTTGATTTCGAAGTTGCCATCAACATCAGTAGAGGCACCAAGCAAGGTTTCAAAATTTCCAATCACTTGCACGGTTACACCGATGAGAGGGGCTTGGCTTACCTCGTCAATCACTTTGCCACGCAGGGTTTGTGTTTTTTGGGCGAATGATGATATTGTTATCATCAACGCGAATAAGCCAACAGCAATAGCTAGCGATACTGTTTTTTTTGTGAGTTGTGTTTTCATATGTTTTTTGTTTTTAACGAAGCAAAGGTGTGTGGCAAAACTCCTTTTTTCCATTGATCCAAGTTAAGATTGGAGATTCGCTGACCTTAATTAACCCAGATCAATTTAATCCAGTTTTTGCAGTTGGCTGCAAAATCTGCCCGGAGGGCTGAAGAGTACTGACGATACCGTCAGTATTTTCAGGATTAACCTTGACCAAAATGCCATGCATTTTGCGTCAACCGCAGGCAAATTTTGCTACTGCAAAATTTGGGTTTAACGGAGATTGAAATAAATATCTGATTTTTCATCCAAGAAAATTTGAATTGATTTAGGTTAATAAAAGGTAGGACTTGTCAGTTCTTAACCAAGATCAACGGGGGAAACTACGTCCTCTTTCCAATTTTGTGTCAACAAAAAATGAAAGCCACATGAAAAAGCCAAGTGAATCGTATTTGCTTCTGTTTGAAAAAGCATGGATCAACTTTGAACTCTTAAAAAAGGAGTCACCCAGTTACTACAAGTCCCCTATTACGAAAGAAAATTATTCAATCAAAAATTCAAAAAGGGAATGGGTATTAAATCGGTATTAATCTTAGGAGCAACTGGTAGAACCGGTAAGCTAGTATTGGAAAAAGCATTAACGCAGGGATTCGAGGTAACCGTGTTGGTTCGCCATCCCGAGAAACTTCGCGAGTGGCAGCATCATCCAGCGTTAGAGATTTTGAAAGGAGACGTGTTACATTATCCAGACATTTTCAACGCGATGCAAGGAAACGATGCTGTTGTTTCTGCGCTGGGCAGAGATGGAAGAAAAACAGACGTGTTGAGTCTGGGAACAGCCAACATCATTCGCGCTATCACGCACAGTGGCGCAAAAAAATTTATATGCCTTTCTTCGCTGGGGGCGGGTTCTACAAAAAAAATTGCCGGTTGGAGGTTAAAAGCAATGATTTGGATGGCTGGCCTTGGTAGTTCTTTCGAAGCGAAGGCCGAACAAGAAATGTTGCTCTATCAAAGCTCGATTGATTTTATCCTTGTGATGGCGAGCACGCTGAGTGATCGTAAAGAGCTAAACGCACGGGAACCAGTTTCTTTTCTTCCTAGTCAAACTCCTTACTTTTGGCCAGCACCGCCAAAAATAAGTAGAACCCTTGTCGCTTCGTTTCTGGTAGAACAACTTACACTTGGGTTCTGGCAACGGAAAACCATTTGCCTGGTTGGCACTTAACAAGCGGCTTGCTAGATGCGTTTTGCCGTAGCCAGCCGTTTCCTAATCCGGCTTAGCGACTCAGGCTGTATGCCAAGATAGGATGCAATATAATGTTGAGGAATATTGGCCATTACTTTTGGTCGTGTTTTCATCAGGTTTAAATAGCGTTCTTCGGGGCTCATAAATAACATCGATCGATTTCGCTCGGCAATACCTAAGATAATAAATTCTGCAATTAATCTTCCAAATTTTTCGTTTGCTGGGTTTTCACGATAAGCACGCTGCATATCTGCAAACGAAATGGTTAGTACTTCAGAGTCAACTAATGCTTGGTGGTTTTCGTTGGAGGGTTTTCGCGAAAGGAAGCTCGGATAGTCACCAAAAAAATTTCCCTCAAATGAAAAATTGTAAGTAACATCCGAGTTGTTGACTATGCAGAAGGCCCTGAAATAACCCTTGTTGATAAAGGCAACGTAATCGCATACCTGCCCAGCTTCCATTAAGAGACCGCCTTTCGGAATCAACCTCTTTTTTTGGCTTTGCAGAAAAACGCTGAACTGGTCGTCAGAATACTCGACAAACTTCGCGATGTATTCCTTAAGCTGGCTTAGGTCAACTTCGTTTTCCATCGGGACAATATATGTGGGCAATGTACAGACTTTTTCGCAGATTGTTCAATCACTTTCGGCTAGACACCTTAAAAATTCTCATTAAATGAATATATATTCACTTATATTTGCTCTATGTCAAGACCAAGGGATGAAAACAAGATTGAAGTAATCTATGAGGCTACCCTCAAACTTGTATTGGAAACCGGCTTCAATGGACTAAAAATGGCAGATGTGGCCAAAGCCGCCAACCTGGCCACAGGTACGCTCTATATCTATTTTAAAAACAAAGGGGTGCTCATCAATGAGTTGTATTATCACCTAAAGAAAAACAAGACGTTAAAAATGCTTGAAGTGTTTGACGCCACCGACCCCTTTCTTATTGCATTTAAAAAACTTTGGATGAACTACGTAAACATTAGTTTGGCTGAACCCGAGCGGTTGAAATTTATTGAGCAGTATACCCACACAAGTTATCTCACCAAAAAAACAATTCAACAAAGTGACCAACTTCTAAAACCATTGGAAGATTTCTTGAGCAGTGGCATAATGCTGGGGCTAATCAAGCAACTGCCGGTGCAATTGTTACTCGGGCAGTTGATGGGACCGATCAATGAAAGTGTAAAACTGCATTACAATGAAACGTTAAAAATAACATCCCAACTAAAGGAAGAATTATTTGAGATGGCCTGGAACAGTATCAAAGCTTAAATTTTTTCAACTCAACAGAAGACCGTAATTCAACAAACAAAATATAAAAAACCATGAAAACAGTTGTGATCACAGGTGGTTCATCAGGAATTGGCAAGCCTGCGGCCATTTATTTTCAGCAACAAGGATGGCAAGTAGCGGGTACCATGAGGTCGCCCGAAAAGGAAAAGGAGTTAAATAACCTGCCCAATGTAAAGCTCTACGCGCTGGATGTAACCCAACCAGCTAGTGTTGAGCAAACTTTACAAGAAATTCAAAAAGACTTTTCCAAAATTGATGTGGTCGTCAACAATGCCGGCTTTGGTGCGGATGGCGTGTTCGAATCGATGAGCAATGAATTCATCGAAAAACAGTTTGATCCCAATGTGTTTGGTCTGACGCGCGTAACGCGCGAGGCCATTAAAATTATGCGTAACCAAAAAAGTGGTACGATTGTGCAAATAGCTAGTATGGGTGGTCGATTAGCTTTCCCATTATTCAGCAGCTATCATGCTACTAAATGGGCGGTAGAAGAATTTACTGAATCTTTGCAATAAGAAGTGGCGCAGTTTAACATCAAACTGAAATTGATTGAACCGGGAGCAATCAAAACTGAATTTTCTGGAAGAAACCAAGCATTTAGGAAACCAAACTACACCCAAGATTATGATGCCTTTGTCGCAAAATGCGAAAAAGTAAATAAGGAAGCGGGCGCAAAAGGTGCCGACCCTATCGAAGTAGCTAGGACTATTTTTAAAGCCAGTAACGATACGTCCTCCAAATTGCGTTATACTATAGCGTCACCAGCAGCCTTACTGCTGACTTTAAAACGTCTTTTACCGGCCAGGTTATTTTTTGGCGTCAGCCGGGCAAGTTATAAAATCTGACATCACTCGTAAATCAATAAATCACCAAAATTAAACTAACAATGAAGCACACAAACAAATTCAGCACACTGAAAATGAATCTATCGCTTGCCTGCGTTCTTGTCACCACATTGGGTTGGGGGCAAACCAAGAATGGAATTGTCGGAACCTGGTGGGACGAAGAAAAGAGAAGTCGCATCGAAATTCACGAAGAAGGCGGCAAGTTTCACGGTACCATCGTGTGGATCAAAAAGGACGAAAATGATGACGGAACCGCACCCCGCAAAGACATTCACAATCCGGATGCAAAATTAAAAAATACGCGAATTCTTAACCTTCGCATACTTCACCATCTTGAGTGGGATACCGAAAACAAGGAATGGAAAAACGGAGCTATTTATGACCCCGACAACGGTAAAACCTATACTTGTTTTGCTACGCTGCAGAAAGACGGAAAGATGCTTTTGAAAGGGTATGTAATGGGAATGAGGTTTTTAGGAAGAAGTACCCTGTGGACTAAATTTGACAAATGAGGTCCCGCAGATTGACCTTCAAATTCGCGACCAACGGATTCCTTGTAAATGACCTTGACGATGATGAAAACTAAAAGGCAGATGGAAGTAGGTGATCCAAGTAATCTTTTTTCGTGACGGTAATCTTCACCTTCTATTTTGACGAAACCATTGTGCTGGCCGGCATTGGCAGCGCGGATTTGTTGGGTGCTCTGTGGACCTATTACGCGCTAAAAAAATAATTTTAGGTACCTTTTTTAACAAATGACGAATCATGAATCCAGTAGAAAAATACTTTGGCGCTGAAAAAGCCGAAAGCTTTTTGTTTGTCCTTGTCGGCCTGGTTGCAATTACTCTTGCTGTTTACTTTTTTGCAAAACTAAAACAGCCCTTTTACAATGGAATTGCCTACCCATTAATTGCGATAGCCCTCATCCAAATTACGGTTGGCGGCTCGGTTTACTTACGCAGCTCAAAAGATATTGCTCGTGTGAATCAAATGATTCAGATCGACAAAACACGAATTCAGACAGAAGAAATCCCTAGGATGAAAATAGTGATGAATAACTTCGTTTTTTATCGCTGGATTGAAATCGTCTTGGTCTTAATCGGCCTCGCGCTTCTTTTCTCCTTCAAAAGTGCTACCATGTGGAAAGGAGTGGGGCTTGGTCTTGTCATACAATCAGCGCTCATGCTGTTGTTAGATTTTTTTGCGGAAAGTCGCGGCAGGGAATACTTAGATTATTTATTGACATAAGGTCAAATTTCTTCCTCCTAATTTCTGCTTCAAAATAAGGGACAAAAAGTACTTAACGTAAATTGGCACTTTGCATGGATTATATTGAAGTGGCAATGAGCGGATGTGCCAAAATTACAATTGAAAAAACAGCGTACACAATCTTTGAAAAAAGCTGTATTTTTATTTTTTGTCTATATCAAATAAAAGAACTCCGATGGCATTTTAAAGTTGGTTTAAGTTCTTGTGGCTACTATCCCTAGCGAAAGCTGGTTTTGCCCAAACCGCCCCTGCCGGTGTTGGAAGCTCGGCTACTAATCGGTTTTGGCTGAGGGTAGATCGACTCACCGGCTTTACTAATGGCGATCCGGTACGTATTTGGACAGATCAATCCGGCAACTCAAATAACGCTACCGGTGTAAATGGCCCAACCTATGTTCTAAACGGCTCAGGAGGTCTTCCTGCGATCAACTTTAATGGAACAAATCAATATTATACGTTTTCCAGCCTTGCGGCACTTACCCAAGGTGATATTTTCTTGGTTTCAAAAATCAATAACTACCCCCCCGCAGCTGCTCAAAGTGGTTTGTGGCGCTTGGGCAACAGCACCAACACACATTAGCCATGGGTGAATAGAACTATCTTTGATGAATTTGGGACTAACTCTACAAAAAACAATATTGCGGCTCCGCCTCTCAACCAACTGAGAATTTATAATGTTAGGAGCGCTGCGGGAAATTGGGCAAATAGACTTGATGGATCTGTCCTCTTTAGCACTGGCTCCAACACGGTATCATTTTCTGCCACACCGTGGATCGCACGAAATGTAGGGTCGAATTACTTTGATGGAACAATGTCAGAGATCATTCTTTATAATACAGTCTTAAATACGGCTCAACGCAACATTGTAGAAAACTATCTATCTTCAAAGTATGGTGTAAGCATACCGACAGACAAATATTTATTTGAGTCTACCCACAAATTTGAGGTCGCGGGTATTGGTAGAGCCGGTGTTTCTGATATCCATAGTTCAGCGTATTCTGGCGCTACCCTTGGCGTAGCACCTCCCAGTAATCTGGATAATGGAGAGTATTTGCTTTTTGGCCATGACGATACAAGTTTAACGGCTTGGTCAACCACAGAAATTCCATCAGCCAATTCAAAAATCCAACGTGTGGGCAGAGAGTGGAAATTTGATGCTGCGGGTGGTTCATTGGGAACGGTTACTTTTAACATTGACCCCACTAAGTTTCCTGCACTTCCTTCCCAATACACCACTTATTACTTGATGGTAGATGCCGATGGTGATTTTACATCACGTGCTACATTATATCGGATTGATGCTTCCAATCAAGTAACCGGTGTTACTATTGCCGATGGAGCTGTTGCAACAGTTGCTTGCGTAAGACCTGTTGTTCTGTTTACCCAGGCCGTTTCCAATGCGTTGGAAAATGCAGGCTCCGCCACTATTCAGGTCTCCTCAAATTATGCTTCTAGTGCTGCAATAACGGTTCCATTTTCTGTAAATGGTGCTTGCACCGCAACAGGTGCTGGAGTCTACACTCCAGCCTACCGCGCCAATTTGATCAACGGCAAGCCGGCCATCGAGTTTAAAGCCTCGGAGTCGGATTATTACAACCTTCCCACCAACACTTCTTTGTGGCGGGGGGAGATAACCCAGATTTTGCAGTAGCAAAATTTGCCTGAGGTTGACGCAGAATGCATGGCATTTTGGTCAAGGTTAGCCCTGAAAGGCCCTTTTTGAGCTTTCTTCAGCCCTCCGGGCAGATTTAGCAGCCAGCTGCAAAATCTGGGTTAAACAATATTAAGAAAAGTTAACCTTAGCAGATAAGCGAACTTAAACGTTTGACGTTTGCTTTAGTCTAAGTCACAATTTCTTTCCAATGAAGCTCTTCTATTTTCTTTCAGCAACTTTATTAGTTCTTTTATCCTGTAGCAAAAATGATGCGGTTGCGCCAGTAAAGTCATTATACTTTCCTCCTCCCGGAGCTAACTGGGAAAAGGTAACGCCTGCTAGTCTTGGTTGGGATGAATCCAAAATTCCAGATCTGAAGAGTTTTCTGCAAACTTCCAACTCACGGGCGTTCATTGTTTTGAAAGATGGCAAAATTGTCATTGAAGAATACATGGGTAGACAACTCAACTCTACTGCTGATTTCTCAGTCACGAGTAACTGGTATTGGGCCTCTGCCGGAAAAACGCTCACCTCAGCGATAGTGGGTATTGCCAATAGTCAGGGAAAAATAAACTTTGACGCTAATACATCAGATTTCCTTGGCGTGGGTTGGACTAGCCTTACACCCACGCAAGAAAGCAAAATTACAGTGCGTCATCAGCTTACGATGACTACCGGCTTAGACGATGGTGTTGCCAATAAGGACTGCACGGATAAAGCCTGTTTGATCTATAAAGCAGATCCCGGAACACGCTGGGCCTATCATAACGCACCCCATACTCTCCTGGATGGAGTCATTGCAAATGCTACTGGCAAAACCCTGAATGCCTATTTAAGTGAGCAGTTATTGACCAAAATTGGGATGGACGGAAGTTATTTAAAGATCGATCTGAACAATGTTTTTTTTAGTACACCCCGATCAATGGCTCGTTTTGGCTTGTTGCTTTTAAACAAAGGAAAGTGGGATCAAACTCAATTAATCCCGGAGGACTATATCACGTTAATGACAACCACCTCTCAAAATAGCAATCTTTCCTATGGCTATCTTACTTGGCTAAATGGAAAAGCATCTTCCATGGCGCCTGGCTCTCAAGTAGTCTTCCCGGCCGAGATCACCTCCAACGCACCTGATGATATGTTTGCAGCCATGGGAAAAAACGGGCAGTTAATCAATGTAGTGCCAAGTAAAAAGCTCGTGATCATTCGTATGGGTGATGTACCAGATGCATCTTTAGTGCCATTTACTTTTCAAAACGAGATATGGGCAAAATTGAATAGCATTATTGTTAACTAGCACTCCCTTTTTTGGTCAAGGATATTCAACCTTGACACGAAACCTTTGCAAAACAGCACCGAAATGAAAACGCTCTTCTCGGGTTGGAATTTGTTTTGCTTAGAAAAATTAGTTTTGCCTAGATTTTAGCTCTTTTGTTTAACCCCAAATTTTGCGACAGCAAAATTTCCCTTCGGCTGATGCAAAGTGCATAGCATTTTGGTCAAGTTTAACCCTGAAAATACTGACGGGACTTTCAGTATTCTTCAGCCCCCGGGGCAGATGGGTTAAATATAAATTTTACAAGAGTAAAATTTGGGTTTAAATGCCCTCCTTCTTGCGTTGTTTTGAAACGAATTCTGAGCCGAAAGAAAGTTTTTTGTTGAGCGCGGACTTCTCATCCACCGCTCGCCAAAAAGGTGTGACCTTGCTTAGAGGTGTGCCTTTCTCTATTTGTTCATGCGCAGCTTCCGAAACTATTCGCAGAAAAATTCCGGAGGTAACCGGACAGGTGTATTCGGCTCCGTATTCGTTCGCTAAATCTTTTCTCATCGTAGCCAAGCTTCCGCTCTTTCCTTTCGGTATGTGTCGAACGTATTCATCAATGATCCGGGGGGTGGCGATTAACATTTTTGAACCCGCTGGCATATCAGCAAAGTCCTTTTCCAATTTCTTTATTTGAAATTCCTTGGTTGGGTCATTCATTTTGTCCGTCCATGTTTTGCCTTTGGCTGGTTTCATGGTCACTTTTTTTGCTGATGGTTTCTTTGCAGTTGTCATAATGTGAAGGTAAATTATTCTTCCAAAAGTTCCTTTAAGCTGTTCAATACCATTTTCCAGTTTTGCTCGGAATGGGCACGTGCTTCTTTGGTTTTGATACCGTCTTGAGAAATAGAAAAAACGGTTTCACCATTCTTTTCCTCTAGGGAGTAACCAACATTGGCATAATTCTCCGGCTTGTCTTCGGTTCCCGAAAATGTGCTCCAATAATTATACTTCAAAATTTTTTCTTTTTCTATCTGTAAAATAGTGCCTTTGTCCATATATGGCTTGCCTTCCCATTCGCCACTGAAAGTAATGGCACTGCCAACTTTCCGATCTGATTTCAGTACTGTGCCGAAGAAATATTTTTTTACTTGCTCGGGATCGATCAACGCCATCCATACTTTTGATTTGGGAGCATTGATGGAGATGGATGTGTTAAGTGTTAGTGTATTAGCCATACTATTTAGGTTTAAAACGAATTATTCTAACTCTCTACAGTCGAAACCGTGTTGTTTCAGTAAATGAATGGCTTTGGTAGGCTCTACTTGCTCTGTGGCAATGCGCAAGATGTGGTCGTCATCGTCCAATGCAAAATTCCAGTTGCCTTTGCCTGCCAACTTATTGATGACAGGCGCAAGTGTTTTTACTTCTTGCGCAGATGCTACGGATGTGGCAAAAACGAGAATTTCCATATTACCTAGTTGGAGGTGTATGTGTGACAATATCAATTCCAATGCCGTTTGGGTCTACAATCGCAAAATGTCTATCACCCCATGGTTCATCCCGTATTGGAATGACAACAGGGATTTTCATTTTCTTTATTTTTTCATACACTTCGTCAACGTTCGCTACCTCAATCGTAAGATATGCACCCTTGCCTACAAATGCGGGTTTGAATAATGGCTGCTGACTTTCGTGATCCGGCAACAGAAAACTGATTTGATCAGTTCCTCCTGCTGTTTGGAGCAACAAATAGAATTCATTTTCAAAGGCAACTTCCATTTGCAATACAGTTGTATAGAATTTTTTTGTCTCCGGTATTTTAGAAATGATAAAACCCGCATTTAGTTTCATACTAGGTTTAGGTTGCGCATTTACAGAAAAAATGAGTAGGCACAGCAATGCGGCTACTATTCCGAGCGCGATAGTAATCTTCCTCATATCTAATTCAATTTACACCCATTTGTATCTCAGTCACATTCGCTTCTGGATTGACAAAATCTGCATTGATGTAGAGCTCGCGTGTGACTCCACTCGGATTAAGTTGGTGCTGTTTCATGTAGTCCATTAAAACGCCATAACTTTTGGGAATTTCTTGCCATCCACCTTCATGCAAAAGTGAAACACATTTGAAATTTTCTGTGCGTTTGAAATGAAATTTTCCGTCATAGTCTGCGGGGATAATGGCAACGGGCAAACATACTTCTAAGATAAATGGTTTCGACTCATCACCCATGAAGCCAAAGTAGTGCCAATGGATAGGGCCAGAGGGATGAAGATCGAGTCGCACGGATTCTTTGAAAAGTTCTTTTGCAACTGGAATCTGGTTGGTCAGGTCGCTGATCTTCACCTCAGCATGATGAAAAAGAAAGTTGATCGGTTTGATTTGTTTGATGATGGGTTGAGTCATATAATTGGTGGTAAGTGTTGCTATAAGAAGAATGTAAAAATGTAGATGGCAGTTAAATGCAAAAACACAATAGCAGGTGGAATGGCTTCTTTTGGTTCTTTAGCGCGAAAGTGTGAAAAAACGGCACCCGTTAAGATGATGGCTGAAAGGCCAATTGCAATAAAGCGAGTAGGTTCAAGTAGCAAGCCGATGGCGATGGTCATTTCGCCAATACCCACTAATTTCATGAACCAAAGAGGATAGCCGAGGCGATTGAATAACTCTACTTTGTCTTGTTTACCGATGACTTTGGTAAAGCCAAAAAAGAAGGAAGGTGCTGCCATTGCGATGAGCAATACCCAGAAGATGATTAGTTTAGTTTCCATTTTTTTGATTTTTAATCAAATCAACAGATGCCGACTGACAGCCTAATGTCAGTAGGATTAAAGAAGGTTGAACTATTTTAACGTAGATGTGACAACAGTATGTCAGTAGGAAACGCTTTCGTCAAAATCGCGATGCTTGGATTAGCAAACACCTATGTCATATTGGTCGTAGCTTTAGTATGTCTACATATAACTTAATGGTAAACGGAATTGAAATTGTATTTAACTCAGTAAATATTTTCAATTCGGAATTGAACAACAATTCTGATTTTTCTCTTGCGAAAACTAAATTAATACTCATCTTTTGCCAAGAGCCCGGAAGAATTTTTGCAAAGGATCCACATGAATACATAACACCTGACCTATTCTCAGGAAGTTTCATGCCTGTTTTACCCTTGACAAAGTCATTTGAGTTAATCTCCAAATAGATTTCTCCATGCTCAATAAATATCATCTTCGAATGATTGTTGATATCAAGATCAAATGTGACTTCATTCGAACTTGTTCTCACACCAGCTACTTGAATTTGTTTATTAATCTCAATTAATTGACCATCGATGTAATACTTCAAAGAAGAAAAATTAGGTGCATTCTTTCGTTCTGGATTTTCTTTATACCATTTAAGTTTTTTAACTAATCCTTCAAATAAAATATGAGTTTGCCCTTTATAGATTATGTGGGGGTGATGCTTAAGATCAAATGGTATATCCCTAGAATCATCAATTAATAAAATTACCTTTTTATTTAGAGCGTGCGCGTACCCCGTTTCATAAAAGACATTTGTGTTTTTACCACTTAAGTCAGCTATAATATAATCCGCTTTATTAATTTGATTATATATTCTGTCAATAATCCTCTCATCATATATCTGTTTATCGACCCTTTCACAGTACATATCAACTTCCTCGGAAAGGCAAGCAGATTTTATTCCTTCGTCATAGATAACATTAAATTCTTCTGCAAACGGCATTAGAACAAAAACAAAAGGCTTTGGCATAGATCTGCTATTTAGCTATTTTGAATAAAACACTCTGAGGATTTTATATAGTGTTCTTGCAATTCTTCCACAAAGCGTTGAATCGTTCGCTTCAATTCCTCGGGACTTTCAATTTCTACCCCTCGCCCATAAGAAAGTAACCAACGCCCCATTAGATTGAGGTCTGCCGTGAGAAAATTCATCCGTACTTGTCCATCAGCATCTTCTTCTGAAACAAACCCAAAGTAGTGCCGCGAATTCTGAACGTAGTGCGCTTCTTTACGATCGAACAAAATAGTGGCCGACTTCATCTCAACATTGGCCTGCTGCAAACTGTTAAAATACTCTCGCATAGTTGCGATGCTGCGTGGTGTGAATACTTCTCCTGTTTGTTTGAGGATTTTGATTCGATCACAACGAAAATCTCGAAAACCATCGCGCAGGCGGCACCAGGCAATTAAATGCCATGCGGCACTGTAATAAAATAGACCGATGGGTTCAACCTGTCGCTGGGTGAGTTCGTTTTGATTGTTGCTAAAGTAGTCGAGCAATATAACTTGTTTGGCTACCACGGCCTTTTGCAGATCAGTTAGAAAATTTCCCGATTGTGCCGGAATGTTCATTTGTGGTTTGAGCACTTCAATATGATCTTGCAGACTTTCCAGATGATCTTTCTGCGCTTCGTTGAGCACGGATTTGATTTTATACAGTGCACCCTCAAAAGCAGTTTGTATAGATTGATCGGTCATGCGCTCTACCAGTTTGCCGGCCATCATCATGGCACTGGCTTCATTTTCGGTGAACATGACAGGGGGCAGGTGAAATCCATCTACAATAAAATAACCAGTGCCGGCTTCTGAACCAATGGGTACACCAGCTTCCATTAACGATTTTACATCACGATAAACAGTACGTAAACTGATTTCAAAGCGGTCGGCTATTTCTGAAGCTTTTACAATTTTTTTGGATTGCAACTGAATTAAGATGGAAGTAAGTCGGTCGAGACGATTCATGGCTACTCAAAAGTAAGAAAATCGGCTAACAAAATTAGTTGTTCAGAGTTGGATAGACGAGGCAACCTCTCGCCTGGAAGACAAATCCAGGGAATGCATTTTCTCGCCATGCTGGTTCATATCTGATTCTATGCAATGTTCTTTGTCACTGGACTAATTTGACGAACTTCAATCAATGACTCTTTATTTTTGATTCTGTTTTCTTATTTATAAAAAAATTATTTTGTTTTCTATGGTTGTTAAATACTCTTTTCTAGCAACGTAAGAATATAGAGCTCACTTTTTATGAATTTATGAAATTCAGACTATTCTCAATTGCGATGGTAGCCCCATTGTAAAATATGGTAAATTTCCTACAAACAACGGATTATTAAAAAAATCACTATAGAACCGCTATTCTTTAATTTATCTGATTGTTATATAAGAAACTGCCCGGATCGGATCACCAGTGTGTGTTACACCCTCTAAAACAATTCTATATTTACCCGATAAGTCGGAAGTAAAAAACCAACATGAGTATATTCCGGTTTTAGGGTCCATTTTAAGTTCGGGATTCCAGTAAAGAGTAGATCTAAAGTCGGAGAAGGATTTTTCTTGAAGCGGATTTTCGTAATCTGGACTAATGAAATTGATGGGTCGATCGAAACCACCTAGTGTAAAGGATGTGTTTTCAAGTTGATCAGAAAAACGGTCATATCCCTGTTTTGTATAGATCGCTATGATCCCTCCCCGGCCCTGCTCACCGTATAACACATTAAGTCGATTACTAATTTCAATGCGATCCACAAGGTTAACATCAATATTTTGAAGCGTTAATCCCGCACTACCTAGGGCAGGAACATCGTTAACAAGTATCAAGGGTTGGGGCGTACCAGCAAATGAACTCCCGATCGATCGAGCGAAAAAAACGGTGCATGGTGTTGTGGCACACGATATTTGTAGACCTGGAACCTTGCCCTGAAGCGAAAGAAGAAGATTGCCAAAATTTGTGAGTTGGTTCGCAGATATAATAGTTTGCGCACCACCTCTTATCCCCGTTTTTTTTATTGGATTTTCTAAACGACTGGATTTTATTTCAACAGCGTCAAGAAGGCGAACTTCAGGTGGGAGAAGGTGAGGCATCAGCGATCGCTGGTTGGATTCAGTATTCTCAGGTGTAAACCAAAGCCCGGGAACTACAAGATCAGTTGTCGCCACCTCCTTTTTCTGTTCGATTACTATCTTACCAACATACTCCTTTTGGTTCTTTGGGTTTTGTGTAGTGAAGAAAAAAGTGGCGGAGTCATAGAATTTCAATCCATTAACGCTAAAGCGGCCATCTTTATCTGTTTCGAAATTTAGGAGGTCTAGGTAGTTATCTCTATACATTGATATTCGCACTTTTTTTTTGGAGCCTCTAGTTGTTAAGAACTGTCCATTGTATTGCAGCCCTTTTTCCACTGCGTTATCCAAAGCGATCGCGGGAACATTTTTCAATGAGGGCTCAAATGCCCAATTTTCATAGATTACAGATTCCTCAATTGAGGCTACTTGATCTAGGTCAACAACAGAAACTGAATAGGTTCCCGCTGGCACAACGCTGTGGCCGTTCTTTGCCTCCAGACTTATAAATACTTTGCTACGCGGTTTGTACTCTTGACTATTTGATACCAATTTGATATTTCCCTTTTCTTTGTCAGGGAAAATTTCAGGAGTTTGTTTTTTTCGCTGTGAAATCGATAGAATCGGTAGCGACTTGTAAAAGAAATATTCATGACCAAAATTATTCATGAAATTCGTATAACCTCTAAGTAGATAGTTCCCTGGGGTTATTTCAGGAGGTAACACAATTTGTCCACTTAATCGTCCGCTGTCTAAAGACAGTTTTTGCCTGCTAACTATTTTTTTTTCAGAACTTATCAATTCTACGTAAACAAGTCGACTTAGTGAATCTATTTTCGTTCGATCAAAATAGTTGAGAAAAGCCTTCATCCAAATAATTTCTCTAGGATAATAATAGGGTTTGTCAGTTGTGACAAAGACTTTTTCGCGATAATTGTTTATATCCTTTAAAACTTGAGTAAGACTAGCAAAGACTTCTTTTTCCAAACTTAAATCTATCCTATATGCTTTTGGCTGGATTGATATATTCAGACTAATTCTTTTATACCCCGGGCTGGTCACCACTAATTCAACAACCCCATTTGGTACGTGGCGAAGCTCAAATCGACCGCTAGAATCAGAGTTGGAGACGAAAGGTAAATAGTTGACGAAAATAGACGCATTCACGATAGGCCGCCCACTTTCTTTGTCAGTTAAACGTCCGATAATCTGCGCACGCTGGGCAAAAGCAAATTGGTTGATTAATTGAAGGAGAAAAACTAGGAAAACGGTTTTATGACGCATGGTTGAATTTATTCTCTAAAATAATAAAATTGAAAAAAACACAAAACGAAATTCAAAGAAGTGCCGACAGCCCAATTCATGTTTTTAAAACCGATTTATTGAATTTTTATTTTTTTAGGACCTCGTGAGAAGGTACGGTTCAATTAGTTGTGACAGCTACCTTGGCCAAAAATTCAAAATGCAATTCTAACAGCGACCTAAAGAAGTTTTCGTGTTGGAATAGGCTATACTTATTGCATACCAAGTCTGTCCTAACACTAAAATAACTCGTTGAGAAAGCATTTATTAAGTCAAGAGGTTAGAAAATGTAGCGTTCCAAAGAGCTAACACTTAGTCAACCCCTTGCCGAGGCGATAAATCCAAAGAATGCATTTTCTCGCCATGTTGGTTCATATCTGATCCAATGCGTTGCTCTTCGTCACTTACCGTAAGGGGCGACAACAAATCGGTAATTTTCAAAATCACTAAGGCACCGACAAATGTAAACCCGATAGCAACAACAAGCCCAATGAGGTGCGCTTTGAAAAGTGCAAACTCGCCAAAGAGAAGGCCGTTACCCGTGGTGTTGGCTCCATTGACAGCTGTATGCGCCAAGAGCCCGGTCATTAACATTCCCACAGCGCCACCCACTCCATGGCAGGGAAAAACATCTAGCGTATCTTCCAAAGACGTCTTTGAAGTCCAATGAACGACCAAGTTGCTAATTAAACTTGCGATGGTGCCGATGAAAAGACTTGATGGGATGGTAACAAACCCTGAAGCAGGCGTGATGGCTACCAAGCCTACCACGGAACCAATACAAAAACTCAATGCGGAGGGCTTCTTGCCACGCACCACATCTACGAGCACCCAACACAAGCCGGCAGCCGCAGAGGCTGTGTTGGTGGTAGCAAATGCCGATGCGGCCAAGGTGCCCGCACCGAAAGCACTGCCTCCATTAAAGCCAAACCAACCGAACCAAAGCAAGCCAGTGCCCAACAACACAAATGGAATATTAGCAGGCGCGTGAGCTTCTTTTCGCTCAGATGACGAAGGCTTTCGTAGGTAGATCGCTGCTGCCAACGCAGCAAATCCTGCTGACATATGAACTACAGTTCCCCCAGCAAAGTCTAACACACCGAGTTTGAAGAGAAAACCCTCTGGGTGCCACGTCCAGTGTGCTAGAGGCGCATAGATGAACAGCGAGAACAGCACGAGAAAAATTAGATATGACTTGAACCGAATCCGCTCAGCGAAAGTACCTGTGATCAATGCAGGTGCGATGATGGCAAACTTCAACTGGAAGAACGCAAAGAGCACGAGAGGAATGGTCGGGGCAAGAGACCAGGGTTTTCCATCCAATACATTTTTAAACATAAAAAAAGTAGAAGGATTGCCAATGAATCCGCCAATCGAATCACCGAATGAGAGGCTGAAACCAACAACGATCCACAGCACACTGATCACCCCCATGGCGATAAAACTTTGGAGCATGGTGGAGATCATATTCTTAGTATCAATCATACCACCATAGAAGTAGGCGAGCCCGGGCGTCATTAACAATACCAAGGCAGAGGCCGTAAGCATCCAGGCAACATCACCTGCGTTGATTCCTTCAGTAGGTATCGTGGCTGGCACGGCTGGGACAAACAAAGCCAGAATGCTAATGGTGAGTAACAACACCAAGTAAATGACTGATTTCTTCATAAAAGCTACTTTGCTAATTTTTCATAAATATTTAAAAATATTGGGTGATTTTTAGACTATTCAGAAAGAAAAATTACCGAATTCGGTTGAAATAGAGTTTGTTTTTACCCTAGCGATAAAGAAATGGAGGCGGGGAGAATTCAGTTAAATAGTAGGCACAAAAAAAAGCGAGCTAATTTACATCAGCTCGCTTTTTTCAATAGGTAGAAAGAATTACTTCACATTGTTGTTCACAATCTTCGCTAAGTCAAACATAGAGATCTGTTTTTTACCAGCGAAAAGTGTTTTCAATTTTTCGTCAGCATTGATCATTCTCTTGTTCTTGCTGTCTTGAAGTTTATTCTTCTTGATGTACTCCCAAATCTTTTTGATGATTTGAGTTCTAGGAAGTGGCTTGTTGCCTACTACCGCTGCCAATGCATCGCTCAAATTTAAAGGAGCCATGAAGGCTGCATTTGGTTTGCGGGCAGATTTTTTAGCCGCCTTCTTTACTGCTTTCTTAGCTGCTTTTTTAGGAGCTGCTTTCTTAGCTGTTTTCTTTACTGCTTTTTTTGCCATAGCGTTTAGTTTTTTTAATCGAATGCGAAGTAAGGTGAAAAAAACGAGTAATCCCAAATTCTCATAGGGAAATTCGCTATTGGATAACAGCAACAAAACGATTTCCTCCTATGAAAAAGCACTAACATTTCGTTTTGTGGTAACTGTTTTGATTGGTGCCTCGAATGCTAAGTGTGAGGTTTACAGTCACTTCGCCCTAGCAAGCTAAAGCTAAAACAAAAGCGTGCAAGCAAGCTTTTCATAGGAGAAATTACTTTCCCTTGCTAGAATCATGTGAAGAAAAATATTTCGAAGAAACTGATCTTCATAGGGAAAATGAATGCGAAACCTATGTTCTTACCAATGCTAAAAATGCATGTTTCCCAATGAAAAATTCAGGTTTTTACCTCTCTTGGTTCAGTTGCCCCATTCAACACAATAAGCCAACGCTATTAGCGATGCCTCGTTTTGGCAGGGAAGTTAGACAAAACTCCTTATGACAAAAGCGAATTCTCTTACTCGTCATCAATTTATTCAACGTGCCTTCTTAGGTGCAAGTGGGTTGGTTGCCTTACCATCGATAACAGGTTTTGCTGCTCAGGAGAAACCAGCACCAATGAAAATAGACTTGGTGAAGGAGTTTGTCTCGGCAGCACATGGCAAATTAGATCGCGTAAAGGAAATGCTTGAAAGCGACCATCTGCTTTTGCACTGTTCCTATGATTGGGGTGGTGGGGATTTTGAATCAGCCATAGAAGCGGCAGGGCATGTGGGTAATAAAGACATTGCACACTATTTGATTGGCAAAGGTGCCCGCTATAATATCTACTTGGCTTGCATGCTTGGGCATCTGGAGGTAGTTAGAAATGTTCTTACCATTAGCCCCGGCCTTCTTAACTCGAAAGGGCCACACGGCTTTACCATGCTACATCATGCGCAAAAAAGAGGGATGGACGCAAAGCCGATAGTTGACTATCTATCTTCTCTTGGCGCCAAGGACACAAAAGTAGATTTCTATTTTAGGTCTTGAATTATTCCTCCGAAGCCTTGCTCACTTTTCGATACACAAAAGAATGATAGATATGCCTTCTGGCAAAGCGATCTGGCGTATCGGAGTTGACCAATTTGTTGTAGATGCTATGAGGAAGACCAAAGTATTCATAGCGGCTGCCATCGGCAAAGCGAACTTCCAGTGTTTGTGCCTTGTATACAAAGTCGATCATCTTTGAATTGGTGATCACCTCTGTATATTGCGCTAGTTGCTGCTCGCGTGTCTCTGGAGCTATGCTCACCAATAGGTGGTACGCTTCAATAAATGCCTTGCTTTTTTCTTCTGCGTGAAGTTTTGCTTGTGGGTCATCCTGTATTTTATCCGGATGCCAGTCTTTCATGAAATTCCGGTAAATGGATTTCAATTCTTTCAGTTCTACCTCTTTCGCTACACCCAGCAGTTTCCTTGACTCTATGATTTTCTTCATTGGGGCGCAAAAGTATGCTTTTTACTCGAAATACAAGATGTATACCGTAGCGACTCGAAATAAAGAAAAGCAGGAAAGCTACACTTTGCGAGGAGGTAATTCGAATGCTACAGCCTCATGTGCAAATTTCTCTTTGTGTGCTCCATCACAGAAGGGTTTGTTGGCTGATAAACCACAACGACAAAGAGAGACGACTGTGCGTCCCTGTAAACCGTATGCATTTCCGTTGGTATCGACAATTTCAAAATCACCTTCGATTTTAATAGATCCGTTATTGTTGATGATCAGTTTTGTTTTGTTCATAATTGTATGGCTCATTTCAAGTGAGAAGTCAAAGGTAGAAAACTATCACGGAAATCGTCATCAGAAACCAAATCTGTTTTCGAGGTGAACCTTCTTGTGTGGTCAACTGTTCTTCCCTCAACCAAAAAAACAAACATGCCATGACAACCATACAAATCTGTTTATTGCAATGGGACAGCTACAACCGCAGAATGTTAAAAATGCTGAATACCGTTAGCGAAGAAAATTTTAATACCCCTGTGATACCCGGTGGCAATTCTCCCTCCTGGCTGTTCGGACATTTAGCCGATACAGATGATGCATTATTGCCATTACTTGGAATTGGCGAGCGAATTCATCCAGAATTGGCAAAAATTTATCATCACGAGCGCGGTTCAAACCAATCAGGACATTTAACAAGGCAAGAACTAATCGAGAAGTGGAATGCCATTGCCAACGCGCTTGATCAGCACTTCAAGGCAATGTCAGAAAGTGATTGGTTGCAGCGCCATACGGCAGCGTCTGAAGAAGATTTTAAGAAGGAGCCGCAACGCAACAAGTTAAATGTGCTGCTGAGCCGGGTTACTCACAAAGCTTCGCATCTTGGTCAAATTACTCTTCAGAAATGATTTGATTTTGTCTTGGTAAGCTGAAATCAGGCTCGTTCCCTATTTGCACCTGTGTGGATTTTTGGTATATTCACCTCACCCAAGCGGGAGCTGTGCAAGATTCACCCGATTCTTTCAACGCAGCACATTTTCGTGTAGTGATGTTTCACCTTAATCCGTCTAGTCATGAATTTTAAACCTGAGATGAAGTCTAAAGAGCAAATTGCGGCTGAGCGACCAACTTATGAACTTGTCACCAAATACATGGTATGAGCGAGTGACTTGATCACCTTCAAACCGGATCAGAGCATTGAAGACGTAATTGATATTATTATCGCCAAAGGCATATCGGGAGCACCCGTGTTAGATGATGCAAAAAAGCTAGTCGGTATTATTTCTGAAAAGGATTGCTTACGCATCATTGTAGATCAGGCTTATTATAACCTTCCTTCCTCATCGCGCAAAGTGGCAGATTACATGACGGCCAAGGTAAAAACAATTGAATCAACCTGTGATATTGTTGCCGCTGCGAATGAGTTTCTTAATAGCCCGGTCAGGCGATTGCCTGTTGTTGAAAATGGCGTGTTGATTGGGCAGATAAGCAGGAGGGATATTTTGAGGGCTTCGAAGAATTTGAAAGCTACTACCTGGTAGGCAAAAAACCAATTAACAAGTTTATTGGAAAAATTAAAGTCCTAGAGTCGTGCTGGATGCAGACCTTGCCGAACCTTACTAAGTTGAGACCAAGAACAATTAAACAGGCCGTAAAAAAGAAATCTGAATCGCTTCCCACCTGATTTCATGTTTGAACTCCCCTCCAAAGAAGTGGCCTCCCCAACTTGACGGCACAGTTTGTGATCTCAAGTTCTCCAACGCTACCGACACGCACGGGCTTCTTCTCACATTTTTTTCATTATAAAAAAGGGGGAAAACCACGTTTTTTAAGAGCTTTTTATGGCGTAAATTTCAGCTATTTCACAAGTTAAGGTTGCTCAAATGCCGACCAGAATCTAATTATTGATAACTACCGAGAATGGCCAAAAAAGAACCAAAAGAAAAACCGATTGAAGTAACCCTCTGGGATGCCGCCAACAAACTGCGCGGCAGCGTGGAGCCGGCCGAATACAAGCACGTGGTGCTGGGCCTTATCTTCCTCAAGTTTGCCAGCGACAAGTTTGAAGAACACCGGAAAAAACTCATTGCCGATGGCAAAGAGAAATATGCGGAGATGCCAGACTTCTACAATGCCAGCAACGTATTCTTCCTCGATGAAATCTCGCGCTGGAGCTACATCATCAAAAACGCTAAGCAGAGCGACATCGCATTAAAGATTGACACTGCCCTGCACAATATTGAGAAGAACAATAAAGCATTGAAAGGCGCCTTGCCCGACAATTACTTTTCTCGTTTGGGTTTGGACATTACCAAACTCGCTTCTTTGCTTGATACTATCAATGACATTGATACCATCAAAGACAAAGCGCAGGATATTGTTGGCCGTGTGTATGAATATTTCCTCAGCAAGTTTGCGCTGGCCGAAGGCAAGGGTAAAGGAGAATTTTACACCCCAAAAAGCATTGTCAACCTCATTGCCGAAATGATAGAGCCGTATAAAGGCATTATCTACGACCCTGCCTGTGGCTCAGGCGGTATGTTTGTACAGTCCATTAAGTTTATTGAAAACCACCACGGCAACAAAAAAGAGATTTCCATCTACGGGCAGGAATACACCAACACCACCTACAAACTGGCAAAGATGAATTTGGCCATCCGCGGCATAAGCGGCAACCTGGGTGAGAAGGCAGCCGATACTTTTCAGGACGACCAGCACAAAGACCTGAAGGCTGATTACATTATGGCCAACCCACCTTTTAACCAAAAAGACTGGCGGGCAGAAAACGAATTAAAAGACGACCCGCGCTGGAAAGGCTATGATGTGCCACCCAAGAGCAACGCCAACTATGCGTGGATATTGAATATTGTTTCCAAGCTATCCGATAATGGTGTGGCAGGCTTCATTCTGGCCAACGGTGCTTTGAGTGGTGGTGGAGAAGAATATAAAATACGCAGAACACTGATTGAGAACAATTTGGTGGAAGCGATTCTGGTGCTGCCGCAAGATATGTTTTACACGACCAACATCAGTGTTACTATTTGGATTTTGAATAAAAACAAAAAAGCACACAGCCGGAGCATTGGTGATGAACAACGCAATTACCGTAATCGTGAAAAAGAAATTCTGTTTATGGATTTGCGGCAAATAGGCGAACCATTTGAAAAGAAATTCATTCAGTTTAGTGAACAACAGATCAAAGACATTGGTAAAACCTATCACACCTGGCAGCAAGAAAAGAATAGCTATAAAGACATTCCCGAATATTGCTACTCTGCCACGTTTGACGAAGTAGCTAAAAAAGATTTCTCGCTCGTGCCAAGTAAATACATTGCCTTTGTAAACCGCGATGAAAACATTGACTTTGAAGAAAAGATGCAAAGTCTGCAAAATGAATTCGCAGACTTGTTAAAAGCGGAAGCAGCTTCTAAGAATGATTTACTAACCGTGTTTAAAGAGTTAGGTTATGAAATCAAATTATAAAAGGATCGGTGACCATATTCAGCTTGTTGATGAGCGAAACAACGGGCTTAATGTAAAGCAGCTTCTAGGCCTAAGTATTTCAAAACAGTTTATTCCTTCTGTTGCCAATATTACAGGAACGGATATGGAGAACTATAAGATCATTCGTAAAAATCAGTTTGCATGTAGCACCATGCAGGTGAGGCGCGACAAGAAAATGCCTGTTGCCTTATTGCAGGATGTAGAGGAAGCCATTATATCACAAGCCTATCCAATATTTCAAGTAAAGAACGAAAAGGAGCTTTTGCCTGAATTTTTAATGATGTGGTTTACTCGCTCGGAGTTCGATCGTGAAGCTTGCTTTCATGCAGTAGGTGGCGTAAGGGGCAGTTTAGAGTGGGAGGACTTTGAAAACATGCAACTGCCCATTCCTCACATCGACAAACAACGCGAAATCGTAAAAGAATACAACACCATCCAAAACCGCATAGCACTAAACCAACAACTGATACAAAAACTGGAAGAAACCGCACAGGCTATTTACAAGCAGTGGTTTGTGGAGTTTGAAAACGATGAAACTGCATTATTAAAGGAATACATAGAAACTAATCCACAACTTGAACTGAGAAAAGGAAAAATGTCTTCTTATATAGAAATGTCGAACCTTTCCGAAATATCAATGTGTATTAGTGAAAAGGTGAGAAGAGAGTATCAGGGTGGTTCAAAATTTCAAAATTATGATACCCTACTTGCTCGAATAACCCCTTGTTTAGAAAATGGAAAAACGGCATTTGTAGACATTCTTGAAGAAAATGAGATTGCAGCCGGTTCAACCGAGTTTATTGTAATGAGAGCAAAGAATGGAATTAGTTCATATTGGGTCTATTGCTTAGCAAAGGATGAAGGTTTTAGGGCATATGCAATTAGCAGTATGATAGGTTCATCCGGTAGGCAAAGAGTTCACGAAAAATATCTTGAAGAATTTAAACTGCCAAAAATCAATTCTGAACAGATGGAAAGATTTGATATAGCGGCCAAGCCAATTTTCGAAACTGTTAGATTGAAATCATTAGAAAACCAAAAGCTATCCGAACTGAAAGAATTGCTTCTTTCAAAATTAGCGTCCATAGAAGGCTAATAATGTCAAGTTTTCGGCTCCATAAACTTGACATTAGCGAATAAGTGTTACCTTTGCATTTATGGCATTGGCAACAGAAATACGCAAGATAATCAGGCAGTTACCGGAAGGAAAAACTTTTGGGTATGTTGATTTACGCATTGCCAAAGCGGAGTACACCACGGCTGCCAAGGCATTGGAGCGACTGCAAAAAGAGGGAGTTCTGAAAAAGGTTTCAAAAGGTATTTTTTACAAGCCAGAGCAAACGGTTTTCGGAGAATTAAAACCCGACTACAGAGAATTGTTACGCCCCTATTTGTTTGAAAACGGTAAGCGGGTGGCATACGAAACGGGTACTTCATTGTATAATCGGTTGGGCCTAACAACCCAAATGGCTTTTCATATTAAAATTGCAAGCAGAGGCAAACGTATTGCCATCAACAGAGGCTCACTCAAAGCCACACCGGTAAAAAGCTATACCGAAGTAACCGACAACAACTATGAAGTTTTAGAAATTCTGGATGCGCTTAAAGACATCAAACGTATTCCGGATTGTCCGGTGGCTCAGGCCGTTCGCAGGGTAAGCGTTATCTTGAAGAAGCTCAACGAAAAGCAAACCGACTTCCTGATGAAGTATGCCTTACTTTATCCTTCCCGAGTAAGAGCATTAGTGGGTGCCATACTGCAAAACAACGGCTATGAAGAGAAACGATTGGATAAATTAAAAGAGAGTTTAAATCCACTCACTACTATAAAACTGGCAATAAAAGACAGTGAGTTACCCACAAAAAGCAATTGGTACATCAGATGAAGCTACACGAAAATACAGCGTTATTTCGTGATGCGATTCGATTTACCGCACAGCGAATGAACTTGCCTCCGGAATATATCGAGAAAGATTATTGGGTTACCCATGTACTCCATACTCTTTTCATTCATGAAATCGGAGCAGATACCGTATTCAAAGGAGGTACAGCTTTATCAAAGTGTTACAAAACGATAGATAGGTTTTCAGAAGACATTGACTTGGTTGTAGTAAGACGTGAAGGTGAGTCAAATAACAAGATGACTACCAAAATCAAAACCATCAGTGACGTGGTGAGTGCCGTTTTTCCAGAAGTTGATATAGAAGGGCTCACTCAAAAAATGGGAATGAACCGGAAAACCGCACATACTTACAATAAGGAATTCAAAGGCAGTTATGGTCAGGTGCGCGATGTGATTGTAGTGGAAGCGAATTGGTTAGGCTATTTTGAACCCTACACCACTAAGCAACTGAATTCATTTGTAGGTGAAATGATGCTGACAAATAATCAAGTGGCTATAGCCGAGGCCAATGGACTAATGCCTTTTGATGTGCGGGTATTGGAGCCAGTAAGAACATTGTGTGAAAAAATCATGAGCTTAGTCAGGTTTTCGTATGGTGAAGACCCTATTGATGATTTGAAGAACAAAATAAGGCATACCTATGATTTACATCAGCTATTACGACAGCAAGATTTTTTGGCCTATTTTCAATCAAATGAATTTCCAAAACTGCTGCTGAAGGTAGCCAATGATGATGTCGCTGGTTACAAAAACAGTAATGAGTGGTTAGCTCATCATCCTAATGAGGCCTTGATATTTAAAGATTTAGATAATGTTTGGAATGAGCTAAAAGCTATTTATAACAGTAATCTTAAAACCTTGGTGTATGGTATTTTGCCACCAGATGATTCTGTGTTAGAAATTTTAAAAATGATTAGAGAACGATTGGTGGGGATTGAGTGGAACATTAAAATACCCAATAAATGAAGTTCACCGAAGAAAAATTGGAAAATGCCTGAGAGCCAAAACATAGAATACAAGCAAAGCTGGGATGATGATTATCTGAAGTGGGTATGTGGCTTTGCCAACGCGATTGGTGGCATAATCTATATTGGTAAAGATGATAATGGAAATGTTGTTGGCCAGGCAGATTGCAAATTGTTGCTAGAAAGCATTCCGCAAAAAATACGCAACACCATGGGCATCATTTGCGATGTGCAGTTGCAAGAAGAAGCCGGTAGCAAATACATTGAAATAAAGGTAAATCCTTACTCGGTGCCGGTTTCACTTCGGGGTCGTTATTACTATCGTTCAGGCAGCACGAAGCTGGAATTAACAGGAGTTGAACTGAATGAATTCCTGTTAAAGAAAGCCGGTAAAACCTGGGATGATGTGATAGAGGAAGGTGCCTCCATTAATGACGTTGACGAAGACATCCTTCAAAAATTTATTCAGGAAGGCAAGGCACTAGGCCGCATGCCAGAAACAGAGGGCTTGACTACACTGCAAGTTTTAGAAAAGCTTCGCCTTACTGAAGGCAACAAACTGAAGAGAGCTGCACTTATTCTTTTTGGAAAAGACCCCAACCAGTTTTATCCAAACATACAAGTTAAGATTGGTCGCTTTGGCAACGATGCTGCTGATTTAAAATTTCAGGAAGTGATTGAGGGTAACCTGGTGCACTTGCTTAACGAAGTACCCGTACAACTCAACTACAAATTCTTAACAAGGTCTATTGACTTTGCGGGTTTGCAACGGATAGAAAAAGGAGAATACCCTGTAGCCGCGCTGCGCGAAATGCTTTTGAACGCATTGGTTCACCGCACCTACATGGGCGCGTCAGTTCAGATTCGTGTATTTGATGATAAGCTATCCATTTGGAATGAAGGCCTATTGCCTAATGGTCTTAGTCTGGAAGATTTAAAAAGCGAGCACAACTCACGCCCACGAAATCCGAAGATTGCTGAGGCTTGCTTTAAAGCCGGATACATTGACACATGGGGACGAGGAACATTGAAGATCATTAACTCGTGCAAAGAAGCTGAGTTGCCAGAGCCGGAAATTAAAGAAGCAAGCGGAGGCGTTTCTGTTACTATATTTAAGATTACCAACCCCGAGGGTTCGGGAGAGATTCGGAAAGAATTCGGAAAGAATTCGGAAAGAATTCGGAAGGAATTCGGAAAAGAGGTAGCCCGAGCTTTTGATGTCATTGTTGCCCATCCAGAATTCACTTCAGAGCAAATTGCCGAAGAAGTAGGAAAAACATCGAGAACAGTAGAGAAATATATCGCCAAATTAAAAGAAGCCGGAATAATAGAGAGAAAAGGCCCTAAGCTTGGTGGGCATTGGGAAATAATGGATAGCAAATGAAATTCACAGAAGAAAAATTAGAGCAAACTTTCATTGAACTGCTGGCGCAGGAAGGCTATCCGCACTACTTCGGTGAGTCCATTGTGCGCAAGCCGGATGAGGTGCTGATCGAAGAAGACTTGAGAGGTTTTCTACTTTCCCAATATGAAGAGGAAAGTATCACATTCAACGAAGCTAACTCCATTATTCTTCAACTCAAATCGTTATCAGCTTCTGATCTTTACGAGAGCAACAAAACATTTTTAAAAATGCTTTCGGATGGGTTTATACTCAAAAGAGAAAACCGAAACGATAAGGATATTTACATTCAGCTCATCGATTATACTGGCTTAAACAAACACAAACAACCAGACTTGTCTGCAAGAACTTCAGCGCAGGCAGAAGCAGATCACCTAATAACGATAGCCGCAGAAGCCGAAGAGAAATATGGTAAAGACAACAACATTTATAAGTTTGTAAACCAACTTGAAATTGTAGGTTCAGAAAAGCGCATACCTGATGGTATCGTTTATATCAATGGTATGCCACTCGTGGTATTTGAATTTAAAAGTGCCGTGCGCGAAGAGGCCACCATCTTTGATGCCTTCAATCAACTGACCCTACGCTATCACAGAGATATACCCGAACTGTTTAAATACAATACGTTTTGTGTAATCAGCGATGGCGTCAACAATAAAGCAGGTTCGTTCTTTGCGCCTTATGATTTCTTTTATGCCTGGAGACGAGTGGCAGGATTAGCCAAAGACGTAGATGGCATTGATAGCATGTTCACCTTGGTACAGGGCATGTTTCATAAGAACAGGCTGCGTGACATTATCCGCAATTTCATTTACATACCTGATAGCAGTAAGAAAGATGAAAAGATTGTGTGCCGGTATCCGCAGTACTATGCCGCTAGGAGTCTATATGAAAACATAAAGAAGGCTCAAAAGCCAGAAGGAAGCGGAAAAGGAGGGACTTACTTTGGAGCCACTGGCTGTGGTAAGAGTTTCACTATGCTCTATCTCACACGGCTGTTAATGAAAAGTGAGTATTTCGAAAGCCCAACGATTGTATTAATTACCGACCGCACTGACCTGGATGATCAGCTTTCGGGTCAGTTTACAAATGCCAAGAGCTTCATAGGTGATAATACAGTAATAAGTGTCGAGAGTCGCGCCCAACTGCGAGAACTTTTACAAGGCAGACAAAGCGGAGGAGTTTTTCTTACTACTATTCATAAGTTTACCGAAGACACAGAGCTACTCACAAATCGTAGCAATGTTATTTGTATCTCAGACGAAGCACATCGAAGTCAGGTAAACCTCGATCAGAAAGTGAAGGTTACTGAAAAAGGTGTAACCAAAACCTATGGGTTTGCTCACTATCTACACAAGTCATTGCCCGAAGCAACATTTGTAGGTTTCACTGGTACGCCAATTGATGCGACCCTTGATGTGTTCGGCAAGGTAGTAGATACCTACACCATGACTGAATCCGTTAGGGATGAAATTACGGTTCGAATCGTATATGAAGGAAGGGCGGCAAAAGTCGCTTTAAAAAATAGTGAGTTAGAGAAAATTGAAAAGTATTACGAAGAAGCTGCTGAGGCAGGAGCGAACGAATATCAGGTTGAGCAAAGCAAAGAACAAACTGCCAACATGTACGCCATCCTTGGCGATCCTACACGGTTGAAAGCCGTAGCCGAAGACTTTGTAACTCACTACGACAACAGAGTTTCCGAAGGTGCTACCGTGAAAGGTAAAGCCATGTTCGTATGCAGCACCCGCGAAATCGCTTATGAGCTTTACAAGAACATCGTTGATTTGCGTCCGTTATGGAATGAAGTACGAGCAGCCGAAGAAGGCGTTGAGCTTACAGATAAGGACAAGCGTGAACTAAAACACATTGAGAGAATAAAAATGATTATGACACGCGGTCAAGACGATCCGAAGGTGTTATACGATCTGTTGGGTACAAAAGAATACCGCAAAGAACTGGACAGGCAATTCAAAAACGAGAAGTCCAATTTTAAAATCGCTATTGTAGTAGATATGTGGCTAACGGGCTTTGATGTGCCGTTCCTTGATTCCATCTACATTGATAAGCCGATACAGCAACACAACTTAATTCAAACCATCTCGCGGGTAAACAGAAAGTTTGAAGGTAAGAACAAGGGATTGGTAGTGGACTATATCGGCATAAAGAAGCAGATGAATCTTGCTTTGAAGAAATACAGCGAAGGAGATAAAAACAATTTTGAAGACATTGCTGAATCGATCATCGTTGTTAGGAACCATTTAGACTTGCTGGCGAAATTGTTTCATACATTCGACAACTCAAAATATTTCAAAGGCACCACCCTTCAACAATTGAATACTTTAAATTTTGCTGCCGAGTATGTGCAACAGACGAAAGACCTTGAAACCCGGTTTATGGGCTTGGTGAAGCGACTAAAAGCCGCTTATGATATTTGTGCTGGAAGCGAGCAACTAACGCAGTCGGAAAGAGACTACACACATTTTTATCTGGCCGTTCGTTCCATTGTTTTCAAACTCACCAAGGGCAACGCTCCAGATACTGCCCAGATGAATGCCCGAGTACGCGAGATGATAAAGGACGCTCTGCAAAGTGATGGGGTAGAGGAGATTTTCAAAATGGGTGACGAGGCCGAAACGGAACAAGACATTTTTGATGAAGACTATCTAGCAAAGATTGATAAGATCAAGTTACCCAACACTAAAATCAAATTGCTTCAACAACTACTTGCCAAAGTGATCGGAGAGATGCGCAAAGTGAATAGGGTACGAGGAATTGACTTCACCAAGAAAATGCAAGCCTTGGTAGAACGCTACAACCAACGTGACGAAAGCGATATTCTACGAAGTGAAGTGTATGAAGAAATGGCTGAGCAACTCACCAACTTAATCTGGGAAGTACACAAAGAGTTTTCAGCGGGCGATGCCCTCGGTATCGGCTTTGAAGAAAAGGCATTTTACGACATCCTCAAAGACCTCTGCATCAAATACGATTTCAACTATCCTGAAGACAAATTAATTGAACTTGCAAAAGCAGTTAAAGACCTTGTTGACGCTCAAGCCAAATTCCCGGATTGGAATAAAAGAGACGACATCAAATCCGCATTAAAAGTAGGTTTGATCCTGCTCTTAGATGAGTTTGGTTACCCACCAGTGGAAAGAGATGAGGTGTATGTAGAGATATTTGAGCAGGCAGAGAATTTTAAGAGGAATAGCACAAAATGAATTCTGTTTTAAAATTCAGTGATAAATTGAGATCTCAATCACCCGAAAAATAAAATGCATTTCCCTTATAAAACAATTGTGTATGCTTTTGTGTAAACCGAATTCATAAAAAAAAGCCATTACTTTTTGTAACGGCTTCATTTTCAGTGTGGGAACTGAGGGGTTCGTACCCCCGACCCTCTCGCCTAAGAGGCGGGATGCTTTGAACCATCAATGAGTTTTTGAATTCGCAGTCTACTTTTCCACGATTTCACTTCTCGCTCCCTGGCATAGGCCAGCTGTTTAGATAGAAAAGTTTCTTGATAGACCAAGGTCCAATCTTGATATCTCCCTGTAAAGCCCTTGTGATTTGAATTGTGTTTTCTAATCCGCTCCTCAACTGAGTCTGTGGTATGACCAATATAGAATTTGTCGGCTTTTGGAGAGAATAGGATATAAAAATAAGCATCCATCGAAATAAAAAAGAGGCTGTCTCAAAAGTCAATTTTTTGAAAAATTAGCTTCGAATTTGAGTCAAAAACGAAGAAAAAAATTGAGAGGCTGCCCTTTTGAGACAGCCTCTTTTTTAGTGGGAGCTGAGGGGTTCGAACCCCCGACCCTCTGCTTGTAAGGCAGATGCTCTGAACCAGCTGAGCTAAGCTCCCTTTTTGTTTTTACTCTTTCTATCCGACCCTTCCGCCAGAAGCGGAATGCTCTGAACCAGCTGAGCTAAGCTCCTTTTTTGTTTTTACTCTTTCCATCCGACCCTTCCGCCAGAAGCGGAATGCTCTGAACCAGCTGAGCTAAGCTCCCTTTTTGTTTTTACTCTTTCCATCCGACCCTTCCGCCAGAAGCGGAATGCTCTGAACCAGC
>VYLL01000007.1_pt1 | contig 191050 bp, 157 predicted proteins | sample 5114301 | NCBI WGS metagenome assembly VYLL01 (sample SAMN12291809, study PRJNA351875) | freshwater metagenome | isolation source: freshwater lake | place: USA: Michigan, MSU2 Lake | collected 2011-08-16 | reverse complement strand
TTTTAGACCCGCAGTGAATGCAGTTTTTTTATTCATAGCTTTGATTTGACCTAAAGCTATGGCATTCAATAATTTGCAAGGTTTCCAGCCTAATAAATGTCCATTAAGCCTATTCGTTTTTTTGTACGGCACAAAAAAGGGCAACCCCCGGCTGCCCTTTTTTACGATAAGGAAGGAAAAATTATCTTTTTCCTGGCGCCTTGTCGGCAACTACTCCCTCTAACACATCTTTGATTTCTACGCGCTGCCCATCTTTAAACGGAACGATCCACGCGTCTTTCACGCCCATATCGCGCATGTATTTTTTGAACTTATCCGCTTCCCAATAGTCACGAAAAACACCGATGGTAAATTTCTGTTCGCCTTTATCGGTTGCCTCTCCTCCAAAGTTTGGGTTATTATCAAAGTACTTTGCTAAATCTTTATTTTTGAAAGCACCAATCTGTACTTTAAAAACCACTCCTTTCGAAAAGTCCATCGGATTGATTGGAGGATTTTCTTTCAACTGAGCAAGCTCTGCTTTGGTGGAAGTTAACTCGCTTCTCATTTTAGAAATTTGGTCTTCCAAGTCAGCGATTTTTGCGTTCTTGTCGCTTACTTGGCCGTTGAGTGTACTAACCTGCCCTTTTAGAGCCGAGTTATCTGTTTCAACGACTTGTTTCGTTTCTACCAACGTTTTTAGGTTAGCAGGATTCTTGGCGAATTCCTTGGCTTTCTTTTTCCATTCTTTCTTCTCCTTTTTGGAGAGCTGAGAGAAAACTTGCGTGCCGGAAAAAATCAGCGCCAGGCAGAGGAATAAAACTCTAGTTTTCATGTTTTGTGGGTTAGTTTAAAGGATAAAAGTAAGAAATATTTGGGAATTGAAGGATTGTCTTCAATACATTGTAGATTGATCACCTACCATCCATATGGATTAAAAGGTAGTTTTATTTGACCATAAGGGGAATGTAATTCAATCAGTCCAATTGATTATTTATTAAGCTCGGTGCATGACTAAAATTTTTGTAACTTTTCTATTCGTATTAATGCTGCCATTCGGTAGTATTAGCCAATCAAGAACAAAAGTTGTTTTGCTTGGCACGGGCACACCCAATGCTGACCCCGATAGGTTTGGGCCTTCGGTTGCAGTGGTGGTGGATAACACGCCTGATATAATTGACTGTGGACCGGGCGTAGTGCGAAGAGCGGCAGCGGCTTTCAAAAAGGGAGTGAAAGGATTGAATCCAACTTTATTGAATCGGTTGTTCATTACCCATTTGCATTCTGACCATACTTCTGGCTACCCTGATTTTTTATTGACACCAGCAGTACTCGAGCGGAAAGGACCATTACGCGTTTATGGACCAACCGGAACAAAGTCCTTGAACGATTATATTGTTCAAGCTTATGCTCCGGATTTCCACATTCGAATTTTTGGTTTAGAGAAAGGCGACTCGACCGCCTATAAAACCGTTGTCACGGAGATAAAAGAAGGAGTTATTTATAAAGATTCGTTGGTTACAGTAGAGGCATTCAAAGTGGAGCACGGGGGTTGGCCGGAAGCATATGGTTTTCATTTCATCACACCGGATAAGCGCATTGTTATTTCAGGAGATTGCACGTGGAGTGCACGATTGATTGAGGTTGCCAAGAACTGCGATGTGCTTGTGCATGAAGTGTACTCAGTTGACGGCTGGTCACGGAGGCCACCGAAATGGCAGGCATACTATAAAAATTTTCATACGTCCACTTTACAATTAGCTGATGTAGCTACAAAGGTTCAACCCAAATTGGTCGTACTCTATCATCAGCTCATTTGGGATTCTACCGAAGAAAAACTTCTAAAAGAAGTTACTGACCATTACAAAGGCAAAGTGGTATCGGGAAAGGATTTGGATGTTTTTTGAATCGAAAAGAATACATAACTTTGAATAGATGAATCCTCTACTTCAACGTATTTCAGTTGACCCAAACATTTGTTTCGGCAAACCATGCATCAAAGGGCATCGAATTTGGGTGTCACTTATTTTGGATTTACTAGCGGGTGGAGATTCTATTGAACAAATACTCCAAAGTTATCCGCAGCTAACGCACGAGGACATTTTAGCTTGTATTGCCTATGGCGCAGCCATGAGCCGGGAAAACTTTGTAGAGCTAGATGAAAGAGCGGCATGAAGAAAATCAAGTTGGATGAAAACTTCCCTCCTGATTTTGTTTCACTTTTTCAAACAAATTTAATTGATGCCTCATCCGTTTATCACCAAAACATCTCAGGTTCTCAGGACAATTATGTTTTTAAAATATGCAAAGAAGAGAGCAGGGTGCTTGTCACTTTTGATTTAGATTTTGCCAATATTCTTCGCTACCCTGCTGACGATACAGCTGGAATAATTGTTTGTAGACTTCGAAAGAAGATAAATCTCGATTATATCCGCGAACTGTCTATCATGCTGGTGAAGGTAATTTCTGAGCATGAACTATCGGGTAAGCTTTTTATTGTAGAGGATAACAAAGTGCGTATTAGGAACCCAGATGAAGGCAATAGGCCTAGTTAACTTGACAGGTGCCTAATGACTTATTTCTAAATCGGCCTCTCCCCAATCTTCCCCGTCTTTTTATTCTTCAAAATCAATTTCTTGACACCGTAATGCGTTACTTCCTCTTTAACCAGATAATGTTCATCATCGTATTCAGTGAGGTGTGCATCTTTGCTTACGCCCACGCGTCCACGCCAAATTTCCAGCTTCACCGGCTCCCACTGTTTGCTTTTAGCCGAGCGATAGGCTGCGTCTAAAATAGAATTCACAACATAGCCATCGTAAAATGTTTCTTTCGGTTGGGTTTTGTTTTCGAGGGCATTGAACATATCCATGAACATGTGGTTGTAGCCGAGTTCATTCAGCTCATCGCCCACAGGAAACAACCAACCCGAATTACTCTCGGCTTTTTCGGCCACATAGTCGGCACCTTTGCCTGTAGTGAACATTTCAAAGCCGGTGCGCAAAAAACTGTTCGTCCAAATCGTTCCTTCGGTGCCCATTACTTCGTCACGCAAGTCGAGCCCACCACGGAATGTCCAGCTCACTTCAAACTGACCGATAGCCCCATTTTCATATTTCACCAATCCAATGGCGTGATCTTCTGCATCGATGGGTTTCACTTGGGTATCTGCCCAGCACATTACTTCCACAGGCCTGATGTCTTTGCCAATGTAGCTGCGCGCAATCTCCACACAATGACAACCTAAATCTAAAATGCACCCACCACCTGCTTGCTCTATATCCCAAAACCAATCGCTATGCGGACCAGGATGTGTCTCGCGGGATTTTGCCCAGAGAATTCTGCCCAAGGCACCGTTCTTTACACTTTCATGAGCTTTGATAAACTTCGGTGTATAAACTAAATCTTCGAGATAGCCATTGAAGATGCCTGCTTTCTCTACTGCCTCTAACATTCGCTTTGCTTCTTCTGCATTTCTACCAAGCGGCTTAGTAGTCATTACCGCTTTCTTGTGTTTGCAGCAAAGCATCACTGCCTCTTCGTGCAAATTATTTGGCAACGAAATACAAACGACCTCAACTTCTGGTCGGTTAATTGCGTCCTCCAAAACCGTTGTTGCGAAAGCAACGTTGTAGTCTGCCGCAAATTTTTTCGCGCTTTCTTCCTTACGGGAATAGATGGAGACGATTTTATCTTTGTTGCGATAGCCTTGAATCGAATCGGCATAGAATCTGCCGATGAAACCAGAGCCGAGCATAGCGATGTTCATAATTGAAGATTAATGGTTATCCGTTAATACTAAAAGATCGAATTTTCCTCTTTTTAATGATCGTCATAAAATGTGTTCCAGAAATTTTCATTGTAACTAATATTTTGGGGATTCCAAAGCCTCATATCGTTTTCAAACTTTTCTGGATATTTGAGAATTAATTTTTTTACAAAGATTTCATTTGATGTGATTACCTTTTGTTTGTTCCCTTTGACTCGAAAAAGGTTCGTCCGAGTACTTTTCAAATAATAAGGGAAGTATTTCGTGCCTGATTTTCGGTAAGTAATTTCCATTGAAAAAACTACCTCATTTCCATCTACTTCTACTTGATGTTTTACAATTGCATTGTCCTTGCTATTCAGATAGAGCCTTCCATAATATCTTTTCAATGTTGAGTAGCCAGTAACTCGGTTAGAAATCTTGGGCAAACTGTAATCCAAAATCAATACCGTATCGCCTTCAAATTTATCAAAACCAGCAAGGTTAATCTCAAATTTTTCCAAATTCACGTTGTTTAAAATACCAGACTTTCTTTCGTCAGTAATCAAATCAACAGCTGCTAATTCAAAGGGTGGCCATGGTTCGTATCCATTTGATTTTAAAAAATTGATCCCCGTCTCTCTTTTTTGAGTCAGTCTAAAAGTTTTCATACTTTCATTTGAATATCCCTCATAGTATCCTTCAATAACACTTTCTAGCTGATATTGCTGATGATTTGCCGAGTCAGTTGAAATCAATCTAGAGTAATACTCGAGATTAAAAGGCTCTTGTTGATAATTCTTTCTAATCGCTTTCAGAGCGTCTTCAACATATTCTTTTGTGGTAATTCGACTAGCAAAGACAGTAACCTCATTTAAAAATCTATTTTCTGGTTCAAGGAGTATTGAACCCTTTAAATCGTTGAGTTCTTTTGATGTCACTTTCTTGGTTACATATCCGATGCAAGAAATTGTGATAGTAAAATCAGCGGCAGTTTGTTTCGAAGGTATCTTAAATTCTCCGTTGCTGTTGGAGGCTGTTCCTTGAGAGTATTGTTCTATCCACACACTAGCGAAACTAACAGGCTTGCGTGTTCTCCGGTCCATGATTATGCCTTCAATAAATTTTTGAGTCGAAAAAGAAGCCGTCACTTCTTTTTCTTTAGTAAAAAGAATCCCATCCACGGCATCAGCCATATTACCTTCTGTCCACTCACTCAAGCATGTTGTCTTAATTGGTCTTTGCTTCAATGTTTCTCCAGATATCCACTTCATTTCAATATCAGCCTTTGTCAAATCTTGCTCTAAACTGTTTGGTTCATCATCATTTGAAGTAGTGGATAGAATGAATACTTTGCTACCAAGTTTGTTTTTTAAATGCCAACCCATTGGTTTAAAATCTAAATGGTCGGTGTCTTTCATTTTTAAAAATTTTAGTTGATTCGCGAAATGACCCGTAGCGCCCCACCCTATTATTTTTTTTGTTTCATATTTTTGCGATTGAAGAAAGAGCATGTTTAAAGCCATCAGGCTGTCTCGAACGTTGCTGTCCGATGCCTTAAACCTACGATTTACAGTTTTGCTCTTGGTGCAATTTTTAAAAAGGCTAAGCCAAGATATTAAAGCCTGAGAATAAAATGACAATGAGCTAATGCTTGAAATTCGATTCTGCAATTCTTCCAATAAATGAAATTCATCGATGGTAGGTTCACCTCCCTTGAATAAATTTAATTGCATTTCCAATAGTTTGAGAGCAGGATCAAATTCATATATGCCATTTTTTGATAGTGCCTGTTGAAATTCTTGAATAAGTTCTTTTGATTCTATCAATCCGGATGGTTGGCAATCAAAGCCTGCAATAACAATAGGCGTTCCGTTTTTTCTTTGTTGAAGAACGTAGTCAAAAAGCGGAAGCATCGCATCATCATTCGCCCAAATCGGGAAGAGGCCTTTTTGAAAAACCTCATGAACGTCTATATTTTCGTTCTGAAGTAGGTCATTTACCAGATTCATCTCAAAAATCCCCGATTCAAAGGCGAGTACATCAAAACCAAGTTTTTCGTGAAGATACTTTACCAATTCAATTTTGGTTGGGTAAAATCTTGAGACGTGGTCAGGTTCTCCGAGCAGAACGATTTCTTTTGATTCTAATTCTTTGTTTAGAAAACTGAAATCCAAGGTGGAGTTTTGGCAAAACCCTGCTTTAGCAAATAATAGGATTAATAAAAGTGTTTTTGTGCCAGTTACAAACATAGAAGACAGGTAAATCTACGGATTTGATTTTTATCAAATATTTTTTTTTGCGTATTGAGGAAGTGTTAGTAAAAGACACTTAATAATCAGCCGCAAATTTGTTGGCACTCTCCTCCTTACGGGAATAGATCGAAACGACTTTATCTTTATTGCGATAGCCTTGAATCGAACCGGCATAAAATCTGCCAATGAAACCAGAGCCGAGCATTGCGATGTTCATGGGTTGGTTGTTAGTTGTTTGTGAGTGGTTGTTCGTGAGTGGTTAGTTTGTCGCTGTTGGCAAGCGAACAACGAGTAACCAACAACGAACAACCATTATGCAGCTTTAATCTCTTTCTTCTCTTTAAAAAATAAGATGAAATAAATCAATACGGCCATAGCTATGAATGCCGGAACAAACCAAATTTGTTTCCATAGATGCATTCCGTTTTCCATATTCCCATCTGCTACAAAGCCGGAGAAACTTGTACCGATAAACATACCTAGACCATAGGTCGCGAACGTAAATAGTCCTTGTGCTGCATTTTTGATTTTCTCCCCTGCTTTTTTCTCCGTGTACATGTAGCCAGTGACAAAGAAGAAATCATAGCAGATGCCATGTAAAATAATGCCCGCATAGAGCATCCAGGTATTAGCCCCCATATCGCCATACGCAAAAAATACATAGCGAAGAATCCAGGCGGTCATTCCCAATAGCAACATTTTCTTTACTCCAATTTGATTGAATAGAAAAGGAATAGCGAGAATAAAAATTGCCTCCGACATTTGACCCATTGTCATCTTTGAAGCCACATTACTCATCCCTAACTCATTCAGAAAGACGTTGGCAAATCCATAATAAAAGGAGAGAGGGATACAGACCAAGATAGCCGCAATAAAGAATATAAGATAGGGCTTGTCTTTGAAGAGTACGAAAGCCTCTGTTCCAATGGCTGAAGAAGCACCTTCCGTTTTCCCCTTAGGCGGAGTGTTCGGTAAGAAGAAACTGGTAAGCCCTAGTAAAACAGAAGCGCCACCCGCCATTTGAAAAGTCACAGCAGACTTGTCTAGGCCAAATGAACTGATGCAAACCCCTGCTACAATCCAACCCAATGTGCCGAATACTCTAATCCAGGGGAATTGTTTTCCGGGATCAGTCATTTGGCCGAAGGCAATGCTATTTGACAAAGCAATGGTTGGCATATAAAGCAAGGAATAAAAAACAATGATCCAATAGAACGTGGTACTATCTGTAATTTGAGTGGCTAGATAAAGTAGTAAGCCACCGGCTAGGTGCAACACGCCCATAATTTTCTGCGCAGAAAAAAAACGATCAGCAACCAGTCCAACAAATAAAGGGGAGATCATGGTGGCAATAGCCAAAGCACCATAGGCCGCTCCTATTTGTACGCCAGTGGCATGCAAAAATTCTGTCATGTAGGTTCCCATGGTCACATACCAAGCGCCCCATATAAAATATTCAAGGAGCATCATGAAAGAAAGCTTGGTGAAAATAGTAGGTTTCATCTGCAATGGTTTGATTTAGAAAGCACGAGTTACGATTTTTTTGAAATAAATATGCTATCTCTAGTAGTCCGTTTTGTTGGACTATATATTTGTTTTGATATTTCTTGATTTTCTTATTTTAGTAATGCTCCGTTTGGCATGTATCAATCTTAAAACTTGAATCCTATTTTTCGACACGCGGTATATAATCAGGTGTGCATCCAAAATTATCCACCGGTACATTTTGGATTTTGTAATCAGATGATGACATTCTGGGAAAAGCAAATAGTTTGTTGAAAGCCCCTCGATCAATTGCCAAATATCATTTTCATAACGTTCGACTTGAGCTAAGCCAAAAGTTTCAAGGCCATATTGATAAACTTCTTCTAAGTCAAGATTGAACTGCTCTGAAATATTTACTTGGAATGCTTCTGTTCCCTCCATCCCTTGATCAGTTTCTTTGATTCTTCAACAGAGTAAAATTGACCCCTTTCTGTTTTTTTGATCGCTTCTTTTAATTGATCTTCAGAAATGGGATCACCAGATAAAGCCCAACTTTTAGGGGTGAGTTTTTTTATTGTAGACTTCATACTGCAAAATACACTATTTTAAAACAACGCAAAATAGACTCACGGTGCTAATTCTAACATCAAACCATCTTCTCTGGCCTCACCCACTCATCAAATTGTGCGGAGGTAAGTAAGCCTAACTCTACTGCTGCTTCGCGCAGTGTTTTGTTTTCTTTATGAGCCTTCTTGGCAATCTTGGCTGCATTCTCATAACCAATGTGGGTATTTAAGGCCGTTACTAACATCAACGAGTTTTCCATGTGTTGTTTGATGATGGGCAAGTTAGGCTCAATACCAATCGCACATTTGTCATTGAAGGAAACACATGCATCTCCTATCAGTCGTGCACTTTGCAATACGTTGGCTGCAATTACTGGTTTGAATACGTTGAGTTCAAAGTGACCATTCGATCCACCAATGGTTACGGCCACATCATTGCCCATTACCTGCGCACACACCATCGTCATCGCCTCGGGTTGGGTAGGATTTACTTTGCCCGGCATAATGGAAGAGCCGGGTTCGTTATCAGGAATAATAATTTCACCAATACCGCTGCGTGGGCCAGAGCTTAACATGCGAATATCGTTGGCAATTTTCATCAATGAAACGGCTACACGTTTTAAAGCCCCGGAGAGTTCCACCATTGCATCGTGTGCTGCCAGGGCTTCAAACTTATTGGGTGCGGTTACAAAAGGAAGACCCGTCAGCTCTGCAATTTTTTTCGCCACCAATACATCATAGCCTTTTGGGGTATTCAACCCCGTGCCTACGGCAGTACCACCCAATGCTAATTCACTAATCATTCCTAACGAATTGTTGATAGCGCGAATACCGTTATCTAATTGTTGCGCATAACCGCCAAATTCCTGACCAAGGGTAAGGGGCGTAGCATCCATGAAGTGTGTTCGCCCCGTCTTTACGATGGATTTAAAGTCAGTCGCTTTTTTATGAAGTGTGTCGCGCAGTTTTTGCAATCCCGGCAAGGTGATTTCTACCACTTGCTTGTAAGCAGCAATGTGCATGGCCGTAGGATAGGTGTCATTACTGGATTGCGACTTGTTCACATCGTCATTCGGGTGCAATACCTTTTTCTCGTCCGTGAGTTTGCCGCCACTCAATACATGTGCGCGATAGGCGATCACCTCGTTCGCGTTCATATTGCTTTGCGTGCCCGAGCCTGTCTGCCAGATTACCAAAGGAAATTGATCGTCTAATTTTCCGGCCACAATCTCATCGCAAACCGTAGCTATCATATCTTTCTTGTCTGCGGCAAGAGCCCCTAACTCGTGATTGGCCATAGCCGCTGCTTTTTTCAGGTAGCCAAATGCGTGGATAATCTCCTTGGGCATGCTGGCCTCTGGCCCGATTTTAAAATTATTGCGCGAGCGCTCCGTTTGTGCGCCCCAGTATTTGTCGGCAGGCACTTGCACCTCGCCCATGGTGTCTTTTTCGATACGGTAATTCATAGGTATTTTGATTAAAGTCTAGAAGGGTAAAAATAAGCAAATGTGGGTAATTGACCAGCGAAATTTCCTATGGGGAAGGCGTCAACGGCATCAAGAAACGTCTAAGCTGTCTTACACCACCGAAATATTTGTTACTAACTCGCAGAACAAATAGTCCAATCTTCCGTATATTAGTTCTACAATCTAGTAGCATATGATCGAAACAAGACTTGGCGAATTCGAAGAAGTGATATTACTATTATCTGGAATTCTAGGCGAAGAGGCTTATGCCTTCAAAATAGCCGAAGAATTTGAATCGCAAACAGGACGCTCGGTATCCATCGGTGCAGTGCACTCTACCCTTACTCGATTGGAAGAGAAGGGATTTTTAAAGTCGGAAATGGGGAAGTCTACCGCTGAAAGAGGAGGAAGGCGAAAAAGGATTTATACCATTACAGCTTATGGTAAGAAAACACTATCAGCGGCCCGCGATTTCAAGCAAGCGCTGTGGGATCAGTTTCCCGGCTTTGCTACAGCTAAACTGAGTTTTGGAATCTAATGGAAGACAAACTAAATCCACCCAAGTTGGCGAGCAGGCTGCTAAAGGGTTTTCTGCGAGATGATCTTGCCGAAGAAGTGCGTGGCGACTTAGAAGAGAAATTTCATTCAGACTTAAAAAATAAATCTGCCTTTAAAGCAAAACTGAATTACTGGTATGAAGTTCTAAATTATCTAAGACCATTCGCGATAAGAAAATCAAGATTGAATCACTTAAACAACTACGATATGTTTCAAAGTTATTTTAAAATCGGGTGGAGGAATCTTCTCCGTAGCAAGGGGTATTCTTTCATCAACATTAGTGGGTTGGCGCTGGGTATGACTGTAGCCATACTGATTGGGTTGTGGGTGCATGATGAGTTATCCTACAACAAACACCAGAAAAATTATGATACCGTGGCAACCGTACTTCAGAATAACACAGAGGATGGTCAAACGGAAACCTTTTCATCTCAGTCTTATCAGCTCGGCCCAGAGCTTCGCGAGAGCTATGGAAGCTATTTCAAGTATGTGGTGATGTCTTCTTTTGCAAGCAGTTCTATTCTGGCGAAGGAAGAAAAAGTAATAACAATAACAGGTTGTTTCATGGAAGAATACGGCCCAGAATTGTTATCGCTACAAATGATAAAGGGAACAAGCTCTGGATTGAAAGACCCAAGCTCACTTCTTCTTTCCGCCTCCACGGCAAACATCTTTTTTGGTGCAGATGACCCGATAGGCAAAGTATTGAAACTTGATAATAGTGTTGATCTTAAGGTGATTGGTGTGTATGAGGATATTCCCGATAACTCATCGTTTAGAGGAGAACTCGCATTTATTGCTCCACTTGAAGTGCTTGTTAATAGAGGTGGTCGAAGTTTTGGCTGGGGCAATAACTGGCTTCAGGTGTTTGTTCAGTTGGCTGAAAATGTGGACATGCAACAGGCATCAATCGCTATTAAGAATGCCAAAATGAAAAACGTAGAGGAGGATGATAAACGCTTCAACCCCGAACTTTTTCTACACCCTCTATCGAAATGGCATTTGTATTCCGATTTTAAAGACGGAGTAAATATAGGAGGCCTTATTGAACTTGTTTGGTTGTTCGGGCTGATAGGTGTTTTTGTGGTATTACTCGCTTGTATCAACTTTATGAATCTGAGCACGGCACGTTCGTTGAAGCGTAGCAAAGAAGTAGGCGTTCGCAAAGTAATCGGGTCTGGTCGTGTTCAACTCATCCGCCAATTCTTTATTGAGTCATTGCTGGTGGTAACTTTGGCTTTTGTTTGCGCCATTTTATTGGTTCATCTTTTCTTGCCTTGGTTCAACCAAATCGCAAGCAAGAACATTCGGATTGATTGGCTAAACCCATCGTTGTGGGTAGCACTGTCTGCGTTCGCGGTGTTGATTACGCTCCTTGCTGGCAGCTATCCATCTTTTTATTTGTCTGCATTCAGTCCCATCAAAGTACTAAAGGGAACTTTCCGGGTTGGAAAATATGCAGCCCTTCCGCGCAAAGCATTGGTAATAGTTCAATTCTCGGTCTCGATTATTCTAGCGATTGGCACTGCTGTAGTATATCAGCAAATTCAATTTGCTAAAGACAGACCGATTGGCTATGAATTGAATGGACTGGTGACAATACCCATGCAAACCCAGGAAGTAAAAAAGAATTACAATGCGTTGCGAAATGATCTGTTGACCAGCGGTGCGATTGCCGAAGTATCCACCTCTGAAACAACTATAACAAATCTGTGGTGGTCGGACTGGGGATATGAATGGAAAGGCAAAGACCCGAGTTCACCGGGTCATATCTACCGCGGTGCGATTGACTATGAATTTGGGAAGACCATCGGCTGGAAAATAAAAGAAGGCCGGGATTTTTCCAGAGACTTCCCTTCCGACTCTTCTGCTTTTATACTCAACGAAGCGGCTGTAAAGTATATGGGTTTAGAACATCCGATTGGAGAGACCATTCGCTTTTACGGCAGAAACTATACCGTGATCGGTGTAGTAGAGGATATGGTTACGCAATCGCTTTACGAATCAAATAAGCAAACAGTCTTCGTGTTGGATCGGTTTGATCGGGCGAGCTTCATTAATGTTAAGATCAATCCGGAAGCCGGAGCAAGTAAGGCTATAGAAGAATTGAATCGCCTTTTTGTAAAGCATAATCCGAACACGCCCTTCGAATACAAGTTTGCAGATGATGAATTCGCAGGAAAATTTTCCTTTGAAGCACGAGTCGGAAAATTGGTAAGCATTTTCGCATTAATCGCCATTTTTATCAGTTGCTTGGGCTTATTTGGCCTTGCTTCATTCATGGCAGAACAACGCATAAAAGAGATTAGCATCCGCAAAGCATTGGGAGCTTCCGTGTCAGCTCTTTGGCAAATGCTTTCCAAGGACTTTGTTATCCTCGCAGCAATGTCATGCCTACTGGCAGCTCCCATCGGTTATTATTTAATGAACAGTTGGTTACAATTATACGAATACCATACTACTATTTCTGGATGGCTTTTGTTGCTAATTGGCATTGGCGTTTTGGTGATCACACTAATAACGGTGAGTTTTCAAGCAATGAGAGCAGCGTTGACGAACCCGGTGAATAATTTGAAAACGGAGTAAAATGAAATCTACACCACCTCCACACGCCAACCGCTAGCTCCCCCTTTTAGTGCAAGCGTGCGCTTGTGCTTATACATTTCCAGCAGTTAAGACGCAAAGGTTCGCCTGTCCATTTTCTTTGCAAGATGTGCCTCTAAAACTATTACCTTTGTGTTGTGTATTACAGACGAAAAATAATACTGGCTCTTCTGCAGTTGCTTGAAGGAAAGCTGGATAAAATCAAGCTTCAAAAGCTTCTCTTCTTATTTACCCGAATGCAAACAAAGACGGATTATGATTTTATTCCGTACAAATATGGGTGCTATTCTCAATCTGCCGCAGCCGATATGGACACTATGGTTGCCAAAGGCTTCTTAAGGGACGGGGATAGCTATTTTTTGAGTCTGGATAAGAAAGACTACTTCAAACAACTTAAGCCAGACGACCAAAAGAACCTGTGTGAAGTTAAGGCAAACTACGGCAAGATGAGCGCAGATGGATTGATGCGTCACGTATATAGAAACTATCCCTTCTATGCAATAAATAGCATAACAGCTCCGAATCTTTTGAATAAGGAAGAATTAGACAATGTTGCAAAGGCAAGACCAAAAGGAAAGGGAACGACCTTGTTTACTATTGGATATGAAGGCGTGTCGCTTGAACAGTATTTGGTAAGATTGCTGGAAAGGGACGTAAAGGTTCTGGTGGATGTGCGTAACAATCCGCTAAGCATGAAGTACGGATTCAGTAAAAGTCAGTTAAAAAAGCAGTGTGAGAAATTAGGAATAACGTATGTGCACTTCGCAGAAGTTGGAATACAGTCAGATCAACGTCAGGAATTAAATACGCAGAGTGATTACGATAATTTATTTAGCGAGTATCAAAAAAGAAATCTGAGTAAAACGATAAAGGCTCAAAATGCCATTCTTGATTTATTAAAGCTGAACGAACGTATTGCTTTAACCTGTTTTGAAGCGAACATTTATCAATGCCATCGCAAACATCTGGCTGAGGCCATTGAACAGCTTCCCGGTTTTAATTATGAAGTAAAACATATTTAGGATGGCGCTCACAAGGGTTTTAATCACTGTCAAGACTTACCCTTCACTTTCAACTAAATATGAAGAGTTAGTCTGCACGGCAGGATTTCTTGAAGACGGTTCATGGATAAGGATATACCCCATTCAATTTCGCCAGCGTCCCTACGCGCAGCAGTATAAAAAGTATCAGTGGATTGAGATTGATCTGGTCAAAAATGAAAAAGACTTTCGCCCACAAAGCTTCCGGCCTGTTTCGCACGAAACCGAAATAAAGTTGCTGTCTGAATTGCCAGCTGACGGAGATGCGTGGCATGAGCGGAGGAAAGTGGTACTGGGTAAGGTTTATCAGAATTTGAGTCAATTAATAGCTGAGTCCAAAGAGAAGTCTATTTGCACCTCATTGGCAGTCTTCAAACCAACAGTTGTAAAAGATTTTGTCGTAGAAGAAGTGGAACGAGAATGGAGCAAGGAAAAATTGGCAAGCCTGCAACAACTGAATCTTTTTTCATCGGCAATCTAAGGAAAGACAGAGGTAGTAAGAAAGCTCCCCTACAAATTCTCTTATCGATTCGAAGACAATGGAGGTAAATCCAGTACGTTAATGATTGAAGATTGGGAAATCGGAGCTCTCTATTGGAATCTAGTTGCACAATTTGAAGGGGACGAGAACAAGGCTGTGGCAGGAGTAAAAGCCAAATATTTTGATGACTTCGCAAAAACGAAGGATCTTCACTTGTTTCTTGGTACCACTTTCGAGTTTCACTTAAAGAATGCACCCAACCCGTTCGTCATTATCGGCACATTTCACCCAAAATCAATTACTCAAACTAAATTGTTTTAAGTTGGGTATCTACCGGTTTTATTGAAATCTATCACAAATCAAACACCACGCTCGCGGCAGGGATGGAGCGAACTGTTTGAGCCTCCCGCAAGAAACTGCGGGACAGGCTCCATGGCATGTGCGTGAGGTGGCGATTAGCGACAGCCCGTGAAGCCGCCCAAGCCTTCGACATACTCAGGCTATCATGTTCACTAAAAAATGGAAGACTCTGTTTTTGTAAACTTTTCGAAAAAATGTCGCAATCCTTGCAACCTCTGGCGTTTTGTGAAGTATATTCAATATTCACTATTGAAACTTCCTCTCCATGCTCAAGAATTACTTCAAAATCGCCTTTCGCAATCTGATCAAACAAAAAGGCTATTCTTTTATTAACATAGCCGGCCTGGCATCCGGCATGGCCGTAGCCATTCTCATCGGCTTGTGGATATGGGATGAACTCTCTTATGACCGGTATCATCAAAACTACGACCGCATCGCTCAGGTGTGGCAGCATAACGTTTACAACGGAGTCGTGCAGTCACAAATATCAAATCCGTATCAAATGGCGGAGGAGATACGCAACAATTTTGGCAGCGACTTCAAGTATGTGCTGCAGGCATCGTGGAATAGCACCCATATCCTTTCTTTTGGTGAAAAGAAGTTCAATAAAGACGGTTACTTCTTTGAGCCCGAAGTGACTGAAATGCTTACGTTGAAAATGCTAAAAGGCACGCGGGATGGATTGAAAGAACCGTATTCGATTTTACTATCAGAGTCAACTGCGAGGGCTTATTTTGGAGATATCGATCCCATCAACCAAGTCATGCGAATTGACAGTAAGCACGATGTAAAAGTGACAGGGGTTTACGAAGACTTACCCTACAATACTTTCTTTCGCAACATGAATTACTTGTTGCCATGGGATTTATACATCATCTCCAATGAATGGATCAAGAAGATGGAGAATCCCTGGGGAAGTAATTTCACTCAGACATTTGCTCAACTCACAGACAAGGCCGACATGTCATTAGTTTCTGCAAAAATCAAGGATGTTAAATTCAACAAACTCAAAGACGAGGGAGATCGGAAATACAAGCCTGTCGTTTTTCTGTTGCCCATGAGTAAATGGCATTTGTATCGTGAATTTAAAAACGGGGTCAATGTTGGCGGACGGATTGAGTTTGTATGGCTATTCGGTATCATCGGCATGTTTGTACTGATGCTTGCGTGTATCAATTTTATGAACTTAAGTACAGCCCGCTCAGAGCGCAGAGCAAAAGAAGTAGGCATCCGTAAGTCTATAGGTTCGGTTCGCGCGCAATTGGTGAGCCAATTTTTTAGCGAATCATTAGTGGTAGCGTTTTTAGCATTTCTTGTTTCGTTGTTGCTTGTGCAACTCATGTTGCCAATGTTCAACCAGGTGGCCGACAAAAAATTGACACTCCCGGTATTCAACCCTGTGTTTTGGGCAGCCGGAGTTTGTTTTAGCTTGCTCACGGGCATCATAGCGGGAAGTTACCCTGCACTTTATCTGTCTTCGTTCAATCCCGTTCAAGTTTTAAAGGGCACATTTCGAGTGGGAAGATTTGCATCCATCCCACGCAAAGTTTTAGTGGTGGTGCAGTTTTCTGTCTCGGTTACGCTTATCATCGGAACGATCGTTGTGTTTAATCAAATTCAATTTGCGAAGAACAGACCGATTGGGTATGAGCGAAATGGATTGATCAATATGTTTTTGACAACTCAGGATTTGCATAAACATTTTGAGGCTGTAAGAAATGAGCTGAAGAGTTCAGGTGCCATTGTTGAAATGGCGGAGTCGGGCAGTCCGGTTACGCAGGTGTGGAATAGCAATGGAGGTTTCGAGTGGGAGGGAAAGGATCCCGCCTTGGCGGTAGATTTTCCGAATAATGGCATCACACACGAGTATGGAAAAACCATTGGCTGGCAGTTCAAAGAAGGCCGTGATTTTTCTCATGAATATTCAACGGACTCCAACGCATTTGTCATTAACGAGGCTGCTGAGAAATTTTTAGGGTTCAAAAAAACGGTGGGGGCAACGCTGACATGGGAAGGGAAACCATACACGATCATCGGCATCATTAATGACATGGTAGTAGAATCTCCTTACGAACCTGCGAGAGCTTCATTGTTCCATATTTCAAAAGACGATGGCAATGTAATTATTATGAAAATTAATCCAGAAATGGCTTCACGCGAAGCAATAAGCAAAATAGAAACAGTTGTTAAAAAGTATAATCCTGATGCGCCCTTTGAATACAAGTTTGTAGATGAAGACTATGCTCGCAAATTTGGAGATGAAGAGCGCATTGGAAAACTCGCAAGTTTTTTTGCTGCGCTTGCCATCTTTATCAGCTGCCTTGGTATTTTCGGACTGGCTTCATTTGTAGCAGAGCAAAAGGCCAAGGAAATAGGCGTACGGAAAGTAATGGGCGCGTCTGTGTTTACCTTATGGAAAATGTTATCGCGTGATTTTGTGTTATTGGTGACTATTTCCTTTCTAATCGCAAGCCTTCTATCGTTCTATATGATGAACAACTGGCTGATGAAATATGAATATCGAACTGATATTTCCTGGTGGGTTTTTGCAGTGGCAGGAATGGGAGCTTTGGTGATCACACTGGCTACGGTAAGTTATCAAGCTATCAAAGCGGCATTGGCCAATCCGGTGAATAGTTTGAGGACGGAGTGAATAGAGTTTGCAAGTTCCCAGTTACAAGTTACTTGCAACTGGGAACTAGAAACCAGAAACTTGTTATTTTCCATTTGAGTAATCCACCACCAAATTGCAAAGAGTATTCACACCAAGTGTGAGACCGCTGTCGTCAATAATGAATTGTGGCGTGTGATGCGGTCCGGCATTTTTAGGGTCAGTCCCTTTAGGCATTCCGCCTAAAAACAAAAACAAGCCGGGTACTTTTTCAGCGAAGTAAGAGAAGTCTTCACTTCCGGTTTGAGCCGGAACAAGTTTTACATTTTCTTTGCCCGCAGATTTTTGCACGGATGGGAGCATCCGGTTGGTCAAAGCGACATCATTGACAGTTACCGGGTAGCGAATACTGTACGGAAGTTCCACAACGGCAGTCGCTCCTGCTGCTTGCGCAGTATGCGTGGCAATTTCATTGATGCGCTGGATTACCATTTTTTCATCCTCGGCACTGAGTGTTCGAACCGTTCCCAACATTTCCACTTTTTCGGAAATGATATTGCTGCGATTGCCACCATGAATAGCACCAATTGTTATCACTGCGGGATTCTCTGTAACATTTACATTTCTACTCACAATAGTTTGAAGGCTAGTGATGATTTGTGCAGACACCAGAACAGGGTCTACAGACGCCCACGGCTGTGCCCCGTGCGAAGGCTTTCCATTCACTGTAATTTTTAAATCGTTCACCGAAGCCATCGTGCCGCCTGGGCGGTAGTTAATGGTGCCAACTTCATTTTCCGAACTGATGTGAAGTCCAAAAATCACATCTACTTTAGGATTCTCCATTACACCTTCTTTTACCATTAGTGCTGCTCCGCCTTCTTCTCCTTTAGGCGCGCCTTCTTCAGCGGGTTGAAAAATGAATTTTACAGAGCCTTTCAAATCTTTTTTCATGGACGCAAGTATTTCTGCGGCACCCATCAACATGGCCACGTGCGTATCATGTCCGCAAGCATGCATCACGCCTACTTGCTGACCGTTGTATTCGGTAGTCACTTTAGACGCATAAGGCAAATCATTTTTTTCATAAACAGGCAGGGCATCCATATCAGCACGAAGCGCAACCACAGGACCTGGCAACCCTCCTTTTAATAAACCAACCACACCCGTTTTGGCGACTCCTGGTTTCACCTCCATCCCCAGGCTTTGCAAATGTTTTGCGATTAATTGAGCTGTCCGGAATTCTCGATTGCCCAATTCAGGATGTTCATGGATATCTCTGCGCCAGGCAATTACTTTCTTTTCAATTTCTGTTGCTTTTGCTTTGATAGCCTGACGGGCTTTGTCAGATTGTGCATACGTGGAAATGGAACACAAGAAGAGAAGTAACAGTAACGTGTTTTTCATTTTTGAATAGCTGTTAGATGAGTTGAGTGTTTGATTGGCAATATAATAGGATTTTGATTAGCAGTTATCAAAGAAAAGGAGGGGATGATTTTAGATTACCCAATTTTATCGATTAGCCACCCCGTCAAGCTCAATCGCTCTCTTGTGGCTGGCAATACTTCATGTTCCAATAAATCACTACGAAAGCACACTAGTCTTCCTGCTAGCGGAAGTATATCTCTGGATTCAGTGCCGATGAACATTCTTAATTGACCACCATCGGCCTCTTTCCATTCTTTATTTAAGTAGCAGATTACTGATAACTTACGGTGATCATCTTTTTTGAACTGGTCAAGGTGACGTTTATAAAAGCTACCAATTGGATAGATCGTTTGATGCACCTCGCAGTCCTTTAAACTTAGAAAGAGACTTTGGTTAACAAAGGCAATCACCTGCTTAAGTCTATCAAGATAAGTTAGTAATGGAGGCTCGGCATTGTTCGGATCGATCCACTGAATATAATCACCCCGAATTGCTTCGTTGATCTGTTTATCCTGATTTTTGCCAATACCGGCCTTTTTAAATTGCAACAACCCGTTCTTGAAACCCTGCAGCGCAAGAACCGAGTCAATTTCTTCGTTTGACAGAAAATCATCAATCACGGCAAAGCCATTTTCAGCAATTTGGTCAGCGAGTTTGTTTAATTGGGAAGTTAGTTCATTATTCACCATGTAAATTTAACAGCATGCTTTAACTTTGGGCGATATGCGAATAAACAATAGTAGAGTTTTTGGTTGTATTTCTTTGGCTTTTTTGGTCTGGGCCTGTGTGCCGAAAGAGCAAGTAGTCTTTAGGTCAGTTAATAACCTAACACTCGATGTCGGCCTTGGCGGAAATCCGGTATTAAAAGGGGATGCAATTTTCTTCAACCCCAATAAACTAAAGGCCATATTAAAGGAAATTAAAGTCGAGGTGTTGGTTGACGGGAAAAAGGCAGCTTTGGTAGATCAGCAAATGGAATTGCTCGTTCGGGGAAATTCCGATTTTACTGTGCCGCTTGAAGCAAAACTTGACGTCAAAGAATTTGGATTAATCGATGCCGTGATCGGTTTTTTTGGCGGCAAATCTTATCAAATTGAGATGACCGGGTATTTACGCGTTAAGGCTCGTGGGGTTATGATAAAAGTCCCCGTCAAATACAGCCAAGAAGTGAAATTGAACAGATAGATGCCTTAGCCACGAAAAATGATAAACTCCGGCCTAGTTGTAATCATTGGCTTTTTGGCGGTGGCTATTTGCTGGCTTCTTTTTGCTGCATTTAAGCTAAGGCAAAAAAACGAAATTATTTTAAGGCAAAGCAACGAGATCGAAGCCCAATTCGGTCTTTTAGAGCAGCGGAAAAATGAGTTGGACGAACTCTTTCACCAAAACAAACAAATCATTAGCGTTGTTTCGCACGACCTGAAAGGTCCATTCAATCGAATATTCGCGTTAGTCCATCTGATGAATCTTTCGGCAGAGAATTTTACACCTGAGCAAAAGGAATATCTCAACAAAATCCATCAGGTGGTTTCAGATGGCTTAGGAATGATTAGAAACCTTCTTGACAATAGACGTCTGGAGGATAAAGGGATAGAGTTTTTCAACGAGAAACTAAATTTGGTTACGTTACTTGGTGGTCTTGTCAAAAACTATCAGATACTGGCGGAAAAAAAAGGAATCAAATTTCATTATAATGCTCCAGCTCAAGCTATTCTTATTGCTGACAAATTATATCTCACACGGGTGTTTGAGAATCTACTATCCAACGCGATTAAGTTTACCGAACCCGGACGACAGGTTTTCGTAGATATAACAGACCAAAGTGATGGCATACGTGTGGCCATTCGCGATGAAGGACCTGGAATCAGTGCAGAGGATCAATCGAAATTATACCATAAGCTCCAGCGGCTGACCGCACGGCCAACTGGCGGAGAAAGTTCAACCGGACTTGGATTATGGATCGTGAAAACGATTCTAGATAAGATGGATGGATCCATCGAATGTGACAGTAGCCACGAGGGAACCACTTTTATTGTAGTGCTAAAAAAGAAACTAGCTAGTTAAAAAGGTAATCGTCATCCTTTCCTTCAAGAACAGCAACTAATGATTCAATTACATTTTCATCTTTGATCACGTAATCCCGAACCCCTTTTTGAATAAAGCTGAGAACCATATTGCCGTCATCTATAGCGCTTAGCATGATCACTTTGTGGGCATCATTAATCTTATCTTTTATACTCTCATAGAGTTCAATCCCACTCATGCCGGGGAGTTTGTAATCGACTATGATCGCATCCGGGAAACCATTTTTTATGGATTTCAAGGCGTCTTCTGCCGACAAGAAATGGCTGATTTTGTAGGCTTGATTTTGGGCAAGCGATTTTTTGATGAATTCAGCGTAAATAGAATCGTCTTCTACTAAATAAATGTTCATACGCGCCTTTTGGACACCGCAATATAGCAAGCTTCTTCTTTTTTCGTAAAGGAATTGTCTCTTGGCAACAAAAATTAAAAATGAAATTTGTGTGCTTAGCGACCAAATGCTAGTGCGAAATGCTTTTTATGCCGATTGGCATCACTTTTCCCTTATCGCGGGCCAGTTCTTATTAGCTTTCTCAATGTATTCGAGCTGTTTCTTGCTCCACTCGGTGCGCACAGCCAAATTATAGTTCATATAGAGTTTGCCATCTAAAATTGTCCAGGCGTCTGGCTCAGTATCAGCTTTGTAGCCCCGGCTCATACCAAAAGCACAGTAGCCGCCAAATTGAGGCATAAACTTTTCAGGATCAGACTTAAATATCTTTAGACTCTCGTCAGAAGCAAAGTGCCAAACTGCGCCTTGGTAGTTGAATGTAAATTCACTGGTTCCTTTTGTTGGTTTGGCATCGGTAAAATAGGCTACAGGATCGTACCCACGAAGCGCCCCCTCCGAGGTTGAAAAAACAATGGGTTTCTGAGCGAGTGAAAAAGCGGAGTTGAAAACAAGTAACGCTATGCAGTATATCTTTTTCATAATCTTCTGACAAAGATATCGCACGTGCATAGTCAAAAAGGGTCGTCTTACTGACAAAGGAAATCAAGGTATCGATTTAAACAAACGGCTAAAGGAATAAACAATAGGGGAATCCAACTTGTTGCCCTATTTTGGCGTTTTAAACCACCGTGACTGATGGCTGTCAAAGCCTAAACTGTTTCATGAAGCATACTTGCCTTACGCTTTTACTTAGTTTTTCCCTTCTATCTTCTCAAGCTCAGGATACATTGCTGGCAAAAAAAACAGATGTAGATGCAATTGACGTTTTGAGCCGCATACTAAACACCAAATGGGCCTCCAAGCACGACTCGTTGGACAAGAAATCAGGACGTGTTTACTTTTCAGGGGCACCATCTGTTGGGTACTCACTTACAAGTGGAGCCTCCGCCATCTTTGTTGGTGACTTTGCTTTTTTTGCGAGCGAATTAAGAGATCAGAAGATTTCAATTATTTATACAGATGTTCTGTACACCCAAAAAGAGCAGTTTGTATTTCGAGTTCAAAATAACCTTTGGACAAAAAATAATAAATTCAATATAGTATCGGATTGGCGTTATTATTGGTACCCGCAGAAGACCTATGGCCTTGGTAGTTCATCTAGCTTGGCCGGCTCTGTGGATCAAACGTATTCCTACATACGCCTTCACCAAACGGTTTTAAAAAGTTTTCGCCCCAACTGGTATGCGGGCGCTGGCATCGCTTGGGATTATCACTATGATATTGTGCAAACGATCGAACCAACAAATGCCAATCAAAATGTTCTTGACGAGATTAATGGGTACGGGGTAACTAAACAATCCAACTCAACCGGCCTATTATTCAATCTTCTTTTTGATAATCGGGTTAACTCAATTAATCCACAAGGAGGAAAGTTTATGAACGTTGTCTATCGCACAAATTTTACCTTTTTAGGAAGTGATGGACCCTGGCAAATGGCTTTGTTAGATATGCGCAAGTATGTGCCGTTTCCAAAAAGAAGTGAAAATATTCTGGCTTTTTGGAGTTACAACTGGTTTACCTTCGGAGGAAACGCCCCCTATTTGGATTTGCCCGCTACCGGTTGGGACATAAGCAGCAACCTTGGAAGAGGCTATATTCAAGGGCGCTTTAGAAGCAAAAGTCTGGTTTATTTGGAATCTGAATACCGCTTTAAAATTTTGCGCAATGGCCTATTAGGAGGAGTGGTTTTCGGCAACGCACAATCAGTTAGTAATTGGCCGGCCAACAACTTTGATTCTATTGCCTTGGGTGCGGGAGCCGGCCTGCGAATCAAATTCAACAAATATTCGAGAGCCAATGTGTGTATTGATTATGGATTTGGACAAGGCGGTTCGCAGGGAGTTTTTGTAAATCTGGGAGAAGTCTTCTGACCTACTGCAACTCTCGAAGATACAACTGAATGGTATTTTCGAGGCCAAGATACAGCGCATCGCAGACCAATGCATGACCAATCGACACCTCATCTAAAAAGGGCAAAGATTGTTTTAAATACGAAAGATTTTTTAGGTCTAAATCGTGCCCTGCATTTATTCCCAAGCCAAGATCATGTGCGAGATGGGCGGCAGTTATATAGGGTTTTACAGCGAGTTCTCTGTTTGCATGATACCCCGTGGCATAGGGCTCGGTATAAAGTTCAATTCGATCTGCGCCAATTTTTTTTGCGCCTTCGATCATTCTTATGTCGGCATCGACAAAAACAGAAACGCGAACGCCACTCTTCTTCATTTCTGCCACCACTTGTTTTAGAAATGAATGATGTGAAACCGTGTCCCAGCCAGCGCTAGACGTGATGGCGTCAGGTTTATCAGGTACCAATGTGGCTTGAGCCGGTTTAGCTGTTCGAATGAGTTCCAGGTATCGTTCGTCCGGATATCCTTCGATATTGAACTCGGTTTTAACTACGTTCATTAAGTCAAGCACATCTCGAAATCGAATATGACGTTCATCAGGTCGTGGGTGGACAGTGATTCCCTGTGCGCCAAAGCGTTCGCAGTCCATGGCCACCTGAACAACATTTGGATTATTTCCCCCCCGCGCGTTGCGTAGGGTCGCAATCTTATTGATGTTAACGGATAGTCGTGTCATATGGCTTCAAAGGTATTATATCTTTGAACGACAGCGGACAATCACTTCTTTTTTCTTCGGCAATTCTTGACGTAACTTTGCCATCAAAATATATTCGTATGAGTTTAAAAACGCAAATAGACAATGACATCAAGGTAGCTATGTTAGCAAAAAATAAAGATGAGCTGACAGCGCTTCGTAGTATAAAGTCAATGATACTTTTAGCCGAGACGGAAAAGGGAGGAAGTGGTGATATCGCCAGCGATGTTGAAGGGAAGCTCCTCATGAAGGCCGCCAAGCAACGGAAGGAATCGGCTGAGATATTTCAGAAAGAAGGCAGAGAAGATTTAGCCCAGAAGGAACTTCTCGAGTTGAGCGTCATCAGCCGCTATTTACCCAAACAACTCTCTGAATCAGAGATTGCTGACGAGCTAAAGAAAATTATGGAACAGGTCGGAGCCAAAACCCCGCAAGATATGGGCAAGGTAATGGGTATCGCCACAAAACAATTAGCAGGCAAAGCCGATGGAAAATTGATCTCAGAGCTAGTTAAAAAATTGTTAGCATCTTGAGTAAGGTTGATATCGCACTTGGGCTCGTCCTGGCGTTAGGGGCTTTTCTTGGTTACCGAAGAGGATTTTTGATGGAGCTTTTTTTCTTGGTTGCCATTGTATTAGGCATTTTTCTGGGCTTTAAGCTCATGAGTATGGGGATGGAATTCCTACAGCGGGAGTTCAATGCTGATAAGAAGTTTCTACCCTATATTTCCTTCTCAATTATTTTCATCTTGGTGTTGGCGTTGACAATTTTTTTTGGCAGGCAAATAAAGAACTCATTGGATAACACATTTTTGGGCAAAGTGGATGCAGCTGCCGGAGCTCTGCTAGGTGTAGTTAAATATGTTTTTTGTCTGAGTGTAATTTTTTGGCTCTCGGATTCGCTGCGTCTAACGTTGCCTGAAGACTGGGTTAAAGGGTCTTACCTTTATCCAGTTACAGTAAAAGCAGCCCAGAAAATGTCCGCCTATTTGAGCCAATTCGTCCCTTTTTTCAAAGAAATTTTCAGGCAATTCTAGGGTTCGAGTTTTTTTTAGTTACTTTTCATCAAATAGACAGGTATGCCGCTTCAGGTAAAAGAGGAAAATGATTTTAAGTATGTAGACGAAGGCAAGGGGGAGGTGCTGATGCTGTTGCATGGACTTTTTGGAGCGTTAAGTAATTGGGAAGCTGTTGTTAGCCACTATTCTAAGCATTTTCGAGTGATTATTCCAATGCTTCCAATCTACGAAATGCCGATCAAGGAAGCAGGGCTGGAAGGTCTTCGTGAATTTACCGAGCGTTTTGTGGCTATGAAGAAGCTGGATAAGATGATGATTATGGGCAATTCCCTCGGTGGGCATGTCGGAATACTGTATACACTAAAAAACCCAGAAAAAGTGACCAAATTAGTGTTGACGGGGAGCTCTGGCCTTTTTGAGAATACCATGGGGGGTTCCTACCCACGCAGAGGCAGTTACGACTACATTCGCGAGCGCGTGGCTTACACTTTTTATGATCCAAACGTTGCTTCAAAAGAATTGGTAGACGAGGTTTTTGAAACCACCAAGAGTATTCCAAAATGTATGCGAATCGTAGCCATCGCAAAATCAGCGCAGCGAAATAATTTAGCGCCAGAATTACATAACATTAAAATTCCAACACTGTTGATTTGGGGACTGAACGATACGATTACACCACCCATGGTCGGCTATGAATTTAATCGTTTGATCCCTCATTCTGAGTTGAAATTTATTGATAGATGTTGCCATGCACCGATGATGGAGCACCCCGAAAAATTTAACCAGATGGTGGAGGACTTTTTGGTGAGAAAGAACTAGAATTCACAAAGCGTCAAATGATAGCGGAGGAGTTAATCAACCACATGATCCCACCACTCAAGGTGACAGACGATGCGCACAAAGCAATTGTTTGGATGGAAGAATTTCGTTGCAACCATTTGCCGGTTGTCAGGGATGGTGAATTGATGGGGTTTATCTCAGAAGAAATCATTTTAGAGTCAAATGATATTGAAAAAAATTTACTCGACTTTGATTTAGTCGCGAAGGACTGTGTAGTGCCACTTGATGCCCATTTTTATGATATCCTCAAAGTGGCAGGTGACAATAAGCTACAGATAGTGGCCGTGTTAAATGAAGAACGTCAGTTTATGGGGGTCATCACCGTACAAGATATGATGATTTCTTTTGCGCAGACAGCTTCGGTTCAAATGCCTGGGGGCATTTTGGTTTTGTCGATGGACTTGATTGATTATTCGTTGGCGGAGATAAGCCGCTATGTTGAAGAGAACAATGCGAAAGTGATCAGCAGTACGATGACAGAAGACCCGATGGACAAGGGCAAGATAAAGTTGACGCTAAAGATCAATCAAACAGACTTGAAGAGAATTGTGGCAACACTGGAGCGCTTCAATTACAGAGTGATTGGACGTTATCAGGAAAATGCAGAGGCAAGTGGAGAAAAGGACAAAATTGATTTGCTACTTCGCTACTTAGACATTTAACAAACTAGTGAATGACTCGCATTGGCATCCACGGAAAAGATTTTCAGAACAAATCGTCTCGATTTTTGGAGAAAGTGCTGGATCATCTAAAAAAAAAGCAGGTAGAGATTTGGGTGTCTTCGAAATTTTTGAAACAGTTTAAGTCTTCCCGCATCCAAGACTACCAATTAAAATCTTTCGATCAGGGTGATCATTTAAATCAACTCGATTTCTTTCTGTCCTTGGGCGGAGACGGTACATTACTTGAATCAGTCACTTATATTGGAAAGGCCGAAACACCTATTCTTGGAATCAATACAGGTCGGTTGGGATTTCTAGCAACAATCAGCAGGGAAGATGTTGAAAAGTCTATTGACGAGCTACTCAATAATAATTTCACAATTGACAGCCGCTCACTGCTTCGTTTGGTTTCAACACCCAAGTTGTTTGGAAATCTCAATTTCGCGTTAAACGATTTTACGATCATGAAGAAGGACACTTCATCTATGATTACGGTGCATGTTCACGTAGACGGAGAGTTGTTGAATTCGTACTGGTCTGATGGAATTATAGTCTCCACACCAACAGGATCAACAGGATATTCTTTGAGTTGCGGAGGCCCACTTGTTCATCCGAAATCTGAGAGTTTCGTGATAACGGCTGTTAGCCCTCATAATTTAGGGACAAGGCCAATAGTTTTAGCAGATGATGCTGAGCTGTCCTTTCATATTGAAGGAAGGAGTAAAAAGTACTTGGTTTCGCTGGATTCGCGATTTGAAACAGTGGATGAGTCGGTCAAATTGAAGATAAAAAAGGAAAAGTTCGGAGTTAAGTTGATACGATTAAGCAGCCAAAACTATTTCAATACGTTGAGGCAAAAGTTGAACTGGGGGATTGATGTTCGAAACTAGGCAGAAACCCAGATTACCTTTTCTGTCTAACAGAGATAAAAAGACTTGTTGATTAACTTAATTTTTTAACTTTGCAATTGGCCTAATCGCCCTCGTTATGAGAAAGTTATGTTTTGCGTTATTGAGTGTTTTGTTCTTGGTCGGTTTGGCGTACGATTCATTTGCGCAGTTCAATAGAAAGGCCATTAAAAGAAATAATAAAAACATTGCAAACTATCGAGGTAAAAAAGGAGGCTTTGGCAAAAAGAATGTTTATACGGGTATAGGCTTTTCTGTAAACGCACTTAACTATTTTGGTGATCTTGCTCCTACCCCAAGCACATTTAGTACAGACATTTCATTCACAGCTCCTAGTATAGGGCTTTCGGCATTCCATCGGTTTGGGCCGCGTTATACTTTGCAAGTCCAGTATTTGTATGCTTCTCTTCAAGGATCTGACAAAGAATCGGCTAGTAAGGACGATGAGAATGTTTTTAGATATCAACGGAATCTTTCATTTAGGAATAGAATGCATGAACTTTCCGCTGTTGCCTATTTCGACTTGTTTGAGAACCAAGCAACTTATATTAGTCGAGTTGGGTGGACACCTTACGCTTACATAGGGCTTGCTGCTTTTTATCACAATCCCCAAGCAAAGGCGCCTGCCAACGAACTGGATGGGGTAACTTCGCTGGCTGAGGCAGGTCAATGGGTGGATCTGCAACCACTCAAGACAGAAGGCAACTCATACAGTTTGATTCAATTTGCGGTGCCATTTGGTGCAGGAGCGCGATTTAGAATCAATGAGGTATTTGATCTTTGGGCAGATATTGGGTTCCGCTACACGTTCACGGATTATTTAGATGACGTAAGTGGCAATTATGTTGATTTGAATACGTTAAGTGCTCTAGGTCAGGCCATGGCATACAGAACCAATGAATTAGCGGGATATCCTACACCGGGGCTATCCATTCCATCTGAGTTAGCTGGGGTTAACGTTCAGGCTGGCTATGGTAGAGCAGGCGATCAGCGAGGAAGCCCTAAACAAAATGACATTTACATGGTGACGTCTATTCGGCTTACGTATATTTTGGGAGCGACTTTCCACAAGGCTAAGTTTAGATAATGGCTCGCGGGTTTGTCGCGAGTATTGTGTTTTTCAGCGTCAGTCTTTCAGCGACCTGCGTTACCGGTCAGCTATCGCAGCGAACAGAGATCGGTGGCGGGTTAGGAATATTCAATTATACGGGTGATTTAGTTAGTTCCTTTGATCTTGCTACCTCAAAGCCAGCCGCCACACTTTTTTATCGATCAAATATTAGCCAAGTCATTAGTTTTCGGACTTCGTTTACGGGTGGGCAGCTCGCTGCCAGCGACAAGAATAATCCCACCGATCCATTTGCGGTCAAGCGAGCTGCTTCCTTTGATTTGTTTTTGCTGGAGTTGTCGGGAGCCTTTGAATATCACTTCTTAGACTGGCGGGATGACAAACGGAAGCTTAGGTTCACACCGTATTTGTTTGCCGGGGTCGGCCTATTTGGAATTTCGGGCACACCAAATAAGAATGCAGAGTATAGCAATGTTCAACTTTCCATTCCCTTCGGTGGCGGGATGAAATATGTGCTGAATCCCCGCTATTATGTTTCATTTGAATTTGGCGTTCGAAAGACCTTTTTTGACTATTTAGACAACATTTCTGGTGGAAATCCCTCGTTCAAGACCTTTCAGTATGGCAATCCCAATGATAACGACAATTATTTTTTTACAGGAATTACCTTAACCTACACTTTTTACGACATTCCCTGTGCCACTAGCCCTTACCGTTAAACTTTTTCATGGTGACAGACATCCTCATCAGGGGTGCGATTTGATGGCTTAAAGTTTGAAAAAAAGGCTACTTTTGCACCCCTGTGGCTTCATTTAAAGAACATATTGACAACCATAATTTGCCTGAGCATGTGGCCGTTATCATGGACGGAAACGGAAGATGGGCAAAAAACAAAGGTGCAGCTAGGATTTTTGGGCATCGCAATGCAATTGAGGCGGTCAGGCAGGTAATTGAGGGGGCTGGGGAAATTGGTATAAAGTATTTGACTCTTTACGCCTTTAGTACTGAAAATTGGGGGCGCCCAAAAGAAGAAGTGGACGCGTTGATGGAGCTTCTGGTGAATACGCTGCAAAAGGAAATTGAGCGATTGCATAAGAATCAAGTGAGGCTAAAAACAATCGGAGATATAGGGCAATTGCCAAAAGATTGTAGAGAAAATTTAAGGGAGGCAATAGAGTCTACAAAAAGTAATACTGGATTGACGCTGCTGATTGCATTGAATTATAGTGGTAGACGAGAAATACTAAAAGCCGTGAGCGAGTTGGCAATGAAAGTAAAAGTGGGGGCGTTGGGGGTTGATAAAATTGATGAACAACTCTTTGCTTCTTTTCTCGATACCAAGAATGTTCCAGATCCAGAGTTGTTGATAAGAACAAGTGGTGAAATGAGAATAAGTAATTTTTTACTCTGGCAAATCGCCTATACCGAAATATATATTACACAAAAGTTGTGGCCCGACTTTAGAAAGGAAGATCTCTATGAGGCAATATGCGAATACCAGAAGAGAGAAAGAAGATTTGGAAAAGTGCTGACCCCTATTGCCTGATTGAATGAACCGTTTTGTATTGATTTTTTTATTCCTGCTGGTTGCCTCTTCTTCATTGGCGCAATTCAGAAGAAGCCGCGCGACAGCTACCGTTGAGCAAGAACCTTTAAAGGATGGAGAGCTGAACTATCGTACTCCTCAAGAATACACCATTGCAGGGATAGAGATCACGGGTCTCAATGTGCTGGATAAAAACGCAATGGTTTCATTGACTGGTTTGAAGGTCGGTGACAAAATCAAAATCCCAGGAGATGGAATTTCAAGTGCCATTCGCAAACTTTGGAAACACGGTTTAGTGGGAGACGCCACGATATCAGTGGATCGTATTGAGGGGAAGAATGTTTTCTTGTCGATCAAATTGGCCGAACGACCGCGACTGACCGACTTTTATTTTGAAGGAATTAGCAAGGGAAAACAAAGTAGCCTAAAAGATGATTTGACATTGATCAGAGGAAAAATTGTCAACGATGCTACCATCCGCAATGCAGAGATGGCGGTGAAAAAGCATTTTGTTAAGAAAGGCTTTTTGAATACAGTAGTTAAGATTACTCAGGAGCGCGATACACTCAATAGAGGAGGAGTTCGATTGCGAATCAATGTCAACGTCAAGTCAAAAGTCCGTATCCACCAAGTTGCGTTTGAAGGCAATGATCAAGTTTCTTCTTCTGTTTTGAAAAGAAAGCTAAAGAAAACCAAGGAACACGCGAGAATTTCATTGCATAGAGCGATCATAGGAGAAGCGCTTACACTCAACCGTCAAAAGGCAAAAGAGTTCTTGACTGATTCAGCTCAAAAAACGAGTTGGAGGCAAGTATTGGAGTTTATAAATAAGAATGTAAAACTCAATTTTTTCAATAGTTCTAAATTTATTCGTGCAGAATATGAAGAGGATAAGAAGAAGCTCTTATCCTATTATAACACCCAAGGTTTTCGCGATGCGGAAATAGTCTCGGACACAATTGTTAACTACAGCGATTCGAAAATTGATGTGCGTTTCAAAGTAAGTGAAGGAAGAAAATACTACTTCCGAAACATTATTTGGACAGGTAATTATTTGTACACGGCCAACACGCTGAATAAAGTATTGGATATCAAAAAGGGAGATATCTACAACCAAGAAATGATTGACAAAAAGACTTCCTTCAATCCGAAAGGAGCCGACATCAGTGGCTTGTATATGGATGACGGTTACTTGTTTTTTCGAGTGACGCCTGTGGAAGTAGCTGTGGTCGGTGATTCAATTGATGTGGAAATGCGAATTTTCGAAGGTGATCAGGCCACCATTGACGAGGTGACCATTGCTGGTAATGATCGCACCAGCGACCACGTTATCAGGCGGGAACTAACGACAATACCCGGTCAGAAGTTCCGTAGGGCCGATATTATCAGAACGCAACAGCAGTTATCGCAGATGGGTTTCTTTAACCCACAGAAGATCGAACAGGATATTAGACCTAATCCCGCAAATGGAACTGTAAATATTGGATGGAAGCTCGAGGAACAATCAAATGACCAAGTTCAGCTGTCAGGTGGTTGGGGTGGTTTCTTTGGATTTGTGGGAACGGTTGGTCTCACGTTTAACAACTTCTCGTTACGCAATGTGCCCCATTTGAAAAAGTGGAGGCCATTGCCTGTAGGAGATGGCCAGAAGCTATCGTTGAGTGTACAGGCCAATGGTCGTTCTTTCCAAAGTTACAATGTTTCCTTTACGGAACCTTGGCTAGGCGGAAGGAGACCAAACGCTTTAAGTGTAAGTTATAATTACTCGGTTTCCCGCCTTCCTGTTAGAAGCACCGGTGGCTTTCAGACCGACTTTAGCGACAACGCATCTTTACGCCAAACAGGAATTACAATAGGTTTTGGTAGGAGGCTTGAGTGGCCCGATAACTATTTTTCGTTGACTCACGCGTTATCGTTCCTCGAATATAATTACAGTAATTACTTTGGTTCAGGTCCTTCATCTCCGTTACCCACTGTAGGCACAACACGTAATATTAAGGTTAACACAACACTTGCTCGAAATAGCATTGACAATCCGATGTTCCCTACGGCAGGGTCTTCTATTTCGCTCAGCCTCGACTTGACACCACCTTACTCACTTTTCCGAGATGCCGATTACTACAAGGACGAAAACAAACGGTTTAATTTTGTGGAGTTGCATAAGTGGATGTTTGACGCTCGCTTCTATGTTAAGATTGTGGGTAGCAGTAAGCCGACAGGCAGGAGCTTAGTACTGGAAACAAAAGCGCACGTGGGCTATATTGGAACCTACAACGATCGAGTTCAGCCTGGTCCTTTTGAACGTTTCTTGGTAGGTGGGGCAGGTTTAGCAGGCGGATTTAATTCCTTTGTGCTCGGTCAGGATATTATCGGACTGCGAGGTTACCCCGATAATCAAGTTACACCTCCTCTTTACGCTAGGAGAGGCTCCCAAGCGGTCAATGGGATAGAGGGAGGACTCGTATACAATAAGTTTGGGATGGAATTGCGTTATCCTGTGGTGACAAGTCAATCAGCAACAGTTTACGCTTTTGTATTTGCGGAGGCAGGAAACAACTGGAACAATTATCAGTTAGTGAATCCGTTTAACCTGTATAAATCGGCCGGTTTTGGTGCGAGAATATTTATGCCGGCCTTCGGACTAATTGGACTTAATTGGGCTAATGGATTTGATCGACTGGAGTTTGCTACCAACAAGAGCGGCTCTCAGTTTCACTTCACCATTGGCCAGCAAATCAGGTAAAAAATGCGGCTTTTACTGGTAACTCTTTGCTTTTTCATTTTCGGCCTGACTTTTGCAAAAGCTCAGAAGTTCGGTTATTTTGATTCGGAATTTGTGCTGAGCAAAATGCCGGAATATGCCAAAGCGCAGGGTGAAATAGACCAGCTTTCAGCGGCCTGGCAGAGAGAAATAGAAGAAATGCAAACAAAAGTGGACGGTTTGTACCGCTCGTTTCAGGCGGAACAAGTGCTTTTGACAGAGGAAATGAAGCAAGAACGTCTTGCCGACATCAAAAAGAACCAAACGGAACTAAAGGACTACCAAAAAAAGGTTTTTGGATTTGGAGGCCTGTTTTTTTTGAAAAAACAAGAATTGATTAAACCTTTGCAGGACAAACTGTTTGATGCGGTAGGGAAAGTAGCAAAGACAAACAGATTGGCTATTGTTTTTGATAAGTCGGCAGAATTAGTAATGATCTACACAGATCCAAGACATGATTATACCGATTTTGTATTAGAAGAGTTAGGACTTGGAGATCCAAATGATAAAGTAAAATAAACCAGTAACTAAATTTAAAAATGAGAACACTTTTTTTGATCCTTTTTTGCGGAACACTTTTGTCCGCTCAAGCGCAGACACAAAAAATTGGCTATGCCGATTGGGAATATATATTCAGTCAATTGCCAGAGTTTAAACAAATCGATAGTGAGCTAAAAACTCATAGCGAGCAATTGCAAAATCAAATGAGAGCGAAGCAACAAGATTTTGAGGCGAAATACAAAGCCTATCAAGGCATGCCGGCCACTACGCCCGATGCGATCAAAGCAGACAAAGAGCGTGAGTTGGCTGCCCTACAAGAAGGCTTTCAAAAATTTCAGCAGGATGCACAATCTTCTTTGCAAAAGAAGCAAGCTGATTTGATGGAACCTGTTTATAAAAAAGTAGGTAAAACAATTGAAGAGGTAGCTAAAGAAAACGCGTATACATTCATCATCAATCCACAAATAGTTGGTGGTGGCGATATACTTCTATACAGCGATGAGAATTATAATATATCAGATCTAGTGCTGAAAAAATTAGGAGTGACACCAAAACCTCAAGCAGCAACAACACCTGCTCCAGTAAAAAAGAATTAACTCTAGGTCATTAGATTGAAAGCCCCAACTGCCGTTGGGGCTTTTTTATTCTCCCCACCCACCCCCTCCAGGTGTTTTGATGGTGATTTTCTCCCCTGCGTTGACGGTGAGGTGAGCCATGCCTTTTAGTTGGGTGATTTTGCCCGCACTTGATGTATGGCTTTGCTCACCTTTCTTCCCGGCAGCCGCGCCATTTACTCCAAAAGGTTTTTCAATTCTGTGCTGGGAGAGAATATTGACTTCCATTTTTTCGTTAAATTGAATTTCTCTGGTCGCGCCATTGCCACCATTCCATTTTCCTTTTCCCCCAGAATTTTTTCTGATTTCAAATCTGTTCAAGCGAACGGGGTAGCGATGTTCTAACACCTCAGGATCTGTAATACGTGTGTTTGTCATGTGGGAGTGGACTGCATCAGCGCCATCAAAGCCATTTCCTGCCCCTGTGCCGCCACAAATTGTTTCGTAAAAACCAAGTTTTTCATTTCCGAAAAGGAAATTGTTCATCGTCCCTTGGCTGCAGGCCGATAATTGAAATGCCTTAATCAGTGTATCCGTCAATCGTTGGCTCACTTCTGTATTGCCACCTACCACTGCCGGCAACTTAGTATTAGATTCAGCCATGAAATCACTAAATGGATTCAATAAACCTTTGGGTAAAATGAGCTTCACGTTATGCATAAGGCCTTCATTCATGGCAATGGGTTGATCAACCCATAACCGAAGGACATACAACACTACACTTTGAACGATAGCTTCGGTGGCATTGAGGTTTTGAGGATGGATCTTTGCCGACCCCGAAAAATCAAAGATCAACTTACTACCGCGAAAACTAATTTTCACTTTTAATCTGGAGCCGTCATCTAAATATTCGGTCCCTAGAAATGATTGTTTTTTACTTGTACTTATTTTTTGTTTGAGCAATTCAGTAGCATAGTTTTTTAACTCTGTCATTTGGGCGGTGACCGTGTTGGCACCAAAACGAACACAAAGTTCTTTGAGATTCTTTTCGCCCAAATTAACGGAAGCCAATGCCCCATTTAGATCAGCTATGTTTTCGTGGATCGATCGCGTAGGATATTTCGCTGTTAAAAATATTGTTTCAATCTCTTTCCATCTCGGCTCACCAGATTTGATTAGAAACGTAGGCGCAATGATGACACCTTCTTCTTCCAGGCATGTCGCATCCACTGGCATCGAGCCAGGCTTCATACCTCCGATTTCTGCATGATGCGCCCGATTGGCAACAAATCCAATCAACTTCTTATGGTAAAAAACAGGCTTGATTAGCGTGACATCAGGAAGGTGTGACCCACCAAAAGCGGGATGGTTAGTTATCACTACATCGCCCTCTTTCATAGGGATTCTTTTCATTACTTCGCGCACGCAAAGGCCCATGCTTCCCAAATGGACGGGTATGTGTGGCGCGTTTACGATGAGGTATCCTTTTGCGTCTAGCACTGCGCATGAAAAATCCAAACGCTCTTTCACATTCACGGAAAAGGACGTTCGCTGAAGCATCGCACCCATTTCCTGAGCGATGGATGTGAATCGATTGCTAAACAACTCGAGAGATGCCACATGACTAGAATATTGCTTGCCTGATATTTCGTCTGATTTCTTGACAAGCAGGGCGTTGTTATTTTCATCGAGTTGAAAATTCCAATTCGCATCAACCAAAGTAGTTGAGTTTTTGCTGGCAACGATGGCCGGCCCTGCAATTGTTGCTCCAGCTGTTAACTGTTCCCATTCAAAAACATTTATTTCAGCGACCTTTCCATTATCCAAATAGGTCGACTGGGCTTGTGCTTTTGGTCTGTATTTTTTAAGGCGACCCGCAACATTCTTTTCCACTTCAGCTTTAACGCAGAGAATGACTCGAATGGATTCTACTTCTATCTCCCTGTTTTTAATCCAGTGGCCGTATATCGAAACATATTTTTTTCTGAATAGATTAAAAATATTTTCGATGGATTCGAACTCAACCTCCAACGTAGTCTCTTGGCCTTTGAAGCGGAGGAAAATTAGTTTTTTCTCATTCGTTATCTCGGCCTCCGGAAAATCCTCTTGCAACAATTTCTGTTTCCCAATCTGGAATAGATGACCGATTGTTTTCTCTAGCGTGGGTAGCTCGTTAGCTAAAGTATTTAAGAGTAATTTTTCTTCAAACCTTTCAATTTTAGCGTGGCCGATTCCGTAAGCACTAAGCAGCCCTGCATCATAGGGAATCAGAATTTTTTTCATGTCCAGCATCTCCGCTAAAGCACACGCATGTTGGCCACCCGCTCCGCCAAAACTTAGCAACGTATAGTCTCCCGGATTATGACCTTGCTGGATGGAAACCTGCTTAATCGTATCCACCATTTTTTCATTGGCTATCTGTATGAATGATTCCAGCAGAACATGACGTTCAATTTTTTTCCTGGTAGATTGTTGAATTTTTAAAAGAATTTTATTCAAAGCCGTTTCTGCGTATTCTTCATATACCGGAATCGAGAAAAAATCTCCTTTCAATCTGCCCAATAAGAGATTAACATCTGTAATTGTTAAAGGCCCACCGGCCCCATAGCAAGCTGGACCTGGTGATGCTCCAGCACTGTGTGGACCTACTGTCAATCGATGACCATCAGTTTCACAGATTGATCCACCTCCGGCAGCTATCGTTTCAATAGAGACCGAAGGGGAAAGAATCTTTGTTTGCCCTACCTTCGACTCGAAACGGTAGTCAAATCTTTGATTGTACAGCGAGACATCAGTACTCGTTCCGCCCATATCAAATGTAATGAGCTTTGTAATAGACGACCGCTGAGCAGCAGTGGCCGCTCCCACTACGCCACCGGCAGGCCCGCTAAGTAAACTATCTTTCGGCTGAAAATGTGAGGTCTTGTTCAATCCTCCCGCGCTGTTCATCACTTTCAAATCAACGCTACCTATTCCCCTGCGAATGTTCCCTAAGTACTTATTGATTATAGGTGCCAGATATGCATTGGCCACTGTTGTTTCTGCTCGTGGCAGAATCTTAATCTGATTAGCCAAAACATGGGAAATCGAAACATAGTTGAATCCGGCTTCTGCCAAAAATTGGGCGAGGGAAAGTTCGTGAGCTGGGTTTTTGTAACTGTTCAGAAAAGCGATAGCAATGGAATCTATTTTTAACTTCTTTAGCTTGCTGACGAGTAAATCTATCTCCTCTTTTGAGATAGGTGTAAGAACGGTGCCATCACTAGAAATTCTCTCGTTGACTTCTATCACATGTGAGTAGAGCGGCTTCTCTTTTTCGATTTTTAATGCGAAAAGATCAGGTCTTTGTTGCGTTCCGATCAAAAGCAAATCCTTGAATCCTTTCGTTGTGATAAATGCCGTTCTTGCTCCTTTCTTTTCTAATAAAGCATTTGTTCCCCGAGTCGACCCCAATTTCATTTCGATGATTGGAAAATCTTCTGCCAATGAGGTTTGCGTGAGTAACCGGGCAGCAAAAACTGGCACTTCTTCGTGTGAAGAAATTTCGATGGCACAAGCACCAACGTTCTTAAGTGTTTTGTAGGTGTATACGATTGAACGTTCTAGATCAATGGATTGAATTTTCGTTTTTACTCCTCGGCAGAGCAAGTGAATATCAAAATCCTTGAAAATATCTTTGTCAAGAGGCCATTGTATTTGTAATTGAAATGCGCATGGTGAAAGCTGACGGGTTATGGCTCCACGTATCACGCCAGAACTTAATACCTTTAGCCGTTTGTATTTTTGATTGGGATCGATAGCAATGCAGTCGGTGAACGTACCGCCTGTATCCATCCATATTTTCCATCGACCCATTTATTTGATCGTGCGAATGAGTTCTTTCTTGGCGATTCGCAATCCAAGCGCTTTGGTAAAAATTACCGAACCATCGGCTTGTTCTTGCATAAGTGGTTTGGTGTAAAGAATAGAATCCTTACCCATCTTTTGAACGTTATCACTCAAGGTCACTCCATTTCCACCGGAGGTGTAAGCTTCAATAATTTGCTTCTCTACCGTACGCAAGGTAGAATCGTTCGTTTTCATGGAAATGATTTCTATGTGAAATACACTTTCCAGGGAATCAATGAGTTTTTGGTTGCTCAATGTTTTATCTCTCCGCTCTACTATGTCCGTGATTTTCCGGCCGTAGGCGAAAGCGGCTTCGGTGATATCCGCATCCGATATCTTTTTAATCTTACTTTCCTCTCTCTCTTCACGGATCTTTTTTTTCTGCTCATCGCTTAGCTTTCCATTGCACGAAGCCAAGACCAAAAGACCCAAAAACGCGACATATTTCATACGGCTAAGATAACGGAAATACGACCAAGATGGAAGCACCGAAAGGCATCGCGTTTTTATTAACTTTGCCGTCATTTTAGAAGGATATGATCGAAAAGCTGATAGATATTAAGCACCGTTTTGAAGAGGTGGGGTTATTGCTGGTGCAGCCGGACACGCTCGGTGACCAGAAGAAATTTGGGCAATTGAGCAAAGAGTACCGGGACTTGCAAAAAGTAGTTGAAAAGTACGATGCCTATCAACATGCGTTGGATGGAATGCAACATGCCAAGGAGTTGCTCCAAAAAGAGAAAGATCCGGAAATGCGGGAGTTGGCAAAATTGGAATTGGAGGAACTGGAACCCAAACGAGATGCATTGGAGGCAGAGATAAAGGAAATGTTGATGCCCAAAGACCCCAACGATTACAAGAATTGTATTCTGGAAATCAGAGCCGGAACCGGGGGCGATGAAGCGGCTATTTTCGCTGGTGACTTGTGGAGAATGTACCAACGCTATTGTGACAGGGTGGGGCTGAAGATGTCAGCGCTTGACGTAACAGAGGGAACGGCTGGCGGGTATAAGGAAGTCATTAGCAGTATAGAGGGAGAGGGCGCTTACGGGATTTTTAAATACGAATCAGGTGTACATCGCGTACAACGGGTGCCCGATACGGAGACGCAGGGACGTGTACATACTTCAGCGGCTTCGGTAGTAGTATTGCCAGAAGCTGAAGATGTGGATGTTGAAATTAATCCAGCGGACATTGAAGTAATCACTTCACGATCTGGTGGAGCTGGCGGACAGAATGTAAATAAAGTGGAGACCAAGGTGCAGATGACACACAAGCCAACGGGCATTGTGATTACCTGCCAGGTAGAGCGCTCACAGCATGGCAACCGCGCGCGTGCAATGGTCATGCTTCGCGCAAAATTGTATGAACTAGAGCTGGAGAAAAAGAATGCTGCCATTGGGGCTTCTCGTAAAAGCCAGGTTCGCAGCGGTGACCGTTCTGAAAAAATCCGAACGTATAATTACCCGCAGAGCCGTGTGACCGATCACCGAATCGGCTACACGCAACACAATTTACCTGCGGTGATGAATGGAGAGGTAGATGAGTTTATCAATCAGCTAAAAATAGCAGAGACGGCTGAGAAGATGGCGAATAGCACGAACTAATTTGAAAATGAAGCAATTTGAAGATTTGAAAATGAAAGGAGATACCAATTTTCAAATCAATTTTCTCCTTCTGAGTTCTTTATCTGCTCATCTAAAATCTGATCGATGATTGCCATTTGGCGTTCATCAATTTTTTGATTGACGCGCGCTTGTTTCTTCATAAACCGAAACATGGCGTTCTTCTTTATTTCGTAGGCGACAAAAACAGTGTACTTCTTTTCTTTCTCGTTATAGAATTTTTTTTCGCCCACCTTGCGAAGGTCAGCCAGATTGGTGTTCATCACCTCGCGCGCCAAGCTTTGAAATTTTTCAGCTACGTCCGCACCCTTTTCGTTTTCAGTTTGCCCTTGATAGTTATCTGCTACCTGCTTCATCGTAGTGTTTACCTGCCCGGCTAAATAAGTTTTTGCTTCGATATCGGCCTTTCCACGGGCAATGTTGTCTGATGAACTCTCTCCTTTGCCCGAAGCCCGAAAGAAACGATTATTTGATTCGTAAGCAGAGCCAGAAAAAGGCTCACTTACTTTTTTCCCGAAAGGGCTACTAGCACACGAAGACAATACCAGAGCTGCAAGAAAATAGACAAAATGGATTTTCATAGAATGTTGGGTTAACCAGTTACGGAAAGTTAGTAAAAATTGTGCCACAAATTCCTAACTCGAAAAAATGATCAACTGCCATCGAAAGGCCCATTTCCATTTTAGTTGGTAGTTTTTGATGCCAGCCCGACTCAATATCAATTGCAGGTCATGTTTTTTAAAGCCACGTTGCACAGACAAAGGCGCATCGTACTTTACCATGGCTGATTTCGAAAAAAGTTGGGTAAGCAATCGAATGGAATAGTAGGCCAGCGCGTGGCGATGAAGATCATTAATCATAATTCCATGGGTGGCTTGATTTTTTAACCCTGAAAAAATTCCAATCAATTCGTCTTCGGTAAAGTGATGGAGGAACAAGGTTGCCAACACAATGTCAAATTTCCTTTTTCTGAATTCTTCAGAGAAAATATTTGTGGCTTCGATTTGAATGTTCTCAAATTCAGCCGTGTGCTTTTGTGCAAATGAAGTGATGTTAGGATTTGCATCCATTCCGATAAGGTCAACTTCTCTTCCTTCATTGGTTGCCCTCTTCGCAATGAGCCTTAGCATTTCACCACTTCCGCAACCCAAGTCAGCAATTGATATGTTAAGATTTTTGGGGATTGTTTTCCAAAGCGAACTTATCCCATTTAGTGTAACGGCATTTCCACCCAACCAATGATTGATAAAATCTAGCTCGCGCAGGGTCTGGTCAACCACTTCACCTCGGCAGGCAAGGTCGTCCATTATTTCGATACCTGTTGAGCGATGCGTAAAATCAATAGCCATTAATGATTCTGGATTTCCAATACCATACTTTCTAGCGTTAGTCCCGGACCAAACGCAAAACTCAATACTTTTTTTCCTTGATCTTCATCCGTAAGCTGTTTGCAAAGCTCACTCAGCACAAACACAACGGTTGGTGAAGACATGTTGCCGAAATTCTTTAAGACTTCATATGCGTAATGATTTTGAGCTTTCGTCAGTCCGAGTTCGCCTTCAATGGTTTCTAGAATTTTTTTCCCCCCAGGATGAATAGCGAAATACGAAATATCAGAAAGGTCTGTTAAGATTTTCTCAAGCAATGATGTGGTCAATTTTTTGATTCCGCTTTTTATAACATCTGGAACGTAGGAAGACAACCGCATTTCAAAACCCCAGTCTCCCACGGTCCACGCCATGTCATGTTCTCCTTCTGTGGCAATCTCACAGTAAAAACTAAGTGGTTTCAAATTAAGGCCGCTTCGTGGTTGGCTCTCTATCAATAGTGCGGCAGAACCATCGGAAAATAGTGAATTAGCTAATAGATTGTCTTCTGTATTCTCGCGTTGAAAATGGAGGGTACAAAGCTCGGTACACACTACTAGTACTTTTGTATCAACGTGCTGCTCGCAGAGTGAGTGAGCCAATTTGATTGCATTGAATGCTGCATAGCAGCCCATGAAGTTGATGCAGGTGCGTTCTATGGTTGACTTTAACCCGAGGGCTTTTATTAAGTCAATATCTAGACCCGGTGCGTACATGCCGGTACAGCTCACCACAATCAAATGGGTGATTTCAGATTTTTTTTGATCGGCAATTTTGGTCAAGCACTTTTCTGCTGCCGTTACACTTAAATGAACGGCATGTTTTCGAAACAAGACCAATCGCTGTTTGGTGGAGGGAAAGGGTTCATCTCCGTTTGGATAGAACTCAAAACTGTGGTCTTTGCCGTAGTCTGTCAAAACGGAGTGACGAGATTCAATGCCGCTCATTCGATGGAGTGCTTTCAGTTTCCGCTCGTCATCGGCATTCAACGACATGGCCTTTACCATGAAGTCAGCAATTTTTGATTGCGTTATTTTATTTTCCGGATTGGCAGTGCCAATGGAGGTGATGTAACTCATTATTCAATATTAACAAAAATGTTGCCCAAAATGATTCGCTGCACACCGAAATAGTTATCTTCCAGCATGAAATACCTTCGCTCCATTTTGTTGCACTTACGCGTCCCGTTTTCTTTTTTTCTTCTACCCGTTTACCTTTTTGCGCTTGCTATTTCTCCTAACGTAGGGGAAAGTCGATTGATCTGGTCTTTCATTATTATCCATTTGCTGCTGTACCCAGCAAGCAACGGGTACAATAGTTACTTCGACAAAGATGAGAAAAGTATTGGGGGGCTCAAGAATCCGCCCCCTGTCAATAAAGGATTGTATGCGACTTCTCTCCTTTTAGACTTGGTGGCAATCGTGCTTGGTTTGGTAAAGGTGAACGCACTTTTTGCCATCATGCTCCTTATCTATGGATTGGTGTCAAAGGCCTACAGTCATCCCTCCGTTCGTATCAAAAAATACCCAATTAGTGGATGGTTGATCATTGGACTATTTCAGGGCATTTTCACTTTTCTTATGTGCTATGTTGGAATCAATGGGTTTGAAATGGAAAACCTCGTACAGGCAAAAGTACTTGTGCCCGGCCTTCTCACCAGTGTGATGCTTTGGGGGAATTATCCGATGACTCAAGTCTACCAGCATGAAGAAGACGCCAAGCACGGTGATACAACGATTAGTATGATGCTCGGTATCCGAGGGACATTTGTTTTTGTGCAAGTCTTGTTTGCGGTGGCAGCGGTTTGCTTTGTTCTATACTTCAATCATTTCTACACGATAGAAATGGGATATTATTTTTTGTTGGCGTTGGGACCAGTAGTTCTTTTTTTTATGGTTTGGTTCTATAAGGTTTGGAAGGACGCCTCGCAAGCGAATTTCACCTACACCATGTGGCTCAATTTTATTTCTTCGCTTTGCTTGAATGGTTTTTTCATTTACTTCTGGCTAGCAACCAGTCATATTGGGCAATACCTATAAAGGAGGTCGGTAGTTTATTGGATCGCTTTTATAAATTCTCTAATAAATGCTGTGTGATTGTCTCCCATTCCTCTGATAACGATTCCGTTGGAAATTCTCTTCCAGCTTGTCTATACCAATACTGCGCATTGTATCGATCACCCTCTTTTCGGTGCAGATAGGCGTGTATCCAAGCTGCATCTTGGGTGTTTATGTCTTGAGTAATCAGATGAGCATTTGCCCAATCCTCGTTTGCATCGTGCCATAACGCTTGAAGGAGTGGCATTAGCCCATTTGGATTACCAATCACCTTGAATTCATCTAGTGTCATTTTCCTAAACGGGTTTCTTTACCAGTGAAATATTTGTCGGATGACTAAGTTTGAAATCTTTAGTGGTGTTGTTGATTTTGTACGCGCTGTTTTTATATCCTTTTTGATACTCTTTTATCCTTGCGTCAAATTGTAAAACATCACCGCTTGTCAGATTTAGTTTTTCGAAGCTCTTGGTCAGGTTAAACCAAATATGGTCACACATCACTTGGCCGGTTTCTGCGTCTACAATTTGTTCAACTAAAACCGTTTCTTCTGAATATCCTTTGTAGTTGACTTTTTTCCCGTAACGGGCAAATACACCTCTGAATTTCTTTCTTGCACCAACTTCTTCAGCTAACTTTTTTCTCATGCCTCGAAGATAACAATCTGATATCATTTTTGAACTTAAAATTGACGCTGAAAGCATCCTCTCACAGCACGTACGGAGTTGTCTATAATTCCTATTGACTGTGTTTTATATTTGTACCGACTATGGAAGAAGCTGTTGCGAAAGAAATTCGAAAGATCATTCATATTGATATGGATGCTTTTTATGCTTCCGTGGAACAACGAGACAACCCCAGTTTGCGGGGCAAACCCATTGCTGTGGGTGGCTCTCCTCAAGGGCGAGGTGGCGTAATTGCAACAGCCAGTTATGAGGCGAGGAAATTTGGAATTCGCTCGGCCATGTCTTCGAAGCGGGCAGCACAACTTTGTAAGGAATTGATTTTCGTTCGTCCGCGATTTGATGCGTACAAAGAAGTATCTCGTCAGATTCGCGAGATTTTTCATCGATATACAGATTTGATTGAACCTCTTTCGCTCGATGAGGCCTTTTTGGACGTGACGCACGATAAACAAGCCATAGGCTCCGCCATTGAAATCGCTAAGCTGATTCGCAGAGCCATTAAAACCGAATTGCACCTCACTGCGTCTGCGGGTGTGTCGGTGAACAAGTTTGCAGCTAAGGTTGCCTCAGATATGAATAAGCCCGATGGTCTTACTTTTATTGGTCCATCAGGGCTTACGAACTTCATGGAGAAACTTCCAGTAGAGAAATTTTTTGGCGTGGGTAAAGTCACTGCTGAAAAAATGAAAAGGCTTGGCTTGCACACTGGCGGTGATCTAAAAAAACTAACAGAGAGAGAGTTGATCAAACACTTCGGAAAGCCGGGACGGTTTTTCCATAAAATTGTTCGCGGCATAGATGATCGACTAGTCAAACCAGACCGCGAAACAAAATCTGTCGGTGCAGAAGACACCTTTCCGTTTGATTTGACAACGCAGGAAGAGATGAATTTGGAATTGGAAAAAATAGCACTTAGTGTACACAACCGACTTAATCGATACCAACTAAAGGGAAAGACAATTACCTTAAAAATAAAATTCCACGATTTTAAACAGATCACAAGAAGTAAGTCTTTCGAGCGCGGCATTGGTGATTTAGAGTCGATCGAATCGACAGCCAAACAATTATTATTCGATACGGATTTGTTCAACAAGAAAGTCCGACTACTAGGTATTCAGGTTTCTAATTTTACGGATTTTGTACCCAGACCACACAGAGGAGAAGAGTTTCAACTAAAACTCTTCTGATTTATTTTGCAATCGCAACGATGCCCAGAATAAAAACCAGACCAGATCAATTCACGATGGGGTTTTTCTTTATCATCACCACTTCAATTCCTTTTTCTTTCGCCATGTTGTTGATTCGTTCTGTGTTTTGATTGATCGTAGAGCGTAGTTTTAACAATTCATCATCCACCATTTTGGTCAGCATCTCGCGGACTTGTTCGCCTTGTTGTGTTGGCGGGAAATCTCCTGCAGCTTGCTCGACCATCAAATGTGCCAATCGGTTATTCATCTTAATGCCGTAATTTAATGGATCTTGTACGCTGCGATTTTTTGTTTGATGGATATTATTTTCATGAGTGGTCAACTCCTCCTCAAACTTCTTTACTGCATCGATCAGTTCTTTGTATTGTGCTTCCGTCCCGACTTTATGTTTCAGCGAACCTAAATCTTCTTTGATCTTTCGAATGTCAATCACTCCATGGTTGGCATCAGTTACTTTGTCGCGCACTTTTATAAGGTAATCAAACTGCGCGCGAAACTCTTCAGGAGTTGTGGCCACTCTGGGATCTTTCAAAATTTCAAATTCCTGCTCTTGCGATTCACCACCTGCCTGTCCGGTAGGCAGGTTTACAGTGAGGCGAACTTTATACTTTCCGGGCACAGCTTTTGGCCCTTGATTAGGTGAACCATAAAACACCATCCCGGGGAATGTTTTGTAGCCCGCGTAGCGCATATCCCACACAAACCGATTGCCTCCTGCTTTCAACGTGAGTTGTTCAGACCTCTCTTTTGCTTTATTGCTGTAGGACTTAATCAATTCACCGTTGGAGGTAAAAAACTCTAATTTAGCGTCCGTCTTGTCATCAACCGACTTCAAATAATAATGTACGAGTACACCCCCAGGTCGGTTCTCGCCCTCTCCTTTGCGGGGCTCGCGATAGCCACCTTGACTTGGCATGCGATAGGTAGCGGCCGGTTTGAAAAGTATAGAAGCGTTCGCTCCCATCTCTGCTTTCAACTGGTGAAGAGGCGTCAAGTCATCGATCATCCAAAAACTTCTTCCATGCGTGGCAGCAATCAGGTTGTCATCTTTTACAGCAAGATCTGCAATAGGCACAGGTGGGAGATTCAATTGAAACTTATTCCAACTCGCACCATCATCAAACGAAACCCACATCCCTTTTTCAGTGCCTGCATAAAGTAATCCCTGGCGTTTAGGATCTGCGCGAACCACCCGCACAAATTCTTCTTTCGGAATTCCGGTGGTGATAACCGTCCATGTTTTTCCAAAGTCGTTGGTTTTGTAAATGTAAGGTGTGTAGTCACCGAATTTGTACGAAGTAGCAACTGCATACGCCCCGCCTTTTACAAACGGATTTACATCGATGCTGTTCCACATATTGTATTTGGGCGATTGAGGAGGCGTTACGTTCTTCCAATTTTTTCCACCATCGGCAGTTACATGAATAAGTCCGTCATCAGACCCTGTCCAGATTTCATCTTTCGTATAAGGCGATTCGCTGATCACGAAAATATTCGCATAATACTCTGCACCGGTATTGTCTTGCGTGATGGGGCCACCGGATGATTTAATGGTTTCTGGTTCACCTCGCGTCAAGTCTGGGCTGATTTCTTGCCAGCTTTGCCCACCATTGATGGTTGAATGTAAATGATTCGATCCCGCAAATAATTTTTTTGAATCATGTTTGCTGAACACCAAAGGGTAATTCCAATTGAAGCGATATTTCATTACCTCTACACCAGAACCTGCTGGTAGATCAGGCCACACATTGGTACTTCGTTCCTGCCCGTTATCTAAATTCTGCATGCTCATGTAGCCTTTGTAATCGCTGCCATAGATAATGTTTGGATTTGTTGGATCAGGTGCCAGATGGGCACTTTCTCCTATGGAAAGAGCGGTCCAATCTTTATCAGTGATTGAGTTTCCATCGGTGCGATGAGGAATGCGTACGCTCGTGTTATCTTGTTGTGCGCCTAAGATGTTATACGGAAATGAATTATCGGTAGTAACCCGATAAAACTGGGCTGTTGGTTGGTTGTGATAGGTCGTCCAGTTTTCGCCACCGTCATTGGAGATTTGAGCACCGCCATCATCGGCAATTGCCATGCGTTGATTGTTCGCAGGATCAATCCACAAATCGTGATGATCACCGTGAGGTGCATTTTTCAATTCAAAAGTTTTGCCGCCATCTTTGGAAACTCCATAGCTCACATTCATCACCCACACTTTGTCATCATTTTGTGTATCGGCATATATGCGACAATAGTACCAGGCACGCTGAAGCAATGCACGGTCTTGGTTAATACGAGCCCACGTTTTTCCGGCATCATCTGATCGATAAACTCCGGGAGCTTCTGTATTTTCTATGATCGTCCAGATTCTATTTGAATTGACCGGAGAAACGGTTACACCGATAATTCCATTGATACCCTTAGGCATTCCGGGTTTGTCCGAAAGATTTTCCCATGTCTCTCCACCATCAGTGCTTTTCCAAAGTTTAGAATCAGGACCGCCACTATCCATGCGATACCCATTGCGTTTCATGTTCCAGGTAGCAGCATACAAAATGCGAGGATTATTCGGATCCATTGCCAGGTCGCCAGCCATCGCAGTCTCGTTTATATACAAAACTTTTTTCCATGTGGTGCCGCCATCTACACTCCGGTAGATGCCACGCATTTCGTTGGGCTTCCACAGATTTCCCATCGCAGCAACATAAACGACATCTGGATTTTTCGGATGAATGCGAATGCGTGAGATATGTCTTGAGTCGCTTAGGCCAATGTGTTTCCAACTTGTTCCGGCATCGGTCGATTTCCAAACGCCCCAGCCACTCGACACATTGTTGCGCAGCGTCTGCTCGCCCTCGCCCACATAAATTACATTGGGATCGCTTTCAGCTACGGCTACTGCACCGATCGTTCCTCCAAAATATTTATCAGTAATATTTTCATAACTCTGGCCTGCGTCTTTGGTACGCCACACGCCACCACCTACCGTGCCGAAATAGTATAAGTTTGGATTTCCGGGAACACCCGTTACAGTGCTTGATCTTCCTCCCCGATAGGGGCCCACTTCGCGCCACTTGATGCCGGAATAGAGCGACTGATCAAAGGAAACAGTTGTTGACGGTGTAGTTTTCTTTTGGGCTACAGCCGCGACAGAGGAAAATACGAAAGCAAAGAGCAAGACAAATCTCATGTAGATAGCGTTTAGGATTTCGAATTACGAAAAAAAATCGTGTATAAAAAGAGAATAGTTGCAAGCGGGAAAAGTGACGAATCGAAACAAGTTTTTCGGCAATCGGTAAAATTTAGGGTACAAAACGATAGACCTAACCTATGTGCAATTGCCAAAATGATGTAGGGCACCTACGATAAGCTAAGTCAGTATTTTTTGTGAGTTCTTCATCTATATGTTTTGAGAAGATGATTTATCCTATTTTTGATAGTTAGAATAGCCTTAAAAAGTCCGGTGAATCGATCGTTGTTGATTTTACTTTCTGTACTGTTTTCAATTTCAACCTTTGCCCAGGAGAAAAAGAAGATAAAAACCCCGCTCTTTGTTTCGCACTTGAGCGAAGAGAATGCTGCGCTCACCAGGCGCAAAGGAGCACCGCACCACTATTTTCTTACCCGATTGATTTGTTTTAATGAGAGGTGCCGCTTTTTTGTCGGTTTTCGAAACGAACAAAGAAGCAGACACCTCAACAATAAACAAACGAATGATAGACCACGAAAAAGGCAAACGCCTCAAGATACTGCTAAGATGTTATTGGGAAGGCAGAGCACAAGTGTACAGCTTCCGTTTGTAAACCAAATGAACCCTGGAAGTAAAGCTGATAGTACTATTACACTTAGCGATTTTTTATTTGAATTTAATAGCTATCAGTTGAAACAAGAACTGATTCCCACCTTGGACTCGATCGCTGCCTTCTTGAGAATGGAATCAAAAGCAAGTGTGAACGTTTCGGGGCATACAGACAATACAGGAAAGGAGGACTATAACCTGACGCTTTCGTCTCAGCGGGCTGAAGTAGTCGCGGAGTTTTTACTCGACCGTGGTGTAGACCCGGAGCGAATTAATTTTATGGGAATGGGGAGTTCGCAGCCCGTTCTTCCCAATGATACTCCCGAGGGCCGAAGAAAAAACAGGCGTGTAGAAATATTGATTCGATGGAAGAACTAAATTAAAAGTGTACTAAGGACGAAATATGAAAGCACCAACGGTTGACATCCTATATTCGGAATTTATCTTTTCCACTTCTCGGAGTAGTGGGCCGGGCGGTCAAAATGTAAATAAGGTAAACTCTAAAGTAACTCTGGAATGGAATGTTGTTCAATCTTTGTTGATTTCTGAAGAAGAAAAAACAGTAATCCTTCATAAGCTATCTTCACACATAACTAAAGAGGGGATATTACAACTTACCTCACAAGAAGCCCGATCTCAACTTCAAAATAGAGAAACGGTTGTTCAAAAGTTAGAACAACTATTAATAAAAGCATTCACAAAGAAAAAGATTCGCAAGCCGACTAAACCTTCAAAAGCAGCCAAACAAAAACGCATCCTCCAGAAAAAGCAACATGGTGAGAAAAAGAAGTGGAGGCAAAAGGGCGGGGAATAAAAACACGCCAGCCAGCAGTTTGAATTTGATCAAATAAACAAACTAAGTGATTTTGAGAGCCACCATAACTGGTTGGGTGTAGCCCGCAGCCTTAGTTTCCAGTATATTTGCGCCATAATTAGATTTAGATAACTATGAGACTTGGGCAGTTGTCCAGAAAATTGGGCATTCACACTTTAAAAATTATTGATTTTTTGGCTTCTAAAGACATTGTCATCAACGAAGATTCTAACACTCGGATTGAGGACGAATACGTGACTTGGATCACTCAAAAGTATGCTCCTCAATTGATGGCCGAGGTCAGCAACACGCTTTCCGAAGAAAAGATTGAGCCGACTATACACACTCCATTTGTTGAAGAGGTAGCCCCAACCGAAGAACAGCCTGTTGCGGTGGAAGCTCCCCCACTACCCGAATTAATAAAAGCCCCAAAGATCGAACTATCAGGTCTAAAAGTATTGGGTAAGATTGAGATTCCTGAAAAGAAGAAAATAGCTACTTCACAAGAACAACCGGAGTCAACAAGTAGTGATTCAATATCTACTGCCGAACGAAAGAAAAATCCCCGCAAGGAATTTACACCACGGCCTCAAAAAAATCCAGTTGCGTTGCAGCGCGAAAGGGAAGAGCGAGAGGCTGAGCGAAAAAGAAAGGAAAAATTGCAACGCGAAAAGGAGAAGAAAACGTACAATTATTTAAGTCGGGTGAAAACACAGGCACCCACAAAAAAGAGTCAATATGTAAAAGAGCAAATCGAGGAGGCATCATCGATCACCGAGGAAGTGCCGAAATCCTTGTGGGGCAAATTTCTCCGTTGGCTAAGAACCTAAAAAAAATGACCCGGTTAAACCGGGCCATTTTCATTACTTCTTTTTAAGAGGCCTCTTATACTTGATCGGAGCCGGTGGCTCTGGTTTTATTTCTACACCTTGCGTCTTCAGTAATTTCAAGGCTTCTTCTACCGCACGCTCTAGTTGTGGATCACCACCTTTAATAACTTCTGCCGGGGTTTGTTGTACTTCAATATCAGGAGATATTCCAACACCTTCTACAGCCCATTCTCCGTTAACATCGTAAAATCCGCCACGCGGAGCTACCATTCTTCCACCATCTACAAAAGGAGGCGTATCCCAAGTGCCTACCAGACCTCCCCATGTTTTTGTTCCTACCAATGGTCCAATTTTCATTTTATTGAATAAATAAGGGAGCAAATCTCCACCCGATCCGGCACGTTCATTAATCAGCATTACCTTCGGTCCAAAAATACCTGCGTTCGGTGTGAGGAAAGGGCGATGATCACTCGCCTTGCTATTGAAATATCCGTGCAGTTGACGAGCCATAATATCCACCATATAATCAGCGGCAGAACCGCCTCCATTGTTTCGCTCGTCAATGATCGCACCCTTTTTGTCTTGCTGCGAAAAATAGTATCTATTGAAATAAGTGTAACCGGGATTGCCGGTATTGGGAATATACACGTATGCAAGTTTGCCATTTGATAGTTCGTCTACTTTTCTTCTGTTGCCTTCTATCCAGTCAAAACTTCTCAACTGATTTTCATTTTCTACGGGGATCACCGTCACTGTTCGAGGCGCCTCTCCCGTTGATTTGCTACTTACTTTTAAAACGGTTTGGCGGTTGGCAGTTGCTTCAAAGTGTTTATACAAATTTGTGGATGTTGTAACAGCTTGACCATTCACTTCCAATAAATAATCACCGGCAGAAATACTGATGCCCGGTTCGCGAAGGGGAGCCTTCACATCCGGATTCCAGCTCTCTCCCAGGTACACTTTTTTAAATCGGTACAAACCATTATCCTTTTCGAAGTCGGCACCTAGTAAACCAACAGGCACATTTTCAATATTGGGAAAATCTCCACCACTGGTATAGGAATGGCCAACGGCCACTTCTCCACCTAAAATATCAATCACATAGTTTAGATCCGTACGATGACGAACATGTTCAATCCAAGGGCTGTACCATTTATAAATTTCATTCCAGGGGGCGCCATGTACATTACTCACATACAAAAAGTCTCTTTGATAACGCCAGCCTTCTTTAAAGATTTGCTTCCACTCTTCCATCGGGTTAATCTTTACTTTGATGGAATTTACAGATTCTAGTTTTCCATCTCCTATTTTTTTGTTGGAATCAGATGCTCCTAAAATACCCCACGTTCCATTGCTGCGATAAAGAATTGATTTTCTATCCTCTGAAAAAGCGACATCATTCACAGGTGAAAGAAATACTTCTCCTTTTCTTTCTTTAAAATTATACCGACTAAGGGTGAGTCCTTGTTGATTGACTATGCTCTCCGTGTAAAAAACATAACCATCGGGGCCACCATGCAGAGCCGTATAATTTCGCAATGGAATGTCGATCGCCAGAATGCGGTTGCTAATTCCATCCATATCAATTTTTACGATCGGTGTAGCAGTGTCCTTTCCTGCCTTGCCGGAAGGCAGGTTCTCCTCTTTAGGTTTGTCTTTCTCTTCATCGCTGCGCGGAGCAATGGGTGATGCATCACTCTTACTTAGTACGATGACATACAGCGCTCGGGTAACAGGTCGCTCATACGAACTCATATCTAGCCAACCACTGTTGAGCCCGTAATTTGTACTTCCTAAAAAATACAGATACTTGCCATTGACGTCCCACACCGGTGAGATAGCATCTGCCATACCATCTGTTAACTGCAGCGTTTGCCCCGTCTCGACATTGTGTACTTTAATTACTTTAAAATGATTGTCTAGCAATCGACTATACGAAATCCATTTGCTATCAGGAGACCACACAGGATTGAGTGACCGATTGGGATGCGCGAAACGTTCTGTATCTGCTTTTTTAGATTGCCCGGTGGCTACATCTACATACCACAAATTGTAATCTGTATCTGTAAATGAAATGTATTTGCTGTCTGGCGACCACGTTGGTTTAAAAAAGAAAGTAGGATTTTGAAGTGCGATTGCTTTTGGTTTCTCAAGACCTTCCTGATCTCCAATCATCAATTGGTATTCACCAGAGGCATCACTAAACCAGGCAATTTTTTTCCCGTTCGGAGCCCAAACGGGAGAACGATCTGCTGCAGCTGAGTTGCGACTGATATTTCGCCAATCACCTTTTTCTTTAGGAGCGGTAAAGATTTCTCCGCGATACTCAAAAAGAGCTCGTTGACCTGTGGGAGAGAGCGAAGCGTTTGTCAGAGTGGCCGGTTTCACTTCTTCCCAACGCTCTCGTGCCCAATGAAAATCTCCACGCACATTAATTACAATTTTTTTGGTTGCAGAGTTAGCGGGTGTGAGAAGGCTCAAATAGCCGCCTTGCTCGTAAACGATTTGCCCACCCGCAGCATCCAGGCTTTTCACATCGAAGTCAGTGTGAAAGGTTTGTTGTTTTAACTCATTGGTGCTTGGATTAAAAGACCAAATATTGTTTGCATAGTCTCGCTCGGAAAGAAAGAAGACAACACCATCCATCCATACCGGATCAGTGTGTCGTTCATTGTCTGTCTGTGGCGTTGATTTTAGAGAGAAGTTTTTCAAGTCGATAATCCATATTGGCTTAGCTTGGCCACCGCGATAATTTCTCCATTCAGGATCCCAAAAACCAATTTGTTGGTAGGCCAAATATTTTCCATCCTCAGAAATTTCTCCGGCTACGGCCCGAGGAACATCCAACGCTTCTTCCATTCCACCTTTTGAATTGATCTTGTAAATTTTGGATTCTAACGTTGGTACGCCAGCTCTGGCAGAAGCAAACAAGATGGCCTCACCATCAGGGGTCCATCCCGTTACATTGTCTGCACCAGGGTGCCAGGTTAACCTTTGCGGCTGTCCGCCCTCGGTCGGAATCAAATACACATCTGTATTCCCATCATACTGTCCGGTAAATGCAATTTGTTTTCCATCGGGTGAAAAGTGAGGGTTGCTCTCCTGACCCTCGTTACTGGTGAGTCTTCGCGCTTCACCACCATCTTTGGAAACGATCCATAAATCATTGGCGTAAACAAAAACTATTTGAGTGCTGCTTAGCGTTGGCTGTCTCAGCAGTTGGGTGCCTTGGGGGAAAGCAGTAGTTAGAAAACACAACCCCACTACAAAAACGGCAATAAGCTTCTTCATACAAAAAGGAATTTTAGAATACGAATGTAAAGGGTGGTGTCGAGTAATCAGATACCGCTCACGGAAAAGACGAGTCCGGTTTAGGCCAGCGAATTCAATGTCACCCAATATCGGTAGGCTACAATTGCTTTTTCGATCTTGCTTAATTTAGTGATATCTTTTTTACTGTATCGCGGCAAGATGGCTTTGTTGATCAGTGCCAACGTTTTAAAAATGGATTTCTTCATATAATAAATTACACAAGTTCTTTCTTAAATAATGCAATGGCACGTGAACAGGCGAGCTTTGCAGCTACCTCATTATACCTAGTAGGTGCAGTGTCGTTATTGAACGCATGTTGGGCACCTTCATAAACAAAAATTTCATAACGAGTTCCCGCTGCCTTCAGTGCCGTTTCATAGGCGGGAATACCGGCATTAATTCGCTCATCTAATCCACCATAATGCGCTTGAACAAAGGCCTTGATTTTGGGCACGTCAGCTGCTTCTGGCTGTCGACCATAAAATGGAACAGCTACCTTCAGATCAGACATGGCCACGGCCAATTGATTAGCTAAAGCTCCTCCCCAACAGAAGCCGATGCAGCCCCATTTTAAGGAGGCATCTTTTCTTGTTTTAGTGTACTCAAATCCCTTGATGAAATTGTTCAAGTTTTTTGCTGCGTCCAATTTGCCAAATAGTTCTCTGGCTTTTTCGGCATCTGCAGGGGTGCCCCCTTGAGCAGACAACGCATCAGGGGCAATGACCAAAAATCCTTCTAATGCCAACCGTCTGGTCACATCTTCAATATGCGGATTGAGCCCTCTGTTCTCATGGATGACCATGACAACGGGGTACTTCTTTTTTTTCTTTGGTCGTGCGACATATGCATTCATCTCTCCTTCCACACCTGAATAGGTTACGAGCTCCGTAAATAATTGACCGTCTTCGATAGTTTGCGCGTGGGCATAGTTTACTTCCAATAAAGGAAGAACTGACAACGCTGCGGCCGTACTTCCGGTAAGCTGTACAAGTTTTTTAAGAAATGCCTGACGGCTTAAAGGCTTGTGCGTGTACTCGTCAAATAGATTAATAATTCGCTGATCCATACTTTAATTGTTTACTGATTTGTTACGCCATAGCTTGATTTGGTATTTTCCCAGCGCGGCAGCTTGCATAAATTTTCGAAAATACCACTCAATTGGAAATACCAATAAAGCGATTACAACCTGAATAAAGAATTGGACAACTGGACTACTCTTTACAACGATAATTGAATTAATGATGGTGCTTATGAATTGTATAAAGATGATCACCGTAAGTAAAGATAAAATTTCACTCAGGTATCTGTACTTTGAATTGGCAACGGTAAGTTTAACGGAAAGGAATACGAGTATTCCAAAGAAGATAAACTCTAAAGCGTAAAACCACCACCTTTTCCAATAAGGAGGTAACACCTGGAATGAAATCGTTTCAATTTTTGATTCATTTCCTAATAAGTCTCTGGACTGAATTGCTATTTGATAATTACCTGGGGGAAGGAATGGAAAACTCGCGAGGTGATTTGTGTTTGACCAACTTGTCCATTTATTGGATAACCCCTTCACCTGATACCGATATTGCATGGCATAACTGCTGACATAGTCGGGTTGGATGAAATCAAAAGACAGTTCGTTTTCGGGTTGTTCAAGAGTTACCCTTTTGCCTTTGGTTATGTTTATTTCTTGACCTTTAACTTGCCTTAGTACGAGCGGATAATGAACATCATCGTTTGAGTTCACACTGTTGCTAAATTTATAAAGTTCGTTGTTGGCGGTAATCACCCAAAGACTTTGGCTATTCTCAGCGGGAGCTAGAAAACGCAAATTTGGAAAAAGACCCAGCCACTCTAGATTCAATGATTTTAAACGCTTATCTACTGTTCGCCATTTAAAGCCATCATTAAACCAAAAATAACCCGCTGATGCGAAATACCGATGCGGGCCAGGTAAAGAATCATAACGAACAAAAGAATTTTTGCGGTCAAAAATTTTAAACTCTTCTGATGCCGCCAGATAAACTTCATTTCCATACGCAACTCCCACCATTTCGTCAAGCGATGGATTAGCAATGGGAAAAACAGAAGCGTCTGTTATTTTTCCGTCAATAGTTTCCAACCGGTACACAGCCGTTCTGCCACAGAGCCAGACGTTGTCGAGGTTATCTTCAAACGCGTAATTAATCTGATCGGCTAAGGTGTCCAATAAATTTGTTTCGATCCACCCGGAAGCGCTGCGGGCAAGCGTCTTTACCTGATTCTGAGACGTGCCAATTAAGAGTTGTTGGAGAGCCGTTGAAAAGAAAATGGTTCTTACCGGTCCGCTAGCAATTGATCTTGCCTTTCCTTCGTCTACCTCAAATACCCCAGCCAGACCCGAGGCAATTAATTTCTCTTTGATCTCGATTAGTTGTATAACCTTTCCCTCAATGCCAGCTATTTTTTTATAGGCGTAGCCAAGTTGTTTAATGATTTTAGATTCGTAGGTTGGTTTTGATGATTTAGTTTTGGTCACGTCTTTTTTTCGTAGAAAGCCAAAGAGGCTTTTTCTCCGAGGTTGACTATTCTGTATAACTTCTATCGATTTTGTTGCTACCGATATTTCTTTTGCAAGTCGATAAAGCCCCGTTGTTGTACCCACATAAGTCTGGCCATTTACCGACTGAACACATAACAGATTTCCATTAAGGCCTGGGAAATGATTATACGATTTGAATGGCAAGGTGGGGGCAATTCGGGTAAACCCATATTCGTGCGCGACCCAAACCCCACCACTATGATCGGGCATTAAGGCAAAAACCTCGTTGTCGGGAAGACCGGTGCTGAAGTCTAAATGATCTATGGTGACACCTGTGTTTGTGTCTACTAGAATGACTCCACCCAACAGCGTGCCTAAAGCGACCTGATGTTCGTTGATCCATACTCCGGCCACCAATACATTTTGCTTCACAAATCCAGCATCATTAAATTTTAGAGGTGCCGCTGGCGACTTTGTACTCATTAAATAAACTTCTCCCAATTCTGTGCCGATGATTAGGTTTCCGGTTATGCTGTAGGTCGAACAAAAAATGAGTTCCGAAGTGGATGGAAGAGCTACTTCTGCCTTTACCAATAAATTATTCTTAAGTTGAAGTAGCGTTTGATCCTCTACTTTTACAAAAATTGTTTCGAATGCCTCAATTAACCCGGCAAATAAACTTGAAGGCTCTGCCGTGATTTCAAAATCAATTTTTCCAGCCGATACTGCAAACAGCGATTTTTCGCTGCAAGCATAAACATGGTCTTTTGAAACAGCACTGGAAAAAACAGGTTGAGAAAAAATAGATTGAAAAACGCGTTCGCTGCCTTTTTGTACCAACTTGCCAAATCCGAAAACACCGCCCACATAGACTTCTTCCTGGAGGAGAGACAAAGTAAACACGGCTCCTGGTGTTGAGATCAACTGCCAATTTTTGCCGTCAAATTCCAGTACCCCCATTTTATTAGTAAAATAGATAAACCCGCGCGCGTCTTGCACCATGCCATTGCTGTGGTAGTCAATCCGTTCGTCTTTGGGCGAAAAATGGGTTAAGAAAGAGTTTCCTGTTTGTGCATAGGAGGAACAACAAAGGACTAAAGTCGAAAGGAACAGTAGACTTCTCATCATTTAGAATCTAAGTATTTACCAAAAATACAAGAATTGTTAACTTACCTTACTCCAATTTACGGCCGACTTCTTGGTCGATTCGATTTGGTGCAGAATCATCCGGTTTTCTTCCTGTTGAAGAAGTGGATCGTTAGCTAGAATAGTTTGTGCGGCCACACGCGCAGTTTTTAAGAGTTCTCCATCTTTACCCAAGTCAGCAATTAACAAATCCAGCGCTCCGCTCTGTTGCGTGCCCATCAAATCGCCTGGTCCTCTTAGCTTCAAATCAGTTTCCGCTATTTCAAATCCATTATTGGTGCGCACCATAGTTTCAATGCGTGTTTTCGATTCACTGCTTAGTTTATGATCGGTCATCAAAATGCAAAATGATTGTTCAGCACCTCGACCCACTCGGCCTCGCAGTTGGTGGAGCTGAGACAGTCCAAAACGTTGAGCGCTTTCAACAATCATGACACTGGCATTGGGTACATCAACACCCACTTCAATTACAGTTGTGGCTACCATTATTTTTGTTTCGCCCTTTGCAAATCGTGCCATTTCAAAATCTTTTGCCTCGGGCTTCATTTGGCCATGTAGAATACTAATCGGCATTTCTGGGAAGGCTCTTGAAATACTTTCGTACCCATCCATCAAGTGTTTTAAATCTAATTTTTCAGACTCTTCAATGAGAGGATATACAACATACACCTGTCGCCCCGCCTCAATTTGAGTTTTGATAAAACCATTCACTTGCAGTCGATGTGAATCAAATTGATGAGTCGTTTTGATGGGCTTCCGGCCCTTTGGCAATTCATCAATAACTGATATTTCTAAGTCGCCATATAAAGTCATCGCCAACGTCCTGGGAATTGGCGTTGCCGTCATGACCAATACATGCGGATAAAAATTTGAATTCTTCTGCCATAGCTTGGAGCGCTGGGCTACGCCAAAACGATGTTGCTCGTCAATGATTGCCAGTCCTAATTTGTAAAACTTTACTTCCACCTCTAGAAGTGCGTGTGTACCAATCAATATTTTTAAAGAACCATCTGCCAGTTGTTCGTGTATCGGTTTTCTGGCACTTTTCTTAACCGAGCCCGTCAGTAAAGCGATGGAGATATTCATTTTATCCGCATACTTCTTCAAGTTTGCGTAGTGTTGTTGCGCGAGAATTTCAGTAGGCGCCATTAGTGCAGCCTGGGCATCGCCACCAATGGCTAGTAGAATTGAAATAAAGCCTACAATCGTCTTCCCGCTGCCCACGTCACCCTGAAGCAATCGATTCATCTGCTTTCCGGATTTCATATCAGAGTAGATCTCTCGCACTACTCTTTTCTGTGCTTCGGTTAAATCAAAGGGTAAATGCTCTTTATAAAAACGAGTAAGGATGGACGTATCGCCAAAAACCATTCCTTTAAATTTTTCCTCACGTACCAACTTCATTTTGATTAACCGAAGCTGAATATAAAATAGTTCTTCGAACTTAAGTCTTCGTTGCGCCTGCTCGAGCCATTCTAAGCTTTTCGGGAAGTGGATATTGATAAGGGCTTCCTTCTTACCAATAAAAGTCTGTTGATGGAGTATAGCGGCAGGAAGCGTTTCGCGAATGTGACTAATGGCACCTTTGATTACATCTTGTTGCAACTTTATGATAAACTTGTTGTCCATGTACCGATTTCGCAGTTTTTCACTGAGAGGATACACCGGTTGAAGGTATCCTCCTTTCTCACTTTTTTCTGTGAGTAATTCAATCTCCGGGTGTGCGATCGATAATTTATTTCCATATCGTGATGGTTTGCCAAAAACCACGTAGTCAACATTCGGTTTTAGTTTTTGCATCGCCCAATTGATACCCTGAAACCAAACGAGTTCTAATTCTCCTGTATCATCAGAAAGATACGCCACAAGCCTTCTTTTAAATTTGTCCCCAATGAGTTCGACATCGGAAATCTTTCCCTTCATCTGCACGAAAGGCATTAGCTCATTCACTTCGCTAATACGATAAAAACGGGTTCGGTCTTCGTAGCGAAAGGGATAATGTTGGATCAGATCTCCAAACGTAAACAACTTCAATTCCTTTTGAAGTAAGGCAGCGCGCAGCGGGCCCACACCCTTGAGAAATTCTAGTGAAGTATCAAAGAAAGACATTTGTTGAAATTGCCAATAGGTTACTATTCTTCGACTAGTGGATTGTTGGATAGCAACCTGCTCTTATGATGAACAGTTAAAATATCAATTCTGCTGGAAGAAATTACTCGGTAAATAATTCGGTAATTCCCCTCGACCAATTGCCTAATGGATTTGGATCCAATTTCTGGTACTATTCTTCTAATCTCAGGCTGGGTTTCTAATATCTTCACCCTTTCAAAAAAAAGCTCTGTTTGAAGAAGTGCATAACATTGAGAATCGTTGGCGATGAACCCCGCTATATTCTCGATGTCGTCAAGAGAAAGCGAGGTCCAGTTTACTTCAACAGCCATTTTTTGAGCTTCTCTCTTGCTTGTTGGGTAGAATGAACCTGACCTAGCTTCGATTGCTCCATCCCAATCTCAATTTTCTGTAAAAGAATAATCCTTTCAAAAAGATCCTCAATCGAAAATGAATCAGGCAATTCTCGAATAGTTTCTATTAGTTTTTCTTTAGTGAGTGTCATCGTATTCAAAAATAAAGAAAATTTATTTCTATCGCCTTATCTCTATATCCCCAATTGCCAAATCAGCGAATGGGGGTCCACTTTAAAGTATTAATCAAATGCATGGCCTCTTTTTTCATGAAGTCAATGGCAGGAGCTAGGGAGTCGTTTTGAACTTTTGTATTGAAGTACAAGGCCCCGCGAAGAAAGTTTGTACTAGAGTCAGTCATCGTAAATTGAAACTGACTGGGCACTTCACCACTGATTTCTGCAATCAAGGCCGTCTTTCCTAATGGAGTTACGACTTTTACTTCGTCAATACCGTAGGCTTTTATTTGTTGTTTGGAAGTAAGCCGATAGGCATCATTCAGTAATTCCCTCAACAGCGCATCTCGGTTTTTAATTCGCTTGTAGGTGATGTGGATATTTGCCTTCAAAGTGGGGTAATAAATTTCAATCCAAAATTTCTCATTGATCCATGAGGTGTCACGCAGCAGTTTGGCTGAGGTAGAATACTCAAATTGGTAGGGCAGTGAATCGGGCAGTGCGCGGTACGTCTCCTCCGGCAACAAAAGCCGATTGTATCCCTTTGGTTTGGGTTGATAATTTTTTGCGCACGAAAAAAGAAACAAACTCCCTAACAGGATTACCAAAACAGAAAGAACAATAGGCCTATTCATCTTCATTTGTAACGGGCGAGATAGTAACCTTTACCCGGTTGATCTTTCGTTGGTCAACGGTCAAGATGGTAAAAGTGAAGTTCTCAAATTTAATTTGATCACCAATCTTCGGCAGTGAGCCATGCAATTCTAAAATCAATCCTCCCAACGATTCGCTCTCGCCTTTCACATCATCAAAGAGAGTGGGCGCCACCTTCAATGCTTTACTTAGGTCGTGAACAGAGGTCTTTCCTTCAAAAATAAAAGTAGAGTCGTCTACTTTTTGAAAGTCAAGATTTACTTCATCAAATTCATCGTTAATGTCTCCAATAATCTCTTCAATCAGGTCTTCCAGCGTTACTAGGCCAGAAGTGCCACCATATTCATCTACGACCAATGCCATGTGGACTCGCTTACTTTGAAAATCCTTCAAAAGAGAATCAAGCTTTTTTGTTTCGGGGACAAAAAATCCGGGGCGCAATAGTTTTTGCCAGTTGAATTTCTCCGACTCATCTAAAAATGGGAGGAGGTCCTTGATATAGAGTATGCCCTGAATATGATCCACAGATTCTTTGTAAACCGGAATGCGTGAAAACCCTGATTTATTTACCTGCTCCATCAGCTCTTTGAAGTTAAGTTCTACATCTACAGCTGAAATATCCATTCTCGATTTCATGATGCGCCTAACCGTGAGCGTACCAAAGTTTACGATTCCTTTTAAAATGCCTTTCTCCTCCGCACTTGTATTGTTGTCTAACGTGGTCAGGTCGAGCGCTTGATTTAATTCCTCAACGGTAGTGCTATATCCCTTTTTCTCTATCCTGCGTTCGATGATGCTGCTCATACTTAGCAATAAGAATGAAACGGGGCGCCATACATTTTCTAAAACTTGCCAAGTACCAGCCATCCGTTTGGCAAATGTCCAGTTGTGGCGAGCGGCATAAACTTTAGGAATGATTTCGCCAAAAAAAGTAATCGCAAAGGTGGCTCCAAACGTGACCAATCCGACAATTGTCTCCGTTGGCTTGCGTGTTCCTGCCATTTCCCACATTAGAAAAGTAGAAATAGTGACAACGCCCACGTTAACAAAATTATTCATGATCAGAATGGTAGCCAGTAGAAGCCTTGGTTTTTTCAAGAGAATCACGATATTCTTATCGGCAGAATCTTCTGATTCTCTGCACTTGTCGAGGTCATCTGCCCGCAATGAAAAAAAGGCAACTTCTGAAGCGGAGATGATGGCTGACATGAATAGCAATACGGCAATTGCCAAAAAGCTAAAAATGTAAAAGTAATTCGGGGCCGATAAGATATCGGCTAAAATAAAACTGGGAGGCTCTACTAAAATAGCGGGCGTTTCCAAGGGTCAATAGATTGATGCGATACTAAAAAGGGAGATCATCGGTTGTGGATGGCGATGTTCTTTCTCCCGGATCGTTGGCTGCTGTATTGGCGGGTGTGTGGCCACGATCTGGACCCGTCATAGTCGCAGGTTTATTACCTAGCAATGTCAGGTTATCACCAACAATTTCTGTGGTATAGCGAGTTACATTGTCTTTTTCCCAGCTTCGAGTACGCAGTTTTCCTTCAATATATACCTGATCACCTTTATGTAAGTACTTTGCTGCAATATCCGCCAATCCACGCCATAACACCACGTTGTGCCATTCAGTAATTTCTTTGCGCTCGCCTGTCGTTTTATCTTTATAGGTTTCTGACGTCACCATTGAAAAATTGGCTACGGTCGCACCACTCTCCAAATTTCTTACTTCGGGATCCTTCCCCAATCTACCTACTAAAATTACTTTGTTGACACCTGACATACTTTATTGCTGTTATAAATTACCCTGTGGGAGGGCAAAGTTACCAAAAATCTTTGTTATCGGTTTCGAACATAATTGACCGATGAGAATATCATTTTTGTTTTGATCTGTCAACCATATAGTTCGCAATCAAAATAGGTTTTGGTAACGCTGCTATTTCACGATCTGTGAACCATTTCAATTCCGTTGGTTTCAAAGTTTGAATATTTTCCAATTCCATCTCTACAAATCGGACCACTAATTTTTGATGCGAGAGAACATGTTTGTAAATTTTGCTTTCGTTTGTTTTCGTTGAACCTTTAAATACTGGATCTGTCTTCAATAGCTCCGATACTTTTTTACTACGCTTCGTTTCGATCAAATAAAAATCGTAAAGACCCTGCCAAATGTCTTTAGCCTCTCGCTTCTTCATTAACACTTTGTTTTTGTAGCGCACTACGAAATAATAAAAATAGCGATTCCTGACTTTGACCTTCTTTGATTTTATTGGAAGTACATTTTGCAGCTCATGTTTACGGGCTACGCATGATTTACTAAAAATGCATTCTTCACATTTCGGATTCTTCGGCACACATTGCAAAGCGCCAAACTCCATCATGGCCTGATTGAAAAGATCGGGACGATCTTTCGAAATCAGTTCATTTGCTTTTTTTGTGAAGAGATCCTTGGCTTTGGGCGTTGTGATATCTGCCTCCATTCCAAAGACCCTTGATAAAACCCGAAAAACGTTGCCATCAACCACTGCCACGGGTTCTTTAAATGCAAAGGAAGCAATAGCAGCAGCAGTATAGGGGCCAATCCCTTTCAGTTTAAGCAAGTCTTTATAGTTGTCCGGGAACTTTCCGTTCTGTTCGCGGGCAACTACTCTAGCACAAGTATGAAGGTTTCTTGCTCGAGAATAATAACCAAGCCCTTGCCAAAGTTTCAATACTTCTTGTTGAGTTGCATTGGCCAAAGAAGTAATGGATGGAAACGATTTTACAAAGCGCAGATAGTAGGGCAACCCTTGCGCTACCCTTGTTTGTTGTAGAATAATTTCTGACAGCCATATTTTATAGGGATCAACAGTTTCGCGCCAAGGAAGCTGTCGTTTATTTTCCTCATACCACTCAATTATTTTTTTTTGAAACTCTGCGGCTTTCATTTTTTCAAAAAAACGAACTAAACAGATGAAAAACAGCATTCGAACCAGCTGAACCTTCCTTCTGTCGGTTTTTTTACTCCACTTTGTTGATAGTCAGTAAATTAATTTTGGAATTGAATCAACTGCTTCTAAATTTGCGATCCCAAAAAAGTAGGACATCAAAACCAATCATTGTGACAAAAGCTGACTTAATCAACCAAATCGCTGACAAAACGGGAATTGACAAAGCTGATGTTTCGGCATCCGTAGAGGCGTTCTTCAACATCGTTAAGAGTAACATGGCCTTAGGTCACAATATCTACGTACGCGGTTTTGGAAGCTTCATTAATAAAAAGAGGAAGAAGAAAATTGCTCGCAATATTTCACGCAACACAGCTATTGTTATCGAAGAACATTATGTTCCCAGCTTTAAGCCAGCTAAGATTTTCGTAAGCAAGATCAAAAACAGCGATAAGGTTAAACAATTGGCTGAAAAGTAATTTAGACAATTGTCAATGGACCATTGACTGATTGCTATCGATATTAGATGTTAAAAACCCGAATCATTTTAATTGCTGCCACTGCCATCGTTATTTGGCTCATTTTTCTGCTGCCCAAAGCTGTGGTTGAAAATGATAGTCAGTTAAAGTCCGTGGATTCAACACAGTCTGGTCAAGCAATCCCATCTTCTGGCCATAACGATGTACCCATTACTTTAATCAATTCCATCAAAACCTTGAGAGCCCAGTACTTACCGGGTTCGACAAATCAAAAAAATGCTATCTTTGCCGACTCTTTGCGAAGCCTATACACGGAAGCAGGTCAATTTGACAGCGCAGCATGGTATGGCGAGCAAGCAGCAACGTTCTTTAATACAACTGAAAGCTCTCTGAAGGCCGGCAACAGCTACTACGAAGCTTATACTTTTGCCCTACAACCGGAAAAGCAAAAGGCGATGGCTGAGAAAGCGCAGCTTTGGCTAGGAAAAGCGATCCAGGCAAATCCAAAAAATCTGGAGGCAAAAACAAAAATGGCGATGACTTACTTGAGTTCATCATCACCCATGCAAGGCATCCAGATGATGCGTGAAGTATTGGCGGAAGACCCAAAGAATGAGTTTGCTCTTTATAACATGGGCATGCTTTCCATTCAATCTGGGCAGTATGATCGAGCCATTGAAAGACTGAATGAGTTAGTAGCTGTGAACCCGAATCATATACAAGGGCAGCTTTTATTAGGAGTCGCATTCCTTAACAAAGGAAGCAAAGAAAAAGCGAGGCTTCAGTTTGAGAAAGTAAAGAAATTGGATAATGATCCAGCGGTGCAAGCCACTGTAGATTCTTATCTGAAAGATTTAAATTGAGTTAATTGTTAAACCCGTCCGCCTAGTCGGACAAAAACCAAAAAGCATTATGCCAAGTGGTAAGAAAAGAAAGAAACACAAAATGGCCACTCACAAACGCAAAAAGCGTTTGAGAAAAAATCGCCACAAGAAAAAATAATGGTTTAGTGCCATGAACACACGGCACTACGCCAGTTGTATTGAGCGTGTCAATACAAAACCAAAGAATTAGTCCTATTGTACAACATCCAATTTTTTAAGTTTTGAGTAATGAACTAATCATTAGTGCAACTCAGGACGGATGTCGCATAGCTCTACTGAAGGATAAACAGCTTGCCGAGTTTCATGAAGAACAAGACGGAAGCAAGTTTGTAGTAGGTGATATTTACCTGGGTACCGTGAAGAAAATAGTGCCAGGTTTGAACGCAGCATTTATTGATATTGGGTATGAGAAAGATGCCTTTCTTCACTACCTGGATCTGGGAGCGCAATTTGCCTCGCTGCTTAAATTCACCAAACTAGTCCGCAGTAAAAAAATCACCGGTGGTAAACTGGATAAATTTCAACTTGAAAAAGACATCGACAAGCATGGCAAAATAGGCCAACAGCTTGCCAAGGTTCAGTTGATTCCGGTGCAGGTGGTAAAAGAGCCGATCTCTACCAAGGGGCCGCGACTTTCGTGTGAGTTATCTTTAGCCGGGCGATACCTGGTTCTGGTTCCCTTTTCATCCGGGGTGAGCATTTCTAAACGGATTTCCAGCAGCGATGAGCGCAAGCGATTACAGCGCCTCATTCAATCTATAAAACCCGAAAATTTTGGTGTGATCATCCGCACCGTTGCCGAAGGCAAAGAAGTAGCTGAGCTCGACAAAGACATGAAGAGCTTGGTGAAGATGTGGGACGATGGCGTGGCGCGCATGGTTGATGCTAATCCGCGCGACAAAGTCATAGGCGAGTTGAATAAAACTTCTTCTATTCTTCGTGATGTGCTGAACGAGTCGTTCGACAACGTGATTGTAGACGACAAGAAGATTTATGACGAGGTCAAGAGCTATATCCACACAATCGCCCCAGACAAAGAAAAAATCGTAAAACTGTACACTGGTAAAGCGAAGATTTTTGAACACCTGGGTGTCGAGAAGCAATTAAAGGCAGCCTTCGGCCAAACAGTGAGCCTTCGTGGTGGCGGGTATTTAATCATCGAACATACAGAGGCACTTCATGTCATTGATGTCAATAGTGGAAATAAGTCTAATCGCGAGGAAAGTCAGGAAACAACCGCACTTTCTGTAAACATTGAAGCCGCCAAAGAGGTTGCTCGACAATTTAGATTGCGCGATATGGGCGGCATTATTGTGGTGGACTTTATTGACATGCGTGGATTAGATAACAAGAAGTTGATCTACAACACTGTCAAAGAAGAAATGGAAGCCGACAAGGCAAAGCACACTATTCTACCACTCTCCAAATTTGGATTGATGCAGATCACCCGCGAGCGAGTGCGCCCTCAGATGAACATCGCCACCAAAGAGGTTTGCCCGACTTGTAATGGTAGCGGAAAGATAGAAGCTTCAATACTGGTTACCGACAAAATAGAAGAACACATTCGTCATTTGTTTGAAAAGCAAAACGAGAAAAAATTGGTGCTTGCCTTGCATCCCTTCTTGTTTGCTTACTACACCAAAGGATTCATTTCAAAAAGGATGAAGTGGTTTTTCAAGTACAAACACCCAGTAGAGTTAATTAAGGATTCATCTTTGGCTATTACCGAGTACAAGTTTTTGAATAGAGATGGTGAGGAGATAGAATTAGCTCAAGAAAAGAGCACGCCAGTGTTAGCTGGGGATTGAAATACGCTTTCTTCTTTTTAGCAAAAGGCTTCCTAAAATTGGAAGCCTTTTTATTTCGACTCCTGCCGTTGAAGAATTTACTTGAATCTTATCTTCTCAATCAAATCCCCGAAATAATCTGCCGACCAGATTTCCAATGCTTTGTCATCTCGAATAAACCGAACAATATCTTCTCGAGTGGCCTTGAATGAGACATTCGTAATTTTATCTTCAATTAGTTGGGTGAATTTATTTTGGGTAATGGTTTTCTCATCCCAATCGCCACTATTGCGAGCTCGTAGGAGAAAATGATCTAGGTGCAATGGCACCCCCTTTTTGATATACCATTCCATATCATACCAATCTCTACCTTTAACGCGTTGCTTCCATTTGCGAAAAAGAAGCGCGTGCATTTTACCAGCAAAAAGATCGGGCAACTTGAAACACTTGACATAAAAAGAAAAAGGCTTTAGTAAAAGCTTCTCTTCTGTTTCAAAGCCAAGTGGTGGATGTGTGTCTACCTCTATTTTGATCTGGATACTAGGGCGAATTCCAACGCCCGCTTGTGGTACTACGCCTTCCAATATTAGTTCTTTCCAAACCGTATCTGATTTAAGAAATGCAGAGTCGATATTGGTTTGCTTTGTTTTTACTTTCTCTTTCACACTCACCTGCATGCCCAGCGCACTGAATTCGGTTATGATCCCTTCCAAATAAGGCTTCAAGGAAAAGTCAGGGTTGACTTCCAATAATGAAAAATCCAAGTCTTCTGAGAATCTGTCGAGCCCATAGAACAATCGCAACGCTGTTCCTCCATAAAAAGCCGCTTTCTCAAAGAAACCACTTCGTTGCAAACCCGCTAACGCAATCTCTTGCATGATCTCTCGAAGAGCTTGCTCAACTTCTGCCTGCGTTTTGGGTTCATATTCTTCCAACCACTCCTTCATCATAACTGCTCTAGGGTTTTAATAAGAATTTCAAGGCTGCTTCTTTTGGGTGCCTCTTTTATCCATTCGCTCATTTTTTTTGTATTCAACTTTAGCAAGCGATCTTTTTCAATACGTAAGTCGTCTACGAGAAATTCCATCACTTGTTTGGAACTGCGAAGTAAAATGCCAGAAGAAGCAATGATCTTATCACACAATGCTTTCTCTGCCGTGGCAATTAGCACTCGTTGCTTTTTTGTTAATTCTAATTGTTGAATACCAAAACAATAATAAGGCAACGGAAGATGCGCGTAGCTAAATCTCCCCACAGTAGTGTCATACGTTTTGGTGTCTTGGGTTGTCGCTGAACTCACCTCATGCACCTTCTCTGGAATGAGCCCCCAATACGAAAGCGCGGCTTCGAAAGAAACATAACTAGGGCCCCAAAGATGATTGGCCAGAAGAAATGGTTCAGGTCTGTTAACATTTAGGCGAGACCCTGTTACGTAAACACCTCTTTTTACAGGTTGTAGTATGTGTTGCTTTACCAATTCATTTATTTTGTCGTACGGCCTTTTGTAATCACTTAATAAGCCAAGCAAAACTTGCTTGGTGATGGGCTGCTCTTCATATCCCCTTATAGCTTCCAAAATCTCCATTTGTGCAATATTTTCATTTATTCATCGGATTTATTCCGATCAATATGTACAATTTTAGCATTTATATGTTATTATTTTTAATATTTATCGGAATATTTCCGATAATATTTAAATAAAGTCACAATTCAAGAGTGCCATTCAAAATCTTCCTGCCACTCTGTCATTTTACCAAGCTGGAACAATATTTGAAAAGGTTGTATGCGTTTAAAAATCAATCTATTATGCAAGAAAAAGGCAGTATCTCCATCCATACCGAGAACATCTTTCCCATCATTAAAAAGTTCCTTTATTCAGATCACGAAATCTTTTTGCGTGAGCTAGTGAGTAATGCAGTCGATGCGACCCAAAAATTAAAAAAACTGGCTGCCTTGGGCGAATTCAATGGCGAGTTGGGCGATCTAAAAATTGAAGTAAGCTTCGATAAGAAGAAAAACACCATCACCGTTAGTGACAAAGGCCTTGGCATGACGGGCGAAGAGATTAAGAAATACATCAACCAAATCGCTTTCTCAGGAGCCGCAGAATTTGTTGAGAAATTTAAAGACAAGGGTGACGCCAAGGATATCATTGGAAAATTTGGACTGGGCTTCTACTCGGCCTTTATGGTTTCTGAGAAAGTAGAAGTGATCTCCAAATCATACAAAGAGGGGACTGAAGGTGCTCGTTGGGAGTGCGATGGATCCACTGAATTTGAATTGGGCTCTGATAGCAAAGAAACACGAGGTACAGACATTATCCTCCATATCAATAAGGACTCTGAGGAGTTCTTAGATGAGTTTAGGCTAAAAGGTATTCTTGAAAAGTATTGCAAGTTCTTGCCCGTTGAAATCAAATTTGGCACAAAGGACGAAAGTGTTGAAGATGGTGTTGACAAAGACGACCTGCCTACCGGACAGGCAGGCAAACCGAAATACAAAACCGTCACTACTGATCGCATTATAAACAACACTTCCCCTATTTGGGTGAAAGCACCAGTAGAACTAAAAGACGAAGACTATTTAAAATTTTATAAAGAGCTCTATCCGTTCTCGGAGAATCCTCTTTTCTGGATTCATTTGAACGTAGATTATCCATTTAATTTGACAGGAGTACTTTACTTCCCCAAAATCAAGAATGATTTCGAAATACAGAGAAACAAAATTCAGCTTTACTCTCGTCAAGTATTTATTACCGATGAGGTAAAGGACTTAGTGCCTGATTTTTTGATGTTGTTACATGGCGTGTTGGATTCTCCGGATATTCCATTGAACGTATCGCGCAGCTACCTGCAGACGGATGCCAACGTGAAAAAGATTAGCACGCACATCACCAAAAAGGTGGCCGATAAGTTGGTGGATATGTTCATCAAAGATCGCAAGGAATTTGAGAAGAAGTGGGATGATATCAGCGTGTTCGTGCGCTATGGTAATATCAGTGATGAAAAATTCTATGAGAAAGCGAAAGAGTTTTCGTTACTGAAAAATGTGGATGGGCAATACTTCTCGTTGAATGAGTATGCGGAAAAAGTAAAGACAAACCAGACCGAAAAAGAAGGGCAGGTCATTTACCTATACACAACTGATAAAGCCAAGCAAGATGCATTTATACAGGCAGCCAAAGGAAAATCATACGATGTACTCATGATGGATGGCGTTTTGGATAGCCACTACATTGGTAACCTTGAACAGAAGTTAGAAAAAACACAATTGAAACGAGTTGATAGCGATATCATCGACAAGTTGATCGTGAAAACAGATGCGATGGCCAGCGTGTTGAGTAAGGAAGAGGAGGAAACGGTTAAAGGAATCTTTGAAAAGGCGATCAACAACAAAGCAATGACACTTGCGATAGAGTCGCTTTCTCCTGACGATCTTCCTATCACGATTACCATGAGCGAGTGGATGCGCAGGATGAAAGACATGGCCAAGACCGGAGGTGGTGGAGGCATGAGTTTTATGGGAAGCATGCCTGACAATTACAACGTAGCAGTAAACGGCAATCACCCGATTATACAACGCATATTGAAAGCGGAAAGCGAAGATCAAAAAACGAAGCTTGCCAAACAGGCCTACGATTTGGGATTGCTATCGCAAAGCATGTTAACCGGAGCGGATTTGACCGCTTTTATCAAGAGAAGTGTTGAGTTAGTAGGCTAATAGTTTTGTGACATTTTGCAAAAAGGGTTTCTTGTTGCGAGAAGCCCTTTTTCATGCAAAATATTTTTCCACTATCTTCGTTTAACAACTATGAAGTCTGTTCTTTTCTGTTTTACTTTTCTTTCCTACTCGATCCTTTTCGCACAAGGCACCGAACCCAAGGTGCAAGAGGGACAGTTTACATTTGATACCGACAAACCTTTTACGCTCCTGGAATTGGAAAAGGAAGAAGAGCCCATCGTTACCAAAAAGAAAAAGCCAAAAAGAAGGGTTTACTACGGAATCAAAACCAAGAAGGCATTTACACGAAAAGGCTTTGGTGAGAAGGTGACGCTTGAGTTGTTCTATGTGCTCAAGAAGCCGGATGTGCCCAATACATTTGCGCGTGATATATACTATTTTGATTTTGCTCAACGGCAAGTTAAGAAAACCGAAAAGTTCGACCCAAAGAAGGGAGTGCTCTTGCATGGCCCCTATAAAAAAATGATAGGACAAGCGGTGGTCGAAGAGGGCATCTACTACAAAGGAACCCGGCATGGCCGTTGGATGCGACATAACTTACAAGATTTGCTGGAGGACAAGGAGAAATATTATAAAGGCTGGCCAAAGGAATCACGCATTACCTACTACGATCCTGCCGAACGAAAAAAACTGAAAGAGATTACACCAGTAGAATACGGAGAGAAGGAAGGGTACTATTATCTACTCCATGAAAATGGGCAAGTAGCAGTGCGTGGTGAATATCGGTTTAATGAAAAAGTAGGCGATTGGATTGAGAACTATGCGAATGGGAAACGCAAACGAATCATCAGTTATCCCAAAGAGCCATTTGAAAAAGATGTTAAACCCTACATTAGAAAAGAGTGGGACGATAGGGGAAAGGAAATTTATGCTAAGTGATTGAGGTACGAGGTAAGAATTACGATTAGCGAAGGGAGATCAATCGTAAATCGTACTTCGTAACGCCTACCTAGTAAAACGCATCTTCAATCTGGATAATCTCGGTGCGATCTCTTTGCAGACGAATCGACACAATGTCGTAGCGTACATTTCCTTGCCAATTTTTGTCATAGGTGTATTGCTCGGCTCCGTCCACAATATTTTTTGCTTTTTTGTAGTCCACAAAATCTTCGGGATAGCCATAGGCATCAGAAGAGCGCAACTTTACTTCGACAAAAATGAGCCAATTGTCTTTTTTCACTATCAAATCGATTTCTGATCTCTTGTGGCGATAGTTGCGTTCCACAATTTCAAAGCCTTTGTCGATAAGAAAACGGGCTGCCATTTCTTCGCCCTCTCTTCCTTTTTTGATTTTATCGCTCACGGGAAATAATCTACCTTTGATCGAAGATACGAAAGAATGAAAAAATTGATTGAAGGCTTTACGTTGCAGCTCGCCAGCGCACTAAAAATTGGTCAATCTGTAGACTTGGTACGTCCGGGTAGCGACATCCGAAATGTGTTGATTACTGGGATGGGAGGATCGGGCATTGGCGCGAACTTAGTAGAATCGCTCACCTTCGGGCGTATTCCTATCCCAATAGTAGTTTCTAAAGGATATAACATTCCACAATTTGTTAGTCCTCATACACTTTTCATTGCCTGTTCTTACAGCGGTGATACCGAAGAGACGCTGTCGGCAATCAATAAAGCGATGTTAAAGCGCGCTCATATTATTTGTATTACTTCTGGTGGAAAAATGCTGGAGTTGGCAAAGGAATATAATTTGTTTTGGATTCAGATTCCCGGAGAATCTTCAAGTGCAAGAGGGCAACTGGGCTACATGATTGTTTCACTTATGTATGCACTCTACCACACTAATCTGATTGGTGCGGCTTTTATCAAAGAAACCGAGAATGCCATCGAATACCTTAACCGTGGCCAAAAAGCAGTTGAATCAGAAGCGGAACTGATCGCTAGAAAACTGAAGGGTAAACTACCTATTATCTATTGCGATGAACGATTGAAAGCAATGGCCATCCGTTTTCAAAATCAGATTAACGAAAACGCAAAGCAATTGGCCCATGTCAATACATTTCCCGAAATGAACCACAATGAAATTGTGGGCTGGCAGTTTCCAGAAGCAATCTTGCAACACGCGCAAGTGATTTATTTGTATTCAGACCATGATCACGAGCGGGTGGAGAAGCGAATGGAAATTTGTAGACCTATTTTTGAGAAAAGGTCGAATCCTATTATTGATATTGTTGCGGAGGGAGCTTCGTTACTCGAGCAATATTATTACCTCATTCACCTGACCGATTGGATCTCATATTATCTGGCAAAGGAAAATGGTGTGGAGTCAAATACGATTGAGGCGGTTGACTACCTGAAGGAGGAGTTGAGTAAGTTAAAATAGTTAAAGGCCATACGGTTTTTAGATTGATTTAGTTTAAATTAGAACTATGGAATGGAGAACAAAGATAGTTTCAGATAATAATATACTTGCCGGAAAGCCAATTGTGAAAGGCACAAGACTTTCTGTTGAGTTTCTATTAGGATTGTTTGCTGATGGGTGGAAAGAAGAAGAAGTATTGGCCAACTATCCCACACTTAAAAAGGATGATCTTCTGGCCGTATTTGCCTTTGCCCAAGATGGATTAAAAGAAGGATTACTCTTCGAATCAAAATTGTCGGTATGAATAAGCTCCTTGCTGATGAGAATTTTCCCATGGCAAGTGTCGATCTACTAAAAGGCAAACAATTTGATGTGGTAAGCATTTTAAGATCTTATCCGGGAATTTCTGATGAAGAGGTTGTCCATTTGGCAAATCGCGAACAAAGACTAATTCTTACTTTTGATAGGGACTTTGGGTTGCTCATTTTTAGAGATGGATTAATTCCTATCCAGGGCGTGTTCTATTTTCGACTATCTAAATTTTACCCCTCGCAGCCTGGAGAAATTGTAGTAGATCTTCTTCGAAGGGAAAACTTTCATTCGGAAAATGCAATCACGGTTATTGAAGAAAATTTTATTAGGCAAAAAAAGTTTTGAATCCTTATATCAATACAACTACCCAGTTCATCGATCTCGGCTTGATCGACTACCAACAAGCTTGGGATTATCAAACGGATTTGTTCAACCAGAATTTGGAGATCAAAAAGCAAAATCGTGATCTTCCGAGTGATCAGCAGCGGATAACGAACAACCATTTAATTTTCTGCGAGCACCCACACGTTTACACCTTAGGAAAAAGCGGTGATGAAAAGAACTTGTTAATTAAAAAAGAAGACCTTCATACAATCCAAGCAAGCTACCATGCTATTAACCGAGGAGGAGATATTACCTATCATGGCCCCGGTCAGTTGGTAGTGTATCCGGTGATTGACTTGGAGAATTTTTTTACTGATATCCATCAATATATGCGACTGCTGGAAGAGGCAGTTATTCAAACGTTGCAGGAATTTCAAATTTCGGCAGGGCGCATAAAGGGTTTGACAGGTGTTTGGATAGATTTTGAGAATGGTGCGCCCCGAAAGATCTGCGCCCTGGGCGTAAAAACCAGTCGATGGGTAACCATGCACGGTCTTGCCTTCAACGTTAATACTGATTTAAATTATTTCAATCACATTGTTCCCTGCGGAATTGATGATAAGGCGGTGACCTCCTTGCAAAAAGAGATGGGAGCGCGACTCCCGATGGAGCAAGTAAAATCGATTCTAAAAGAAAAAATTGTTTCGCTATTTGGGATGGTACTCATACCTTAGATAAGTGAAAAATCTCATCTTCATTTTCAGCCTACTTTTTTTGAGTGAATTGTGTTTTGGCCAACCACCAGACGGTAAAAAACAAAAAGGTGTTTGTTGGGTAGGTGGGCGGCAAGAAGTGACTGAAAAGGAAATAGCTATTCTTAAGAAGTGCAATATCAATTGGATATCGCAAACTCCCTTTGCTTTTCAGCGAGAACCAAACACTTCCAGTATCCGTATGGATTTTAGCGCAGGAAAAGTTTGGTGGGGCGAGTCGGATGAAGGCATCAGAAAGACTACTGAGTTGGCGCGTAAGGCAGGCATTCATACCGTCTTAAAACCTCACATTTGGGTGGGCAATAGTTGGCCGGGAGAAATCGCGATGAAAAGCGATACTGCCTGGCAGCGCTGGTTTCGGTTGTACGAGAAATTTATTTTGCATTATGCTGAGTTGGCTGAACAAAACAAGATTGGGCTCTTTTGTATAGGCACTGAACTTCATCAAACCATTGGAAAGGAAAAAGAATGGCGTGCGATCATTGCCAAAGTACGATCCGTCTACAAAGGGAAATTGACGTATGCCGCCAATTTTCACGAAGAGTATGAGCAAATTGCATTCTGGGATGCGCTCGATTTTATTGGTATACAAGCTTACTTTTCTCTCACCACCGACAAGAGCCATTCAGTAAGTGAACTGAAAAAGGGCTGGGTTTTGCCTATCAAATCTATCGAGCGAGTACATAAAAAATTTATGAAACCTGTTTTGTTTACCGAGATAGGCTATCGCAGCGACACGAACGCGGGCATTGAGCCGTGGGTATGGCCCAAGGAAGATAGTGGCGCGGAAATTTCGGATGCATGTCAGGCGAATTGTTATCGCGCTTTTTTTGAAACCGTTTGGAAACAGCCATGGATGGCTGGTGTTTATTTTTGGAAATGGTATCCACACGGCCCGAGAAGAATGGCTCAATTAGATTTTACCCCCCAAAATAAGGAAGCTGAAAAAGTTTTAGCAAACGGGTTTAGAGATTAGCAATGCTCTTGAAAGTTAAGCGGCAAGCTCTTTAAGTGCTTTCACAAAAACATCTAATTCAGCCAACGTAGTATATACATTTGGTGTAATGCGACAGCCTTGCACATTGGCACTGTCGATAGCCACCGTCCAGATTTTATATTTTTCCAACAGTGTTTTAGCCAGGTCAGCTGGTTTCATTTGTTTAACACCCACGTTAGCGATGCCGCAAGAACGTGCAGCATCTGTTGGTGTATTTAACAAAATGTTCGGCAGACTTTTCACGCGACTCGTCCAATAGTTTTGCAGGTAGCGCAAGCGCGCTTCTTTGCGATCTGCACCAATGACTTGGTAATAATCAATCGCATTTAATATGGCTAAGTCGGTGGCCACCGGATGGGTACCGCGATGTCCCAGATGGTTGATGTCGTCTTTCATTTCCCAATCGGCCATCAACGACCAGAGGCCAGCAGCTTTTCCACTGCGCACATACAACAATCCTGTGCCTAAGGGTACGCTCAACCATTTATGCAAACTGGCTCCATAATAGTCGCAACCCAAATCTGGTATTTTAAAATTCAAATGCGCAAATGTGTGGGCTCCATCCACCAATACTTCAGCGCCAAGGCTATGCGCCATGTCACTAATTTTTTTGATGGGTAATATTTGCCCTGTGATGTTGACCATGTGGCTCACTAAAATCAATCGGGTCTTTGGGGTCATCGCCTTTCGATAGAGTTCCACCACTTCTTCATCAGACGAAGGGTGGTTAGGTACTGAGACAGTCTTGCGAACAATACCGTAGCGATTTTCCATCAACTTGAGCATGTTCACGATAGAGCCATAATCTTGCTCCGCCATGATGGCTTCATCGCCAGCTTTCCAGGAAATGCCATTGATCACCGTATCCAGAGACTCAGTGGTGTTGCGTGTGATGGCAATTTCATCGGCCGAACAACCAGCTACCTCGGCCAATTTCGCTACTACTTTTTTCTTGTTGTCCCCCTGCACCGTCCGCATGTAGTACGAACCTTGGTAGTTTATTTCACGGACATGACTGATGTAATTCTCGAGCGTCTCTTGTGGAAGAAAGCAGTAGTAGCCGTTCTCAAGATTTATGTAGTCGGGCTTTAATCGATATCCTTTTCGGACGCCTTCCCAAAATGCTTCATCGCCTGCAAGTTCATCAGCCGTTTTATGGCTGTACGTTTGCACCCAATTTCCAAAGGCTTCTGCTGGTAGTAGGCCACCCAGCCCGAGTGTAGCTACGCTTTTTAAAAATCCACGCTTGTTCATAGCTCCAAGTTAAAACGTAAATGGGTAATAGAAAAACAATTAATTCATTTCGAATCCAAACCAACGGCTGGCATCAAACCATTCCGCAAACCAAATCTCTCAATTATAACCAGTTTTTGTCTATTTTTAAGCTTAAAGCTCGTGCTATACATGATTTCAAATAATCCGATACTAAATAGTCCTTACTTAGAACCTACGCATCATTACGACACCGACAGCGAGGGAAATTTGGACTACAACAATATCGTTGTAGGTCGTAGAATATTTAAGCCAGACTCGGCAGTTATTCCAACCCGCCAGACAGGCCAAAAAGAAGTATTTGAATGGAACGATGATGCCGCTGAGTACGGAACTCATATCATTAACCTTTGCAGAAAGGAAATCGAGAAATGGAGAAGTGAGAAATATCCGAATACAACAAGAGTTACAAAAGAACTACTAACCTTCTGGTTTAACAATACCGAAAGACTTATAACCAAAAAACTATTCTTTGCCCAGCAAGAAGCCGTTGAAACCGCAATCTGGTTAAATGAAGTCGCAGAAAAATCAAACGCGGGGCAACACATCCTAAATCTTCTAAGAAATGGTCAGCATACTGTTAGCTTAGAACCAGACGACCAACTTCCGCGCATTGCGTTTAAGATGGCAACAGGTTCAGGCAAAACAGTTGTGATGGCTTGTTTAATCTCCTACCATTATTTCAATCGCCAGGAATATAGAAACGACACTCGCTTTGCGGATTACTTTCTAATAGTAGCGCCAGGCGTAACCATCAAAGATAGATTAGGTGTTTTGTTTGTTGACACAAAGAATAAAAACCCAAAAGACATTGCAGACTACTATCGAATAAGAAGTCTTGTTCCGCAAAACATGGAACAGCGATTAGAGAATCTCAACGCCCGACTCATCATTACCAACTACCATACCTTCGAGCCTAAGATATTGCAAGGGAATAAGAGAAGTCCGTTTGACGGTAAAGTAAATCTAAAAGGAGAAAAGATTGACACTGGCAATAAAGAAGACTTTGCACAAGTAGTAAAACGAACCTTAGGGAAATTCAAAACAGGAAGCAGAGTTTTGATTTTAAACGATGAAGCCCACCATTGTTATTTACCCAAATCGAAAAGCAAAACAACAGACAACGAAGAATCGGACGAAAACGCAAGAGCTGCCGTCTGGTTCAGCGGGTTGAAAGAGATCGCTAAAAAGTTTAAGCTGCAAAGTGTTTATGATCTTTCGGCAACGCCCTATTATTTGACGGGTTCTGGTTATCCACCTTACAGTTTATTTCCGTGGGTTGTTTCTGATTTTGGATTGATCGAAGCCATAGAAAGTGGATTGGTTAAAATTCCATTCTTGCCAGAAAGCGACAGCACACAAGAACTCACCATGCCTGTATTGCGTGATCTATACAGAAAAGTAATGGACGAAGACCCAAATGCTTTACCACGCAAAGGACAAAAAAAGAAAAAGAGCGAAGCGCATACCGAAGGCACAACCATTAAGGAACAGCCACCACAACTACCTTCGTTAGTAAAAGGTGCATTAGATCAATTCTATAACCACTATGTAGGCTACTTTAATGGAATAAGAAAGTACAGCGAGGAGAAAGTAAATATTTTTTCAGCCCCGCCAGTATTTATTGTTGTATGCAATAACACTTCTGTTTCCAAAGAAGTGTATAAATACATAGCGGGCTATGAATACGAAAATGAAAAAGGAGAATTAGTTACCGTATCAGGGGCTAAAGAATTATTCTCTAATTACGAAACATCAACTAGCCGACCGCTTAAAAGACCTCCCACACTTCTCATTGATAGTGATGCCTTAGAAAACGGGGAACAAATTAATGACGAATTCAAAAAGATATTTGAATCTGAAATTGAAGAGTTTAAAAAAGATTATGCCCGTATTCACGGACAAGGCAGCACGGAAAATATTACAGACGCTCAAATACTTCGGGAAGTAGTTAATACGGTTGGCAAGCAAGGTCGCCTTGGCGCACACATTCGCTGCGTGGTTTCAGTTTCCATGCTTACAGAGGGTTGGGATGCAAACACGGTAACTCACATTATGGGCTTACGGGCTTTCAATTCACAATTGCTTTGCGAGCAAGTAGCTGGCCGAGCTTTGCGTAGAATGAATTATCTTTTAAAGACCTACCGCAAGGATACAGGCGAGGAAATATCAGAAAAGGAAAAGCATAAGTTCAAGCCTGAAAACCTGATTGAAAAATTTCCACCTGAGTATGCGCACATCATTGGCGTTCCCTTCAAACTTTTTAAGGGAGGTAAATCGGAAGGGCCTGCCGAGCCTATTGACATTAACCACGTTGCTGCTTTACCCGAAAGGCAGAAGGACATGGAAATTGAGTTTCCTAACCTGATCGGCTACCGCGTAGAAAATCACGATGGCAGTATAAAATATGACTTTAGCAAAATTGAAAACTTTGAAATAGATGGTTCCAAGTTTCCTGTGGAAACAACAATGGCAAGCCCTATTTCTGCTACGGAGGAAAAACTTGAGGTAAAATCAGTGTTGGAAAAGAGAGACAAAGAATTGATTTTCCTGATCACAAAAGAGTTAATCAAATATCACTTTAGCGATGAAGAAGGAAACCCCAACTTTCAACGCTTCAACAAGCTGCTAAAGATTGTAGAAGAATGGTACAATACAAAAGTCATTCTGCTTAACATCCAAGATCAACAATACAAAAGACTTCTTTATTTCGAGAAGCCCAAGAAAATAGTAGATCACATAGCGCGGGGCATTAATCCTCATATCAATACCATTGAACATATCCGGCCAGTGTTCAATTACTATAATAAGTTCAGTAGCACCAAGTATGTAAATGGCAACACCATCAAAGAAGTGTACCCAACCAAACGCAGCCATGTAAACTATGTAGTAATGGATAGCGATTGGGAAGCCATTGCCGCAAAAACATTGGAAGAACTGAAGGTAGAGAGCTATGTAAAGAATCAGTTTCTTGGATTTATAATACCCTATGCAATGGACGGAAAGGACAGGCAATACTATCCCGACTTTATTGCAAGAGTAAAAGGCAAAGATGGAAAAGTTAAAAACTTGATTATCGAAATCAGCGGCATGAGCAAAGACAAAGAACAAAAGAAATGGTTTGTAGAAAACCGTTGGCTTCCTGCTGTCAATTCATTAAAAGATAAATACAACTATCCCGAATGGCATTTCATTGAAGTGGCGAACGACATACGGAATATTAAAAATCAGTTAATCGAAAAGATTCAGGGCATTTAAAATGAAAACAGAAGAAATTAAACATCTGTTTACCCAATTTGAGGCTGCCGCCACAATTGCGCAAGGTGTGGAGTGTTGGAGTGCGAGAGAGCTGCAAAACCTATTGGGCTATAACAAGTGGGAAAACTTTGAAAAAGTTATTCAGAAAGCGAAAGATGCGTGCGCTAATGCCGGAGAGCTAGCAGAAAACCATTTTCCTGACGTCAGGAAAATGGTCGAGATTGGCTCTGATACGGAAAGACCAATCAATGATATTGCACTTACAAGATATGCCTGCTATCTGGTTGCTCAAAATGGCGATAGTAGAAAGGAAGAAATTGCTTTTGCACAAAATTACTTTGCCGTGCAAACCAGAAGAGCCGAGTTGATTGAGCAAAGACTTCTGGAATACGAACGGGTGAGAGCGCGCGAAAAACTTAGTATTACAGAGAAACAATTATCGGGCATATTGTACGAACGTGGCGTTGATGGGCAGGGGTTTGCAAATATCCGTTCAAAAGGAGACCAGGCACTTTTTAAACTCAGCACCCAAATGCTGAAGAAAAAAATGGGCGTGCCTGATAGCAGACCTGTGGCAGATTTTTTACCCACCATCAGTATAAAGGCAAAAGATTTAGCTGCTGAAATGACAGGGCTGAACGTGCAAACTAAAGACTTAAAAGGGCAACCCAAAATTGAAAAGGAACATATTGATAACAATTTGGCCGTACGTGATATGTTGACAAACAGAGGTATTGTACCTGAAAACCTACCCAAAGCCGAGGATGTAAAGAAAGTACAAAGAAAGCTGGAAGGCGATGAGAAGAAAATACTGAAAAAACCGAAGAAAAAATAATCAGACAATGGCCAAGAAAGTAGAATCCATAAAACACAAAACCGACAAGCGAGCGCACATACCCAGCAAAGAAGAAGCGGGCTATGAAGAGGCAAACGAAAAGGTAAGCAAGGGCAAAAAGGTTTTGGAATTGCCAAAGAACCCCGTCACCCACCGTGGCCAAGACCCGGAATTGTATTGGATGAATAAATACGGCAATGACGACCGCGATGAGCTATTGCGTGTAGACATCCGCAGCCTTTACCGCCACGAACATATTGCCCCCGAAACACTCATTAAAAGACTACACAAAGTTACCGAAGAGAAAAGCAGCCAGATAGATATGTTCAGCGTGAACGAACTCTTTGGCAATGCACTCAATAAAGACGAAATAGAAAAAGTAAGCGAGTACTACCACCATCAAGATGGCTGGACAAACCGCCTAATACAAGGCGATAGCCATCTGGTAATGGCAAGCTTATTAGAGCGAGAGGGTATGGCAGGGCAAGTGCAAACAGTATATTTTGATCCTCCTTACGGAATAAAATACGGAAGCAATTGGCAGATAAAGCTTAATAATAGAGACGTCAAGGACGGCAATGATGATGCATTGGCTGGTGAGCCAGAAGTAATCAAGGCATTTCGAGATACATGGGAATTGGGTATTCATTCTTATCTCTCGTATTTGCGTGATCGCTTATTGATAGCTAAAGAATTACTCACAGAAAGCGGTAGTTGCTTTGTACAGATTAGTGATGAAAATGTACATTTAGTTAGAAATTTAATGGACGAGGTTTTTGGAAGCGAGAATTTTTGCTCACAAATAATATTCAAAACTACTGCTGGAAAAGGTAGTGATCGCCTTGATCGAATCTATGATTGTATTCTTTGGTATGGAAAGGAAATTGAAAAGACAAAGTATCGCCCACTTTTTGAAGAAAGAAACGAAGATGAAGATGAATCAAGGTATTCATATATCGAATTGAAAAATGGTGAGTATAGACGTTTAAGTAAGGAGGAACTTAACGGAGAGGTTTCACCTCCCGATGGGAGAAGATTTAGAATTACAGCATTAAATTCTCAGGGCGAAACAAATGGTGAAACTTCCCAACCTTTTGACTGGAAAGGAAATACTTATTACCCACCAAAAGGAAGACATTGGTCAGTAATGCATAACGGATTAAAAAATCTTGATAAGAAAAATAGACTGCTTCTTGAAGGAAAGAATTTATGTTATAAAAGATTTCTTGATGATTATCCAGTTTCAGAAATTAAAAACATTTGGATGGATGCAGGAGGAGGAGCTTTAGTCCATGAAAAGGCTTACGTTGTTCAAACTACAACTAAGGTAATTCAGCGTTGCATCTTAATGACAACTGATCCAGGTGATTTGGTTCTCGACCCAACGTGCGGAAGCGGTACAACTGCTTATGTCGCAGAGCATTGGGGCAGAAGATGGATAACGATTGATACCAGTCGCATTGCTTTGAACATTGCTAAGCAGAGGTTAATGACAGCAATATTTCCATTTTATAATTTATACGATTCTGAGCGAGGTGATATTAGACTTGGTTTTAAGTATAAAGAAGTACCACATGTCACATTGGGCTCAATAGCAAATAACGAACCTGAAGCAACTGAGAAACTTTATGATAAGCCTGAAGAAGATAAAAAAATACTCCGTGTAAGTGGACCGTTTACAGTAGAGACATTACAAAACTTTGAACCGGTTAGCCCAGAAGAGCTAGACGATGAGGTAAGGGTAAACGAAGAGGAAGGCGCATTTGAAGAAGTGATCAAACAACATTTGGTAAGCGCGGGTATCAAGAACGGTCGCAAAGATGAAATGGTAGTTTTCCGCAGTGTGGAGTTGCTCGCTAGTGAGTGTCTGCATGCTGAAGGGTTTTACATGAATGGCGTGGGCGAAAAGAAGGCCTATTTTCACATAGGTCCAAAGTTTGGCACGGTCTCAAAAAAGCAAGTTAATGATGCTATCAAGGAATGTCGGCAAAAAGGCGATGCACAATGGCTTGTAATTTTAGGTTTTAGTTTTGAAAGCGACATAGAGGGAGGCACACAAACTACTAGCATGGGCAATTTTAAAGTTGATAAAGTGCGCATCCACGATGATTTGTTACAAGAAGGCTTGAAAAAGAAGCCAGCAAAATCGGCAGCCTCGTTTGTTACCATTGGCGAACCGGATATAGATTTAGTTAAAAAAGGAAAGGATGTTACAGTAGAAATAAAGGGACTGGACATCTACGACCCTATCAAAGACGAAGTAAAACCCCGCAACGTACACGACATCGCATACTGGATGGTGGACGATGATTATGACGGCAGTAACTTTGTGGTAACCCAAGTCTTCTTCTGCGGTGGCGATAAAGATGAGTTCGACAAGTGGCGCAAAGGCTTGGACAACTTAGCCAAAGACACCACCAAGAAGAAAGTAGAAAAGACCCTGAAAATAGAAATTGACGATGAAGCCTTCGATCGTCTATACGGCCATATCTCTCATCCCATCGAAATAAAAAAGAAAGGACAGAAAATAGCGGTAAGGGTGATTAGTCAGTTTGGGGAAGAGACAACCAAGGTGATTGCGTTATAATGGATAAATCGTTAGCAGGTCGAAACATGGCAAATTGAGAAACGAATAGGTTTCGATACATACGAGCCGGCTCTGTTTCATTGCCGGGTGTTTGCTTCCAGCCGCTGCTGGCATTACCTTACGAAAAAATTGACTTTCCATGAAGAAATGTTTGTGTCTATGTCTCGTTCTCTTTGGCGGGGCTTCATTTGCCCAAAAAGGCCCGCGCGAAAGCTATCAGCCCTCTGTGCCCATTGTAATAGATGGTGATCCAAGCGAATGGACCACGGAATGGTTGCTTGACCAAGACGGGAAGTTTCTTTACAACGTGGGGAATGACGAGTCGAATCTCTATTTTCGCCTTAAGGTGACTGATGATATCACCCAACAAAAAATTGCTTTTTTTGGATTGATTTTAAAGCTGGACGTAAATGGAAAAAAGAAAGGCAAGTTTGGGCTGAAATATCCTGTTGCCAAGGATCCAAAGCAGATCAAAAAGGAGCAACAGCCGTGGCCGCAAGATCCTACCGAGCGAATTGCCGAAAAAAAGAGAATACTGGACGAGGTCGAAATTCTTGAGTTGATTGGTTTAGCGAAAGACAACATTGTTTCCAGCCGATTAGGGTTAATGAATGGTATTGAAGCGCTGATTACAGTAGCCGCAGATGGTGCTTATTTGTATGAAGCTAAAATTCCTTTCAAGGCGTTTCGAATAGACAAAGCTTCTGTGCCGGTACTCGGTGTAAGTTTTGAAACAGGCAAATTTGATTTAGGTAAAGCGCCAACACCTGCACCTGCCGGAGGGCAGGCAGGTCGAAATTTTGGCGGAAGCTATGGACAATACAACCCGAATGCAGTACCCGCCTATATGTGGGTGGCGGTAAAGCTTAACTAGAAAGAACTATTTTACCGTTTTGTACCGATGACATTCCACCAAGTGATCATTTACTAGCCCATATGCTTGCATGTGCGCGTAGATAACAGTACTACCTACGAACTTAAATCCGCGCTTGATCAAATCCTTGCTCAGCGCATCTGACTCTGGCGTGGTGGCGGGCACTTCTTTCATTGTTTTGCGCTTGTTGACAATGGGCTTGCCACCTACAAAGCCCCAAATGTATTTGTCAAAACTGCCGAACTCTTCTTGCACCTTCAAAAACTGTTTGGCGTTTGTCACGGCTGCAAACACTTTTAATCGATTGCGCACAATGCTCGGATCCAGTAAAATCTTTTCTAACTTCTTGTCGGAAAAACGAGCTACTTTGTTGGGGTCAAAATCTGCAAAGTTCTTTCTATACCCTTCTCTCTTTTTTAGTATAGTAGACCAACTGAGTCCGGCCTGCGCTCCTTCAAGGATCAAAAATTCAAAATGGATTTTGTCGTCATGCACGGGCACACCCCATTCTTCGTCATGGTAGGTCATGTATTGATCGAAGCCTAAGCACCAGGGGCAGCGGACAAGTTCTTTCATAAAACTATCTTTAGTATCCAATTTAATTATGTATCTTCATTACTCGATACAGACATGAAATTTCTTTTATTTTTTGTTTTGGTTCATTTGCTCCAGCCGGCATTTGGTCAGTTTAGAGATAAACCCCCGGTAATCAAGTATGAATTTCCGGCTGTTGTGAAACCAAAAGCAGTGTCTTTTGCTCCTTTCGGGCTTGTATCAGATGAATCGCAAACCTATCGGTATTCATCTCCAGCGTTGACATGGTTGCCTAGCGATGCATTCAATTCTTCATCTTCTTTTTGGATCGGCAACGTCTCTTCCCAATCTTATAACAACGGTAGATTTGGAACCTACTACTACTGGGATATTCAGGGGAACCTAAAAGGTACACGCGGATTTTTGGATCTCTCGGGGGGGAAAAAGAGAGGAGTAAAGTTGGTTTTTCCCTGGCGTTAATCTGTTGTTTCACAAACATGTTTGAGGAGAAACAACCCGGTAAGAAAATCCAGTTGTCGCCCAAAGAAGCGCTCGTCAAAATTCAGCACTATTGCGCTTATCAGGAAAGATCACACAAAGAAGTAAAAAACAAACTCTTTGAATACGGTCTCTATTCCAGCGAGGTAGACGAGATCCTCTCCCAAGTAATAACTGAAGGTTTTTTGAATGAAGAGCGCTTTGCCAAAGCGTTTGCCGGTGGAAAGTTCAGAATCAAAAAGTGGGGGCGATTAAAAATCAAGCAAGAACTGGAGATGTTAGGTCTCACATCACGTTGTGTAGCAAGCGGACTGAAAGAGATTGACGCGAGCGATTACAAAAGAACTCTCAAAGAACTCATCCGAAAAAAGGCGAGTCAGGTAACAGAAAAAAATGAATTCAAGAGAAAGAATTTGATTGCCCGATTCGTCATTGGCAAAGGGTATGAAGCGGAGATAGTTTGGGAGATGGTGAAGGAATTAGTCGAATAGAGAGAAGGTTTCTGGTTGCTAGTTTCCAGTTCTTGTTGTCATAGAAACCAAGAACAGGGAACTGGTGACATTTTAAAACGCTACCACCTCTGCACCCCTTGGGTTCTGTAAGTAAGAGTTTACTAAATTTTGTACCACGCGATTGTCTTTGCTTGGCTTTATAAAATTACGTGCAAGGTCAATGGAGTTGATGGATTCCTCTTTCGGTACGAACCCAAAGCCTATGTAACTTCCATTCTCAATGAGAACCAGAGATTTTTCTCCGCTCATTCGCCCACTTCCAATAATGGCTACAGACTCCCCTGCTTCAAAGAAGGAATCAATTGCTTTTTGCGTTCGTTTGTTATACTTCTTCACCGATTCTACGCCCTGGCAGGCACCTTTGCAAGCACCCGATTGGTGACTGAAACATAACCCCTTGGCAAGCTGAAGCCCGCTAAGTTTAGGGCACAGGTCAAAAGTCTTTACTTTTTCCCACATAAAATTCCAGGCGTCACCCTTTGAACTAAACGTAATCAGCGGTTTGGTTCCCTTTCGAATAAGGTTTACACAAAAGCGCAGATAACCATTGCGGTCTTCATAGTCATAGATGCCCCATTCCTCCACTTTGTATTTTTGAGCCAGATTGTACTTTGGCCAAAGCCTTCGAATCTCTTGTGACTCCAGAATTAACGCAATCAATTCACTTCCCGTTAGTTCATAAGTGACGTGATGAATTTCATTCCGAATGTTCGACCGATTCCATTCACGCGCCTCACCGGTGAAATGTCCAGCTATCCTTTTTTTGATATTTAATGCTTTACCAACGTAAATAATCTGACCGTGACCATCTAAAAAGTAATAAACTCCCGCTTTAGCTGGCAGTCGATCGAATTCCTCTTTTGGCAGATTTGGCGGTAAAATGGTTTCGCCCGAATTCCGTTTTAGCGCCTTCGAAATGACGCCATCTTGGTCACGTTGAAGCAGTAGCGAAAAAATTCGGGCCGTAGCCTGTGCATCACCCCCTGCTCTGTGCCGATCAGGGATTTTAATCCCCAGGCTTTCCGCCAAACGACCAAGGCTGTAGGACTCTAAACCCGGTATAATTTTTCTACTTAACCGAACGGTGCAAAGTTTTTTCGTCTGCCAATTAACCCCCACTCCTTCGAACTCTTTCTTCAGAAAACTAAAGTCAAAATGTGCATTATGTGCCACAAAGATTCGATCCTTTAGCCAACCCATTATTTCCTCGGCCACAGTTTCAAACGCTGGTGCTTCTTCCACCATGCGTGAAGTAATTCCTGTTAGTCCGGTGATGAATTGCGGAATCTTCCTACCAGGGTTTAAAAGGGTGTGGTAGTGATCGGTAATTTGTAGGCCATCATGGTGATAGATGGCTATTTCGGTAATGCGGTGATGATCTGCGTAGCCCCCGGTAGTCTCGATGTCAACAATGGCATACATGGCTGCGAAGGTAATATTTTCTTACCTTTACTGAGCCAAAAGAGTTTTTATAAATGAAAACCTACATCCTTAAGATAGAAGAATCACAAGAAGATTTACTGAACGCATTAGATAAAACCTTGCAGATAGATACTGAGGTTTTCTCTGAGAACGATGAAGACGTTGCGCTCTCAAACGCAATAGAAGATGGCAGAAAGTATGGCAGACTAACGGAAAAAGAGACTGCTGATTTTCTTGACGAACTCGGTAAATGATTGTTCTGGTTGATAAAAGTTTTGAAAGGGATGCAAAAAGACTTCCCAAGGACGCGCAGGTGAGAGTAAAAGCAAGTATTGAAAAGCTAAGAAATTCATAGCTGCAAGAACTGAATTTGACCAAAATGGAAGGTGCAAAAAATGCCTTTCGACTGCGAGTGGGTGACTACCGAATCGGACTCTATTTGGAGGGAGATAGTGTTGTTCTCTCAAGGGTTTTAAGTCGCAAAGAGATGTATCGATATTTCCCGAAAAAATAATGAATCTCATCCTTCGATTTCTTCTCAATGGCTTGGCTGTATTGGCTACAGCCTACCTGCTACCGCACGTTGATGTCACCGACTACCAAACGGCTTTGCTCACCGCGTTGCTGTTGTCCATCGCGAATGTGATTGTAAAACCCGTCCTTATCCTTTTTACAATACCCATTACGCTGATGACATTGGGGCTATTTCTTTTGGTTATCAATGCGGTCATCATTCTATTAGTCGATCATTTTGTGCCCGGTTTTTCGGTAGATGGTTTTTGGTGGGCGCTTGCATTTAGTTTGATCATGTCTGTTTTCAATAGTATTATTGACGATATTTTGAAGGATAAGAAAAAGGCGAATTAATAAAGTAGTTTTGTGGCGTGAGTAGCGTCCCCAACTATATTGCCTCCCTCCCCCAATCACAAGCGCAAATCATGTCTGTTTTAAGGAATATGATTTTGGATGTGGGACCACATGTTCAAGAGAAAATCAGTTATAGAATTCCATTCTTCTATTTCCACGGGCCTTTGTGCTACTTAAGTCCAACTTTTGATGGAATATATATCGGTTTTGTTAGGGGTCACCAATTATCCAATGAACACAGACTGTTGGAAAAGAAAGACAGAAAGTTTGTAAGATCTATTCACTTCTATAGCCTGGCTGAACTCGAAGAAAGGGAAGAACAGATTCGACAAATTTTGAACGAAGCAGCGATTTTGAATGAATACCATTATCGCCAGAAGAAAAAAAAGAAACAAACGAAATGAAGGTAACGGAAGAGCAGGAAGAAGGGGATGATGAGTTGTTTGAACACCACCGGATTGTAGCCGATCCGGGGCAAAGTTTGCTTCGAATAGACAAGTTCTTGATGGATCGGTTGCCCAACGCCACTCGATCAAAACTGCAGACAGCCATACATGATGGCTTTGTCAAAGTAAACGACAAGCCAATCAAGCCTAATTATAAAGTTCATCCATTGGATGTAATCACTATTGCGTTACCAGAGCCGCCACGCGATACAGATGTCAAACCGGAAAATATTCCGTTGAATATTGTCTTTGAAGATGAACATTTATTGGTCGTGAATAAGGAAGCAGGTATGGTGGTTCATCCTGCTTATCAAAATTGGAGTGGTACACTGGTCAACGCACTTACCTATCATTTTCAAAATCTTCCTGAAATGAAAGGCAATGCCGGGCGGCCAGGGCTGGTACATCGAATCGACAAGGATACTTCCGGCTTATTGGTTATTGCCAAAACGGAGTTGGCGATGACTTCGTTAGCGAAACAATTTTTTGATCACAGCATTGAAAGGACCTATAACGCCATTGTTTGGGGAGTACCCGATCCAACGGAAGGAACAATCAACGTAAATGTAGGGCGCAGTTTAAAAGACAGAAGAATAACAACGGCTTTCCCCGAGGGTGATTTTGGCAGAACGGCCATTACGCACTATAAACTGTTGAAAGATTTGCGCTATGTTTCTCTTTTGGAATGCAAATTGGAGACGGGTCGGACGCATCAGATACGGGCGCACATGAAATTCATTGGGCACACACTTTTTAATGATGCAACCTATGGTGGGAACGAGGTATTGAAAGGAACCGTATTTTCGAAGTACAAGCAATTTGTAGACAATTGCTTTAAAATTATTCCACGCCAGGCGCTTCACGCAAAAACGTTGGGCTTCATTCATCCAAGCACTCAAAAATTTCTACAGTTTGATTCGGATTTACCAGCTGATTTCACTGAAGTGCTGGAGAAATGGGACGGATATGTGAAGAATCATTAGAAGTTGTTGCGTAAGTACACTTACGAAAAATCAACCTCAAAATACACTTCTGAAAGAGGGACTTCTTCGCCAAGCGATTCAATCAACACTGTATCATTCACATTGGTAGTTTCTGTCAACAGCCAACTGCCATTGGTTTGTTTCACAAATTTCTGCAGGCGGCATTCCAATGTAGATATGACCCAATACTCTTTCAGTGATTCAATAGACCGATACCGCATAAACTTGCCGCCTGTATCGTAATCAGCCGTGGATTTGGAAAGCACTTCGCAAATAAAAGCTGGATTGAGCAGCGTATCAAATACGTTATCCAAAAATTTCTTTTCGCCACAGACTACGCTAATATCTGGGTAGGCATAGAGGGAGTTGATGGGTGTGTGAACTCGCATGTCCGATCCATAGGGTCTGCACCCTTTTCCTTTTAACCTTGTGTGCAAAAAAGCATAGAAATTACCCGTGATGATATTATGCGGATTAGTAGTTCCAGCCATAGCAAAAATCTCACCTCCAAAAAATTCACTTTTGTACTCCGCTTTTCGCTCAAGCTCCAGATACTCTTGTTGGGTATACTTTTTGTTTTGAATTATAGGTGTCATGCTGATTTCAAAGTTAGCAAACTTTTCTTTTTACACTTTACGGATGTGTATTGTTTTTTTGCTCGAAATTCGGGCACACAAACATGATTTCATTATTGTCTAGTTGATGAATCAGCCAAATAAACTGTTTAACTCTAAGTCTACACGGCCTACAATCATTGAAAAATCTTCTGTGTTCTCAACAAAGTCAAGTTTATTCACATCAATAGTTAGAAGCTTTCCGTGTTTGTAACCAGCGATCCATTTTTCGTAATGCTCATTCAAGGTTTTTAGATACTCCAACTTAATGTTGAATTCAAAATCCCGATTTCTCTTTTGAATTTGCTGAACGAGTTTTGGGATATCCGCTTTTAAATAAATTAGTAAGTCGGGGGGCTGCACAAAGCTGGTCATGGAATTGAAAAGGTCGAGGTAACTTTGATAATCCCGGTTATTCAGATGCCCACTTTTGTGGAGGTTGGCTGCGAAGATGTGAGCATCTTCGTAGATGGTGCGATCTTGAATGATGGTTTTTTCGCTTTCGCGAATTTGCCTGACTTGGTTGAAGCGACTGTTCAAAAAATAGATTTGCAGATGGTAAGCCCACCGGGTCATGTCCTCATAAAAATCGCGCAGATAGGGATTATGGTCCACCGATTCATAAAGGGGAATCCAATTGTAATGTTTGGATAACTTTTCTGCCAGTGTAGTTTTGCCGGATCCGATGTTGCCGGCAATGGCAATGTGTTTCAGTGTAGCCACGAGTTGTTCAATAATGAAGTGGCGAAGGTCGCCATTTTTATCTGATTTTGGGCAATGGAAAAGGATACAGTTCGTTTACAATTATGTAAAATTCTGAGCATCTTCGCAGCAGATATTTTCTATGAAAAAAACCGTTTGTTTACTTTTTGTGATTTTGATTTTTTTGGCTGCCTGCGGACCTGAAAAGGAAAAGAAGTGTGCGTTTCAGCCTGAAACATCTTCTATTGATATCCAACTTGATTTTAGATCGTTCGAGGATTCTATTCCCACCATTAAAACCAAACAACAATTGGTCAGTTTCTTTACAAGACATCAAGCGATGCGCGATGTGTTTTTTCATCATCAGGACTACCCCAATGACTCTATTTTTATCAACGAACTCTATCATCGCTTTTCGAGCCCATCATTTGATACGTTGTTGATGGAGACGAAAAAAGTATTTGGAGACGGATCGGCCTTGAAGCAAGAGTTTACCAAAGCATTTACAAACTTGAGGTATTATTACCCGACAACCTTCAAAGTCCCACGCATCGAAACGGTCATTACCGGTTTAGAAACGGACTTGTTTGTGAGCGACACATTGATCATCGTTGGACTCGATCATTTTTTGGGCAGAAGTGCTAAGTATAAACTCAACATGTATGAGTATATGGCGCGCAGGTATACCAAGGAGTTTGTGGTGCCTTCGGCCATGTTATTGTACGGTATTGATAGCCGGATCAATCGTATTAACCCGGAGGATAAAACGGTGTTGGCTGACATGATTGCCTATGGAAAGGCCTACTATTTTGCAAAACAAATGTTGCCTTGTGTGCCGGACAGTGTTTTCATTGGGTACACCTCCAAAGAGATATCTGGCGCGCGTGAAAACCAAGATTTGATATGGAAACACCTGGTTGAAAAAGAAGTATTCTTCAATACGTCAAAACTTGTAAAGCAAAAATACCTGGATGAAAGGCCCACGACCGTTGAAATTGGCGACCAGTGTCCGGGGCGAATTGGTGTTTGGATTGGCTGGCAGATCTTCAACAAATTTGCCGCGCAAAACTCAAAAGGAAACGACTTGCCTAAATTGATGAAAATCAACAATCCGGAACGAATTCTAAAGGATTCAAAATTTCGACCTAATTAATCCATTCCAACCCTCTAGAAACTGTTTGCAATCATTGTTTTGCATTTTTTGGCCATCTATATTCGCACAGTTTAAAATCAGTCTAAATAACAATGGCAAAAAATGTGGCGGAAATGTTACCCGGAGAAACGGCCATTATCGCTGGTTTTGCTGACGAGCAGATAGGTCTCAAACTGTTAGAGTTGGGGTTATTGCCAGGAACAGCCATCCGTTTTAATTTTACTGCGCCTTTTGGCGATCCTGTTTGTGTTAGCGTTTCTGACGTTGATTTGTCGTTGCGCATTGATGAGGCCTCTACCATTTCTGTTATCAATTAATGGAAAACGGCCGCATTCGAATTGCATTAACCGGTAAGCCCAATGCAGGGAAGTCATCTCTTTTCAATCACCTTACCGGGCTCAACCAAAAAATCGGAAATTTTCCGGGTGTGACTGTTGATAAACGAATGGGCTATTGCCAATTGGACAGTAACACTCAGGCAGAAATTGTTGACCTACCCGGAATCTACAGCCTCTACCCGCGTACGCTCGATGAAAAGATAGTTACTGAGATTTTCTCTGACCAAAAAAGTGAGCTCTACCCGGATAAGGTAGTGTTGATTGCGGATGCAACCAACCTCAAGAATTGTATGTTGCTGCTTACGCAATTGATCGATTTGCGGATTCCCACAGTGGTTGCCCTGAACATGATGGATCTGGCTGCCAAATCTGGATTAAGTATAGATGTAAAACGCCTTTCATCGTTGTTAGACCTACCTGTTGTAATGATTAATGCCCGAAAGGGTCATGGCATTTACGAACTAAAGAGACTTTTAGCTGAGCCGCTTTCAGCCTCCAGAAAATCAGTTTTTCAAATTGATGACGAGATCAAGCCGGTTATTGCAATCATTAGAAATCACTTCAACCTCCCTACTGATTACGAAGCATATCACTTTCTACAGCAAACCGACAATTTGGTTTTCCTTACTCAAGAGCAGCGTGCGTTTATTAAAGCGGTTGCGAAAGAACATCAGTTCTTTCCACACAAATATCAAGGTGCAGAAACGGTGATGCGGTATGGCTTTATCCAAGAGCTTTTGAATAAAGCGATTGTCAAACCATCGCATCGCGATTGGAAAAGAGTCTCACATGGAATCGATCGCGTGCTCACGCACAAAGTGGGCGGCTATCTTATTTTTTTCGGGGTTCTATTTCTAATTTTTCAAGCGATTTTTGCGTGGGCCCAAATACCCATGGATTTTATTGATTCGTCATTTGCGCGGCTCAGCAATATTTTGTCGAGTGAACTACCCGAGGGGCCCTTTTTTGAATTGATTTCGCAGGGCATTGTTCCCGGCATTGGTGGGATTGTCATCTTTATTCCTCAGATCGCCATCCTCTTTGCCTGTATCGCCATACTGGAGGAGAGTGGGTATATGGCACGTGTGGTTTTCTTGATGGATAAGGCCATGCGCAAGTTCGGGTTGAACGGGAAAAGTGTGGTGCCTTTAATGTCGGGATGGGCTTGTGCCATACCGGCTATCATGGCCACAAGAACCATCGACAATTGGAAAGAGCGACTCATCACTATTTTTGTAACTCCTTTTATGAGTTGTTCCGCTCGTCTTCCTGTATTCACAATATTGGTGGCGCTTATCATTCCTGATGTGAAGCTGTTTGGATTTTTTAATTACCAGGGCTTAGTGCTAATGGGTCTTTATTTATTGGGTTTTTTCGCTGCCATCTTCTCGGCCTGGGCGATGAAGTTCATTATTAAGACAACGGAACGGAGTTTTTTAATGATGGAATTGCCCACCTATCGAATGCCACGGTGGCCTAACGTAGGTTATACAATTATAGAGAAAACAAAGACTTTTGTCTTCGAGGCCGGGAGAGTTATCCTGGCAATATCCATTATTCTCTGGGTACTCAAAAGCTATGGGCCGCCCGATGAAATGAATGATGCAAAAAGAGTAGTGAAAGCTGAATCTAGTTCGCTTCAACTTTCGGAGGCAGAAATTGAGAATCGCGTTGCCGCTTACAAGCTAGAACACTCGTATGCAGGCAAGTTGGGGAAAGGCATTGAGCCATTGATACGACCTTTGGGATTTGATTGGAAAATAGGCATTGCCCTAGTTTCCTCTTTTGCAGCACGCGAAGTTTTTGTGGGCACGATTGCTGCAATTTACAGCATTAGTAGCACTGAAGATCAGCCCACCATTAAGCAGCGTCTCCGTTCAGAAATTAACCCAGAAACGGGTGGCCCGCGCTACACTCCCGCAGTTGGAATGTCCCTACTTATCTTTTATACATTTGCCATGCAGTGCATGAGTACGCTGGCTATCGTTAAGCGTGAGACCAAGGGCTGGAAATGGCCACTTATTCAACTGGCTTATATGACTGGTCTGGCCTATCTCTCCGCCTTCATTGTTTATCAGGTAATGTCCTGATCAAAATAGAATATTTTCTTTTTGTTCTTTATCCTATATTTCCGACACAAATAAATCTATGGATTCACAAAGAGACTATCACCTGGGACTTCTTTATCTAGTCCATTTGCTAATTGGAATAGACGGAATGGTCGATGAACATGAGCAGAAGCAGTTACTTAAAATTCGGGACGCGGAGGGAGTCGCTGTTGATGTGTTTGAAGAATTTGAGAATCAGGTGAGCCAACTGAAAAATCGTGATATCTACCAGTTGGGGATAGAATATATCAACAAATGTTCTGATGAAAAAAAACTTGATGCTTTTGTTCATTTGTATAAAATGTCAGAAGCGGATGGCACCTTTCACGTAAAGGAAGTAAGGCTTTTATTATACTCCATTAAGCAGGCCTCAATAGAGTTTAGTGACGTTATTGCGCGCGCAGCAAAATCATAGCGCACGGTTTTCTTAAAAGCGTTAGGCAATTTTCCCGAGGCTGATGAAGCTACACAAATTTCTTTTTGGTTTATCTATTGCACTGGTTCCTGCAGGATGTAGCACCCCTACAAACAAATTCTCAGACTCTACGATTGCAGCTATCGCAGATTTTCAAGACCATCGGCAAACAGATAGTTTAGTTCGTCAGTTGCTTAATACAAATTCCATTTATCGGATCGAAGCGGCCAAGGCATTGGCGTCCATTCAGGATTCTACGGCCTCTCTGCAACTGGGAACCATGTTGCTGGAGGATCCAATTAAACAAGCCAGGATGGCGGCAGCGTTTGCTCTAGGGCAAACAAGTGGCACGGCTTCGGTAAATGCACTCATTCCTGCGATGGAAGATATCAACTCAGAAGTAGTCGCAGAGGTATTGGAAGCCATTGGCAAAACGATTCAGCCAACAGATTTACCACTGCTAAATAAGTTTAAGCCAAAAGACTCCATCCAGCAGGCGGGTCAAGCATGGGGATTTTATTGGGTGGGTTTGCGTGGCATAGCGGATGATAAAATAGTTTCCAAGCAACTGGAATTTTTAAAACAGAACTATTCAACACAAATCCGTCTGGCAGCAGCTCATTTTTTCAATCGAGGAACAAAATTTACTATTGGCACTGGCGATGAACTAATTGCTGCGGCAACAAATGATCCGTCCGCTTATGTGCGAATGGCTGCGTCCGCTGGGTTGCGTAAATTAGATTCTACGAAAGTTATCCCTGTGCTGCTTTCCATTTTAAAAAGCGAAGCAGACTATCGCGTTCGAGTTAGTGCAGCTAGATCATTAACCAACTGGTCCAACAGTCAAACGCTTGGGGGAATAATTCGGGCTTTAAGAGATAGTAGCGAACACGTTGGCATAGCTGCTGCAGAATCAATAAAGCCGATACCTGCATTTGGACCTGCGTTGCAGGAGGTCGCGGAGTCAACCAAAAGCAACCGAATTAAAACGAACCTTTACAAAACACTACTCAAAATTCAGCCTGATAGTGTGCTCGTAAAGAGAATAATTGCTTCCTACCAAGCTTCAACGAATGATTATGAAAGGGCTGCCCTAATTGGTGCTTTAGCAAATAGTCCGGCATCCTACCAGTTCATTGCAGACGAGCTTCTGCGAGCAACTTCCTTGGTCGTTAAAACAAATGCAGCACAGGCATTGGTGATGGTTAGTAAGAACGGAAATTTTGACCAGAAGTCGAAGGCAAACCTTCTTGCCATTTATAGAGATGCCATATTAGGCGGAGACCCGGGAGTAATTGCAATTATTACCGCTGCTTTAGTCGACCCAACATCTGATTTCAAGAACATGGGTGTTGATTTCGGGTTTTTAAAGGAGGCAAAAAACAAATTAATGTTGCCCAAAGATATTGAAGCACTTCAGCCCCTCGAGGAGGCCATTGCTTATTTTGAAGGCAAGGAGAAACCCAAAGCTCCGCAAAATCAGTTTAATCATCCTATTGATTGGAAGTTAGTGAAAACGATTGAAAAAAATCAGCGTGTAAAAATAGAAACAACCAAAGGAGCTATTGTACTTACACTATTGGTGGAGGAGGCACCCGGCTCGGTTGCTAATTTTGTTGAATTAGTTTCAAAAACGTATTTTAATGATAAACTTTTTCATCGGGTGGTACCCAATTTTGTTATCCAAACTGGTTGCAACCGCGGAGATGGATTTGGAAGTGAGGACTATTCCATGCGATCTGAGTTTTCTACCAGACGGTACAAAGAGGGCTCAGTGGGTATGGCCTCTGCCGGCAAGGACACGGAAGGAACACAATGGTTCATCACACACTCGCCAACACCTCACCTAAATGGACGCTACACCATCTTTGCCGAAGTAACGGAGGGAATGGAAGTCGTTCAGGCTATTCAAGTCGGGGATCAGATAAAAACAATTTCCTTGCTATAGTGGCACATCATGCAACGCTTAACATTTAGCCACGAATGACACGAATAAACGCGAATTGGATCAATTTGGAATTCGCGCAATTTCGTGTCATTCGTGGCAAGATGAATTGTGTCGCGAAAAAGCAGTTAACATTCAAAGTATGTTTCGTTTTAAAATCTGTTTTGCGCTAATCGCGCTTATTTTCTTTTCTAACTGCAGCAAAGGAAAAAAAAGTGATTCTACGTTGTTTGAAAAAGGTGTATCATTCGGACAAGTAGAAGATCGACTTCACGAGGCTTCAGGTTTGGTGGAAAGCATTGGTAACCCAAAACACCTATGGACGCTGAATGATAGTGGCAATCCTGCAGAAGTATTTCTGATAGACCAAACAGCAAAAATAAAATTGGTTTGTAAACTGGCAGGAATTGACAATAGGGATTTCGAAGATATTGCCATCGGTGCAGGCTCCGATTCATCCAAGAATTATGTTTATGTCGCTGACATTGGTGATAACCTAACGCGATACAAAGTCAAGCTTATTTACCGATTTGAAGAGCCTACTATTGGCGTGGAAAAGGAAGTTGTTATTTCTGCCTTTGATACGCTGCAGATTACACTCCCGGATGGTGTGCGAGATTCGGAGACGTTGATGATTGAACCAGTCACAAAAGACTTGTACCTAATCTCAAAATTAGAAGACTCCGTTCGAGTGTATCACACGCCATATCCTTTCAAGAAGGGAATCATCATCCCTGAGTTTGTAGCTACTATTCCCTATTTCAAAATTGTAGCAGGCAGCTTTTCAACAACAGGTGACGAAGTTCTCCTTAAAGACTATGAGAATGTTTTTTATTGGAACAACACTGCTCATGTTGCCCCGGCCAAATTATTTCGGCAAAAGCCTTCTATACTTCCGTACGTACGTGAAAGGCAGGGAGAGTCCATCGCGTGGGCACGCGATGGTTCGGGATACTATACCCTAAGTGAGAAAGTTGATGGTGTAGAAGGAAAGCTTTTATTTTACAAGCGCAGATAACTACGTTTGTCTTGCCATTAGTTCTTCGGTAAAATCGACCAAAGTTGAGTTGTCAGAATTTAGTTCCTGCAATCGGTCAAAGCCTTTTTCAAAGTATTGATTAACTTTTATTTCTGTTAATTCCGATATTCCCAGTGCATCATAGATTCCGGTAATGGCTGCGACTTTCTTCTTTGCATTAAATTTTTTTGCGCTTAACCACTCTTTTAATTCTTTTTGCTGCTTGCCCTTTGCCTTTTCCAATGCCTTGATCAATAAAAAAGTTTTCTTATTGGAGATGATATCTCCACCCACCTGTTTTCCAAATTTTTTCTGATCGGCATACACATCCAGCAAATCATCCTTCAACTGAAACCCAATACCAATGTTCACACCAAATTCACGCAATGCAATTTGATCTGCCTTTGGAGCGTCAGCCAGGATGGCCCCAAGTTCTAAGCTGAAGCCAAGGAGTACAGCCGTTTTCAGGCGAATCATTTCAATGTATTGCGCTTCTGTTACTTTTGCCTTTGATTCGAACTCCATATCCCATTGTTGACCCTCGCACACCTCTGCTGCACATTGGTTAAATGCGCGTAGGACCTGATTCAGTTTAGGCCCTTCAAGTGATAAGAACATATCATACACTCGCACTAACATCACATCTCCCGAAAGGATGGCTGTGTTCACATTCCACTTTTCGTGAACCGTTGCTTTTCCCCTTCTCAAAGGAGCTTTATCCATGATATCATCATGCATTAACGTAAAATTGTGAAAGGCTTCCACCGCGGCCGCGTAGGATACAATTTTCTCCGCATCTTTTTTATAAATAGAATAAGACAACATTACTAACATGGGGCGCAATCGCTTGCCGCCCAATTTCATTAAGTAACGTATGGGTTCGTAGAGTGATTTTGGTTGTGAGCCGAAGGAGTGACGGCTAATTTCAGATTCGATTAGGTTTTTGTAATGGGCGAGCATTCAGAAGAAAAAATGGATTATGGGGCAATATTAATCGAAGGTAGGATGGATATCAAATGTTAAATCAATGAGGCGTCTGTCAACGTCTGTTTTTTTTATCCGCACCACAACTTTATCGCCCAGGCGATAAATTTTCTTTCTCCTCCTTCCAATTGCCCGATAGTTCTTTTCGTCAAACTCATAAAAGTCATCTTTCATATCCGACATCCGCACCATGCCCTCACACTTTGTTTCCACAATCTCCACAAAAATTCCAAACTCCTGAACACCCGTTATGATACCATCGAACGGCTTGTTCTCAGCCATGCTCATAAACTCGACTTGCTTGTACTTAATACTGGCGCGCTCCGCATCAGCCGCTCGTTTTTCTCTTTCCGAGGAATGAATGCACTTTTCTTCAAACTCTTTTTTGTTTACAGATTTTCCTCCATCGAGATAGTGCTGTAATAGCCGATGCACCATCATGTCAGGATACCTTCTGATCGGAGAAGTAAAATGCGTATAATGATCAAACGCCAACCCGAAATGTTGTTTCGCCTCTGTTGTATACTTGGCTTTTGCCATGGCACGAACGGCTAATGACTGCAACACATTTTGCTCTGGTTTTCCTTCAATTTCGTCCATCAATTTGTTTAACGAACGAGACACAGTAGCATCTTCAATCTGTAGCGTGTGTCCAAACTGCTTGGCGAATATGGCAAAGTCTGCTACTTTCTCAGGATTTGGATAATCGTGCGTACGGTAAACGAACGTATTTCCTGCCTTGCCGGCAGGCAGGTTCTCTTCACCCTTTTTCATTTTAAAAATGTAGGTAGCTACCGAGCGGTTGGCGAGTAGCATGAACTCTTCAATCAATTTGTGTGCTTCTTTTCGAACTTTTGGGACTACCATCAAAGGTTTCCCCTGGGCATCGAGTTTAAACTTGACCTCAGTGGTTTCAAAATTTACTGCACCCTTTTTGAATCTTTCTTTTCTGAGAATTTCGTGCAAACCATTTAGGATTTTCAATTCTTCGGCAAAGGTACCGGTTCCACTTTCGATCACCTCTTGCGCCTGCTCGTAACTAAAACGATGATCGGAGTGAATAATAGTTCTTCCAAACCATTCCTGATAGATTTTCCCTTTAGCGTCCATCTCAAAAACAGCTGCGAAAGTAAGCTTGTCTTCATGCGGACGAAGCGAACACAATGCGTTGGACAATCGTTCGGGTAGCATCGGCACTGTTCTATCTACCAAGTAAACCGATGTGGCACGATCAAACGCATCGTTATCTAAATCATTACCCGGGCGAACATAGTGTGTTACATCAGCAATATGTACGCCTATTTCATAATTTCCGTTGGGCAATGTTTTGAATGAAATAGCATCATCAAAATCCTTGGCATCTTCCGGATCGATGGTGAATGTGAGTACTTCTCTAAAATCCTTTCGTTTTTTTACTTCTTCATTCGTAATGCCTTCTTGTATTTTTTCTGATTCTTTCAGTACGTTTTCAGGAAAACGAAAAGGCAAATCAAACTCTGCCATGATGGAATGAATCTCAGCATTGTTTTCGCCTGTTTTGCCTAATATCTCGATCACTTTACCCTCAGCAGCTTTGTCGCCTTCAGCCCATTTTGTCACCTCAAACAGAACTTTGTCATTGGTATTTGCACCGTTCAGGTTTTCGGGATACACAAAAAAATCAGCGTAGATTTTCTTGAAGTCGGGCACGATAAAACCAAAACTTTTTGAAATTTCCATACGACCCACAAAACGCTGCCGGCCGCGTTTGAGAACTTCGGTCACTTTTCCCTCAGGGCTAGCTCCGTTTTTCTTTCCGAGCAAAGAGACACTCACAGTATCGCCATGCAAGGCAGAGCCTAAGTCTCTCGATTGAACGTAGACATCTTTGGACCCCTCTTCGCCTGTCGATACATACGCAAATCGAGGATTGACATGATCCACTATCCCAACTATTCCCTTACCCGTCTTGGTCGACTGAACTGCCTTGTAGCTTCCGTTATTTGTTTGCTCGATCTTACCTTCCTTGCGGAGCGCCTCAAGTAGATTGTATAAGTCTTCAATAAATGCTTTTTTCTTAACCTGCAGTTTTTTTGCTATTTGCTCAGCGCTGTAGGTCTTTCCTGATGTTTCGCTAAATAAAGAAAGTAGCGAACCATAGAGGCCGCTCTTTTCTTTTTTGTTTTTAGTTTCTTTTTTCTCTTTAAATTTCTTTTTACTCATAATTTCTTTGGTTCAATCATCAGGCTCTACTGATGTTTTTTTCCTCTATTAAATTCATTCCCTTCATTTTTAAGTAGAGCTGTGCAATCGCCACCACATCGCCAACACAATATTCAGCAATCTTCGCCAATGCGTTTTGGCGATAGTATGCCTCGTTTACCATGGAACCATCCATGCTTCCTTTACTTGAGGGAATATTAAAAATTGCGGCTAACAAATCGAGCGAGGTGTAATGTTTGTAGTCTCCAAATTTCCAAAGCTCCATGGTGTCTAAATGGGGTATTTCCCAAGGACGCTTTCCGGCAAGGTCAAGCAATGGCGGTAATGTAATTCCATTGACAAGCATCCGCCTGCTCATGTATGGGAAGTCGAACTCCTTGCCATTGTGCGCACACAATTTTGTAGACCCATCCAGCTTTTCAAGCATCGTCTTGAAATCAACCAACAGCTTTTTTTCATCGTCCTCGGCAAAGTATTTTGTACGAAGCCCTAATTCTCCGGCTTCATTGACAACATATTTGCCAACGGCAATCACAACGATCTTTCCAAACTCGGCATAGATGCCGGCTTTTTCGTGGAAAAGATCTTCATCGGTTTGCAGTTCCTCACGCTTGAAAAAATTGGCTTTTCGTGCCCATTGAATTTTCAGCCGCTCACTCAGTTTGGAATAATGATCAACGCAACCAACGGTTTCGATGTCCAAAAACAGCACATCTTTTAAAAGTTGATTCATAGAAGCTACTCTTTTATAAAGGTATTAATTTAAGAATGTAAAACGCCCTCGAGCTGTAACTCTTTGACTAAAATTATGTTCGCATCGCAAATAGTATCGGGCACAAAGACAAATTTTTTGTCATAGATCTGCGTGCCCACATAGTAGCTAACCCAGTATTCGTTGTTTAAATGAAAGACAGAAGGATCGATGGGTTCAATTACAGCTGTGCTTTGTGCGGGCACCATATCCAGAAAATGACGCAGTGTAGATGTTCGTTGCGTTTCGCCATTTTTTTCACCATATCCTTTGCTTGCCACCAATGTGTTTTCGATGGGAAAAGAGTTGTTGTTGATGAGATACACTTTCCATTCGTAGTGATTCAGCAGGTTTTTTTCCCGGGCAATGGCCAGTGTTACATTTTCCACTCGTGGTATCTCAATATCTTTCTTCATGTTGATGATTTCGAATACAGCAAAGGTAAATTCAATTTATTTCATAATTGCTTGTCTTTTAGACTCAAAAAAATGGACTCAGATGGTGATGTGGACTTAATTTGCTTAAATTCACTCCGAATAAAAACCATCGAAATGAAAACAATTAAACCGTTTGGCTATACTGAAAGCAGAGTTATGAGAATTGGAACAGGATATCGGCTCAAGTTCAAATCTTCCATCAGATTGGCAATTGTAATAATAGCCGGGTTATTCTACCTGGCATCTTGCACGCCTAAGCCAAAAACACTGGCCGAATTGAATCCGCCCGCAGAAGGTTTTGATCTGGTTCATTCTGATCCGGCTGCTATCCAGTTAGCGGATAGCATTATGCACGCCATGGGGGGTCGTGAGAATTGGGATAATACCCGGTTTATTTCGTGGAATTTTTTTGGGCGCAGAGACTTGACGTGGGACAAGCAAACGGGGCGCGTGCGAATCGAGTCGCCAGGAGACAGCTCTATCTACTTAGTCAACATCAATACAGGCGAAGGAAGAGTGAAGTTCCATGGTGTAGAATTGACAGAACCAGATACGTTAAAAAAGCTGCTTGAGAGAGCAAAAGGTATCTGGGTGAACGACTCGTATTGGTTGACTATGCCTTTTAAACTGAAAGATTCAGGCGTTACATTGAAATACATGGGAGAAGACACCCTAAAAAATGGACGGTACAACATTTTGGAAATGACTTTTGCCAACGTAGGCTTTACGCCAGAAAACAAGTACAAATTGTATGTTGGGATTCAAGATAAGATGATCAGGTACTGGGCGTATTACAACGATGCGAAAAAAGATACGGCTAACTTTGTGCGTCCGTGGGACAACTATCAAAAGTATGGAAATGTACTTCTGTCGGCAGATCGATCTGACAATGGCGGGCCGAAAAATGTAAAAGTTGTTGATGACTTGCCCGATAAACTATTTACCGATTTTTAAAAATCGCTGGCTCATTTTGAAACAAGTAAAGAGTTTTTACTTTTACCAATTGCTCAGTAAAACCCAACGCCATGCTTCTTAACCTTGAAAGTGTACCACCCTTTTATAAAAATTATGTGAAGCAAATTGACGAAGGTGACATTTTGCAGGCGCTTCGAATTTCAGGTCATCGTATGCAAGAACTTGTTCACTCTATACCCATCGGCAAGAGTGATTTTGCGTATGCAGATGGCAAGTGGACTGTTCGCGAATTGCTTTGTCACATGATTGATGCCGAACGCATTTTTGCCTACCGCGCGCTTAGGTTTGCGCGGAAAGACAAAACCCCACTGGCGGGTTGGGAGGAGAATGACTATGCGCCACTTGCCAACGCAGGTAATCGCAGCCTTGAAAAGATTGCTTCAGAGATGAATCATTTGAGAGCTTCCACCATCGATCTATTTGAAAGCTTCACTCCGGAAATGTTAACCTACAAGGGCACTGCCAATAAAAACGAAATGTCTGTTGCAGTTCTTGGCTTTGTAATTGCGGGTCATGAAACTCACCACCGAAAAATTTTGATCGAGCGTTACCTGGCTGATAAAAAGTGATGTGGAAAGGTTTTTATTTTGCTGGCCTACTTGGTTTCCTAGTATCGTGTGCGCCCACCAGAGGACTGGTAAAAATTCTAGCGGAAACAGAATCAAAGTTTAAAGACAATACGGGTTTTGCATTATACGATCCCGTCTCTAGAAAGTCGCTGGTTGACTACCATTCTGATCGGTACTTCTCGCCCGCGTCCAATACAAAGATTTTCACATTTTACACTTCTCTAAAACTGTTGGGCGATACGCTGCCCGCGTTGAAGTATGAACAACGCAACGATTCGTTATTGATATGGGGGATGGGCGATCCTTCCTTCTTAAACCCCTACGTATTCCAAAATGGAAAGACGTTTGATTTTCTTGAGAGCAGAAAGGAGAAAATCTTTCTGTCAACCAGCAACTTTAATGCGCAGCGATTAGGCGATGGATGGGCGTGGGATGACTATTTGTACAGCTATTCTCCGGAGAGATCTCCTCTACCTTTGTACGGGAATTTATTCACGGTTTCCAAAAAGGCTTCCGGTGAGTTAGAAGCATCACCAACTTATTTTTCTAAACAGTTGGTAACAAGTACCGATGTCCATTCTACGGAGGAAATCGTCCGTGCCTTCGATTCGAACCAATTGACCTATTACCCTGGGAAAAAGCCAACCAAGGAATGGGAGATTCCCTATCATGTTACGGACGAAGTGTTAGCAGCATTATTGAGCGATACCTTGAGACAAAAAGTTTCTGTGATTAGCATGCCGTTGTCTGCCAATGCTACTCTTTTGCGGGGTACGCCTGCAGATAGTTTATATAAGGTGATGATGGAAGAAAGCGACAATTTTATTGCTGAACAATTGTTGCTGCAGTGTGCAGCCATCGTAAGCGACACGCTAAGTTCTGAAATTGCCATTCGCTATGCTACTCAAAATCTGCTTGCCGACCTGCCTGACAAACTGCAGTGGGTCGATGGCTCTGGCTTGTCTCGCTTTAATTTGTTTACGCCCCGCACAATTGTTAAACTTTGGGAAAAAATTTATAGTGAAGTACCCCGCGAAAGACTGTTCACCTTATTGGCAAAAGGCGGAAAGAGTGGGACAATAAAAAATTGGTACAAAGCTGAGCCGATCTATATCTACGGAAAAACAGGCACCCTAAGCAACAATCATTGCTTGAGTGGATTTTTGATAACAAAAAGTGGCAAGACACTAATCTTTAGTATGATGAGTAATAACTTTGTTGCGAGTAGTACTGAGTTAAGAAAACAGATGGAGAAAATATTTAAAATGATTTATGAGAAGTATTAGAATGTGTATTGGCTTCAGGCTTCAAGCCACAAGCTGCAAGCAGTTTGGCGTAAATTTAAAGTCCAGAATCTCCTTTGCAAAACATCATGTAGCCGACATCCGGCTAACAGCTTACGGCTTGTTGCTTACAGCCTTACTTCTTTCAACATCTTCTTTCTCTCAAACCCGTGATAGCCTCGATATAAAAATTGGGCAAATGATACTGATGGGTATTCCCTACGCAAAAGTCGATACGATCATACTGGACGAAGTAAGAAAAGGGAATGTTGGTTCCATCATTCTCTTCGAAAAAAACATTCCAAAAAAGGCCAGTGTATTTGCTGATTTGAAAAAAATCATATGGACCTACCAGGAAGCTGCACCGAGTCCAATTTTTGTTTCAATCGATCAGGAAGGAGGAAAGGTAAATCGCTTGAAAGAAAAGTACGGATTCACAAGATCCATCACGGCTCGCGCTACTGGTAAATCAAAGTCATTAGATTCAGCTCGTTTCTATGCTCAAGCTACTGCAGCAACACTTGCCGGACTAGGTTTCAACGTAAATTTTGCTCCATGTGTGGACGTGGCAGTCGAACCTACCAATCCTGTTATTGTGAAGTCAGAGCGGTCGTATTCGCCCAATGAAGATACCGTTGCGATCATGGCAGGAGAATTTGTAAAGCAACATCGTAAGTATGGTATCGTCACCGTGCTGAAACATTTTCCCGGGCATGGAAGTTCAACAACCGACTCTCATTTTGGAATAGCAGATGTTACTAAATCGTGGACACCAAGAGAATTGAAGCCGTACAAAGCCTTATTGGATTCTGGTTTGGTAGATGGTGTTATGAGCTGCCATATTGTAAATAGGGAGTTAGACAACGCTGGATTACCGGGTACGCTGTCAGCTGAAATGTTGAACGGAATGTTGCGGAAGAATCTGGGTTATGACGGTGTGGTTTTTTCAGACGATATGCAGATGGAGGCCATCACGAAGCAATATGGCTTAGATGAATCGATAAAAATGGCCATTCTGGCCGGTGTAGACATTTTGTGTTTTGCCAACAATGTACCGGGCAGTCAAAAGGTGAGCCCGCAACGTATTTTCTCAGTGATCCGTGACGCTGTTACGAATGGTCAGATTTCGGCACAACGAATTGATGAGTCTTATCAACGAATCAAGAAATTGAAAAGAAAAATGGACTTAACTTCTACCGACTACGAAGCGCAATTCAAGAAGGCACAGCTGAAGCAACGCCTAACGGCCATGCAGTTGAAAGCGGCACAGGAAGAAATTAAACTATTGAAAGAATCGGGTGGAAAGAAGAAGAAAAAGAAAAGGTCGAAAGAATAGTTAACTAAAACACCTTTTGTATGGGCGGACAAGTTCAAGAATTAAAGAAGCAACGAAAGCTACTCGTGTTTGCTTGCAGCGTATTAGCACTAATGGTATTTGTTGCCGGCATCTACGCGTTTGTTCAGCGTGGCATTGCTGTGGAAATGGAGAGACAGGCGATTGAAGCAAAAGTACAAGCCTTAGAATGTGAGAAGCAAGCGATCAAACAAAAGGAATTAGCCAAAAAAGCAATGGACGAAGCGCAGAGAGCAACACAGCACGAAAGAGAAGAATTCTTGCGTAAGTCATCTGGTTCACCTGAAAAAAACAAAAAATAGTTTACTATGAAGAACGATTTAACCAAGAGAAGGATTCTGGCCGTTGTGCTGGGTACTTCGTGGAGCATCACACTTCTTGCGTTTATTTACATCGGTGTCAATGCAGATAAACACGCTAAAGCAAAAGAGGAATTTCTCAAAGCAAAAATCGAAATGAAAGTGTGTCAAGAACATGCGGAAACACTCTCTATGCAACTTGGAGACCGGGAAAACCAACTTCGTAGATCGCTTGCAGAATTGGAAAAGACCCTCGTAGAAACAAGGCTGGCTAAGGAATTTGCACATGAACAATCGAAATTGGCAATGAAAAAAAAGTAACTGGAACGGTTACAAATGGTGGCTAAATATTTTAGAACGATTGAATGTCACAAGGGGTAAATTTCAACTAAAAGAAAACTATTTTTTTATGGATGCAAAGGAGTTTTTAACGAAAGTAAGAGTCAATATTATTGTTGTAAGCATTGCCATCTTTTTTTCCATTGGATTTTTCTTTTATGGACTAATAAATAGTATTCAAGCGCAGAAAAATAAAGAGCTTGCGCTAAGGTCTTTGGTAAATTTAAAAGAATGTGAAGCTGAAACACTGAAACAAAGAGAATACGCTGCGCAGGCCAATCTAGAAGCGGAACATCAAAAGCGACTAGCAGAAGAGGCATTCATAAAAATGCTAGAATTGCAGAAAAAAAGTAAGTAGAGATCGTGGAAATCTACAATACAATTCAATCGTCCACCAACGAAGTCCCAGTACTTATCAGCGTGCCCCACTGTGGCACGTTTTTTCCACCTGAGTTAAAAGATCAATATAAACCGGAACTCATTCAAGTACCTGACGATACAGATTGGTTTGTTGATCGACTTTACGATTTTGCCCCCGCACTCGGAATTACCATGATCACCGCTAACTATAGCCGGTGGGTAATTGATCTCAACAGAGATCCACAAAGCAAACCGCTGTATTCAGATGGGCGTGTTATTACTGGACTTTGCCCAACTACTAATTTTTTGGGCGAACCGATTTATCAAGATGAACGAAAGGAAATTTCTTCGATTGAAATCGAAAATCGAGTAAACCAGTATTACGAACCCTATCATCAAAAGATAGAAAAGGAATTAGCTCGCCTCCATCAAAAATTTGGTGTAGTGCTTTTATGGGACTGTCATTCTATCCGACAATTTGTTCCTTCGATTCATTCTGAAAAGTTTCCGGATTTAATTCTTGGTGATGCCGATGGCACCTCAGCTTCTTCTCCACTAATAGCTATTGCAGCCGAATCACTTCAGAACTCAGGCTATTCCTTTAGCCACAATTATCCCTTCAAAGGCGGTTACATCACACGCCACTATGGGAAACCCGAAGTCAATCGCCATGCACTTCAATTGGAAATGAGCAAAATCAATTATATGGATGATGATGAAATAAATTTCAACTTGGCAAGAGCAAAGGAAATGCAAAGCACATTAGAAAAAGTGTTCAGAAATTTAATTGGTAAATTGAAGTAACACATGGCAAAGCCACGAGATAAAGTAAACCGAGAAATAGAAATTTGGAGTAGAGATAAAACTCCAGACCTTATTCTTGGGCATGCGAGGGAGATGAGGAAAAACCCGACTGAAGCAGAACAACTTTTATGGAGAGCATTACGTGGAAGAAATCTCAGTGATTTAAAATTTAGAAGGCAGCAGCCCATGAAGGGCTACATTCTTGATTTCTATTGTGAGGCAGCGCGACTTGGCGTTGAAGCAGATGGAGAAATTCATCTTGGCGAACGACAAAAGAGGTACGACCAAGAACGGACAGAATATCTCGCTGAATATGGCATAAAGATTTTACGTTTTAAAAATGAAGAGATTATCAATACGATAATGGAAGTATTAAACACAATTGAAAAAGAAGCCACCAAAAGAATTAAAAGATGAAGATAAATAGCCCCTCACCCCAGCCCCTCTCCCAGGGGAGAGGGGTGTCAGAGGAACGAGGACGGGGTGAGGGATTAAGATTTTTCCGGTTCACTTCGCTGCTGCAAACGACAGGATGGCTTTCACCTGCTTATGTAGGTGTTGATAAACATGGGTTTATTCAATATTTAGATTCAACAGCTCCTTCCGAATCAATCGCCATAGAGGCAGTCCAAGGTTTTGCGCTGCCCGGTTTTCAAAATGCGCACTCGCACGCTTTTCAATATGCTATGGCAGGTTTGGCAGAGAATCATCCGAGCGGCATCGATGATGACTTTTGGACATGGCGTGAAGAAATGTATAAGTGTGCTTTGTCCGTTAACCCGGATCAGGCAGAAGCAATTGCAGCCATGCTGTATGCCGAAATGGTGAGGCATGGATATACGCACGTAGCTGAGTTTCACTATTTACATCATGACAAAGACGGGAAGCCTTATTCGAATTTGGTGGAGATGGGTGAACGAATGGTCAGCGCGGCAAAGACAGCTGGAATAAGGATTACACTTATCCCAGTTTTTTATCGAAAAGGAAGTTTTGGTCAAGAGCCACAATCTCGGCAGCGAAGGTTTATTTCAAAATCAGTTGACGATTATTTTAAGTTGCTGGACGCTTCTCAATCCGTAGTAAAAAGTTACGATTCGGGATCTCTTGGTTTTAGCGTTCACTCACTTCGCGCAGTTGATTTAGCGGACATCATAAAAACGTTTGTTCAAGGGCCGAAAAAGTTACCTTTTCATTTACATGTTGCAGAGCAACAAAAGGAAGTGGAAGATTGTCTCGCCTTTTCAGGAAAGCGACCCATGCAATGGTTGTTAGATAACCTGGATGTAAATGAGCGTTTTCATTTGGTTCATTCCACTCACTTGAATGATGAAGAGCTTTCACGGCTTACTAAATCAAAAGCAAATGTAGTATTGTGTCCCTCCACTGAAGGAAATTTGGGCGATGGTATCTTCCGAATGAAAGAGTATGTAAAAATGGGTGGGCATTGGAGCATCGGCACGGATAGTCACATTGGATTGAATCCGTTTGAAGAATTTAGAATGATCGACTATCGGCAGCGGTTAGTCACCAACAAACGAAACACATTTGAAGGAGATGCGGCCAGAACCATGATCAACGAATCGGTAACTCAAGGGCGCATGGCCATGGGCAGAGAAACGTCTGATCATTTTGAAATAGGTCAACCGTTTGATGCGTTGATTGTCAGCGCGACCACGCACTTGCTTGCCGATACATCAGACAAAAATCGATTAGCCTCGATACTCTTCACTGGCGATTCAAGTAGAAATATGGGAACCATTGTCAATGGAAACTGGGTAGTTAAAAATCAGCATCATCAGAATGGCCATGACATAAAAGTCACTTTCGCCAAAGTCATGAAAGAGTTAAAGAATCGATAACTCTGATTGTTCTTGTCTTCTACAAACTACTCTTGTAATTCATATATTTGTATCATGGAAACACGAGAAGAGGTTTTGAGAAAGATTAATTGGGATTATACTTATACTGTAGCTGAAATAGACACCATTCTAAAAGGAACGGATGATAGGATGAAGAAGCCTTTCTACATAAAACTATTAAAGACTTTTCGTTGGTATATTCTGAAGGATGTTCTTACCGAATGGGAAATTAAAGAGATGCTCTCTCCCGATGTGATCAATAATCTTCATGTCAATTCGTTGAAAGAAAAATACAAATATGTTCGACAAGTACTATACGGATAGACTTTACCCTTTGCAAGATCGGGTCCTCAAAGAAATTGAGAAATCGAACACATTTCTTTACCTAACAGGAGGCACGGTTGTAAGTCGATTTTATTTGAACCACCGCTACTCCGATGATTTGGATTTATTCGCTAACCAGCACGCTGACTTTGAAAAGGAAATAGATCGAGTAACGAATCATCTAAAACTTAGCTTCGAGGTAGACCTGCAAGTGAAAGAGGAAGCATATGGACGTGCTTTTGTGAAAGAGGATGACCTTCTTCTGAAAATTGACTATGTCAATGACGTGGGTTTTCATAAAGATGACGTAGGTGTTACTCCATTGTTTTCTCGTACCGACAACTGGCGAAATATTCTTTCAAATAAGATCACTGCGTTGTCGCGAGAAGAAGGTAAGGATGCTGCTGATATCATTTATCTGTGTTTACGCTATACGTTCAATTGGAAAGACATCATTGAAGATGCAAAAAATAAAGACTCTTGGATTGACGAAGTAAATGCATCGAAACTTATGCATTACTTTCAACTTGAGAAGCTAAAGAAAGTAAAATGGATTGAGCAGCCCGATGACCAAAAGATTGAGGAATACCTTAGAATCATCGCCAAAGATATTTTGATGGGCACAGATAATTCTCTTGTGAATTTTCAAAGATAGAATGTTCAATGGGAAAAGATTGATTAAGCGAAAGATTGATCGCCAAAGAAACCTGCCACAGGAATCAACCTCGTCTTTGCTTCAGGGTACATTTCTTATATCCGGGGGAATATCTGCAACGACTTACTTTTGCGTAGACTTCTACAATGGACATATCGATTTCATTTCGATAGGAGGACTTTTTCTATCCATTCTTTCAGCCATTACAGGATACCATCTCATTCAAAAAGTAAATCGAGATAAATGATCTATTTGCCCTTCATCATCGTATTCGGGATATCATAAATTTCAAGCTATTTTTCTCAGCTTTTTTTTCGTAATTAGGCGGAATAATCTAACCCGTCATGAAAAAATCACTACTATTATCCATTGGCTTTTTGCTAGCACTGGTTGCCTATGCACAAAAGGCAAAACCCAAAGCCGAAGCGGCTTCAACAGCTGCCTCAAAATCAGATTTATACAAAGGCCTAAAATGGCGTAACATCGGCCCCTTCCGCGGAGGACGTGCGAATGCAATCGCTGGTTCTCCAGTTGATCCGATGGTCTACTATGTAGGCTATACCGGTGGAGGCATTGGAAAGACCGATGATGGAGGTACAACTTGGAAGAATATTTCAGATGGCTTTTTCAAAGTTGGCTCTATTGGAGATATCGCGGTATGTGAGACAGATCCAAACGTAATCTATGTGGGAACCGGAGAGCATGCGGTGCGCGGTGTGATGACTTCTTACGGTGATGGCGTCTACAAGTCTACCGATGGTGGCAAGACTTGGAAGAACATAGGGTTGGAAAAAACCCGTCATATCTCTGATGTGATCGTTCACCCCAATAATTCAGATATTGTTTATGTGGCAGCTCAAGGTACTGTTCACGGAGCAAATGCAGATCGTGGTGTTTACAAGTCGATCGATGGAGGAACTACCTGGAAGAAAACACTTTTTGTCGATGAGAACACAGGTGCTTCTTCACTTAGTATGGATATGACAAACCCTCGCATTTTGTATGCAGCTACTTGGCAACATAGGCGCTATCCCTGGAAAGTGGAAAGTGGCGGTGCTGGTTGTGCCGTTTGGAAATCAACAGATGCCGGAGAAACCTGGAGTAAAGTAATTGATGGCCTTCCAAAAGAAATGGGAAAGATTGGCGTCAGTGTTTCTCGCGCAAATCCGAATCGAGTTTTTGCAATTGTTGAGGCTGAGAAATCGAAGGCAGGCTTGTATCGTTCAGATGATGGCGGCAAAAAATGGAATTTGCAATCCACCGATCAAACGATCACTTCCCGCTCATGGTATTACATGGAAGTGTTTGCTGATCCGGTCAACGCAGATGTTGTATATGTGTTAAATGCTCCGATGACTCGCTCTATTGATGGTGGAAAAACCTTTTCAACTATTCGTGTAGGTCATGGCGATACGCACGATTTGTGGATCAACCCAAAGAATAATCAAAACTTTGCTTTGGCCGATGATGGCGGTGGAGAAATCAGTTACAATACAGGGAGAACATTCTCGCCACTCAACAATCAGGCAACGTCACAGTTCTATCGCGTGATTGCCGATAACCGTTTTCCGTATTGGGTATATGGTGGACAACAAGATAACTCGTCAGTGGCTACACCTAGCCGGAATGGAAGTTTTGGAATTACGGACAAGGATTGGATCAACGGCCCCGGTTGCGAAAGTGCATGGGTGGCATTCAACGATCCCAACAATCCGGAGTTATTATATGGCGGTTGCTACCAAGGTCAAATTGATGTTTTAGATACTCGCACGAGCGAAACCAAAGACCTTCAAGAATACCCTTCTACAAATCTCGCCTTCGCTCCAAAGAAAATGAAATATCGTTTTAATTGGAACGCGCCTCTTATCAACTCACCGCACGATCCAAAAGTAATGTATCATGCGGCCAATGTCTTGTTTAAAACAACCAATGGTGGATTAAGCTGGGATGTAGTAAGTCCCGACCTTACTCGTAACGATACAACCAAACAAGACGTAAGCGGGGGCCCGATTACCAATGAAGGTGCCGGTGGAGAAAATTATAATACTATCTATTATGTAATTGAATCTCCACATGAAGTGGGTGTGATTTATACAGGAAGCGATTGTGGACTAGTTCATCTGACTAAAGATGGTGGAAAAAATTGGAGCAATGTTACCCCTGCAGGTTTGCCAGAGGGAATGATTCATTCTATCGAAGTGTCTCCACATGACAAAGGCACCGTTTATATTTCAGCTTCGCGTTATAAGTTTAACGACTATAGCAATATGACTTACAAATCTGTTGACTATGGAAAAACATGGACGAAGATTGGCGCAGGTGTTGAATCGGATGATTTTATCAAAGTAATTCGTGAAGACAAAAAGATAAAAGGATTATTGTATGCAGGTGCCGAAAGAGGATTTTATATCTCCTACGATGGAGGAACTTCCTTTAGCAAATTTCAATTGAACTTACCGGTTGTGCCTGTAACTGATTTGACGATTCGCGACAATGATTTAGTAGCCGCAACTGCAGGAAGATCTTTTTGGATACTGGATGACTTGGGCGCGATTCAACAAACAAAAGGAAATGTAGATGCTGCTTTAAAGATATTCAGTCCAAAACCTACTTATCGCTTGTCTTCGGTAACCATTCCGGAATATTTTGGAGATATACCAGGATTAGGTCGCAACCCTGCAAATGGTGTTTTGCTTGATTACTATTTGAAAGAGAAAGCAGATACTGTAAAAGTTACACTTGAAATTTTGGATGCCAGTGGTAAAGTGCTTCGTTCTTATACAAACAAGAAAGACGAAAGCTTCAAGCCCTATGCAGGTGGACCACCCGCAAAACAAACCATTCCGGCAGAAGCGGGATTGAATCGTTTCGCCTGGGATTTTAGAACCGAAGCCTTGAGCGGAGTTCAAGGCGTGTACGTCTATGGCGATTATAGCGGATATCGTGTTGCACCGGGAAAATACAAAGCGCGTATTACGCACAAAGGCCAATCGTCAGAAACGGAGTTGGAAATTATTGCCGACCCTAAGGTAACAGCAACGGCCGCTGACTGGGCAGCGCAGCAAGATTTTCTAAAACAAGCGGGCGAACAATTTGAAGAAGTTCATAAGAACGTGAACAAAATGCGCCAGGTAAAGAAACAAATTGAAACGTATAACGAATCGCTCAAAGACAATGCAGATGCGAAAGACATTGTCAACACGGGGAAAGAGTTGATCAAGAAAATTGAAAAGTGGGAAGGTAATTTAATTGAACCAAGGAGTAAAAACTTTCAGGACGTCATTAATTTTCCAAACAAGCTCAATTCAGAGTTCTTGCAGTTGCGTGGAGTAGCAGATCAACATGACCCTCGCTTAACAAAAGGCGTGCAGGATCGTGCACGCGATGTGCAAGCCGACTGGGCAAAATACAAACAGCAAATGCAGATATTGATCAATTCAGATATTAGTACTTATAATAAGATGTTTAAAGACAAGAATATGCCCGCGCTAATTACTGAAACGAAGGAGACGATCATAAACAACTAATCGATTATCGTATGAATTCAAATGGCTGTCCGAATACCGGACGGCCATTTGTTTTTAAAAAAGGTACTAAAAGGCAATCTGATAAAGCTACCTTTGCGTCATGCAAAATAATCAAAAAACGGCAACTGCGGCTTTCTTAAAGAATCTTGGCATTGCTGAGCTTAACGAAATGCAGGCAGCCGTTGTTGAAAAGGCAACTTCAACAAGTAATCTCATGTTACTCGCGCCCACAGGTTCGGGTAAAACGCTAGCCTTTTTGATACCACTCATTAACAAACTAAAATCTGAAACCGTTGGCGTTCAAGCGTTAATTGTAGCTCCCTCACGGGAATTGTCACTTCAAATTGAAGACGTTTTTCGGTCAATGAAAACGTCTTACAAAGTGAGCTGCTGCTATGGAGGGCACTCGGTAAAAGTGGAGCAAAATAGTTTGAGTGAGGCGCCCGCTGTAGTAATTGGTACACCTGGCCGCCTGGCCGATCATTTTTTACGCAAATCATTTGATCCACGGACTATCCAACTGGTAGTTCTTGATGAGTTTGATAAATCACTACAAATGGGCTTTCAAAAAGAGCTCACTACTCTATTTAAAGCGTTTAGCGGAAAGCAAAGGCATCTCCTCACATCCGCTACACGGCTGGAGGTTTGGCCGGAATTTTTGCCTTTTACAAATCCGGAAACGCTCAATTATTTAAAAGATGAAGCTGCATCCAAATTGGAGTTAAAATTAGTGCGCACCAATACAACAGATAAAGTGGAAACACTCATGCGATTGGTAGCTGGATTTAACCAAGAAGTCTGTTTGGTATTTTGTAATCACCGCGATGCTGTGGAGCGGATCAGTGCATTACTGGCGCAGCACCAATTCGCGCATGGCATTCTCCATGGCGCGATGGAGCAGATCGATCGCGAAAAAAACCTGATTAAGTTTAGAGGTGGCGCTCATAATGTATTGATTGCAACAGACTTGGCGTCACGCGGGTTAGATATTCCAGAAATAAGACATGTCGTTCACTACCAGTTGCCATTACAGCAAGAAGCGTTTCTACATCGTAACGGCAGAACAGCCAGAATGCATGCAGATGGTAAAGCCTACTTGATTGTTGCTCTGGATGAAACAATTCCGGAATACATCAACAAGTCTATCGTGGAAGTAAAAGTGCCCTCAAAACTGGTTCTTCCTCCACCGCCTCTTTATTCATGCCTCTACATTAGTGCGGGCAAAAAGGATAAGATCAGCAAGGGGGATATAGTAGGTTTGTTAACCAAGAAGGGCGGCCTTAAGAGTGACGATATAGGGTTAATCACATTGCTTGACTTTTCTTCCTATGTAGCTGTTAGACGTCCGCTGGTTGATAAGTTACTAGCGGCAATCAAAAACGAAAAGCTAAAAAAAGTAAAAGTAAAAATTGAGATAGCTAATTGAGGATAGAGAATGTCATAAGATGAAAGAAAAGAAACACTGGAACGAGATTGCAGGTCGCTACAACGAAGAGATTTTTGACGTCTTCAAAAATGATCGGCAAAAAAGGCTTCCCTTTTACTTTGATAAACATAGTGGACCTAAAAAAACAGCCGTTGATTTGGGCTGCGGAAACGGAAAGGCCTTTGAATATCTTTCTCCACGATTTGGTGGGGTAGTTGGTTTTGATATCTCACAAAAGTTGCTTGATCAGGCAAAAAAACTTCCGTTTTCCAATACTGTGTTACGATGTGAGGATTTAACCAATGAGGAGGTTCCCTTGCCGAAAGCTGATTTTGTTTTTTCATGCAACGTAGTCATGTTCCCAAAAATTGAAATGAACTATGCCATGCTTCGAAACATTCATCGAACACTGAAACCGACAGGCAGCGCTGTTTTGGTTCTTCCAGCCTTGGAGTCTGTTCTTTTTTCTTCCTGGAGATTGATCTCTGTATATGCTTCTGAGGGTGTTGCTTCAAATGACATTCCCGCAGATGAATTTGACTACTTTAAAGCCGCCAAGCGCGACATCGTACAAGGGATTATTCACATTGACAACGTGCCCACCAAGCATTATCTCGAACCGGAAATAGAAGTTGTTTTCCGAAACGCTGGACTGAAAGTAACCGCACTGGAAAAACTAGAATACAAGTGGGATACTGAAATGGATGCTCCTCCCAACTGGCTGGGAAAGCCTTATCCCTGGGATTGGCTGGTGGAATGCAAGCGCAAATAGGTTGATCTGAATCCGTTACTCCAAAACAAATGTTCCAACCGCGTTAGCGGGCAAAAAAGTGTTTGCAATTCTGGTTTTGAAACGAAGGGCAAAGTTTTTTCCTGACGGACTATCATTTAAAACGATAACTACCTTTTTTCCTGATGGAGTGATGAAACCTACGTTACTCAGGTTTTCCGGTTGATTTGATGCGATTCGGGTAGACCCAGGGGGTACAAATTTTGAAGCTTGCGCGATGATGAAGTAAGATACATTTCGTGTTACATCCTTGCCTATTGTGAGCGCACCCAAGCAACGGTCGCACCCACCATCTCCGGTATGAGGGTTGAAATTTTGATCTGCTGCCAAATTCCATTCAAGAACAGCTTTAGCCCCATTGTTTGTAGCTCCGATAACTACATTTTTAATATGCCAAATTAAGTCCTCTCCAAACTTGCCATCACCAGATGTCCACTGTTCTGTAAAATAAATATTTTTGTCCGGGTGGGCTTTTTTTACTGTCGATAGAGCAGAGATGGAACCGAGATATAGATGAAAAGCAGTTCCGTCCACGAACTGTTTCGTGATCGGATCATTTAAAATGGAGATGGGATATTCGGGATGGTCACAATTGTGGTCGAACAAAACAATTTTAGTTTTGATACCAGCTGCTTTAAAAGTTGGGCCTAAGTTTTCTTTTATGAATGTATTTTGTTCTGAGGAATTCATCACCATACTCGGTGTGTTATTTGGATTTTCAGGTTCGTTCTGAATCGTCATGGCATCAATCACAATACCTTCACTTGTCATTTGCTGAATGTATTTCACTAAGTAATTTGCATATGTTTGGTAGTATTCTTTTTTCAAGCTACCACCTTTGGCTAGCCCATTTGTTTTCATCCAAAGTGGTGCAGACCATGGGCTTGCCATAATTTTGATTTGAGGACTAATGGCAAGAATTTGTTTGAGTATTGGAATGAGATTTTTTCGGTCTTCATCAAGACTAAATTTTATGAGTGCTGGGTCTTTTTCGCCATCCGGTAAATCGTTGTAGGAAAACACTTTGTCATCGAGGTCAGAGGCTCCGATGCTAATTCGCAAATAGCTAATTCCAATTTCTGCCGAATCCACCCGAAAGAGTTCGTCAAGTATTTTTTTTCTTTCTGTCGCCCCCAACTTTTGATTTAATAGTCCTGCGCTCCCACCGGTTAATGCAAAGCCAAAGCCATCCATGGTTTGAAAAGTAGCAGAGGGGTTAAGATCAATAACATCTCCATTCGCCAATTGATCTTTAAATTGGATCGGCTCTATTTTTTTAAGTAGATAAGATTGATCAGCGGACGTGATCCAGATACCTTTTTCAGGGTTCACGTGTTGACCATGAACACCAGCATATGAGAAGATAACCACCCACCAGGCAAACACAGCTAATTGTACCGGGCTCAAAAGAAAGCGCACATTCATCTCTTCCAAAGTTATTGAAAGGATATGATTTTACATTGATTAAAATCGTACAGGAAACAACTACTTTTGAAAAAAAGAGAGCTTATAGGGATCCATTGGATTATGCGATACTATTTCGCCCCAGACCCCTTACCAGCCAGTGGCCGTTTAAACTGACAAAAAATGAAAACAGCATTGATTACAGGAGGGACTAAGGGAATTGGTTATGGAGTTGCAGAGGTGCTACTAGCCGCGGGTTGGAGAGTAGCGATTACTGGTCGCAACGCGGTACAAGTAGAAGAGTCTGCCAGAAAACTCAATCTTATAAATGCGGGTCATGCGATCGGTCTCGTGGCAGACGTTCGTGATTCTCAACAACAGCAAGATGCCGTAAACAAACTGTTGCAAACTTGGGGGCAGTTAGATGTATTAGTTGCCAACGCAGGACTGGGACATTTTGGATCGATTGAAACTATTTCGCTGGAACAATGGCACGAAACAATTGATACCAACCTTACTGGTGTTTTTTATAGTATCAAATCTTGCCTAGAGGCGCTGAAAAAATCACAGGGGTATATTATCACGATTGCGAGCTTGGCGGGCACCAATTTTTTCGCAGGAGGAAGCGCATATAATGCAAGTAAATTTGGATTGGTTGGTTTTACGCAAGCCGTGATGTTAGACGTAAGAGAGCACGGCATTAAAGTAAGTACCATCATGCCCGGTTCCGTGGCGACTGGTTTCAACAACCATGAAACTTCATCGAAAGATGCCTGGAAGATTCAGCCGCAGGATATCGGTCAAGCGGTGCTAAATCTATTGACCATGAATCCGCGTACACTGCCGAGCAAAATAGAGATAAGGCCGTCTAGGCCACCGGGCAAATAGACTGATCAGGCTTTTTAAAAAAAGAAGTTAAGACGGGAACAAGGTTAGGAGCGTTGTACTTCCGCAAAAATCACTTCGAGTTCTGGCGAACTTATACCAAGTTTCTCCGCCAGTTTTTTTAGCATTGTTTCCTTCTTGCCCTCCTCAAAAACAAAATCCTCATCGGCTAATGCCGGAAAACGTCTTTTCAATAAAATTCGCTGCTTTCGCCAGCTTCTAATAATTTCCATAACTGGTAAATGTACAAAGGATGTATCACGTGAGCATATCTCTCAATGGCGATTCTAGTAGTACCTCATTTTCATTTTGCTTGTTCCCCGCCAGTAAAAATATAAAACCTGCGAAGACAGGTCTATGCAACGTGATTTACACCAATACTTTTTTCACTTCTCAAAAAGTGTTCATCCTGAAGATTCATCGAAAAAAGTAAATTCTCTGGCGTACCTTTGTCCACTATTTTTGGAAGAGTAAGATGATCAATCAGACAGAAGGGGAAGAGCGTGACTATCTAGAAGTGGTAAAGGTAAAACTAATCTCCGCTATTCAGCGAACAGAAGATCGTGTGCGGCTCTACTCAGAAGAGTTAAAACAAAATAAACAATATATCTACGAACATCAATCCGGAATGGATGAAGCCGATAAGGTGGCAGCCGGCCAGTCGATCAACAGAATGGCCACCACAGGCGAGTCGGTTGTTGCAAAGAAAAAAAAGTTGCTTAAGCTCATTGCCTCACCTTACTTTGGGCGTATTGATTTTGGATCAGGCGAAAGAAGAAATCCTATCTATATCGGCATTCATACATTTACCGATGAAGAACAAAAAATCAACCTGGTCTTTGATTGGCGCGCCCCCATTTCTTCGATGTTCTATGACTTCGAACTAGGCGAGGCATGGTACAAGACGCCCTCCGGAAAAATAGTGGGTGAAATCACGCTCAAGCGTCAATATAAAATCAGAGAAGGGCAAATGGAGTTCATGATCGAAAACGATGTGCACATCCATGATGACTTGTTGCAAAAAGAGTTGAGTAAATCGAGTGACGACAAAATGAAAAACATTGTCGCCACCATTCAGCGAGATCAGAATGCCGTCATCCGAAATGAGACAGCCTCGGTCATGATCATTCAGGGCGTAGCAGGTTCGGGAAAAACATCCATTGCCTTGCATCGCATTGCCTTCTTGTTATATCGATTCCGCGATGAGATCGCTGCAAAAGATGTGCTTATCATTTCTCCGAATAAGGTATTTGCTGATTACATCTCTAATGTACTTCCTGAATTGGGAGAAGATCAAATCCCGGAAATGGGAATGGAAGAATTAGCGAATGATGTGCTGGAAGAAAAGTTTCTGTTCCAGACTTTTTTTGAACAGGTCTCGTCTTTGCTGGAAACACACGATGAAAAGTCCATTGAGCGGATTCAATTCAAATCTACATTTGAGTTTTTGAGTAAACTGAATCAATACATTGTTCATCTGGAAAACAACTTTCTAACGTTCTTTGAATTACGCATTGGTAAGGTGGTCGTGCCTTTTCCATTTATCGAAGAGCGATTCAAAGGCTATCATCGGGTGCCGTTGCTCAACCGAGCCCCGGAAGTAATAAAGGACATTCAGCAGTTTGTGCGCAATGCTGTGCAACGCAAATTGTCGGGAAATGAAAAGAACCAAATCTGGCAGGCCGTTCCCCGCATGTTTAAAACAAACAGTGTATTGGATATTTATCGCGGCTTCTACACTTGGATAGGTAAGCCTGAGTTTTTCAAAATTCTTCCTGGTGAAAAGCTCGAATATGCAGATGTATTTCCATTGATCTACTGCAAAATTCGGTTAGAGGGCGCGAAGAGCTTTGATCATGTAAAGCACTTGCTCGTTGACGAAATGCAGGACTATACGCCTGTACAATATTCCGTCTTGTCCCGGTTGTTCAGGTGCAAAAAAACAATACTGGGTGATGTCAATCAAATGGTAAACCCCTACAGTTCATCTTCCTCTGAATTGATTGAGCAGGTTTTTCCTCAGGGCGATGTAGTAAAATTAGTTAGAAGCTATCGCTCTACGGTAGAGATCAGCAACTTTGCTCAGACCATCTCTCGCAATCCTGATCTGATTCCGCTTGAACGGCACGGACAACCACCTTTGGTGAAAGGATTTAGTAGCAATAAAGAAGAGCTCGAAGAGATTAAAGACCTGATAACCAATTTCAAAAGCTCTAAACATCCCACCCTTGGCATTATCTGCAAAACACAACAACAAGCCGAATTTGTTTATGGTGAAGTACAGAGCCCAGGTGCTTCCTTGTTAACAGCCGAAAGCACTTCTTTTAAAGAAGGAGTTATCATTACCACCGCCCATCTGGCAAAAGGATTAGAATTTGATGAAGTGATCATTCCGTTTGTCTCAGCAAATAATTACCAAACTGATGTCGACAAAAGAATGTTGTACATCGCTTGCACGCGGGCGATGCATCATCTCACGCTTACATATGCAAAGGAAAAATCAATTTTTATTATTGATTAAACTAAAAAGGAATTATTTCCTCATTCCTATTTCCTCTTGAATGGCCTTTATTTTTTTGAGTTGACTTTGCGTAACGGGTATCAAGGCGAGTATAGCTACAATGCCTGCGTTAAATTTTTTGGTTGTCAAAAATAAGTAGAGGAAGGCTGCAAGTCCAACAATACCAATTCCTACAAAGAAGCCAACAAACCCCTTCGTTTGCTTTTCCATTTTTTGCAACTCTGCTATGGAGAGTTTTTCCAAGTCTTTTTTCATATTTTAACTAGTTCAGTTAACTCCATTCAAAAATAACTTCCAAAAGATATTATTTCAACTTTTTGTGAATGGAATCACGAACTAACAATTCATCTTTAAACAATTGCCACGACAAAATTTCTGGTTTAAAATACTCTGCTTGATCCTTCCCCAAAAAGAGTTTATAATCCATTTTGTTGAGGTCTTCAACCACATAACCAGGATAGTAGTACCGATAGTCGTTGGCTCGCAGATAATCCAGCGTAAGCAAGATCAGGTACTTGCCGAGACTGTATCGGCTATAGTCCGGGTGATAGCCATGCAAAATGGAAGCGGCCGCTTTGTTGCCACAGTCGAAGTAGCCAACCGCGATGAGTTTGGATTGGTCAAAAATGGATACACACTTTGTGTCAAAAATAGTCGAGGTAGGATCTTCATCCCCCCACAGACACTGTTGAATGCTGCCTGCCCCATCAAAATCGATTGTGGCATAGTACCTATCATAAAGTTCGATAGCCTCTTTTTCTATCGAACCAGTTGGTTGAATAGTAAATTGAAACGACTTGTTCTTTCGTCTGATTCGCTGGTGTGATGCATGTCTTTTGATCTGCCCGATATCGTAGCGAAGCCAGTGAACACGATGTTCCTCATTCATTCCAATGTGAGAACAGGTAAATAGCGTTTGATGCATCCGATACCAACCGAAAGCCAGGAGTTGATCAAGTGCATGACCATTAATGCTTTCCGGATGAATACTATCAAAGTAAGGTAACACGCTGTTTATTTTGATCGCGGAAATTTAACGAAGTCTTCCCGGTTTGACATGAACTTAAAAATATCTTCCAGTAAAGACGACTTATTTTAAAAGAGGTTGAGCGAATTAGAAAATAACACGCTAAGAATCTACTATTTTGCATTTTTTAAATTAGTAGCCACTCACACTATTTTGGAACCAACGACTAAAAGTCTACCGCGCAAGATGGGGATGTTAAGTCTCGCAGCCACCGGCATTTGCTCCATGATTGGAGCATCTATTTATGTGGTTCCATTTATGATTCAGCGGAATATTCCCGGCATCGGGCCTTACGTTTTACCTGCATTCTTATTTGCTGCCGTTCCTGCAATACTAGCAGCATTTGCCTATGTAATTCTTGGGTCGGCCATGCCACGTGCCGGTGGAAGTTACATTTATGCAAGTCGATCCCTAAGCCCTTATCTCGGTTTTGTGGCGAGCTTCTCACAATGGTTTGGACTTTCAATAGCAATTGGTGTTGTGTCTTATGTGATTGTACCGTTTGTCCGTGATATCGCAAGCGCGTTGCAATGGGATCATCTTGCAGGGTTATTGAATCAGGGATTTGTCCGTGTCGCTTTTGCGCTTTCTATACTCTGGGTTTTTATATTCATTAACATCAAAGGAATCAAATGGTATGAACGGACGCTCATTCCATTGATGGTACTCATGTTTGGGCTCGGTGCGATCGTGATTGTGGCCGGTTTATCATTCGACCATGAAGATTTTAGGCAAGCCCTATTGATGAAAGAGGGAAGAGTGCTCAATCAGGACTCATCTCTTTTTAGCTGGCCAATATTTCTTTCCGGGTCGGCATTACTTTTTTCAAGTTTTATTGGATTTGATTCCATTGCACAAGCTGGTGGTGAAGCGAAAAATCCGTCACGCACGTTACCAAGAGCAATCGGCATTGCGGTGGTGACGGTTGCTCTGTTTTACATCGTTTTTACTTACGCACTATATCATGCAGTTCCTTGGAACTTTGTGGCCGAAGAAGCCATGAAGAAAGACATCACTGCACCTGGCTTACTGAGTTATCTAATCCCTTCAGCTTGGTCGGTCTTTATTCTTTTAGGCGCAGCGATTGCATTGTTAAATGACTTACCCGCCATGCTGCTATCGGTTTCACGTTTAATGTTTTCGTGGGCAGAGGATGGCATTTTCCCGAAGAGATTGGCCAGCATACATTCAACCTTTCAAACTCCCCATATAGCTATTCTTGCAAGTGGTGGAATGGCCACCATTGGAATTTTAGGTAGTCATTTTGCAGGTGATTTTTTTCTTGGTATCGACATTATGGTTACGTCAATGTTAGTTAACTACTTGCTCATGTGCTTGTCGGTTTTGGGGCTGCCGAAAACCAATCCAGCGATTGCTTCTCAAATTTCAGTTTTCAAGTCACGAAAACTGCAACGCGTAGTGGCGAGCTCGGGCGCGATTTTGTTAAGTGGATTTCTGGTCATTCATTTAGTAAAGGATTTGACAATGGAAACTACCGCTTGGTATTTTCACTCCACACCAGTTTGGCTTTTGGTGATGCTGGTCGCATCCATGATATTCTATTACAATTGGAAACGGCTAAAAAAATTGGGCATTAATACGAAAGTTCTTTTTTCAACTTTACCTACTGAGAATACGAATGACGAACAATAATCCAAAAAGTGAATTAGCACCAGGGCTAACTATTTCTCCAGTTCTGACAGGCCTTTGGCAAGTAGCAGATCTCGAGCGAGATGGGTCTACATTGGATGCAGACGCAGCTGCGCTTGCTTTGAAACAGTACTTTGATGCAGGGCTTACCACCTTCGACATGGCCGACCATTATGGGTCAGCAGAAATTATTGCTGGCGTATTCAGGAAGAAATATGCGGGTAACAAAACGCAACTACTAACCAAATGGGTTCCGGCACCCGGCAAGGTCACCAAGGAGCAAGTACGGACGGCCGTACAAAAGTCTCTTACTCGTTTGCAATCCGAACAAATTGACTTGCTGCAATTTCATGCATGGAATTATGCCGATCCGGCATGGCTGGATGCTTTGTTCTGGCTTCAGGAATTAAAACACGAAGGCTTCATCCATCAGCTAGGGCTTACCAATTTTGATTCTGCTCATTTACAAATGGTTGTTGAAAGTGGTATTCAAGTAGTTTCCAACCAAGTGTGCTATTCATTACTCGATCAGCGGGCAGCAGGGAAAATGACACAGTTATGTCTTCAATACAAGATAAAACTTCTTGCTTTTGGCACTGTTGCGGGAGGGTTTTTGACAGAAAAATGGATCGGCCAATCGGAACCAAAAATTGATTCTTCACTTACGTGGTCACAGATGAAGTACAAGAGGTTCATCGATGCAGCTGGGGGCTGGCTTGTTTTTCAAAACTTATTGTCAGCACTCAAAAAAGTAGCCGATAAGAATAACACCTCAATTGCAAACATCGCTAGTCACTACCTATTAGAACAGCCCGCTGTGGGAGGTGTCATCATTGGCGCACGAATTGGCCGTAGTGAACACATTGAAGAAAATAAAAAGCTGTTAACATTTTCTTTGGATGATGAGAGTAAAGAAATATTGAAAGGGGCGATGGATCAAATGACTAAGATCCCGGGCGATTGTGGTGACGAATATCGCAGACCTCCTTTCTTGACTGCCTCTGGCGACCTGAGTCATCACGTTGACGCTGTGCCTCCACCGTATTCTTGTCATTCAGGAAGTGATGGGCGAGTAAAAGCATTGAGCGGAACAAGTTGGGAAGAAATAGCGGGCTTCAGCAGAGCAGTAAGAAAAGGAAATCACATTTTTGTTTCTGGTTCCACAGCTACCCATAAATCTAAACTAATAGGAGGAAACAATCCGGAAGCCCAAATGAATTTTGTGATCGACAAATTGGAAGGAGCCATTCAATCTCTTGGTGGAACATTGCAGCAGGTAGTTCGCACACGGATTTATATTAAAAATCTGTCTGATTGGGAAGCTATTGCCCGGGTGCATGGTCAGCGATTCAACGAAATACAACCAGCCAACACCATGATAAAAGCTGAATTGATTGGAGATGAATATCTTCTAGAGATTAACCCGAATTAAGCAATGGGAAATTTCTATTGCTTAATTGACGAAAAAATCCTTTTGCAAATGATTTTTTTGTCAGGATTAACCCAGACAAAGCTTCGCTTTCGTCTGCTCGAAGTGCAAATTACGCTAATGCGTAATTTGGGATTAATTACGTTTCGACAGGCTGAACCTGACACAAGTTTCATTCTTGTGATGACTTGTTATGACTATTTTTTTGGGGGGGTAATTGCACCGATTCCAACACAAACTATTTTATTTTTTGGAGTTTATCTCCGGTAAAATAGCCTTCCTTAATCAACATCATCAGTTGCGCTGGCGTAGGATTAATTTGATAGAAGATATCATCTTCTTTCGTGTGCACTTCGGTAAAAGAAATTTTGTGTTTTAGTTTTTTCAAAATTTCTTTTCGCTTTTTCTCGTCTCGCAAATCGATTGATAAAAACCGAATAGCTCCAGATGGTTCTTGCTGAATCAATCGGAGCACCCATTGGCCTTGGGTTTTAAAGTTGATAAAGTAATAGTTCTGGTAAAACTTGATAACAAGCGTATCGCTTATGGTGCCGCGTGTAAGCCAGTCCTTTTCATTCTTGTCCTTAAAATGGTAGCCCCAGGATTCGATGATCAGTGTGTCAGAAAATTGTCCGGTAGTTTCATCTACCGTCTGATACGTGCCTCGCAACTTCATGGGAACTTCTTTCAACGAAGCGATGCCTTTCGGCTGCGGCTCGGTGAAGGTTACTTCTTTGCAGGAATACAACAGCAACGACCAGAATAAGATTAACGGTAAAACGCGCATAGGTCAACTACCTCTTTATGATGATTTTGATCAACCAAATATGAAGGTAACTATTTTGTCAAAAAATCTACGTCTTTATAGGCTGGATTTGGGTAACGATAAAAACCTTCACCCGATTTCTCGCCCAATTTGCCTTGGTCTACATACATTTTCAGCAAGGCCGCAAAATCTTTAGAGGCATGATCTTCCCGATCCTTGGTCACATGCCAGGCGGTATCTAGTCCAATATTGTCCAAAATACCGAAGGGCCCCATGGGCATATTGAAATTTACCATCCATGATTTATCGATGTGTTCTATACTCCCAATTTCTTTCGTCTTCAATCTACCCGCTGCACCAATTAACGCCATCAGCATAAAATTAAATATATAGCCGGGTGATTCTTTTTTTACAAGAACGGGTACCTGATTTAGCTTCTTTCCAAAATCAAAAAGCAATGGAATGAGATCTGGGTGAGTACCTGGGTGCGGCATAATATCAACTACACGAGCGGTAAAGACATCATGGAAATGAAACGCGCAAAACTTTTCTGGTCGGCCGGAAATGGCCGCAAATTGTGAAGGCAACAAATAAGAAGTGTTGGTCGTGAAGATTGTTTTGGCAGGCGCCAACTCTCCGAATTGTTTCCACACTTTTTCTTTGACCGTGGGATTCTCTGTGACACTTTCACTAATGATATCGGCCACCTTCACGGCCTCGTGCGGGTTCGTGGTAAATTTTATTCTTGTCAAGACCGTTGGCTTGTCTTCTTCCTTAATCATTCCCATCTTGACTGCATACTTCAACACTTTGTGCATGACGTTAAGAGATTGCTCCAATGCACTTTCGTGGATGTCGTAGACCGTAACTGAATAATTCGAGATGGCTGCCTGCAGGCCAATTCTGCTTCCAAGAGTTCCCGCTCCGAGGATGAGCACGTTCTTTATTTCTTGCATAACTGATTCGATGATGTTTTGATTCGGTGATTCGTTTGTTTTATTGAATTAATTAACGAATTGTCAAATTAACGAATTAAAAATTGCTCTCCTTGCATTCTCTCCACACGCTTTGATCACATAAATCAGCGAAGCAAATCGTGGGTCTTGGGTAAAGCCTTGCTTATAGCGATGGTAAATCTGCTGGCAAATCACGCCTACTTTGAAACTTCCAAAAACATAATAGAATACAATATCATCAATATTGGTTTGAGATTTTTCAGCATAATAGCTCGCCATTTCATTTCGGGTCATGTTGCCTGGCATCCATGTTAAGTTGAATGGTTTCAATGCATCCGAGTCGTTGGCTTCCGCCCAATACGCGAGTGTAGTTCCTAAATCCATCAGCGGATCGCCCACAGTGGCCATCTCCCAATCTAAAATAGCTTTGATCTCTGTCAGGTTATCAGGATTAAGAACGAGGTTGTCATATTTGTAATCATTATGAATGAATGAAGCCTTAGCAGATGTTGGAACGTTTTTCAGCATCCACTCTGCGGCTTCGTTCATGCCTGCAATCTCATCGGTCTGTGCATTTCGATAGCGCTTGATCCACCCTTCTACCTGACGTTGTGCATAGCCTTCCGGTTTCCCAAGCTGATCAAGCCCGGTTGATTTTATGTCTAGTTGATGTAGCTGTACGAGTTGATCAATAGCTGATTTAGAAAGTTGGTTGAACGTAGATGGCGCGATTGTCATTGCTTTAGGTACACGATTGCGAAGGATCACCCCATTGACTCGTTTCATCAAATAAAATTTTGTACCCATCACACTTTCATCACCACAAAAAAGAACTGGCTCGGGCACTTTGGTAAACCCTGCTTTTTGCAAAAGCGACAACACGTTAAACTCACGCTCCATGTCGTGTGCTGATTTGATGTTGGCGCCAAAAGGAGGCCTACGCAAAATGTATTCTTCTGTTCCTGCTTGAATTAGATAGGTAAGATTAGAATATCCACTTGGAAACTGTTGAATGGAAATTTCTTTGGCAATGCCATGCTCATTCAAATAGGCACCTAGCTTTGTCTGGTCTAGTTCTTCGCCAGCGCGGATGGAAGAGGGTTGGTCGAGCATTTACGTAAAGTTAGAAACTTTGAATTGAACGTAATTTAATTGCTACCTTTGATAAATGAACAAAAAATTTCAGTTCACTGCTGTAATCGAAAAAGAAGGCGATGGATATGTGTCGCTTTGCCCCGAACTTGACATAGCTAGCCAAGGCAATTCAATAGAAGAAGCTTCTACCAACTTGAAAGAGGCTGTCGAGCTCTTTTTTGAAACGGCTTCTGCCACTGAAGTGAAACAACGACTGCACGAAGAAGTTTTTGTGACACGTATGGAAGTTGCCATTGACTAAGTTAAGGGTTTTATCGGGACGCGAAGTTTGCAGAATTCTTGCGTCAAACGGGTTTTTACAAGTCCGTCAAAAAGGAAGCCACATCATTATGCAATTGAAGACGATCAACTCGACTATTACGGTTCCTGTTCCTGACCACAAAGAAATTAGAATTGGTACACTTCAATCCATTATTCGGCAAACAGGCCTACCAAAACAGTTGTTTGAAAATTAACCACTCATCCCATACCCCTTCAAAATGGCCTTTGCCAAGGAGACTTTGTGCACCTCATCCGGGCCATCGTAAATTCTAGCCCCGCGCTCGTGCCTATACCAAAAGGAAAGAAGCGTATCATCCGTAATGCCGAGTGCGCCATGCACTTGAATGGCTTTATCCAGCGTCTTCATCAGTACATCTGCTACGAAAAATTTAATGGTTGAGATTTCTTCTTTGGCGGCTTTCGCACCTTCTTTTTCCATTTTGTAAGCCGTGTGCAAAACCATCAGTCGTGCCGCATTGATATTGGCTCTACATTCTGCGATCCATGCCTGAACAATTTGTTGATGGCCTAGAAATTTGTGATCGCTTAATTTTCGGGTGGCCGCCCGGTTACACATTAAATCAAATGCCCGTTCACAAATGCCGATCCATCGCATGCAATGATGAATACGTCCCGGCCCCAATCGCGCTTGCGCCAATGCAAAACCTTGCCCCTCCTGACCGATCAAGTTTTCGATGGGAACCTTGCAATTGGTAAATCGTACTTCTGCGTGACTGAAATAGTCTTCGCCCGCCTCGCCCATGATTGAAATGTTGCGCACCAACTGAAACCCCGGATTTTCCAGTGGCACCAAAACCATGCTGGCTCGCAAATAGGGGTTTGGATTCTGCGCATCCGTCACCGCCATCACAATCGTAAAGTTGGCGCCATCGGCTGCGGTGGTAAACCATTTGTGCCCATTGATTACATATTGGTTCCCTTCCCGTTGTGCTGTTGTCGCCATATTCACCGGATTAGAACCGGCAAACTCAGGCTCAGTCATTGCAAAGCAAGAACGAATCTCTCCGTCCATAAGCGGGTGCAAATATTTCTTTTTCAATTCAGCGGAAGCGAACTGATGCATCAGTTCCATGTTGCCTATATCGGGGGCATTGCAATTGAAAATCAAATGACCAAGGGGCGAAGTGCCTAACAGCTCACTCACTTGTGCAAACTCCATTAAATTCAACCCTATGCCACCTTCTTCCGCTGATAAATGGGGCGCAAAAAGTTTCTTGGCTTTTGCCTTTTCCTTTAAGGCTTTAACAAGCGGCAGCGATTGCCGAAACGGTTTGGTGATAATTCCAAGTTCGATCGGGTACACGTCCGTCTTTAAGAAATCTTGGTACTGGGGAAGAAGTACTTTTAGTTTTTCGGTGTGGAATAGCTCAGTCATTCTGTAAATTAGAATTTTTCACGCAAAGGCGCAAAGACGTTCGAAAATTTTGTGTCTGCTCCATTCATCAACAAATCGTCTGCTTTTTTACCAATTTTACTTAGATTGCTAGCCCAGCAATGAAAAAACTATTCGCAATAGCTTTTGTGTCTCTCTTCTTACTGCATTTTGCCGGAGTGTACACCTATTTTGGTGTGCGGCTGATGGCTATTCGGCAAGAAATGAAGCAGCTATTGAAATATACTCCTGACCATCAGCTAGAATTGATTCGGCTTACAGAATCAGAATACCAAAAATCATTGCACGAAGAGGATGAATTGGAGTTGAACGGCAGAATGTATGACATCGCCCGGGTGGAAGTAAAGGAAGGAATTTATTTTGTCTATGCCCTGCACGATGAATCAGAAGATAGTCTGCTTAGCTTCCTAGATGAAGTGGTTAAACGCTCCACCAACGACAAAAAGCCGGTGCCAACTGTAGTAGCTCAGTTTCTTGCTTTGGTTTTTGTTTTACCACAATCTTTTGAATTCTTTCATCCGCTTACTTCCTCTTTTCTTATCACAGAGTACGCAAAGTCGTCCAAAGACTTTGACTTAATGATTGACGCTCCGCCACCCCGAGGCTGATTACATCCTTTTCTTTATTCCAACCGACAATTGATCACGCTGGTTTGGGCATGGCTCAACATCGGGCTGATTGCATTGTCGTTGTTTTCAATTATAAAATTATAAGTGATGAAATCATTTTATACGATCGGATTATTCCACTTACTCTTTTCAACTTCTGTTGCCCAAGAGGTCAATGACTCCATCAAGATTTCCTATTTGAATGAAGTGGTTATATCAGCCAATCGTTGGGAGCAAAATTTGCGCGAAGTTTCCAGCCGCGTTACGAAAATTGGCGCACAACAGATTCAGTTTCAAAACCCACAAACTGCGGCCGATTTGCTGGGTCTCTCCAATCAGGTGTTTATTCAGAAAAGTCAATTGGGTGGTGGTAGCCCGATGATTCGGGGCTTCGCCACCAATCGTGTGCTGCTTGTAGTAGATGGTGTTCGCATGAACAACGCCATCTTTCGCAGTGGCAATCTACAGAATGTTATTTCGCTCGATGCGAATGCCATTGAAGAAACAGAAGTAATTTTTGGCCCCGGATCGGTCATGTATGGCAGTGATGCGATTGGCGGAGTGATGGATTTTCACACGTTGAATCCGCGGTTTTCAACAGATGATAAAGTAAAGCTAACCGGGAATGCATTTAGTCGTTATTCATCTGCAAACGAGGAGAGAACCGGCCATTTAGATTTTACAGTTGGTCTCAAGAAGTTGGCGTTTACCACCAGTATCACAAAAGGATTTTATGGAGACTTACGAATGGGCAGTAATGGCCCTATCGAATACACACGACCCGATTACCAAGTGCGTGACGGAAACGGAAATGATATTGCTGTGATCAATCCCGATCCCAATGTACAGGTATCAACCGGCTTTGATCAACTTAACGTGATGCAAAAGATACGATTCAAACCCAATGAGAATTGGAGTGTTTCGTATGGCTTTCATTTTTCTGAAACTTCGAATGTGCCCAGGTACGATCGTCTGTTATTGAAAACAGGCAATGTGTTTACGAGCGCGGAATGGTATTATGGCCCGCAGAAATGGATGATGCATGCATTAAACGTGAACTTTGTAAAGGCGACAGCTCTTTTTGATCAGGCCAAATTAACTGCCGGATACCAGGAATATGAAGAGAGCCGACACAACCGAAACTTTACTGGTGGAAACAGAAACCGTAGAACAGATCGCTTTGAAGCAGTAAAAGCTTTTTCAGTGAACATCGATTTTGACAAGCAACTAAATCCGCGTGCCAATCTTTTTTATGGCGCTGAATATGTTTCCAATCAGGTGGGATCAACCGCCAGGCGAGTCAACATTGTAGACGGAACGGTATCAGGTGTATCTACACGCTATCCCAATGGATCAGAGTGGAACTCTACCGCAGCGTATGCAAGCCTTCGTTATAAACTTGCCGCCAAGTGGCTCCTAAATGCCAGTGCTCGCTATACGTATGTTTACACCTATGCTCCGTTTGACTTAACTTATTTTGATTTTCCATTTACGGAAGCTTCCCTTAAAAATGGAGCTGTGAATGGAAGTTTAGGTATCATCTATAATCCGGCATCGAATTGGAAAATCTATTCGAATTTATCGACCGGTTTCCGCGCTCCGAATGTAGATGACATTGGAAAAGTATTTGACTCAACACCGGGTACTGTCGTAGTGCCAAACGCCAATTTAGAACCGGAGAAAGCATACAATGCCGAATTGGGATTTACCGGAAAAATTGCTGAAGGGTTAACCATGGATGTGTCTGCCTTCTACACACTACTAAACAATGCCATTGTTCGGGGTAAGTATACGTTCAACGGTCAGTCGCAGATTAATTACGATGGAACGCTGAGTGATGTATATGCTTTGCAAAACAGCAGCGCGTTAAGCGTGCGTGGCTTTCAGGTAGGTCTACTGTGGGATATAACCAAAAGCTTTAAACTTGCATCGAATCTGAATATTCAAAGTGGAAAAGAAAAAGACATCGCCACAGGAATGGATTTTTCTCCCACACACGTAGCCCCAACGTTTGGATCGATTCAACTGGTTTATAAAAAGGACGCCCTTCAACTCTCTGCGTACATGAATTACCAAGGCGAAATTAGTTATCAAAATCTGGCGCTTAGCGAGCGTGCGGATGCGCACCTGTATGCAAAAGATGCGAACGGTAATCCATTCGCTGCCTCCTGGACTACCCTTAATTTAAAGGCTACATACGCCATCAATAAAATATTTACCTTCGATGCTGGTGTCGAAAATTTATTTGATAAGCGCTATCGTCCATACTCCTCGGGTATTACTGCCCCGGGAAGAAATATTTTTGGCACACTACGTGTGAAATTTTGATTTTCCGTCTGAAGTCTTGTGGCTTCGTGTCTTAGTGGTGAAATTTTACCACTAAGACACAAATCTAATTCTTAAACCGAAGTTTAAAGAACAATAAGATCCCGGCCAAAATTAGTGTGAGCAAATTGGCAGCAATCACGGGTATATCGTTTACCAAAATACCATAGGCTAACCACATCGCTACGCCTAAACAAAAAAGCGAAAACATACCGAGTGATAGATCTTTCGCAGAGCGACTCTTCCACGTCTTGATTACTTGAGGAAGAAATGCAATGGTGGTGAACGCGCCAGCCGAAAGGCCAAGAAGTTGTGTTGGGTTCATGGGTAGTTTTTTAACTAAGGCGCAAAGCTAATTCATCCACTTGATGAAAATCCAGCGATGTAATCTTTTCAACATTTGAGACTATTAAACCGATTGCGGGATTTTTAATGCGCCTCCAGCCAATTCTTCCCTACCCCCACCTCCACCTCCATAGGCACATCCAAAATCACGGCAGATTTCATGAGTTCTTTGATGTTAGGCTTCACGATTTCAACTTCATCTTGATGAAGATCGAACACCAATTCATCATGCACCTGTAAAATCATTTTCGTTTGTAGCTTCTCTTTTTGAAGCCAACGATGAATATTGATCATGGCAATTTTGATGATGTCTGCGGCACTTCCTTGAATAGGCGCATTGATGGCGTTGCGCTCTGCAAAGCCCCGGGTAGAGATATTGCGCGAGTTAATGTCACGCAAATATCTTCTTCTTCCTAAAATGGTTTCTACATATTCTTTTTCGCGCGCCAGGTTGATACTATCGTCCATATATCGCTTGATGGCGGCAAACTCCTTAAAATAGGATTCGATAATTTCCGCAGCTTCCGTTCTTGATATGTTGAGGTTCTGCGCCAACCCAAAAGCCGTACTTCCGTATAAAATTCCAAAGTTCACTTCTTTTGCCTTACGCCTCATATCGGGCGTCACTTTGTCAATTTCTACTTTGAAAACTTTAGCAGCGGTTGTCGTGTGAATGTCTCGTCCTAATCGAAATGCTTCAATCATCGTTTCGTCTTTGGCAAACGAAGCGGCTATGCGCAATTCTATTTGCGAATAATCGGCAGACATGAAAAGAAAATCCTTACTGCGTGGCACAAAGGCACTGCGTATTTGTCTTCCTTTCTCTGTGCGAATAGGAATGTTTTGCAAATTGGGATTATTCGAACTTAATCTTCCTGTTGCAGCGACTGCCTGTCGGTAATCTGTATGTACCCGGTGATCGAATTGACTTACCATTTTTGGCAACGCATCCACGTAGGTTGATCTTAGCTTTTCATATTCACGGTAATCCAATATCTTCTTGGCGATTTCGTGTTCATCAGCCAACTTAGACAAAACCTCTTCGCCAGTTGCATACTGACCCGTTTTCGTTTTTTTAGTTTTATCCATCAGCTTCATCTTGTCGAACAAGATTTCGCCTAGTTGCTTGGGCGAGCCAATGTTAAATTCCTGCCCGGCTATTTCATAAATTTCCTTTTGTACTTTTTCGCTATCTTTTCTCAACGCATCTGACATCAGTAGAAGTGCTTGTTCATCTAGAGCCACTCCTTCAAACTCCATAGCTACCAGCACGTGCAGCAACGGCATCTCCACATCACGCATCAGGCGCGAGTGACCTCGCTTCTCCAACTCTTTTTGCAATTTTATCTTCAGCTGAAGCGTTTGGTCTACGCGTTCAAAACGGGCGTGCATTTCTGTTTCGGGTGATAGTTGATACCCCAGATATTGATTGCAAATGATTCCCAAATCGTGTGAAGCTTCCGGCTCAATCAAATAATGAGCAAGCATTGTATCGAAGAGGGTACCTTTCACTTCAATCCCTGATTTTTTTAATGCAAGAATCGGTAACTTAATGTTGTGGCCTACTTTAACGATAGCTTCATCTGCAAACACCTCGCGAAATGCAGAAACTGATTTTTGTTCGAGTTCAAATGCCTCCGCTGGTGCTGGGGAAATGAGCAAACCCTTGATCACGAAATCAAAATGCTCCGCTTGATCGGTGAGTACTTCAAATGAAAATTCCTTCTGTAATTTAAGTCTTGCCGCTAGCTGAGTTGCTTCGTCTTCATTGAGCTTTTTGTAGTTTACTAAAGATTGATCGAGTACCTTTTTTTCAGTCTCTTCTGTGACCGCGGCTGGTGGCTCCTCCCCTCCAAACATTGAAAGCTGTGCCGGTTTAGCTGCTGCCACTGGTGGGCTTACGACCGAGGATCCAGCTGCTGTTGCAAAAATCCGAGGCGCCATCGTCTTGAACTCCAAGTCTTCTATAATGGGCTTAAGTTTTTCTTCATCCGGGCCAGAATACTCCAGGTCTTTTTCATTCCACTCAACAGGGACGTCCAAAACAATAGTCGCTAACTTCTTCGATAGAATTGCTTGCTCACCAAATTGCTCTACGCGTTCCTTTAATTTGCCTTTTAGTTCGCTGGAGTGGGCAATAATGTTCTCCACACTTTTGTATTGCTTCAACAATTCTGCCGCTGTTTTTGGCCCCACCCCCGGAATGCCCGGAATGTTGTCGGAAGTATCTCCTTGCAATCCCAGGATATCGATCACTTGCGAAACATTTTCAATATCCCACTTTTCACACACCTCTTTCGGGCCGAGAATATCTACCGAGTTGCCCATGTAGGCGGGCTTGTATAACAAAATGTTGTCGGTTACCAGTTGACCAAAGTCTTTGTCTGGGGTCATCATATAAACAGTGAACCCTTCTCTCTCTGCCTTCTTGGCAATGGTGCCGATGATGTCATCTGCTTCATAGCCATCCAGTTCCAAAATAGGGATGTTGAAGCCTCGAATAATGTCTTTTACTTTAGGTACACCTGACCGGATATCTTCAGGGGTTTCTTGCCGGGTGGCCTTGTATTCTGTAAAAATCTCATCTCGAAAAGTTTTGGCAGAAGTATCAAAGGCAACCGCAATATGCGTTGGCTTCTGCTTTTGCAAAACCTCTAGTAGCGTATTGGTGAAGCCAAAGGGAACAGAGGTATTAATCCCTTTGGAGTTGATTCGTGGGTTTTTGGTAAACGCAAAATGGGCACGGTAGATTAATGCGTAGGCATCGAGCAGGAATAGTTTCTTTTCAGGCATTTTCAGTTTGGGAACGACTCGCAAGTTAAAAAAGAAGCAGGAGAAAAATATTACCAAAAAAACGTACCTTTTGTGCCATGCAAAAGTTCGTACGGTGGGTTGTGATACTAATTCTGGCTTCGACTAAGGTTTGTTATGGCCAAACTAATGTCATTGACAGTCTGCAACGCATTGTTGCTTTGCAGCGACACGACACCACCGAGCTCCATGCCCTATTGGGCTTAACCAACGAATTCTTACGCAGAGATTTAAAACAGTCCAAAAAATTTGCGTTGCAGGTAGTTTCCTTAGCAGATACACCGCAAGAAGTACGGTGGTTGGCTTCGGCCTACAACTATCTGATTACGGTCTATCTGCAATCGGGTGGTCTGGATAGCGCCTACTATTACATTCAAGCATCCGAAAAAGTGGTGAAGGAGAACCCTGCTAATTCTAGAATCAAGTTCAATTACAATCAAGCAGTCAGTCTGTTTTACAAAAATATCGGAGAGTATAAAAAAGCCCTACCCTACATGCTTGAGAATTTGGAAATATGGAAAATGGAAGACGAAAATAAGGCTGGACAATTGCTAAATCTGGGTAATCTGTATATCAATATGGGCGAATTCAAAAAAGCAGCCGAATCACATTTGCAATCTCTTCGTCTATTTGAATTGATTGGTGGTACGCGAGGGCAATCCTATTGTTTGCATAGTTTGGGGAAAACTTTTCTGGAGCTAAAACGATACAGCGATGCAAGGTCCTACTTAGAACGTTCGTTAAAATTAAAGAAAGAATTAGGTGACAAACGCGGATTAGTAACTTCCTCCAGCGCACTCGCAGATGTTTATACAAATGAGAGGCAGTATAAACTAGCAAAAGAATATTATGAGAACGCTATAAAAGGCGCAAATGAAATTAACATGCCTGGTGAAGCAAGCCGCAGCCAACATCAATTGGGGCTTATGTACAAGCAAATGGGCGATCTTGAACGAGCAATGGAAAACCTCAATCAAAGTCTGAAACTTGCACAAGCGCTAAAAGACAGTTCATTAAGTAAACAAATTGAGTCCACATTGATAGGTATAGACCTCGAAAATCAGAAAGCCAAAACAACCGAGTCTTTCCTTTTATCTAACCTTAACACAACCCTTCGCACGGGCGATCGCCAACGGCAAGCGATTGAATACTCCAAATTGAGCGAATACTATGCACTGAAAAAAGAGCATGAAAAGGCCTTCAACTATTTGAAAAAGCACATAGAGTTAACCGATAGTGTACAAGGAAGTTTAGTGTTGATTACGCTGAAAGAGTTGGAAGAAAAATACAAGACCGAAAAAAAAGAGAAAGAAATTGCACTATTGAAAAAAGATCAGGAGTTACAAACGCTGGCACTCAGCAGGCAGCGAGTAATTATTACATTAGGCATCATTGGCTTTATCTCCGTTTTAGTTATTGCTGCCTTGTTGATAAACCGTTATCGGGTAATGAACCGAACAAAAAGGTTACTTGAAATTGAAAAAGTGCGCAACAACATTGCCCGCGACTTACATGACGATATGGGCTCAGCTCTCTCCAGTATCAATATCCTTAGTCAGGTGGCACTCGTAGAAAAAAATGGAAATACGCAAAGCTACCTCCAGCGGATTGGCGATCAATCGGCCCGCATGATGGAGGACATGGGAGATATGGTGTGGTCTATTAACCCGCGTAATGATTCGATGAGTCAGGTGCTTATCCGCATGAGAGAATTTGCTTCGGAAATTTTTGAATTGAAAAACATCGAATATCAGTTTACTGAAAATGGTATTGAGCATGTGACATTAAATGCAGACCAGCGAAAAAATCTCTTCCTGATTTTTAAAGAATCCATTAACAATGTGGCTAAGTATAGTCAGGCGACTACCGTTGAAATCAATATAGAACAACAAGACCAAACGTTGATCATGTCCATCAAAGACAATGGACAGGGCTTTGACGAACAAAAAATAAAAGCGGGCAACGGACTGCGCAACTTACGCGAGCGGGCAAAAGAGATAAGCGCCACATTGAAGTTGAAAAGTACAGTGGGTACCGGAACTGAAGTAAACCTAAACGTGCCTATCGCATGATGATGCGATACCGCCACATGGAAGTTAGGGTGATATTTACAGTCTCAATATGATGCCGCATTCCATTTTACTGTATGAAGACAATCAGCTGCTGAGCGAAAGTATTCAGTCTATGCTGAGGTTAAACATCAATCTCAAACTGCTTGGAGCCTATGAAAATCCAATGCAGGTAAATAGTCACTTAGAAAGCAAAAAGCCAGATTTATTACTCATGGATATTGATATGCCAGGCATGACAGGCATTGAAGCCGTGGCCAAGGTTCGCGCTGTTAATAAAGATATTCCTATTCTCATGCTCACCGTGTTTGACGATAACCAACACGTTTTTGATGCCATCTGTGCGGGGGCTTCGGGTTATTTGTTGAAGAAGCACATCTCAACCAAATTGTTTTCAGCCATCGAAGAAGCGTTGGAAGGAGGCGCGCCTATGTCGCCCAGCATTGCACGTATGGTGTTGGTATCCATGCAACAAAAGCCTGTGCTGGAAAATCCCTATCAACTCACCCAGAAAGAAAAGGAGGTACTCACTTCCCTAAGTAAAGGCAATAGCTATAAGATGATTGGAGTTGAATATGAAATCAGTTTAGACACGGTTCGTTCACACATCCGAAAGATCTATGAGAAGCTGCACGTGCACTCACAAACCGAGGCGGTGAGCAAGGCGATCAATGAAAAACTAGTTTAGTCCAATATATGAATAGAAAATCAAGAGACTTGTTTTTTCCGATCATGTCGTTGTTACTGCTCGCCATTGTTCTGAAAGGTTTTGGTCCTAGTTGCTTTTTTAGAGACCGGACTTCAACGGAAGGTGGCTTTGGATCCGATGGTTTACCTCTATACCTGATCATACATGGATTGGTGATGAGTACCTGGATGCTATTGCTGGTTGTGCAAACCGGCTTGGTGCAAACAAAAAACGTCAAAGCACATATGACACTGGGTTGGGCCGGACTAATAGTAGCCTTACTTGTAATTCCTACGGGCATCCTGGCAATGAATGGATTTGGTCCGCGCTTGCTGGCGTTAGGCGTACCGCCTCCTGTATTACGCGAAGGATTATCCTTGCTGTTCTGGATTGATGTATTCTCACTCATTCTTTTTCCCAGCCTGATTGGTGCAGCCGTCTACTATAGAAAAAAGACAGCGTGGCACAAGCGTCTGATGTTATATGCGGGCTTCACTGTGCTGACTCCGGCTTTAGGTCGATTAACCGCGCAGGTTGCGCAAACCGACAGCTTTGGAGGAATTAACTGGCCACTATCTTGGGGTGTACTTCTTTGTATCATGCTTAGTGTGCCGCTTTACGATTTTGTATCGACCAGAAGTATCCAACGGGTAACGATTATAAGTTTTGTAGCTGTCGCGGCAGGAATGCTACTTTCAGTGTTAATAGCGGGCACCGAGATTGGAAAAGATGTAGCTTCTTCTCATTTTTTAAAGTGACAGAGTAAAGCGATTAATTAAAAATTGGTAAGCAGGCATGAAGACACAATTCCTTCTCGTAGTATTTTTTTGCTTCCTGTCTTGTAGAGAAAAAAGAATTAAAAGTGTGGCAGAAACGGATCCTATCAAAGTTAAACAAGAACTTCTATTGCTAGAACAAAACTGGTTGGAAGCAGAATTTAAACTAGACATTGCCTACATCTCCACCCTGATCGATTCGACATTTGCAGGAATATCTGGCAGCCGCATTACTAATAAGCAGCAAGAACTTGAGGGAATGTTTCACACTATTAACGCCATGCGAAAGGACAGTGTCTTCTTGGATTCGTTGAAGTTGGAAGGCGGCCGAGTGAACGTCTACGAAAATACAGCCGTGGTCACCTTCATTGTACACACCTACAAAAAAGACAAAGGCCTGCCCATCGAAAAGCGCACCCGGTTTTACGATGTGTGGGTAAACCGAAATGGCAAGTGGAAGGCAGTTGCTGCGCAAGGCACAGTGGTAGAGTAACAAATCATTGTAGCATGATCATGCTATTTCGCAGCACGCTCTTTCTAGTGAGATTTGGTGATAAAAACTACCTCAATTTATTTTTCGTCTTTACCATTTGCCTCACAACACCCATCCTGACATGACAAAGCAAATCATTCTATCAATAATCTTACCTATTCTTTTCATAGTACACTCAAACGAAAAGTTACTAGCCCAAAACATTTCGATCAACAAATCACGGCTAGACAAAAAAATAGATTCTCTGTTCAAAGCGTTTAATAACACGTCCTTACCTGGCTACGCCATCACCATTCTACAAAACGGAAAAGCAATCACAAAAAAAACGGTGGGCATGGCAAACATAGAGTTTGGTGTTCCCTTTTCACATAACACCGTGGTATGCATTACCTATTCCGAAAGCAGAGAATTTATTTCTATTGCTGCCGCCTTGCTGGAACAGGACGGATTGCTAACGCTGAACGATAAGGTTCGAAACTATTTCCCAAAACTACCCGTGTGGAGCGATGGCGTAACGATACAAGATCTGTTAAATCACAGCAGTGGCTTTTGCGATGAGTGGGCAACTTTGGTGCTAACACAAGCCAACATGGGCAATCGGTTGGATGTATTGCAATTCCTGAATTTCCTATACAATCAACCCCTTCCGCAAGTAGAACCAGGCAAAGGCTACATGTATTCCAATTCTGATTTCGGCCTGCTTCGCCTCATTCTTGAAAAGGCATCGGGAGAAAATCTATCTGTTTACTTAAAACGAAAAGTATTTACACCCTTGGGTATGTCGGCTACACAAATGCGCAACAACAAGGAAGATCTAATCGCTAATCATGCTTTTTCTTATTATGGAAGTGAACCAGGAAAGTACAAGGTATGGCTGAGTGATAAAACTTCGCCCGGTGGAAATTATCATGTACTTACTTCGGCCAACGATTTGGAGAAATGGGCGGCTGCACATAATGATCCAACTTCGTTTATCTCCAAAGCGGTGATGCAGCTAAAGAAAAATGCCCGCCCTATTCCTGTATTGCCCGGAACAGATTATGTGTTTGGGCAAAAACTGAAGCAAATAGGAAAACATGAAGTGATTGTACATGAAGGAGTCAGTGGATGGCGATACCTGTCGAGGGTAAGCAAGGCAAATCTTAGTATCGTTTGTCTGGGAAATAATTTGGGTGGCTATGCCGAAAAGATTGATGTGCTGCTCGAAGATATTTTACAAATAAAAGCAACACCTATTCGTGTTCAAAAATTTCCCTCCCAACCATTACCCACTAAACATGGCGATTTATCAAAGTATGCAGGCACATACCGACAATTAAATCTGCGTACGTTTCAAAGCCATGTAGAGCCTAAACTCTATCAAGAATTTAAAGTAGTGGGCGACAACTTGTATTTGCAGTTCTCTTCCACCGATGAGATTGCCTTATTAAAAGTGGGTGAAAACATTTTTAAAGACCCCGAGTATCCGGCATGGTTAGTTTTTTCACAACCTCATTCGGATTCAGCCATGGACGTAACCATTTACAACCAGGGAGACTTTACAGAAACCTTGCATTGGAAAAAGGAAAAGGCGACTAAAACCAAATACTCCAAAGAGCAACTGCAGAAAATTACAGGTAAATACTATAGCAAGCATCTTGATTTTTATTGGACGATTGTAATGAACGAAGAAGGGAATCTGATCGTAAAACGGCCTACCATTGCCGATAAAATACTGGAACCTTTTTATGACGATGAATTCAGGCTTATTATAGAATTTCGGGAGAATGAAGAATCGCGGGTGTGGATAAAGTTTTACAATGATGAAGCCGGAAAAGTAAGTTGGTTTGATGTTCACAATTCCAGATTAATGCATCATCGGTTTGATAAGATTTCAGATTAGTACAATACTTCAAATAAATTCGCCTTATGAAAAAGATTTTGCTACTCATGACAATGGTATTCATCCCATCGCTTGCCTTTACGCAAGTCCAAAAGTTTGAAGGTACTGTGAAACCCGATAGTGCGGTACTGAAATTACTAACTCAATATGGTGAGGTATTTGACTTCAGAGATGTGGCTGTGCGTGACGCCAAGCGGAAAGAATTGGTATCACCTGCCTATTTCTATCACGGCATGGATGGCGCCCCCATCAGCTTATCGGGTTTAACCAAGCGGCAGACTAAAAATAACTTCAAAGTTCTTGCTGACTCATTTTATGATGAAGTGCTTTATCAATATGAAAATACCGCCATCCTGATCTTTAAAGAGTGGCAGCACCTAACCGACAAAGGAGTAGAAAAGGAATCTATCAATTCGGTTTTGATTGTCATGGGAAAGGAGAAAGAAAAATGGGTTGTGATAGCAGATATTATTGGTATGAAGCCAATGGCAAAAAAATAATCCGTTCCCGTACTGCGAGTGAGACTCACATCATCATGCGATGTTCCCGCGTCTAATCTATTTCCACCTTTGAAAGGCAACTAGCCTGCCCTGCATTTGGATTTTTACTATCGGTTACGCAGGTGAGACGGTAATTTTAACGAAAGTATTTCTTCAAATGAGAACACACAGCCCTGCCTGGAAATTAGCAACTCGATTTTCAATAGTTGTTTTTCTTTTGATCTCTGGCACAAGAAGTTTTGCCCAGGAATTTCCGACTCTGGAATGGGCAAAGTCGTTTGGTACAAATCCTAGTTATGACATTGCGAGGTCCATTACAACCGATGCTTCAGGCAATGTTTTCTCTGCTGGTGGATTCCGCAATACAGTCGATTTCGACCCGAGCACTGGCGTATTTAATTTAACCGCAGTCGGGTTTGACAACCGGGGGCCGTATATGTTAAAACTTGACCCGGATGGCAATTTCCTTTGGGCCAAAACATTTACATCAACGAATACGTGTTTCATGGGTGCAATAACGAACGATGCATCCGGCAACCTTTATGTAACCGGAAGTTTTGACGGCACCGTTGATTTTGATCCGGGACCCGGCACCTTTAACATCACCAACACCGGATCGTTCGACAGCAACTTCATCTGCAAGTTAGATGCGAACGGAAATTTTCTATGGGCTACCAATACGACAAGCAACAACAGTCAGGCAATCGCGTCCATTGCAGTGGATGCCACGCAAAACGTGTACACGCTTGGTCATTTCAGAGGCACGGTTGATTTCGATCCAGGCACTGGCATCTCCTCTCTTACCCCTTTTGGGCAATGGGATGTATATCTTACGAAAACAGGGCCCAGCGGAAATTTTATTTCAGTCCAACGCCTTGGCGGAACAGATTTTGATTTTGGTGGAAGCATTGGCACAGATGCCGCAGGCAATGTCTATCTGTCCGGAGTTTTTCAGGGCACTGCTGATTTCGATCCGGGGGCGGGCACATTCAATATGACTTCCAGCGGACTTCGCGATATCTTTGTTGTTAAGCTTACTGCTGCTGGAAATTTTGTTTGGGCCAAGCGGCTTGGTGAGGCAGCCACAGACGAATTAGGAATGGCCATTGAGACTGATGCAAGTGGAAATATCTACGCAACAGGACTATACAGTGGTACGTGGGATTTTGATCCAAACACTTCTGTTTTTAACCTAACCTCTTCTGGTGGCACCGACTTCTATTTGCTTAAGTTAAATGCCAATGGGGATTTTGTTTGGGCGAAGTCCACGGGCAGCTCAACGCACGATGATCGGGTAACGGATTTGGCAATCGATCCGACTGGAGTGTACGCCACAGGTTACTTTAATGGAACAGCTGACTTCGATCCGGGGTCTGGAACATTTACAGTTACTGCTTCCAATGACTCCTACATATTAAAGCTTGACCTAAATGGAAATTTTGTATGGGTTGCCCCTTCCGGAGATTATGGTGCCAGCGACCCTAAAATTATAACCATAGATGCTGCTGGAAATATCTTCGCAACGGGTGGGTTCATCGCTCCGCTTGATGCAGATCCTGATCCGTGTACTGAGGTGGGACTTTTGACAGGCCTTATCTATCTCCAGAAACTGAGTATAGGTGTAGCTGGCGGCTCGTGCAGTCCGCCCACCATAACCTCATTCACTCCAACCTCAGGCACCTTCGGTACAACCGTCACGATTACAGGTACAAATTTCAGTATCATACCTGCCAACAACGGTGTTGAGTTTAATGGGATAAGCGCTAATGTTACTTCCAGTGCTGCCACCTCTATCACCTGCGAGGTACCCGCGGGTGCAACTACCGGTCCTATCACCGTTACCGTAGGAGGTCAAAGCGATACCAGCACAAACGACTTTACAGTGACTGGCTCCACAATAACGATTACTACACAGCCAACAAGTGCTACTGTGTGTGACGGAACAATTGTAACATTCACAACAGCCGCCACAGGCACCACTAACATTATCTATCAGTGGCAGATCGAGGATTCGGATGGCGACTGGATTGACGTGATTAATGGAGGTGGGTATTCAGGAGCAACAACTCCTGTGCTCACGGTCAATACATCAAGTAACTTTGGCGAGGGAACTTATCAATGTCTTGTCTCAGGGGATTTTGCAAGTAACGTGGACACTAATGATGTATTTCTGGACATCGCGCCCAACGCACCTTTCATTTCCGATGTGGTAAATTGTGGACCGGGTGCAGTTACCGTCAATGCCTCGGGCGGCACCAACGGCCAATACCGGTGGTACACGCAGGCCTCTGGTGGTACAGCTATTCCAGGTGAGGTAAACGGCATATTCACCACGCCCTTCTTAACCAGCACTACAGTATATTATGTAGCCATAAACAATGGAGTTTGCGAGGGACCCCGAAGCGATGTGCAAGTGGCGATCAGCACTTGCCAGCCACAGCCAGGACTTGTTTGGGCTCAGGGCATGGGTGTTGGTACTATGGCCAACGGTACAAATGGAGGTAATACCGTTTTGATTGATGCAGATGGTAACCTGCTCGTTTGCGGTAGCTTTCAGGGAACCATTGATTTTGACAACGGACCTGGCACTGTCAATTTAACGGCAGGCGGAACAGATTCCTTTTTATTGAAAATGACCCCAAGTGGAACACTGCTCTGGGCAAAAGGCATCGGTGGTCCCGGCTCGGGAAGTGATGGCGTGAGTGAAATGTCAATTGATGGAACGGGTAATATTTATATGTCCTTTACTTTTAATGGCACTGCTGACTTCGATCCGGGTCCGGGAGTTGCCTCTTTGACCAGTACGCTAAGTTCTCCTGCCAACAAGAGTGATCTTGCTGTTGCCAAATATGATCGTGATGGAAATTTTATCTGGGTTAGGCGCATTGGAGGCAATAACGATGAACGATCGGGTGGACTGAAAGCAGATGCTGCCGGCAATGTTTACATCACAGGACAATTCAGAGGCACTACAAATTTTAATGGTTCTTTCCCGCGAACTGCCCTCGGTGCAAATAGTACCGATGTTCTTTTTGCAAAGATGGATACCAACGGCACGTTTATTTGGGCCGGCAGTATTGGTTCACCTCTGGCTACCGCGGCCAATCTATTTAGTGATGGCGGAAGCGCTATTGATATTGATGGAACAGGTAATGTATATGTGAGTGGAAGAGTTTACGGACCTAATACCACAGTTGATTTTGACCCGGGAACGGGCACTGCGCCACAAGCCATTATTGATCAGGCAGGCTTTGTACTAAAATTAGACAACATTGGCGTGTACCAAACTCACTACATCGTAGAGGGTGCAGCGGGCAATGTGGTGAGTATCGATGGATCGAATAATGTTTACTTCACCGGGGCTTTCACGGGTACCGTTGATATTGATCCGGGACCGGGCGTATTCAACGTAACAGGCGATGGCGCCAACTACATCACCAAACTAAACTCCAGTGGAAACTTCGTTTGGGGAAAAGTTCTCAACCCTGGTGGTTTTGGTGTTAATCCTTCCGTATCGATAGGGGGGATCGTTTTTGACGCGGTCGGTGATCTTCACGTAACCGGGTACAATACTGCTGGAGCCACAGATTTCGATTTGGGAACCTTAGTAGAAGCGCGTGGTTTAAATGGTCTTTTTGTCTTAAATCCATTTGTCTGGAAGTTAAACTCCAATGGTGATTTCAACTGGGTAGTTAACATGAGAAGAATTAGTGGAAGTTTTGCAACTGCTTCGATTGCCAGTGTTGCCGTGAGCACCACAGGTGACATTTTCACGACCGGTAACTTTGCGCGCAATGTAGATCTCGATCCCGGCTTATGCGAATTTGGAGTGACTAACCTAAACGGCTCAGATATTTTTATCAGCCGACTCAGCCCCGCCCAGCCCAACGTTTGCATTGCACAACAGCCAACGAACGTTTCGGCTTGCAGCAATGACATTGTCACCTTTACAACAAGCGCTACTGAAACAGGCGGTGCTTTCTACCAATGGCAAAAACTAAATACTACTACATCACTATTTGAAAATATAGGCAATGGCGGGGGCTACTCAGGGGCTACTGCTTCCACACTTACAATAAATACAGCCGCAAATTTTGGTGCGGGCGAATACCGCTGCAAGGTATCAGGTACCTCCACAGTCGGTGCATTCTCAAATTCCGCCACATTATCATTTACCACATCGGCAACGCCTCAGGCTACAGGCGCATCTGGTTGCGCAGGAGCAAGTGTAACGCTCATAGCTACCGGAGGATCTGACGGCCAATACAGGTGGTATACCGTTTCCACAGGAGGAACCAGCATCGCGGGTGAAGTTAATAGCACCTTTACAACTACGGTGCTGAATACAACAACTACGTACTATGTAGCCATTAGCAATGGCACATGTGAAAGTGCAAGAGCAACTGCTATCGCCACCATCAACAGTCCTCCAGCAGCGCCAGTAACAACCGGAGCGAATTTTTGCGGGGGCGGCACAGTAACCTTAAGTGCCTCAGGCGGAGCGGCAGGCGAGTATCGATGGTACACGGTGGCTATAGGTGGAACAGCGATCAGTGGCGAAGTCAATAGTACGTTGGTAACACCTGTGCTTACTAACACCACAACGTATTATGTAAGCATCAGCAATGGAACTTGCGAGAGTGCACGCACAGCCGTTATTGCAACTCTTACCACCACCCCCGCACCCACTGCAACAGGAGCAAGTGGTTGTCCGGCAAGCGTAGTGACGCTAACGGCCTCTGGTGGAACCAATGGGCAATACAATTGGTACACAGTGGCAACAGGAGGAACCGCCATTGCAGGAGCAACAAACAATACGTATGAGATTGCTTCGCTTACTAATACTTCTACGTTTTACGTTAGTCTTACTATCAGCGGATGCGAGAGTACACGCACGGCTGTGACAGCCACTCTACTTTCTACTGGTTGCGCGCCCGTAATCACCACACAAACACTCACCACACAGATAGAAGGTAAAATAGAAATCAATCTGCAATCGTTCATCACCACACCCGGCACTTTAGATCCAACTTCAGTTAAGGTTGTGACACAACCGGCTAGCGGTGCAATAGCTTCTATCACCAACTTTTTGCTTATTATCGATTACAAAGGCAAACCTTTTTCGGGAAAAGAGACGATCATCATCGAAGCGTGTAACACAAATGGACTTTGTGCGCAACAGACTTTTACAATTGAGGTGGCTGGTGATGTTATTGTCTTCAATGCTGTATCGCCCAATGGCGATGGCAAAAATGAATTCTTGGTTTTACAATACATCGAATCGATATCGCCCAAAAATCAGGTGAGCATTTACAACCGGTGGGGCGATGAAGTGTTTTCTATTTCGGACTATGATAATAAAACGCGTGTGTTTGCGGGGCGAACAAATAGTGGCAGCCAACTCCCGTCAGGCACATACTTTTATAAAATTGCACTACAAAGTACGGGACAGGTTGCAACTGGCTATCTTTCGTTGAAGCGTTGACGTCAGGAAATTTAAAATTTTAACCTGCTGGCAGACAAAAAAATTAGGGCGTTGTTACATTTTTGATAACAAATAGATAAAGAGGAGCAACTTGAATTGCGCCTCTTTTATTTACCTTCGATTCAAACTATTCTATTTGATCTGCCGCATTTATGAAAAAGTTGGTATACCTTATTTTTTTGTTCATCTCAACAGCTCTTAAGGCCCAAATCACCAGCAATTTTGATCCAGACGCGGATGGTTGGACGTTTTTTGATCCGGGTGCGGTAGCTGTCGTTCATGTAGCTCCTGTTGGAGACCCCAACGGCCATGTCACAGCGGCCTACAACTCAAACATTCTGGCGAACCAATTTTGGCGTGCGCCCTCCAAGTTTTTAGGAAATCAAGTGGCACGATCAATTGGTATGAATTTTCGATTTGATATGCAAGTGAGCGTTACTGGCACCAATTCATTTACGCAGGGAGACGTAGTCATTACCAATGGAGGCACTTCGCTCGTGTACAGCCTCCCATCCAAACCCGGCACAGCCTGGACTTCGTACTCATTGCGATTGGATGAAACTCTCGGTTGGCGCATCGGCAACACATCGGGCGCATTGGCAACACGTACTCAAATTATTTCTGTGCTTTCTAACATCACCGACATCACGCTTCGTGGTACGTATGCTAATTTTTCTCCCAACTCCTCCTCTATTGATAATGTGGTTTTGGAACAGCGAACATTCGCGCCTCCCATCATCAGCTCCATAACGCCCTCCGCAGCATTACCTGGCACAGTTGTTACCATCACCGGAAACAATTTCGATCCCGCGACAGCGAACAACACGGTGTATGTTGGCAATGTACAGGCAACCATAACGAACGCCTCTGCAACTTCACTTTCCATCCTTATCCCTACGAATGCTCAATATGGACTTGTGACGGTGGTCAACAAAACAACAGGACTCGCTAAACAATCCGAGCAAAGGTTTAATCCTCTTTTCGCAGGGGGCGGGCGAGTAATTCCCTCCTCTTTCAAATCAAATTTTACCTTTGATGTAACAGGTGGGGTTGGTGGTCTGTCGCTTGCCGATATGGATGGCGATGGGTGGACTGATATTGTAGTAGCCGCTCGAAATAACTCTGCCATTCGCGTATATCGCAACCTTGGTCTCGGTGGCGCGCTTTCCACAAGCTCTTTCGCTGCACCTGTAAGCTTTGCTACCACACTCTCTTTCACAAATGGATCTGGCTTGAGCACAGTTGATTTCGACAACGATGGAAAAATAGACATGGCAACTTCCGGATGGACCGGTGGCCCAGGTGCGTTTGCTACTTTTCGCAATGTCAGTACACCCGGTAATCTTGCGTTTGAACCTGTTGAGCGATGGAATGGCCTTACAGACGAAAGCCCCGTGCAAGCGGCCGGTGATATCGATGGCGATGGATTGATCGATTTGGTGAGTGGAGAAGGTTCAGCGCCCGGTGCTACGTGGATTATTCAAAATATTAGCACACCGGGCAACATTGAGTTTGGTCTAAGTCAAGGTTTTTTTGGAAACAATTCTCATCAGGGTACTACGCTTGGTGATTTGAATGGCGATGGCAAGCCCGAGTTCATTCACAAGATTCAGAACTTTGCCAATCAACAAGATATTTATACCAATACTTCAACTCCGGGCGCCATCTCGTTTGGCACTAGCTTTACCTTGCCGTTTGCCATTCAAGGGAGCATGATTGTATTCGATTTCAACAAAGACGGAAAAAATGATTTGGCGTGGAAAGACGGTTTCAGCAACAACGATATTCGTGTCCGCATCAATACCAACACAGGTGGTCCATTATCCGCCACTGATTTTGCAACGGAAGTAATCTTCGATTCTGAAACCAGCAATTTTGGCGGGGCCTCGCTGGGCGATATCAATGGCGATGGCAAAGCTGATATTTTAGCTACCGATAGCGACACGCCAGCCGTTTTTGAAAGTGCTTTTTCGGGTGGTGCGTTTGATGCCAATGCCTTTATTCCTGCGCATAGATTTCCAGGAGTTGGTGCATTCACGTATCCAATTGCACCACAAGCGGCTGATCTGAATGGTGACGGAAAGCCCGATATGGTAGTTGGTTTTACCAATTCATCACCCAATAAAATCGCCATCTACGAAAACCAAAATGTGGTAGCCCCCAATATCTCCGTTACAACCGTATCTCCATTGGCTGGCCCAACCGGAAGTACCGTAACGATTACAGGCTCGGGCTTCTCGCCAAATACAGCTGAAAACTTTGTTTACTTTGGAGCCGTACAAGCCGGTGTAGTAACAGCTAGCAGCACATCGCTCACCGTATTAGTCCCCATTGGAGCGAGCTATGCTCCTGTGCATGTGCGCGTAGGTGAATTATCCTCTACCTATCATCTTCCATTTAAAACAACCTTTTCAACAGGCGTAACTTTCAATAGCACGCACTTTGCTCCACCTGTCAGCTTTGCACTAGCCAACCCTACTTACCATATTGACGTAGCAGATATCGATACCGATGGCAAACCCGACATCGCTGCAGAGACAACTGTTCAGCGACCTACCTTCTTTCGCAATACACATTTACTCGGTGCCATCACAACTAGTTCGCTTACCACTGCCGGAACAACGGCAACGGCTGCCACTGATGGAAAGTTTTTAGATGTGGATGGCAACGGCTTAGCAGAAGTGATTGGTACAAATGGGCAGATGTTTCCCAACAATAGCACCCCAAGTTCAATTTCTTTTGGCAGCGGGGTATCGTTAACTATTGGAGCAAGTAGTTCAGCTTTTGCCGACTTCAACTTAGATGGAAAAACAGAGCTCGCGGCAGTTGAGACAAATCGATTGATAGTCCTTGAAAATCGAAGCTCATCCGGAACCATCTCCCCAGCGGGTGTTTTTGGATCGTTCGCCAACTCAATCGCGTTTAATAAGCCAGCTTTTGGAGGAGGGATTGTAGCGGCCGATTTTGATGCCGATGGCTATCCTGATATTATCGCCACGAACCCCAGCACAAACAATCTAAGCATCTTCCCAAACAACAAAGCTCCGCGCGTCAACTCATCTTCGTTTGCAACGCGAATAGACATTGCGAGCGGAGTCAATCCAATAAAGGCATACACGGGTGATTTTGATTCGGATGGGAAATTGGATTTTGTGATTCATTATGGCACCGGAGCAAATCTGCCCTTCGTTTCTGTATTTCATAACTTAAGCACACCGGGCAGCTTTTCTTTTAATCGCGTTGACTTTACTACTCCAGACTTCCAACCTATCACCATGCTCACGGTAGCCGATCTTGATGGTGATGGCAAGCCAGAGATAGCAACCACTCATGAAAGCGCCAACCGCTTTTCGATTTTTAAAAATGTTCATACGACTGGTCCAATCATAACATCTTCTTTTGCCATACCCCTCAGTACCAGTCTTACTGCACCACGCGGAATTAACACCGTTGATATAAACGGTGATGGCAAACCAGAAATCGTTTTGACACAAAATGCATCTGGCGGGCAACTCCTCGTTTATCAAAACCTGATTGCGAACCCAACCCTCACTTCTTTTTTACCCATCAGTGGCACCATTGGCACACAGGTTGTCATAAGCGGAACAAATTTTAGCACGACACCTGCGGAAAACGAAGTTAAATTCAACGGAATAACCGCCTATGTTATCTCAAGTACAGCCACCAGCATTACGGCCATTGTTCCTCCCGGTACGGTGACGGGACCGGTTTCGGTTACCGTAACCAATAACACTGCAAGTAGCGCCTCGAACTTTACCGTTATCCCTTTCTCATGTCCACCCGGTGCACCAACAGGTGGCAGTTTGGATACTGCGTTTGACCCGCTGGTGCAAAGTGCAGTAACATTTGATGCCGTTGAACTTCAGTCAACCGGTAAAAGCCTAGTAAGCGTACCGGACGTCCTCATTGGCGGTATCATGCGCAGAGGGCTATTACGATTTAATACTGATGCCACACTTGACGGCACATTTGCCATTAACAATTACAGCTCTGCTGCTAACCAATTGATTGTGCAATCTGATGATAAAATCATTCTTTTCGATAACGATGAATTTGCATCCATAAAACGGCTTAACGCGGATGGCACAAACGATGCTGCTTTTGCCGGCCCTGTATTCGATAACTCAGGCTCTTACGCTACGATAGTGGGCCCACTTGAATTGCAAAGCGATGGAAAAGTTCTTTACTCTTCTTACAATACATTTGATGGTGTTGACCAATTGATTCGATTAAATACTGACGGCTCAGTGGACGGTTCTTTCAATGCACCCAACGAATTGGAAGCCTTTGTTATTCGGCAGCAGACAGATGGCAAAATACTGATGGGCGGTGCCTTTGGGATAACCCGATTAACTTCATCTGGTAGTGTGGATGCAAGCTTCACCTCATTCGCTATGGATGGAGTGGTGAATAATTTAGTGATCCAACCTGATGGCAAAATCATTATCATCGGTACGTTTACAAAAGTACTGGGAGTGCCCACGCGAAATATTGCACGACTGCTGCCAGATGGCAGTGTTGATTTGACATTTAATTCCGGCAACGGTTTTTCGCAATATGCAGGCGCCCAGCCTAACATAGTCAAGTTGCTGACCGATGGAAAAATTCTGGTTGGGGGTGAATTTACCAGCTACAATGACGTGACTAGAAATCGGTTGGTTATACTCAATGCCAATGGCAGCCTCGAGTGTGCATTCGATCCGTTTGGCGGTCCGAGTGGCCAGCTACTAGACGTAGCCGTGCAAGCCGACAAAAAAATATTGATCGTGGGGAGCTTAACAGCTTATAACGGCACCCCCAGAAATGCATTTGCTCGCGTCAATGGCATTACCGCCTCCTGCGTGCCCGCCACCGAACGTTCAGCATTGATTGCGTTATATAATTCCACCAATGGATCCAGTTGGAGTTTCAATAGCAATTGGCTTGGTCCGGATGAAAGCACGTGGTATGGTGTGGTCGTAACGGGATGCCGCGTGACAGGGTTATCGCTGCAAGACAACAATCTCAATGGTTCACTGCCTGTGGAACTGGGAGATCTCACCAAACTCAAAGACATTATCATCGTGCGAAACCCGAACTTGACGGGTGCAATACCAAGTACGTTGGGAAATCTTTCTGAGCTTAGACTTTTAGCTCTTTGGAGTAATAGTTTGTCAGGTTCGATTCCCTCCACGTTGGGCAATCTGAGCAGCTTGAATACAATGGAGTTAATGTTCAATCAACTATCCGGTTCCATTCCAGGATCATTGGGTAATTTGCCAACGCTGGATACGCTGAGGGTTGATTCGAATCAACTCACCGGCACGATCCCGGCATCTCTTTTTAATCTTAGTACACTTGAAGTACTTGGACTCGACAACAATCAGCTTACTGGCACCATCTCACCACTTGTTGGCAATCTTGCTAACCTAATTACGCTGGGGCTAAGTAGCAATCAGCTTACGGGAAGTATTCCAACGGAGATAGGCAACCTGGTTTCCTTGCAATTTCTCGGTCTGGCACGAAATCAATTGACAGGAACTTTACCTGCTTCCATCGGAAACCTTCTTAACTTAAAGGGATTCTCTGTATTCACGAACCAACTTTCCGGAACTGTGCCGTCTTCTCTCGGCAATCTTGTTAACCTAACCGGACTTGGTTTGTCCGTCAATCAATTCACTGGCGATGTACCTGCCTCTATCGGCCTTATTCCGGGATTGACAGATGTGTCGCTCCGCGATAATGACTTCACCTCCATCCCAATTTTTGCTTCGACTTCGTTTACGGATTTGTTAGTGTATGGCAACAAACTAAACTTTGGTCACCTCGAACCGAACATCGGCAAAACAGGATTTGTCTATTCCCCGCAAGACAATTTGCCGGGCGGGACTGCTTCTGCCTGTGTAGGAACAACATTGACCATCAATTTTTCTACGCCCGGCACCGCCAATAGTTATCAGTGGTATAAGGATGGCGTACTTATTACCGGTGCGACATCCAGCAATTTTGTCAAGGCAAATGTCACTGCGGCCGATGCGGGTAATTACACCGTCCAAGTTTCGAATTCAATTGTAACAGGGTTAATCTTGCAGTCAGACAATTTTGTTGTCACCATCAATTCAATCCCAGCCAACCCAGTAGCCAATCCTGTTTCAGTTTGCCCTGGCGGTATTGCGACATTAGCAGCCACGGGTGGAACAACCGGGCAGTATCAATGGTACAACGTAGCGAGTGGCGGAACGGCCATCGCTGGGCAAACGAACAGCACGTTTGTAACACCCGGCATTTCTGTGGTCACGACTTTTTATGTGAGTGTCCTCATTGGCACGTGTGAGAGTGCACGAACAGCTGTGGTCGTTACGCCAATCTCTTCTGCTTGTGCTCCACCTACCATCGCGTCTACCTCTATTTCTATTACGATTGGCAACAACAAAACGCTTGATCTGAAAACACTGATTACCACTCCGAGCGGAACCATCGATATCAATTCGATAACAGTTACGGTGCCTCCTCCAAGCGGGGCAATCGCCACGATTAACGGAGGTGTTTTGACACTCGACTATAAAGGTGTTGTTTTTGCTGGAAAAGAGAAGATCACCATACGGGCCTGCGATACCAATGGCAATTGCTCTACCCAACAAATTGAAATAGAAGTGGTCGGTGAGATTGTAATCTATAACGCTGTTTCACCGAATGGCGATGGCAAAAATGAATTCCTTATTTTACAGTTCATCGAATCAATATCGCCAAAAAACCAAGTGAGCATCTTTAACCGTTGGGGCGATGAAGTGTTTTCTATTTCGGATTATGATAATAAGACGCGTGTGTTTGCCGGACTAGGCACGAGTGGAAGCAAACTTCCCAGTGGTACTTATTTCTATAAAATCACATTGATTGATACAAGCAAAACCTTGACAGGATTCTTTTCACTAAAGTATTAACTGCCTGAATCGAAAAAAAATATAAGCTGGATAGTGCGAATTTCTTTAAGCTTTTTCTAATGCTATCAGATAAACTGAATTGATAGTAGCCGAAGAAGGCGTTTTAGCCCCCTAATAAGAAGGCTGTACTGGAGAAAAAAGCTATTTGCGGCACGTTTGCCGTAGCACATACGATGGCGCCTAGAAAATGTAGACCAGCTGCTGTAATATTAAAGAAAAAATAATTCAAAAACCTGCGTTAACAGTAGGTAGTTATTTGCGGTTACTTAAATTGAAAAGTATTTCTGACAAAATGGACTACAAAGCAAATCAGAGAAATTTGGTTGAATCCAGTTACAAAAAATTCCTTTTTACCTTTTTTCTGGCAATAGCCGGATGGTCTGTCTATGCACAGGCACCCACGACTGGAGCAACCAATTTTTCTGTAACCAATATTGAAGGCAACAGCTTGCGCGTAAACTGGACCCGCGGCAATGGTACCAGCGTATTGGTCATAGCAAGCACCAGCCCTATTTTTGGGGGTGGTGGCCTCCCGGCTGACGGAACGGACTACACTGCGAATAGCGATTTCGGTTTTGGTACCGCAGTAGGTGGTGCCGGTAACTTTGCAGTACACGAAGCAGGTAGCACCTCATCTTCTGTTACGGTTAGAAATCTGGCCATTAATACCACGTATTATTTTAGAATTTTTGAGTTTAACGGAACGGGACCAGGCACCCTTTACAACACGGTTAACTTGCTGGAAGGGAGCGGCACAACTTTAGCAGCCCCAACGGTAGGCGCTACTAATCTATCGGTTACCACTCCAATACCCGGCAACTCGGCACAATTAAATTGGACCCGCGGAAACGGAACCCGTTCGCTGTTGATTCTTCAGGCAGGTTCTTCTCCAGGCGATCCCACGCAGCTTATCAATTACACGCCAAGTACGTTCTTTGGCTCGGGCAGTTTAATTGGTGCAAGCGGCCGCGTGGTTCATTTTAGTGTTACCGCCACCGTTACCGTTACCAACTTAGAACCCAACACTACCTATTTTTATCGCGTAGTGGAAGCGAATGGAACGAGTGGTCCGGTTTTTAATTTGGCCACAGCCCTTACTGGCTCTTTTATTACAGGCGGTGCGCCAACTACGCCTGCCACTAATTTTACTTCCACCTTCCCGGAAGGAAATCGCGTGCAAATTAATTGGACCCGCGGAAATGGTAGCCAGGTGTTGGTAGTGGCAAGTCTCAGTCCTACTTTTAATGGTGGTGGTCTTCCCGCGAACGGCACAGACTACACCGCAAATGCCGCGTTTGGATCTGGTAATCCGGTGGGCAGCAATAATTTTGTCGTGTATGAAGGCACTGCCACCGGTGTTTCGGTAACCAATCTGGTGTTAAACACAACCTATCATTTTAGAGTTTTTGAATTTAACGGAACGTTATCTAACACTACTTATAATACTACCTCCTTCCTTGCGGGGAATGCCACGACACTTTCGCCCCCTACCGTTGGCTCCACCAATTTAACAGCCAGCCTTGTTACCGGAAACTCGGCCACACTGAGTTGGACGGCCGGTAACGGCATGCGCAGGTTGGTAATTTTACAAGCAGGGGCTACACCTGCTAACCCTACTGACTACACAACCTACTTTGGCAGTTCTTTTTTTGGTTCAGGATCTGCCATTGGCGCAAGTCATGTAATTTTTCAAGGCACTACCCCCACCACGGTAAATGTTACCAACCTGGCGCCTAATACAACATACCATTATAAGGTGGTAGAATTTAATGGCTCTAGTGGGCCGGTGTATGATGTTACTAATGCGCTTACCGGTTCGTTCACTACAGTGGGTGCACCCATCGTGGGAAGCACAACGTTTTCTACCAACAGTATTGAAGGCTCGAGTTTTGGCGTGAGCTTTACTCGCGGTGATGGAACTAACCGATTGGTGGTAGCACGAGAAGGCGCGCCCGTAATCTTCACCCCTGCGGATGGTGTAGATTACAATGTGAGTAGTACTTTCGGAGCGGGTGATAACTTGGGCAACAATACATTTGCCATTGCCGATGGGAATGTATCAGGTGCTTCACTAACAGGCTTAACACCGGCCACCACTTACCACATTGCCTTGTTTGAGTACAATGGATCAGCAACCAATACGTTTTACCTCACTACCCCCGCACAAGTTTTACGCGGTTCCGCTACTACCATTTCTCCACCCGCTACCTCCGCGAGTGCGCTCAATTTTTCTGCCATTGATGGACACCGGGCCACGGTTTCTTTTACTGTTGGCAGTGGCACTTCCCGAATTGTGTTGGCCAGAGCAGGTGCACCCATTACGGATGTGCCTGTCAATTTAGTGAGCTACTTTGGCACTGGATCTTTTCCAAGTGCTACCGTACTTGGAAATTCACGCGTGGTGTATAGGGGAAGTGGAAACAACTTTAGCTTATCTTCCCTAGAGCCCAACACCACGTACCACTTTGCGGTATTTGAATTTAATGGATCGTCTTCGCCCATTTACAAACAAGTAGATCCTGCCATTGGTTCTTTTATCACGCAAGGGTTGCCCACTGCTTTTCCCAGCAATATTACTTTTGCCAACCTGCAAGGCAATAGCTTCACATTCAACTACAACACAGGCAATGGCTTTGGCCGGATAATCATTGCGAAGTTGGGTTCGCCTGTAGATGTTTTTCCTACCAATAATGTTTCATATACCGAAAATTCAAGTTTTGGATCGGGTGCAAATTTAGGCGGTGGTAATTTTGTTATCAGAAACGATGGCTCTTTATCTACTACGTCTTCAGCATCCATCAGCAATTTAGCCATTGGGCAAACGTATCACTTTGCCATCATCGAATATAACGGCACAGGCACCAACCGCATTTATGCATCCGCGCCAGCGCAAAGGCTTGTCGCGAGCCAGGCCACGCTCTCTCAACCTACGGTGCAAGCGAGCAATATTACGTTTACGGCTGTTACAGCTACTGGCGTAACCGTTAATTGGCAGAATGGAAATGGAAGTAATCGTATGGTGATTGTAAGAGAAGCACAGGCCGTAAGCGATTTCCCGGTAAACTTAAACGCTTACTTTGCTTCCACATCTTTCCCCTTTGGTTCAGCTATTGGTGCTGGCCGGGTTGTATATAATGGCAACGTTGGTTCTTCCGTAGCGCTTACGAATATGCCGCCCGGCATCTACCATGTTGCTGTGGTAGAATACAATGGAAGTAGTGGCGGCTCTGTTTACCGAACAGTAGATCCACCACTAGGCCAAGTGTTGGTAGGCGAACGCCCGAGTGCAGCCGCATCCAATCTTAATTTTTCGGGCATTAATGGCAACAGTATGAGTTTAAATTTTACGGTTGGCAATGGCCTTTCTCGCTTGATTATCGCCAGGCAAGGAAGCCCGGTAGATGCTTTTCCGGTTGACAACACAGGCTATACCGCCAGTAGCACCTTTGGTAGTGGTTCTAATCTGGGTGGAGGAAATTTTGTGGTGGGTATAGGTTCTACTGGTGGTAGTGTAACGGGCTTGCAGCCCAACACTACTTACCATTTTGCTGTGGTAGAATTTAATGGCTCGGGCAGCACAGCTTTGTATCAATTATCCAGTACGGTAGCCAGAGGTAGCCAGAGTACGCTTACGGCACCTACCCTGGCTACCTCTAATTTCTTTGGCACGAATACCACAGGCAATAGCATGAACCTTTCGTGGACAAACGGAAACGGAACCAATCGGATTATCATAGCCAAAGCCGGCTCTGCGGTAGATGTGTTACCGGTTAACCTAACCAGTTATTTTAGCAGCTCTTCCTTTGGCAGTGGCAACAATTTAGGTGGCGGCAATTTTGTGGTTTACAATTCCTCTGGCGATAATTTTTTGCTCACCAATTTACAACCGGCTACTACCTATCACTTCGCTTCTTTTGAGTACAACGGCTCGGGTGGCGGATCAGTGTACCTTACTTCGTCAATAGGCAGAGCCTCCTTTACCACAGCCGCACGCCCCTCGGTTGCGCCCAGAAATCTATCCGTTTCCAGTGTTAATGGCGACAGGTTTAGCGTAAATTTTACAACGGGCAATGGCACCAGAAGATTAATCATCGCCCGAAAGGGTGGGTTGGTGAACGTTGTGCCAAGCGATTTGACCACTTACGCTGCTAACGCATTTGGGTTGGGTACACAAGTAGGTACGGGTAACTTCGTGGTTGGCATTACAACCGGTACCGGAGTAACCATTACTGGTTTAGAACCTAACGCAGAGTATGGCATTGCCGTTTTTGAGTTAGATGGCTCAGCCGGAAATGAACGTTACCTGGTGACGGAATTTATCAATCAATTAGCAAAAACATCTGTTACGCCTGGCATTTCAACTTTCTCTTTACTGTTTAATTCCATTGGCAGCACAACCATTAACCTGAGTTGGACCGTTGGCAATGGAGAAGGACGCATGGTGGTATTGCGACCGTTTCAACCCGTTACGTTTTCACCGGCAGATCTGAATGCGCATGGGTTTGCATCCACTAATTTTACCAGTGCAGGTATTTTGATTGGCGACCAACGCCACATTCAACGAGGAAATAGCACCAATGTTAATATTACCAACTTAACACCTGGCACCACGTATCACGTAGCTATTTTCGAGTACAACGGATCCGGGCAACCGGTATATACTTCCATCCCTTTACGGGGATTTTTCACCACGCTACCGGCCACAGGCCTGGCTATTGGTGGATTTGATGCGATTACGTTTTGCCCATCGCAACAAGTAGATGTTCCTTATGTTTTTACGGGGATACTAAATGTGGGCAATGTACTCGCTATCGAACTGTCTGACATTACTGGGAGTTTTGCTTCGCCTACGGTATTGGGAACTCAAAGTACAACCAATGCATCGGGGTTTGTTACTTCTATCTTGCCGGCAAGTTTACCGGAGGGATTAGGATATCGTTTGCGCGTACGCGCTACCAATCCTGCTTCACTCAGCCCCAACAACGGAGCGGATTTACAAATTACTACTTCGGTGCAACCTACGTTTAGCGTAGTAGGAAGTGTCACCAGCTGCGGAACACCCATACAACTTATTACTTCGCAGCCCAATTATAATTTACAATGGTTTAGAAATGGAACCCCGATTTCGGGAGCCACTTCGTCTTCACATTTTGCAACCGAAACGGGAAATTATCAAGTCCGCATCGCAGGAGCCTCGGGCGGTTGTCAATTGTTATCTACGGCTACTACCCTTACTATTACACCACAACCGACTTTTAATTTTCTTTTTGCAGCTTCGTATTGTGTTACCGATGTGGTTAATCTCGCTCCATTAGCTCAACCGGTAGGGGGTACACTTAGTGGTCCTGGTATTTTGGGTGGCGTGTTTACTGCAGCCACTGCTGGGGTTGGGCAGCACCTCATTAACTATACGTATATAGATCCCGTTTCGCTTTGCTCATTTACCACCACCACACAAATTCGAGTGGCAGCATTGCCGACCGCTCCAGCCGTTATTGGTGCCAGTGGTTGTCAACTTACCAATCTTGCCTTAGTAGCTTCGGGGGCAAACATAGGAGAGAGTTATCGCTGGTACACACAACCCACAGGAGGCACGCCTATTGCGGGCGCCAACTTGGCAACTTATACTACACCTCCACTTACGGCAACCACAAGCTACTATGTGAGTATTTTGTCTGACGGAGGTTGTGAAGGTCCGCGAACAGAAGTAATCGCTACGATTACCACAGTTATTCCGCCAGTGACCATCGGAGCCAGCGCTTGCTTAGGTAATACCACAACACTAACAGCTAGTGGCGGAGCGAATGGTCAGTACAGATGGTACACGGTGCCAACTGGCGGAGCTGCTATTTTGGGAGAGATAAACAACAGCTACGCTACTCCTTCGATAACGTCAACAACGAATTACTATGTATCGCTAAATATCAGTGGGTGTGAAAGCACAAGAACCATTGTTACAGCAACACTTGATATTACCACGCCACCTACTGCAACAGGTGGAAGTGGTTGTGGCGGAAGTACAGTTACCCTGACCGCTAGTGGCGGAGCCAACGGCCAATACCGTTGGTACCTGGTAGCCACGGGCGGATCGCCCATTGCAGGTCAAACCAATGCCACTTATGTAACACCTTCGCTCTCGGTCAATACAGATTTCTTTGTAGCCATCAACAACGGATCGTGCGAAAGCACACGAACGATGGTCACGGCCACCATCACCAATGCACCCCCAGCACCAACAACAACCGGAGGCAGCATTTGTGGAGGTGGAGCGGTAACCTTAACTGCATCGGGTGGAAGTGCAGGGCAATATCGATGGTACACGGTAGCCACCGGAGGCACGGCCATCGCAGGGCAGACCAATGCTAGTTTTGTGACACCAAGCATCTCAACCACGACCACTTATTTTGTTGCGATCGACAACGGTACTTGCGAAAGTGCGCGAACGCCCGTCATCGCTACGATCAACAGTTTGCCCACGGCACCCACAGCAACAGGAGCCAGCATTTGCGGAAGCGGAACACTGACCTTAACTGCATCTGGTGGAAGTGCCGGACAATACCGCTGGTACACCGTAGCAACCGGAGGCACAGCTGTTGCGGGGCAACCCAATGCTAGTTTTACCACACCCAACATCTCAACTACGACCACCTATTTTGTGTCTATCGATAATGGCACGTGCGAAAGTATGCGCACATCAGTTACCGCCACGATCAACAACGTGCCTCCTCCACCTACAACTACCGGAACAAGCACTTGTGGAAGTGGAACATTGACGTTGACGGCCGCTGGTGGAAGTGCCGGACAATACCGATGGTACACGGTGGCGAGTGGAGGCACGCCCATTGCGGGGCAGACCAATGCCAGTTTTGTGACACCAAGCATTTCAGCCACCACTACTTACTACGTTTCGATTGACAATGGCACCTGTGAAAGCTCGCGCACACCTGTGGTGGCCACCATCTCAGGGCCATGTACACAGCCGCCCGTGATCAGCTCTGTACCCTTGGCCACTCAGGTCGAGGGCATCGTCACACTCGACCTCGTTCCGTTGATTACTACGTTCAATACTAATCTTGACGTCAACTCTATTCAAATTGTTACTCCACCCGCAAGTGGAGCGCCAGCGACCGTTAGCAATGGCATTCTCACGATAAACTACAAGGGTATTGTTTTCTCGGGCAACGAAATGCTCACGATTCGCGCCTGCGATCTGGGAGCGAACTGCGCACAACAACAGTTTACCATAGAAGTAGCCGGAGAGGTTGTGGTGTATAATGCGGTGTCGCCCAATGGCGATGGCAAAAACGAATTTCTGGTTTTACAATACATTGAATCGATATCGCCCAAAAACCAGGTGAGCATTTACAACCGCTGGGGCGATGAAGTGTTTTCTATTTCTGATTACGATAATAAGACACGTGTATTTGCAGGACTAGGCACGAGTGGAAGCAAACTTCCCAGTGGTACTTACTTTTATAAAATAGCTTTATCAAATGTGAGTAAGACGCTCACTGGATTTGTAGACTTACGTAACTGATCCAAACTATACTCCACCCTACAGAGCAACTCGTCAGGATGGACAGCAATACATATCCACTAAAGTTTTCCGCTGAAAAAACAACGGACAAAGCCTCAAAAAACGTTAGTAAGCCAGCTCGTTACAAACTTTACAAATAGTTATTCATTGCTGCGTCTGAAATTGCTATTTTCATATTTCAATTGTAGTCGTTGAATATAAAAAATGAGTTGCTGTATAACAAACAGAACCGTCAATCAAATGGGTGAAAAACAATGACACGGACTAGAAAGGTAAGTTTTAGCGGCATGAGTAGCATCTACAAAACACTGGCATTTGTAGTATTGCTTTGCACAGGTCAATTGGCAATGGCTCAAAATTTCATCACGCAATGGAACCTTGCCACCGCAGGTTCAGGAGCTACACAATTATCTTTTGGCGCAGCCACTAGTGGAACGGTTAACTACAACTGGCAAGAAATTTCTCCGGGCACGGCATCGGGCAGCGGCTCATGGAGTGGCGCGACACTCACCATCACAAGTTTGCCTGTTGGCGCTACTATCCGCTTACAGATCGCACCCACCAACTTCCAAAGAATAATTCTCAACAATGGCACAGATCGAAACAGGCTAACACAAGTAGAACAATGGGGTAGCACTGCTTGGACAAGTATGCTATATGCATTTTGGGGTTGTGCAAATCTGCAAGTAACAGCCACCGATATACCTAACCTTGCAGGTGTCACCGATATGTCTTATATGTTTGCATATTGTACTTCCCTGAATTCCCCAAGCAATATTAACACTTGGAATACGAGTGCGGTAAGCAGGATGGGTGCAATGTTTTTTAACGCTAGGGTCTTCAATCAAAACATCGGGTCGTGGAACACATCCGCAGTTACCCATATGAGAACCATGTTTACTGGCGCAAGTGCCTTCGACCAAAATATTGGTGCGTGGAATACATCCGCAGTTACCGATATGGGAATCATGTTTTCTGGCGCAAGTGCCTTCAACCAAAATATTGGAGCGTGGAATACGTCTGCAGTCACTGACATGGTTGGAATGTTTTCGGGTGCAAGCTCCTTTAACCAAGATATCGGATCGTGGACTACGTCTACTGTTACTATCATGGCTGAAATGTTTGCAAACGCAAGTGTCTTCAACCAAAATATTGGAGCGTGGAATACGTCTGCAGTCACTGACATGTCTGGAATGTTTTCTGGTGCAAGCTCCTTTAACCAAAATATTGGAGGTTGGAACACGGCTGCTGTTACTAATATGTATAGAATGTTCGAGGAAGCAATTGAATTCAACAACGGAGGAGATGGGTCGATCAACAATTGGAATACCAGCGCGGTTTGGAACATGGATGGAATGTTTTTTAAGGCTAGGGTCTTCAATCAAGATATTGGAGCATGGAATACGGGCGCGGTGACCAATATGTCGCTGATGTTTTATAACGCCAGTGCCTTTAACCAAAATATTGGAGCATGGAATACGTCTGCAGTCACTAACATGTCTGGAATGTTTTCTGGTGCAAGCTCCTTTAACCAAAATATTGGAGCATGGAATACGGGTGCAGTTACCACCATGAACCAAATGTTTGCAGGGGCACAAGCCTTCAACCAAAACATAGGGACATGGAATACGGCTTCTGTTACGGATATGTCTTATATGTTTTATGTGGCCGTTGCGTTCAACCAGAATATTGGAGCGTGGAACACGGGCGCGGTGACCAATATGAGTCGGATGTTTGGTACTGCATTTGCCTTTAACCAAAATATAGGGACGTGGAATACGAGTTCTGTTACCAACATGAGTTACATGTTTGGACAAGCAGAAAACTTTGACCAAAACATAGGAACTTGGAATACGGCTGCTGTTACTGACATGTCACTTATGTTCTTTGGCGCGATTTCGTTTAACCAAAATATTGGCGCATGGAATACGGGCGCGGTGACCAATATGAGTCAGATGTTTTATGGCGCAAGTGCCTTTAACCAAAATATTGGAGCGTGGAATACGGGCGCGGCTACCAATATGTCAGAAATGTTTCGGGGCGCGAGTTCCTTCAACCAGAACCTTGGGGTGTGGACTTTAAACCCGGGAGTTAACATGGCCAACATGCTTGACAATAGCGGCATGGATTGCGATAATTTTTCATCGACCTTAAAGGGATGGAGTGCCAACCCGTTAACTCCAAATGGAAGAACACTTGGGGCTGCAGGAAGGCAATACGGCACCAATGCCGTTCCTGCAAGAACTAATCTAACTACAACTAAGGGATGGACAATTACAGGAGATACCCCGAGTGGTGCTGTTTGTGGTTCTGGCTCAACGATATCAATTTCTCTTCAGCCTATCTCTACTGGAGTATGTATTGGAACAACAGCATCATTTACTATTTCTGCCTCTGGCACTACTAATATTACCTATCAGTGGCAAAAGTTTAACGGTACCCTTTTCATTGATGTGGTGAATGGTGGAGGGTACAGTGGTGCAACCTCAACTTCTTTTAACATAAATACCACGGGCAACTTTGGCGCAGGTGATTATCGCTGCAAGGTATCTGGCGACTTGGCACCGGATGTTTTTTCAAATACAGTAAAACTGACTGTCAATCCACTGCCTGCACAACCCACCATCCCCGCACAACCAACTCCTGCTTGTGGGCCTTCGGCAGTTATACCGATTACTGCGGCTGGTGGAACAGCAGGGCAATACCGTTGGTACACAGTTGCAACAGGCGGAACCGCTTTACCTGGCGAGACCAACGCAACATACTCACCAACTGTAACAACTGCTACGGCAAACTTTTTCGTAGCCATCAACAATGGCACATGCGAAAGTGCAAGAACTCCTGTAACAGCAACGCTGGTCATTACGCCTGCACCCACTGCGACAGGAGCAAGCGGTTGTCCGTCAGTCACAATAACGCTAACAGCCTCTGGTGGAACCAACGGCCAATACAATTGGTACACGGTCGCGACTGGCGGAACAGCAATTGCAGGAGCAACAAACAATACGTATCAGATTTCCTCACTTACTGTAACTTCTACTTTTTACGTAAGCCTTACGATCAGTGGCTGTGAAAGCACACGCACACCCGTGACGGCCACCTTACTCGCTACCGGTTGCGCTCCCGTTATCTCCACACAAACGCTCACCACACAGGTAGAAGGTAAAATTGAAATCAATCTGCAGTCGCTCATCACCACACCCGGCACATTAGATCCAACTTCAATTAAAGTTGTCACGCAACCAGCCAGTGGTGCAATAGCATCAATCACCAATTTTATACTTACCATCGATTACAAAGGCAAACCCTTTTCGGGAAAAGAATCTGTTACTATAGAAGCTTGCAATACAAATGGTCTTTGTTCACAGCAGGTTTTCTCCATTGAAGTAGCCGGAGAAGTAATTGTTTTCAATGCGGTGTCGCCAAATGGCGATGGCAAAAACGATTTTTTAGTCTTACAATACATCGAATCGATATCGCCCAAAAACCAGGTGAGCTTCTACAACCGTTGGGGCGATGAGGTGTTTTCCATTTCGGATTATGATAATAAGACGCGTGTGTTTGCCGGACTTAGCTCAGGTGGAAGTAAGCTTCCTTCGGGAACCTATTTTTATAAAGTCAACTTGATAGGTGCTGGGAAAACGTTGACAGGCTTTATTTTATTAAAAAACTAACAGCGATGAATAACGTCAACGGATGTTTGAAATTGAAATCGCCCTCACATGATCATGTGATTTCAACTCGAAAAAAAATTAGTGATATTTGGTATATGAAAACTTACTTTGTCGCCTTGTTGATCTTCTTCTGCCTTTCTGCATCTGCTCAGCAAGACCCACTTTATTCACAATACCTCAACAATCCGTTTGTGCTCAATCCGGCCTATGCCGGCCTTACCAACAACCTTAATTTTTCGTTGGGCTATCGTAGCCAATGGGCAGGTTTTGAAGGCAGCCCAAAGACCATCAATTTTAACTCACACATTTCGCTGCACGATAACAAAATGGGCGCGGGGTTGATGGTCATCTCTGACCAAATCGGAAACAGCACCATCAATGAAGTATTTGGTAGCTACAGTTACCGCATCAATCTAACGGACAGCAAAATTTTGTCCTTCGGCTTGCAGGCCGGTATTGCTAACTACCAAATCGATAACTCAAAAGTAAATCCATTTGATTCGGGTGATCCATTGTTTCAAGGCAATTCCAGCGAAACAAAACCGAGCTTCGGTTTTGGCGCCATTCTAAAGGACGACAAATTTTTTGTAAGCCTCTCCGTGCCACGCATGCTCAACACCACGATTGAAACGCAGGGCAAACAAGCTTCGCTGTACACACAACATTATTACCTGATGGGCTCCTATTTATTCTTTTTATCTGAGCGCATCCGATTCAAGCCATCCACGTTGCTGAAGTTTGTTAGCGGGGCTCCCGCCTCCATAGATCTGAATGCTTCTTTTATCATTAATGAAAAGTACCAGGCCGGTTTACTCACTCGCAGCTTTAATACATACGGGCTTTTTGTGCAAGCATTGTGGAACGATTCATTCCGCTTTGGTTATACTTTTGAGATGCCGACTGGCTCATCAGTAGGTACCAACTTCACCAGCCATGAGATCACCATCGGCTATCGCCTCAATGCGCTTGGCTTTCATCGGAATAACGGGGTGTTGAGTTTTTAGGAAGAAAACTTCTGGTCTTTCCAGTTGCTTTCTACGATCCGATGAATTTTTAAGCATCAATTTGTTTTTACCAGATGGTAGGAGTTACCGCTATATGTCTTGTTGGTGATGTGCAAGACTCTTCCTCCCTTCACCGCTTGAAACTGCGCCCAAAAAACATCCGTCTTTCCTTCAAAGCGCTTGGTCATGGTAACATCCCAATTGGTCAAGGTATATTTTCCAATGTATTTTTGATCATAAAATTTCATGCTTCCCACCATACCAAATGCTCCCTTGTGCGTGCTTTCATAGTCACCTGCAGTTTTGAAAGTAAATTTATTGGCCGCTGCTGTAGTACTCATGCCTGCGTAGGAACCAGTCACTGAATTGTACATGTCGATACCTGTCCCAGTGCTTTCTTCCCATACTCCAATTAAGTCCTTTTCGGTGACCGCAAACTTATTGTAGACAAGCATTTTTTCCAGGTCGCGCGGATGTTGAAATTTTTGCTTCAATGCATCCTTGGTGGGCGATACGGCTAAGATCACTTGAGCACCTCCGTTTGTAAAGAACACGTCCATCGCAATGAAGCACGATTTTCTCGTTTCTTTCGAAACAGCATCGCCTTCTTTGTAATAAATGGGTGGATAAGTTGTTTCTACCCATCGCGCTTCGTTGACTATATCAAATCGTTGGGCAATAAGCGAACTCCAATAATGGTTCTCGGGTTCAACTTGACCACTGTATTTCGAAGAGAAATCGTCTGTATAATAAATGTAAACTTCTGTTGTGCCGCTCACAATACGCACCCAATCTGCAAAAGGCTGCGCCACCCAGCCATCATCAAAGTTAGTAGTGGAAATGGATATGCCACCCGTACTTGAATTTCCAGAAGTTGGTTGACCTGATTGAGTGTGGTTCACAGGTACAACTGGTTTGTTGGAGACCCCAGCTGGCTTGTTCAAATCAATAGATGTCAAAAATCTTTCTACTACTGGCATAAACTCCTCCTGATTCATGAGTACGACAATGCTCACTTCTTTTTCATAGCCTGATACTGTTGTGAGCAACCCAAACGCATCCTGATCATTATACTGAAATTTGGCTACTCCTGATTGAGAGGTCCAGCCATCTTCAGTGGTAGCTTCCGGTGTGGGCAAGGCAGCATCGGGATAATTTTTCGTAATCAACGCATTCCATTCAGTATTAAAATCGGTGAGTGAATTTCCACTACTGACGATACTTTTGTAAATCGTCACCCTGCACCACCCCTGCGTTTGAGCATTTGTTGTAACAAAGGAAACCGCAAAGTCCTTTGCTTCCTTTTGCCAACCTGCCGGTGGAATAAAGGTGGCCAAATCAAACGTCTCGCGTTGTTGTGCTAAACAAACGAATGCCTGCGTGCCTAAAATCAAATAAAAAATAATCCTTTTCATATGACAAATTAATACCCTTATAAAGATAGGGGTTAGCTCCCAAAAACCGGAGTTTGCCAGTATGATGTTTTGGAAAAGGAAAGATTTTTGAAAACGTCAGATAATTTTGAGAACCAGATAAATCAAGAAGCCAAGGTTATGCCATTGCCGATTAATCACTTTCTTTTCTGATAGTAGCAAACAGGTTTTCTGCTGGTTCTATTTTGTTTTTTTTCTTTTATGTTAATTTATTGCTAAATCGGATTTCAAACGATTGTTAACCTATGGAAACCAGTAGCCCCCTTGCCGAATTTTGTAAATGGGAAAAGCAAATGCCCACCAATACCTTCCTCCGCCAACCCTTCAATGGCCAATGGCGAACATGGACCTATCAACAAGCAGGTGAAGAAGCCCGCAAACTAGCAGCTGGCATAAACTCTTTAAACCTGCCGCCTAAAAGCAATATTGCTCTACTCTCTAAAAATTGTGCGCATTGGATCATGGCCGATTTGGCCATTATGATGACAGGACATATTTCTGTTCCACTTTATGCCACCTTAACCGCCCCATCGATTAAACAAATTCTTGAACACAGTGGATCAGCAGCCATTATTATAGGAAAGTTAGATGATTATTCTACACAGCAGGATGGCATTCCATCCTCAATGATTCGAATAGGAATCGAGTTGTATGGAATAAAGGAGCAGCACTCTTGGGAAAAAATGGTCGCTGGTCAACAGCCACTTACTCAAGTCGCCAATTGGACAAGTGATGATCTTCTAAGTATCATGTACACTTCAGGCACTACGGGCAAACCAAAAGGCGTGATGCACACCGTTGGAAATTTTGATGGCACCAAAAATGCAATGACCGAACTGGGCGTGCCCATGTATCCAAAGTTGTTTTCCTACTTGCCCTTAAGTCATATTGCTGAGCGTGTGGCCATCGAAATGTGTGGTTTTTATAGGGGGGGCGAATTCACCTTTGCTGAGTCGTTGGAAACATTCCCAAAAAATCTATTCGAAACACAACCCAGCCTATTCTTCGCTGTACCTCGCATCTGGGCAAAATTCCGCGAGAAGATCTTGGAGAAAATGCCTCAAAAGAAATTAAGCACATTGCTTTCTATCCCTATCATTAGTTCAATTGTAAAGAAGAGCATCCGAAAGAAACTGGGATTGGCAAATACCATCTACATTTTTTCTGGTGCCGCACCCATTTCGGTGGATCTGTTGAACTGGTTTGAGTCAATCGGTATTACCATTTTGCAAGGGATTGGTATGACGGAAGATTGCATCGTGTCTCATTGTAATCGAGTCGGAAAAAATAAGGTCGGATCTGTAGGTCTCCCTTACTCTGGATTAAAAATAAAAATTTCTCCTGATGGCGAGCTTCGCTTAAAAGGCCCAACCAATATGAAAGGCTATTACAAAGAACCTGACTTAACAGCCGAAGCTTTTGATGAGGAAGGTTATTTAAAAACAGGCGACAAGGGTGAGATTGATGCAAACGGCTACTTAACAATTGTGGGTCGGGTGAAAGATCAGTTCAAAACCGACAAGGGAAAATATGTTTCTCCCTCGCCCATTGAAATGAAACTGCTCACCAATTCAGATATCGAGCAAGTGTGTGTAGTGGGTATGGGCATTCCGCAACCTTTGGCATTAACGGTTTTATCGGCAGCCGGAAAAACAAAATCTAAAGACGAGTTGACAAAAAGTTTGGCCGCCTCGCTGGTAGAAGTGAATGCGGGTCTTGAGTCGTATGAGAAGCTAGAGAAAGCCGTAGTCATGCAAGGCGAATGGACCATTCCGAATGGACTGATGACGCCAACCATGAAAGTAAAACGAAATGAGGTAGAGAAGATACACGTTCCAAAATACCCTACTTGGTATCATGCTAAGGAGGGAATGGTGATTTGGGAATAAATCTAATTTGAAAATTTGAAAATGATTCGATTTGAAAATTCAATTAGCAGTTCGGAAAATAGTCCAGACTGATTGTAAACCCTCAACGGTTCATCTTCAAATCAATCAATTTTCAACTTATTTTAGTCTTGCCTTAAAAAACGCCAACGTATTCTTATACGCATCTGCGGCCAACTCCTTGTTGTGCTTTGGATTACTAGGGTTGGCAAATGCGTGGTCTGCCTCATATGACTTCACGGTTAAATTTTTACCGGCCGCCTTCATGTTCGCCACAAATTTATCAGTCAATTCTTTATTGATCCATTTGTCTTGAGTGGGCCAAATATCTAGTACATCGCAATTCAATGTCTTTAGGCGTTCGATATTATCTTCAGGCTGACCGTAGTAAATAACGCAGGCTGCAGCTTGTGTTCCTGCAATCAAACTTGCTTGCATAGACTGGCCTCCTCCAAAACACCAACCAATTGTACCTACCTTGGCAGTAGGTCCTGCAAAAGCTAACGCTCCTTTCACTATTTCGGCACCGCGTTCCTTTTTAAACTCTTGCATGTACTTGCCGGCTGATTGTGGATCGGTCGCCAATTTACCATCGTACATATCGAGTGCAATGACGTTCACATTGCCTAAGTCATTGTAAAGGTTTTCAGACTCACGCTTGATGTGGTCATTTAAACCCCACCATTCTTGAAATACAAAAACCCAATTATTGGTCTTTGACTTTGCTTCGATCAAATAGGCATTTGCCTCTACGCCATCGGCACATTTTATCTTAATCATCTTTCCTCCTGCCTGGCTCTCGTGTACGTATGGCAGCGGGCTTGGATGATCGCGATTGAATTTTTTGTTGGAGGCAAACACTGCAAATTTATCAGTGGCTGATGTGTGACAAACGGTTACGTCTTTCTGCGCGAAAGCAGAAGCCGAAGCGATCAGTGAGGCAAAGAAAAACAGTTTTATCATGTTTTTTGGTTTTTGTTTAAGTGTGGTTCTAAAATAAATATCGACCTGAAAGTTTTTGCTCATTCTTTCCATTGACCCCGCACCACACGATCATAGGTGATGAAATCTGTGTTGATGGGCTCGAATCCTTTTTGTCGAAGCAACAAGGCTACCTGTGCCCGATGATAGGAGCAATGATTGACGAGGTGCATCATAATGCTTTCCACATTGTTCGTGTAGGGGTCTCCCGTATAGTTGGTGTAGGTTAGCTCCCGATCAAAAGTATCGTTACTTTCTACAAAATCAAGCCACTGTTGGTTGGCATCCTTAGCCATCTTTTCTAATGTATGAAGCGAATACTCTCCCCATAATTTTACGTTGGGGGGCGTAAGCCCTTTGATCCGATGAAGCCATAAAAATTGTGCCGCTAGCACATGTCCAAAAATGGAAAGAATCTTTTCGTCCTTCACGTCTTCACGGCTAAGTCTGGCAATCACCCGATCGTTGGCCCAGGCGTTGTATTGATATAATTTTAAAAAGTACTTCTTCATGATGCGTCTGGAAAACAGAAAAGGAAAGCAAGTTACTTGCTTTCCTTTAAATTAATAATTGGATGACCGACAACTCTCTTATCTTCTATTTTTCTGCCCCCATCGCTTGTCCATTCTGTTTAATCTTTTAACATCCCAAATTTCAAATCGAATTCGGATGTTCCACTCGAAGCCACTCAAGCCAATGGGCGCATTATCGTTAGTAGGGTAATCTGCCTTGTAGCTAGAAGTAAAATTAAATCGGTAGCCACCGGAAGCTCCTACATAAAAATCATACACCCAAACACGAAACTTGCGTTCAATGCCCATTCCACCATTTAGAAACAGATACCACGTTGACCATGTTTTTGAATCGGGACTTGCCAAAGTAGCCACACTGCTGGCAAATGATTGGCGCACAATGTTGTCGTACAGCGTCAGCTCACTGTAGCCAAAGCCTTCTGTGAGAAAAGGATAAATTAACCATTTCGGGTGCTTTACTAAATCAAAGTTGCCTCCCAACTGCAGTTCCCAATTTCTCAATCGAACATCTTTTGTGGCTGATTGATCTAGAAAACCTGGATCTGATTGCAAAAACGAAACGGCTAGGTGGAAATAAGAGTTGTTCTTACTGCCATGCCTGGTGAAGCCAAAAGTCCCACCGCCATAAAAATTTTGAAGTGTTGGATATCCAAGACTCGACAAGGTCGAATTAAGTTTTGCGAAATCGCCATGGACAACACCTGCATGTGAGTAAAAACCAATTTGCTTTTTCCACTTGGTCGAATCGCCCTGAGCCAGTCCAATTTGCCAAGCGATAAGAAGGAAGAAAATGAAAATCTTCGAACGCATATTGAAAGATAAAAACAAATCCGCTATTGGCAAAGATTTTTCCGCGTTGCGTTAAGTCGTTAGGTTAAGTCGTAAGACCGCTTGGAGCGGTCTGACGACTAGGAGTTAGGGTAAGACAACTACCGCTTCTGATAAATCTTTTCTAGCCATGAAATGCTGCCAATCTTTGCCTGCCAAATGGGCCGCGCGAAGGTGGCGTAATAAACTGCTTCACTTTTTTCGCCTAGTGAATAGGTGTCCGACAGTGGGGGCAATTCCTTGCGCGACATCAACAGCATCGGCACATGTTTGTTTCGAACGCGTGCCTCTGCCAACAATGCGCGCGAAGTCTCGCTATCTCCTTCCTTTAAAAAAGAATACAAGACCTTGTTAAACTGATAAAAGGCAGTGATATCATCTGGGTATTTTGTGGCCAGCTTTTCAAAATCATCCAGGCGATTGAGTTCGAGGCAATATAAACTGACCTGGTCGCGCACGCCTTGGTTATCGTTTGGATTTAATTCCAACATATCAAAATATACATGAAGTGCAGCTTCTGCATGACCCAACAAATACAGTGCATCGGCATAGCCTTGCATGCACCGCATGAAAGGTCGTGTTTCGTGTAAGCCCCAAAAGTGTCCTTTGTTTTCTTTAAAATATTTTTCGCCCAATTTCTTGCGCGCGGCTGTAAAACCGTTTCTAAACAACATCAACGACAGCATAGGGCTGCCCGCTACTCCGGCCAAGTATTCATATGCTTCTACACAATCGGGGTCGAGCAGAAAAGCCTGAAAGATAAGTCGATCAGCTTCCAGCACATCATCTACATCACTGGCCTGGTATACCAAGTCCTGTGCCTGCTCTTCTTTACTCAGTGCTTCTTTGTCAAATTCCGGAATGGTTTTGCCCGTCATTTCGCGGGCGAAACGTTCATAATCTTCTTTTGTTTTTAAATTGGCTGCCTCCATCAGTCGGTGGAGGTCGAGCATCATCTTTTGGTGTTTTTTATCCATGCTTTTTATTTCTTAATCGTTTGCTATCCCTTCTCTACAATCGCAATCTCTTCGGGCGTAAGCTCGTAGAGGGCGTACACCAGTTGGTCTATTTCTTTATCGGTTTTGTCAATCTCGTTTTGGGTGGTTTTGATTTTTTCCTTTTCGGTTTTGAAAAGCTCTAGCCACTCGCCTTGTTTTTTGGGTGGCAATTTGGCACCGCCTTTCTCTAGCTCGGCAATCACATCAATAAACTCTAGCGTGTGCCACTTTTTTAGTTTAGCCGTTGGCTCAAAAACAAAATTGGCGCGAAGCAGGTCAATGAAAGATGAGGATCTAGAATTCTTACTTAACAAGCTTATTTCTTCAACCTTAGATACCAGCTGTTTTAGGCCGTTCTTTTTCAAATCTGGCAAAGGAATATTTTCGAGGTAAGATTGATTCATATCATCAACCAAAAAATTTATGCACCAATAGTTTATTAGTTTGGATGATAGTATTGCCTGAAGTGCTTTTAATAAATTTTCGTTTCTCGAACGAGATACTACAACTTGAAGTGTTTTTAAGCTTGCCGAATTACTTCGTTGATCAAACCCACAAACAATTCTTTGAGGCCATCTCATCTTTTGTATTCGGATAATCCAAATTTTTGGTGAAGAATAAAATTCATTGACTTTATTTTTTGAAAGTAGTCTTGATGAGACCTTAATTCCTTGTTCTACCTGATACCTACCAATATTTTCAGGGACAACCAAATGATAATCTCCAGTTGAGTCATTGGAGAATTTATCCTTTCCCCCTTCTTCACCTCTTGAAATTGATAAATCATCAACTTTTCCTAACCTTAAGCAATCATTTAACTTCAAGATTACTGATTGCTCTGAAGCTGAAGCCAGATACCCAATTACAAAAGAATCAGTATGTAACCAACTTGATTGTTTGGACTCAGAAATTGATGACCAATTAGCTTCCGAAAAATCCTTCAATCTTTCTTCAACTGACACTGTAAATCTGCTAAGTTTAAAATGCTTAATTGTGTGGTTGATCTCTGGCTTACAATTTTTGACCACCCCGATAGAACACCACGTGTCTCTCACCTCCGAAAACATTGGACCTGTTTCATATAATCTTAAAACTGTACTTGACCTAAGAATAGTTTCACGGATTTTTTTTCGATCATGTTTTCTTAGGAATGTGTCGGGTGTAATAAAACATAGGTATCCAAATATTTTTAAGGTTTTCAAGCCTAATTCATAGAACAAAGCATAAGTATCTATTTCGGATTGTGCCGAGTTATATTTTTCTTTTAAAGAATCTACATATTCTGTTGAAAGATCTGCACCCCAAGGCGGATTTCCCACTACCACATCAAAGCCACCCGCTTGCATTATTTCCGCGAAAGCTTGGTTCCAATCAAAGGCATCATCGCCTGCTACTTTGGGATCGTCAATCAAACTATTGCCTTGCTTGATGTTGCCGCTCAGGTCGGCCAGCGTTTCTTTGCGGTTGGCGGTTTTCAGCCACAAGCTCAGTTTAGAAATTTCTACACTTTCTGGATTGAGGTCTACGCCATAAATGTTGTTGGCCACAATGGCCTTTTTTATTTTCCATTCGTCTGTGCCGTTGTACACCTCCAGTGGCTCGGCCACGGCATGGTCGCGCAGTTGTTCCTTCCACGGGCGGGTGAGCTGGTTCCACTCTTTCATCAGCACGTCCCACTCGAGCCACAAAAAGTCAAACACGGCATTGAGGAAGGCGCCCGAGCCGCACGCGGGATCTACCACTTTCACCTTTTTCAGTTGCTCGCGGTAGCGCTCTAAAAAAGCAATGGTGGTTTTTACTTTTTCGCTGGGCGCCACAGTGGCGTTTTCAATTTCTTCTGCCGATAAAACAGGGGCAGCATCCAGTTTAAGCTCTTGCAAAATTTCTTTTTTGCGGTCTTCCAGCCATCCGCCCACGGCTTCTTTCACCATGTAGCGAGTGATGTACTCGGGGGTGTAGAAGATGCCGTCCTTCTTTCGCTTGTCGGTGCGTGTGGCTTTCGTTTTGTCTTCATCAAAGGTGGACTGAAACTCTTCGATATCTGAAATAGACTGCTCGAAAATATGGCCGAGTATATTTACGTCCAGTTGGCTATCGAAATTGTAAGAAGAAACGAAGTGAATGATTTCGGTGAGTTGATGATCGTGAATGTGAAGTCCGTTCAGTTCCTCATCTTCTTTGAAGAGGCCGCCATTAAATTCAGGTATGTCGCGTTCGTTTTCGCTCAGCCCTTCGTTCATAGCGGTGAAGAAATATTTCATCTCCGTCCAGATGGCTTCTTTCTTTTTGCGGAAGCTGCGCTTCACGGCTTGCTGCACATCGTTTAGGAACCGGTTGGCATCGAGCAGTTCGCGATCGCGCACAAAGCAAATGAACAAGAGCCGGTCGAGTAGTTTTTGCGTAAGACCAAAAAGTTTTTTAGGTGGTATGGTGCGATGTTCTTTGCGCAAGTTGTTGAATAGCGCAATGCGCAACTCATGATAGCGGCTGTAAAATTCTTTTTCTATTACCTTGCGCTCGGCCATGCGCTCATGAAAAAGCTGGTCGATTTTCGAATAGCCCGATTCTAAAAACAACTGTTGGTAACTGAGCAAGAAAAAGAATCGCGCAAGATAGTTGTGCTGAAGTAGTTCGGGTATTTGAAAGCTTTCGTAGCGGCCAATCTCGGTGCGCGAGTAGAGTCGTAGCTCAATCATGTTGGTCACAATCACCCACTCGCACTTGCCGGGCATGCGCGGCACGTAGGCAAAGGCTTGGTCTACAGGGCTACCGGCAAAATCTACACGGTTTTGTTTTTTGTCCAGGTTGCTGAGTGCACCTTTTACTTCAATCACGCAGCGTACATCGGCTTTGTTTTTTTGATCGAAGAAACCCAGTGCGGCATCGGGTTTTTTATTGTCGGCAATAGATTTGAATTCTTTTTCCAGGTTCCACTCAGCCTCATGGCTTTCGTAGCTATAGCCCAGCACTTGGCCGAAGAACTTATCTAAGAATTCGCTTTTGATTTGCTCTTCTTTGCTCTTTTGCACCTTGCCGTTGGCGATGGCCTTCTGCCAATTGCGGATGATGTTTTTCTTCTCTTCTAGCTGCGGAACGTTTTGAATAAAGGTGTTAAGTTGCTCGGGCTTAAAATCTTTATCAGCAAAGAGGGTATTGGCCATAGATTGATGTGCAAACTAAGGAATTTTTGACGATGGCAGAAACAAAAGCCAAGTCGCTTCTACTTCTTCAACGATTGAATTTTGAAGTAGGTCAAGCTTCGCCACAGCCACTCAACAGGGCCATACTGAAATCGGGCCAGCCACCACTTGCTAAATAGTATTTGAAGAGTAAACACGATCAGGGCAATGGTTGCCCAAATGCCTGCTCCGAAATCTCCGAGCCAGCCAAAACCATACCCAAACAAAAGCACCGTGCCCACCAAGGCTTGAATCAAGTAAGTAGAGAGCCCCATGCGCCCTACTTCATAAAAATTCATCAATCGCTGGCGCCATTTTTCTTTTTGAAAAGCCGAAACGATCAAACCCACATAAATAGCGGCTAGAGCCGTATTGAAAACATCGTACACGGAACCTCCTACCAGAAACTGAAGCGACTGTGTCATCTCTACTTTGACAACAAAAACTACCAAGGCCAACACTCCTGCAAAAACTACACAACCTAGCAGCGACCACAATCCATAGTGGATTAACTTTTTGAAAAAAGGAATATTTTCGAAAACGTTTTTTCGCCCGGCATAGAGACCCAACAGAAACAATCCCATTGTAATGTAGAGCCTGCCCGACAGAATTTGAAAATCAAACTTGGGCATGAACTCATAAAAATTTGCTCGAAGGATATTTGGATAGCTTCCTGATTTTAGCGTGTTGTAGTAAACTTCCAATGCCTTTTCATCGCCACTCATAAAAGGATTGGCTGAGTTTGTTGGCGATAGCACATCAACGGTTCGTTGGATGATAGCCGGTGCATCAAAAACTAATAGCAACGCGAGTGCCAATAAGAATTTATCAGGTAATTTATAACACAACAGCAACCCAACGCCCAATACGGCATAGATGGTGAGTATATCGCCCCGGTAGTGAAGGTGGTGTGTAAAACCGATTGCAAACAGAACCAGTAATCGCCACGCAAAGCGAAATAGAAAGACAGGAGAGCCATCGCTTTTATTCAGTTGAATAAAAAAGCTCATCCCAAAGAGAAAAGAAAAAATCATGAAGAACTTGCCCGAAATGAAAAAGCCAATAAATCCTTGCACGATCATATCCGTCAGGTTGTGCGCGCCATAATTTTCATGAATTTTAGGCGGCTGCCCGGCATAATACTGTTCGGTGAAGTGAGCTAAGATGATGCCCAGCAGAGTAAAACCCCTGAGCACATCGATGACCTGGATTCTTTCTTGATTGATGGTGCGCATCGAGGCAGTGGTTGGCCCCACTAGTGCTATTTCGACACCCGCTCCAGTCCCTCCTTCGCTTCTTTTAAACTTCCATCTTGTTTTAATGCAGTCTCAAACAATTTTTTCGCTTCAACTTTGTTACCTCGCTTCTCCTTGATTTGCGCCAGCCTCATGTTGGCTCCTGCATGTGAGGGCTCATTCTGTTTGGGAGTATAGGACAAATACTTTTTCAAACACTCTTCTCCTCTGTCTAATTTCTGTCCACTAACTGCTGCCGTTCTCCCTATTTGATATATCGAAACATAGTCTTCCGGTGTTTTCTTCAAAGCTTCTTCAAACAACGCAAATGCCTTATCGTATTGCTTTTGATTCGTGTAAAAATTGGCAAGTCCATTTGCATAAGTGGGGTCTGCTTTCGCCATTTCCAAAAATTCTTTCTCGGCTTCGTTCGGCTTCTTCTCAGATAGTAAAATATTTCCCATCTGCCGGTGCCCCTCTGCCGGGTTGAGTTTTAAAATTTGATTGGCTACTTCTTTGGCTTTCTCAAAACTGCCACCCATAAAACCCGGAGCCTGAGTGTAATATTGAATAAGGGAAGTGCGTGCGTCAATGTTCTTTCCATCCAGCGCAATGGCTTTCTCCCAGGCATTTTTCATTTTAGGTGCCAGCATCCCCTGCTTGATCATATTCGCATCCCGCGCAATGGTTCCATAGGTGTTGCCCAGCCAATTGTGGTAATCCGCCACCTTGTCGTTTAGCTCGACAGCCTCCTCAAAGTAATCTTGGGCATCGTCAAATTCTTTCTGATTAAAAGCGATCCGGCCCAAATAGTACCGTGAGCCGGCATAATCAGGGCTTTTCTTTGGTATGGCCTCCAGAATTTTTACAGCCTCGTCATATTTTCTGGCTTCAAAAAGTGCGGTTGCTTTGTCGATAGCCGACTGGCCGTAGAGGGAAACAGGAATAAATAATAAAACATAGATCAATGATTTCATAAAGGGAGTCGTTTGTTGAAATGTTCGTTTAAGACTGAAAATATAGCGATAAGGTTGCGCTTGTCGACCGGATGTTTACCAAATTGTTAAAAATAGGCGAACGATGGATGGGAACTAGGCATTATTTGTTTGCAATACCTACCTTCATAAAAATACTCCACCCTATGCGATTATTCGTAATTCTACTCGCCACACTTTGCTTAAGTGCTTGCCAACCTAAAAAAGAGATCGCCATCAAATGGAAAGAGGCCGTTGCTTCCCATTTTGATGCCGCCCTAAGGCCGTTCTATCACGGAGTGGCCTCTGGAGATCCTTTACCCGATAGAGTGATCATTTGGACACGCGTAACGCCTGAAGATTCCCTGGCATCCATTGATGTGAAATGGGAATTAGCCGAAGATGCTTCTTTTTCTTCTGTTTATAAATCTGATTCGATCACCACATCTCCAGCCCGAGATTATTCGGTGAAGATAGATGTGGATGGCCTAAAACCTGGCCAAGTTTATTTTTATCGATTCACGGCTTTGGGGAGGGCGTCCATTGTGGGTCGCACCAAAACAACACCTGTCGATGCACAGGATAGTCTGAAATTTGCGGTGGTTAGTTGTGCCAATTGGGAGTGGGGCTATTTCAATCCCTATGATAAAATTGCAGATCGCCCCGTGCTAGATGCTGTGCTTCATCTTGGCGATTACATTTATGAATACGGGAAGGGAAGATATGGCGATACCACTATTGGAAGAATCAATATTCCTCCGTATGAGATTGTTTCATTGAAAGATTATCGCACTCGTCATTCTCTTTATCGATTGGATAAAGGGTTGAGACGAATACATCAACAACATCCTTTCATATCCATTTGGGATGATCATGAGGTGGCCAATAATTCCACGGTAACGGGCGCACAGAACCATCAGCCAGAAGAAGGTGACTATCAAGCGAGAAAAGCAGCAGCACGCCAAACCTACTATGAATGGATGCCCATTCGCGAAAGTAGTGAACTTTATCGCTCGTATTCATTTGGCCCGCTGGCCGATGTGATCATGCTAGACGAACGGCTGGCTGGTCGTGACCCTGAGATTACCGACATCAACAATCCGGATCTAAAAAAAGAAGACCGTACAATGCTTGGCGCTACACAACTCGCCTGGTTTGAAGATCAACTGAAGTCATCCAAAGCCACATGGAAATTAATCGGTAACCAGGTAATATTTTCGGATATGTACTTAGAGGCGGTGTATCCAAAAATGCCACGCAACCTGGATTCGTGGGATGGTTTCCCGGTAGAGAAGAAAAAGATCATCGACTTCATCGCGCAAAATAAAATTAAGGATATCATTATCACAGCAGGCGATACCCACGCCTCGTGGGCGATAGAAGCAGCCGTTGATGTGAAAAACGCCTACAAGCCTTTTGCTGTCGAGTTTGGTACCACTAGTGTATCGTCAGGAAATGGTAATGAACGCAAGCCAGATGATACCGTGAAACTGGCTGAGCAAGCGTTGATAAAACAAAACCCACATGTGAAGTATGTCAACGATCGCGATCATGGCTATTTACTTTTGACGCTCTATCCCACCAAAACGAAAGCGGAATGGTTCTACGTAGAAAGTTTACGCACGCCTGAAACGAAGGAATATTTAGCAAAAAAATACGAAGTCGAGAAGGGTAGCACCAAACTAAAATAAAAGAGTGTTCTCTGCGTTTTGATAGGAATTCTACCATCCATCTGCCAATGAAAAAGCTGTTATTCTCACTCGTTCTTTTGGGCTGTTTCCTTCGTGCTGCCGCTCAAGTTATTGGCACACCTTTTCCCGAAATGGTAGCCGAAACAGTCGATGACAAGAAAGTCAACTTGCCGCTGGACGTGAATGGAAAATACACACTACTTGGATTGGCCTATAGCAAAAAATCAGAAGACGAACTTAACTCATGGTTTAGCCCCATCTTCAACAAGTTTATTCAGAAGCCCGAAGGAATGATGGCCGGCATGGGCTACGATGTGAACGTCTACTTCGTCCCTATGTTCACAGGTGTGAATGCGGCCGCTACTAACACAGCAAAAAAGAAAGCCCTGAAAAATACCGATCCTAAATTATTACCCTACATTCTTTTCTACAAAGGAGAACTAAAGAAATATAAAGAGGCACTGGACTTTGAGAGACGCGATGTTCCCTATTTTTTTATTCTCGATCCGCAAGGCAAGATTATTTATGCCACATCAGGTGCCTACTCCGAGGCGAAGATGGATGCTGTGGAAGAAGTGATCGAATAGGTCAGTTTGTGTTGTAAAAACAAATGCGCCATATTTGATTGTAGGCACAAGCAGCACAACCATGATTACCAAACAATCGATTAAGGACGCGCACGAACGGATCAAACCCTATATTCAACACACACCCGTGTTGACAAGTGAAAGTTTAAATGAAATGGCGGGCTGCAACCTATTTTTTAAATGCGAAAATTTCCAAAAGGTAGGTGCCTTCAAAGCGCGGGGTGCAATGAACGCGGCACTCTCCCTTCCCAAGGACCAACTTCAAAAGGGGATTGCCACCCACTCATCGGGCAATCACGCACAAGCGATTGCTCGTGCTGCAAAGATTCTAGGAGTGAAATCGTACATCGTAATGCCGCGCACGGCACCGGAAATTAAAAAACGCGGAGTAAGAGGTTACGGTGGCGAGATTTTCGAGTGTGAACCGAATTTGGCTTCCCGAGAATCAACGCTGGCGGAAGTAATTAGAAAAACAGGCGCAACAGAAATACATCCCTTCAATAATTACGAAGTAATTACCGGACAAGCCACCGCAGCCAAAGAGCTGATCGAAGAAATCAGTTCGTTAGATTTTATTGTAGCCCCTGTGGGCGGTGGTGGACTGCTAAGTGGCACTGCTCTGGCAGCCAAATATTTCTCCCCACAAACAATAGTGATTGCGGGTGAACCGGCCGGCTCGGACGATGCCTATCGTTCGATGCAAAGCGGTAAAATAGAAGAAGCCCAGTCAAACACGATTGCCGATGGACTCCTGACTAAGCTGGGCGACAAAACGTTTCCCATCATTCAGCAGAATGTAAAAGAAATTATTACGGTAACAGATGAAGAGATCATCGCAGCAATGAGGCTTATCTGGGAACGGTTGAAAATAATTGTTGAGACTTCCTGCGCGGTGCCCTTTGCGGCTGTGCTAAAAGATAAAACAAAATTTGCGGGCAAACGCGTGGGAATTATCCTCACCGGTGGAAACGTAGATTTAGAAAAAGTAGGAAAACTATTCGGGTAGTCTAATATTACTCAACGGGAAGGTTTGCTGCTTTCCATGCCTTCAATCCGCCTGCACATTCATACACCTCTTCGTACCCTTTTTCCTTTAGAATTTTTGCCGCTTTTGCACTCCTGATTCCACTGCCACAATATACAAAGATGGGTTGGTGTGGTAGTGAATCCAATTTTGTCGCGAATGCTTCATCGTACACAATGTTTTTGGCATCGTGTATTTTGCCGTTTGCCACTTCTTCTATTGTCCGCACATCCAGCAATATTGCTTGGGCGGTCGATTTGTATTTTGCTTCAAAATCTTTTGGAGATAGAACAGCTTCGGTTGGTTTAGGTTGGCAGGCCAGCAGCGCAAGAAGAATAGCAAATTTTTTCATTGATATTAGTTAAGGTCTGAACCAACGCAACGTGCGTCTTATTGCCACGAATAACACAAATTTACACGAATTTTATCTTGTTTTTATCTGTGAATTCGTGGCAACGCTTTTGAATTTACACTAGCCTAGTGAGCCCACTCGCTCTAACAATTTCTTGGTAGCACGTATGCCTTCATCCTCCGAAAGTTTTGATCCCTCGTACTCAATGCCGATATGACCAGCGTACCCTGCGGCCTTTACAATCGGTAACATTTTTGCGTAGTCTGTCTCGATGCAATTCCCCTCACCATCAAAATCGTAACTCTTCGCACTAACGCCTTTTGCAAAAGGCATCATCTCTTGCACCCCCTTGTAACGATCGTATTGTTCCACACAAATTTCTCCGTTCTCCTTTTTCTCTCTCCGAACACAAAAATTTCCAAAGTCGGGCAGAGTACCACAATTCGGCAAATTAACTCCCTTGATTACACCACTTAACCATTTTCCATTGGACGAAATACCTCCGTGGTTTTCAACAATCACATTAATGCCAACGGTTTGGGCATACTCGCTTAGTTTGTGCAGTCCATCTATCCCCGCCTTTGCGACCTCCTCCGGTTTTCCGTCACCATAACAATTCACACGAATAGAATGACAGCCTAAAAATTTAGCCGCATCAGCCCATTTGTAATGATTTTCTACAGCTTGCAATCTCTTCGCGGCATCTAGGTCTGCCATGTGTCCCTCCTGATCAATCATAATCAGCACACTGGTAACACCATGGTCATCGCACCTGCCTTTCAACTCTTTCAAATAGTTGAAATCGGTCGCCTTGTCTTTAAAAAACTGATTGACGTATTCTACAGCCGAAATATCAAATTCCTTTTTTGCCTTTGCCGGAAAATCTAAATGATCTAATACTTTTCCCTGCAAGGCCTTGTGAAGAGACCATTCAGCCAACGAAATTTTAAAAAATAAATCTTTTTTGGAAACAGGCGCTTGCCCAAGGGAAGTCACCGGCTCTAAAATTCCGGATACGAAGCCATAGCTGGAAATTAATCCAACCCTTTTAAGGAATTTTCTGCGATCAAATTGTTTCATTTTTGATTCGTTTAAAATCTAAGTTCAACTAATAAGTGCAACACAAGTTTAACTAACTCGGTCAATTGAAGGGAGGAGAAATCTTCCCTTCTTTCAACCTCTTGTGTTGCACTTATTAGTTGAACTTAGAATATTTCAAAATCATTTTTTAAATAAATCTTATTTCGTGTAGTTAATGCGCAACTATTACCTTGCTAACATGAACCAATTGACGATTAGATCTAAACTGAACATAGTACATACCCGACACAAGGTTCTTAACAGATACACTACGATTACTTCGCTGAGGAAGATTGCCCGAATGGATAAGCTGGCCATTTGAATTGATCAGGTAAAACTGTAAATCGGGCAGCTCGGTATAAAGAAAAAGTTCATCGTTAACCGGGTTGGGATAGGCAATAATCTGGTTAGTTAAAGCTTCTTTCAAACCCGTGATAACACCTCCCCTTCCGGAGAGATCAACCTGTATCGGAACACTACTTCCATTTGACGTAATGACGAGGCTTCCTTTGTATTCCTTTGCTTCGGTAGGCTGAAACGATATAGGTAATACATAGGCACTTTTAGGAAGTATACTTGCCGATGCTGCACCGGTAAAGCCTTCCGGATACTCCAACTTTGTGATGGTAAGTGGACCATTCCCATTATTTGTTAGAGGTAAAACAAGTACCCTTGTTTGATTCACCCCGACTGTATTGAAAGAAAGCGTGTCTTGCACTTTTAGTTCACGTGAGGAACCGGACCCGGTAACGTACACCGTCAAGGGGCTGGTCGCTCCATTAAAAAATAAGCGAAGTTCTCCTGCATAACTTTCTGGTGTAACTGGGTTAAAGCTGACAGCAAGTTTAAGAGTGCTGTTTGCCATAATTGAATTGCTGCCGGTTGAGCCTTTAAAACCAATGGGATTCTGAACGCTGTCCAGCTTGAGAGCTTCACTGTAATTATTCTCAATACGCACATCCTTTGTAAAACTACTGCCCACATCAACGAAACCAAAATGAAGTTCCTTTTGAACCGATACCTGTGAGAGCGATTCATTCAAGGTGGCGGTAAAAATCCCACTGCCGTGCGTGGCCACGGCAACGAGGAAGGTATTGTTGCGTGAGGCTATCATGTCGACCGCACTATTGCCAATTTGATCAAGTGCAATTTTTTCCCAATGCGTATTTTCTCCATCCATCTGCTCAGTAGCAAATAGCCCGGTAGATGTGCCTACGAAATAAACTTTTCGGTTTCCCACTTGCGCAATTTCCAGCCAAACCAGAGCAGGGCCATTTCCGGTGCCATCGGAGTTTTCTTCCAGATTGCCAGCCACTTTCTGCCAATTGCTTCCAGCATCAACACTCCGATAGAGGCTGTATTGCTCGTAGTTGGAAATAACGGCAAATAACTCATTACCATTATCAGGATCTACTTTAATCTGATTTACGAAAGTAAACGCTTGAGCCGGAATTTTACCGCAAAAATGAGGACCATCATAGTCGCTAACGTGTGCTTTTTCGTAACGATAAAAAAGCAGATCCGAAGATTTTCTTGCCGCCATGTATACGCGATGAGTAGGTTTTTGTGAACTTATACCAATAGCCAAAAGTCCATCATAGTCCACACTTCCTAGTGAAAGACTCTCCCATGAAGATAGAGGAGGATTTAACAAAAGTTGGTCAAGTTTGTTGTTTCGCCAAACCTGTTTTTCAACCGTAGTGAACATGACGTTTTTATCGGAAGGATCAAGGAAGAAAGGGTGAATGAAGCGAACGCCACCGAGGGCAGATCCATTGAACACAAATTTCTGTTCCAGCTTGTCACCTTTCCAGGTATTTACCACAATCGCGGCATTTTGAATGCTCGTGTACAACAAGGAATCGTTGAATGCTGCATATCCGCCATCAGCTCCCATAACGTTGCTCCAGGGCAACCCAGGTGCCGGTTGAATATGTGTGCCATTATCCTGTGTTCCTCCTGCCACCGCTTGGCTGGCGCCTTCCGTGCGGATGGCAACGGAATAGAATTGGGTGGCTGCGTAATTATTGTTAATTGGTCTCCAGTTCTTCGGCCATGCCGCTATATCCGCCAAGTAAACGCCACCATCGTTGATATTGAGGGCGAAATTGGGATCAGAGGAAAAAAAAACCAACCCATGATGATCCACATGAGGTTCCGTGTTCATACTCACATTTGCCAGCGAGCTGAATCCATCGGTGCTACGATAGAGGTAAATACCTCCGAGAAACACCAGCGAGGGATTGGCAGGATGGACACTTACAAACATACTGTAACCCGATTGCGTGTTAACACGTGTGAAGCTGGGTTCCCGGATTTGAGTGATGACAGAACTTCGGTCAGTCCACACGCCTCCTGAACTGTTGTGCTGATAATGAAACAGGTCGTGCTCATTTCCCCGTGCGATGAAAAAATACACTTGGCTTTCGTCCGATGGTGCGATGGCGATACTAGCTCTTGGCGGTGCGGTTTTTTGGAACGAAGGAGAAATATTGGACCACGTTACGCCATCAGCCGAACGAAATATCCCGCCCTGCGTTCCTGCGGCAGTCGCATAAATGATACCTTGAGACGTGACCGCCAGATTGTGATGAAGCCGGAAGCTCGTAGTACCCAATGTTCGTGCCCACGTTTGGCCGCCATCGGCACTTCGCATGATGCCTGCTGATGTTGCAGCGAGCACCACATCAGCATCGGTTATCGTTGGATGTACGGCCAATGCAATCACAGCAGAAAAACTGGCAGACGTTTGAATGGGTGTTGCCGAAGTACCGGGTAACGATACCCAGGTGGCTCCGTTATCGGTAGACTTAAATAACCCTTCGGAGTTGATCCGCGAAGAGCCCGAGGACTCCTGTGTTCCAACGTACCAGGTGCTCCCCTTGCCCGGGCGAGGATCTTGTGTGATAGCCGATATGTTGATCATTCGGTCAGCTGATGAAATTCGGGTCCAGGAGCGGCCACAATCCCACGATTCCCATAATCCGCCAGAGACTGCGCCAGTAAAAATGTGGCATTCATTCGCCTTGTCGATAGCGATGGCACGGGTGCGCGGACCAACTGTAAAAGGGCCTCGGTGTTGCCAGACTAAAGGTAAATCCAGGTTGGATTTTTGACGTGCATTGATATTGACTTTTTGTGCCTCAATCATCTCAGAAACAAATCGCAACTCCCGCTGGCGCATGTTTTCGGGAATCTCGCCAGTACGGGGATTACAAAAACGCATTTGATCATAACGTTCACGTGCCTCGGGGTCATCCTCCGTACCTGCGCTACTCCCTTTTTCCAATAGGGCATAAGTCCATAATTGAGACGTATCCAAATTCTTGTTGTACAAAAGCACGCTTGCGAGAAAAACTACAAAAAGAGTGACTGTAACAACTAACAACAGCCTTGGTTTTATCTTCACTTCCATATATTTTAATTTTTATTAAAAATGGCATCCAAAGATAAAATTATTTGGGGAACTGGCTTTTATCCATATTAGGTAAAATACGCAGCGCATTTTTGTAATAAATTTTCTTCAAAAGATCATCTGGTAAGCCAATGCCATACATTCTCCAAAAGGCATGATAGCGTTTGTGATAGGGAAAGTATTCGTCTTCCGTTTCCAATACCCGAAAATAGGTCTCGTATTCATCGGGTACCCAACTATCCTTACCAAAAAGAACACGATCTTGATACTTTGTTAGAAAGGCTTTTGCCGCACGTGGTTGTCTGCCTAACTCCGCAATCACGGCACCAATTTCAGTCACCATGTTGGGGTATTGATCCATCAGTTGGCTCAGCTTTTTCAAATCGCTGCCAAACCAACCTAAGTGGGCATTGATAAATATTGTCTTGGGGTGTTTCTTGAAAATGTTATGCTGCTCCGCAATTATCGTTTCCCATTTCACCGTATCGGTATCATGCCTACGACCGGGGTGCAGTTTTAATTCCAACCATCGTTCATTTTCCTTATCAATAGGTTGCCAAAATTGTTTAGGGTCTGCTGCGTGAATCAAAACTGGTATACCCAGTTCGCCACACTTTGCCCACACGGGGTCAATTCGTGGGTCGTCTATTTGAATTCGCCTTCCCTTGCTGTCCTTATTAAACATCCCAAGGCTTTTATAAATCTTCAACCCTTTTGCTCCCCGTTTTACATCCGCTTCCAATTGTTTGACAGTCCGAGTTGTCCAATCAGGCTCATCGATGGCACCGAAATCGACATTTGTAAAAAGTACAAAGCGAGTGGGGTATTGTTTCTGAATATTGTCGATCGATTTTTCCAGATGATCTCCACTGCTGCGAAACCCGCGCCCACTTAGGTTGATCATAACGCCCATGTTCAACTTATCCATTTCCTTTACCAAACCGGTCAAGTCTGCTGTATTCATATTGCCCTGATGGTTGTGAATATCGATAAACGGAAACTTGGCTCTCGTTATCCGGTGCTCGTCTACCTTTAAGGACGAGGGCGGATCGTAACTCTCAAAATCCATTTTCATATCCAATGGCTTTTCTTGTGCCCAAGCCTGGAAAGTCGATAGAATAAGTAAAATGGCCATTAAATGCTTCATTTATTTCTGGTTTTAAAGGCAAGGTACGTTTTTGAAAAGCCTGTGGGTTCAAAAAATATGTAAACGGTAATTAAACCGTTGGCACTTTGTTATGTCTAAGCTCAAAATTCGACAGCTATGAAAAAATGCATTTCCCTTTCGATCTTCTTAGCGATAGTACTAATCCTGTTAGGCGTTGATTCTGCCAATGCACAGCGAGTTATTGTTACCCGTTCGACCGTGCTTGTGCCAGCGCCTGCCAACGCCCGCATGTCTACCAACGGCTATTGGAAATGGAGTCCTCGATTTCAAAAATACATTTGGGTTACTCATTCAAGAACAAGGTTGCGTGTGCATCGCGGATATCGTGTCAGAATCTAATTTACGAAAAAATGAAAAAAGCAACATCCATTCTCAAACACACCATGAACCTGCTGGCCGAAGATGTCCAGTCATTTAGAAAAATTGTTTTGACTTCTGGCGGGGGCGACCTCCCCAAGGAGATTAAGGAAAAACAAAAACTGATTCACGAGATTGAAGGCTGGCTGAAAAATACGTTCAGGCGAACCGCGTTATAGCACCAAAAAAGTTTTCATGTTTTGAATCTGTCAAATCTTAGTAACTTGCTTGCTTTGATTTGAAAGCACATGAAGAAAATATTTTTGGGTTTCCTTTTCCTACCTTTCCTTTGCAACAGCCAAACGATTGATCAATCGTTAGACGTAGCCAAACGAAAAATTGCTTCTCGAAACTATATCGAAGCAAAAGCCGATTTAACAAAACTGATTGAAGCCAATCCAAAAAACAAAAACGTTTTTACACTCCGCGGTCGGGCGAAAATGGGATTGCAAGATTACTATGGCGCCATTGGTGATTTCAACTTCGCATTGGATATTGACTCCACGTTTGCGGAGGCACTTAATTACCGAGGCGAAGCCAAAGTCAGTCTGGGCGATGATGACGGAGCCATTACAGATTTAGATAAAGCCATTCGATTTAACGCCAAATACGAAGAAGCCTATACCAACCGGGGATTTGCCAAGTACAATAGCGAAGATCTACAGGGTGCCTATTTTGATTTTTCAAAGGCGCTTGAACTGGGTACTGTAAATGACGATAAATACTTCAACAGGGGAATCGTAAAGGCAGAGCTTGGAGAATTTGTAAGCGCCATTGATGACTACTCTAAAGCAATTGAGTTAGATAAAAATGACGCTAACCTTTACAACTATCGAGGCGTTGCCTTTTATAATACATCCAACTTTGATAAAGCGATTGCCGATTACGATCAGTCGATCAAACTCGATCCCAAAGATCCGTTAAAGTATGAAAACCGCGCGCTCGCCAAAAGTGCAAAGGAAGACTTAAAGGGAGCGTTAGAGGACTATAATAAATCGCTGGAACTTGATAATCAGGATTCTGAGACTTTCAACCTGCGAGGGGTTTTGAAACATACGATGCTCGACTACGATGGCGCCATTGTAGATTATGGCAAGGCCATTGAACTGGACGGAACCAATCCCACCTACTATGACAATCGGGCATTGAGCAAAACCACCAAGGAAGATTTTGCAGGTGCAGTGGACGACTATACTTCTTCCATTGAGTTATACCCAAATGACCCTGAAACATATTACCAACGCGCATTGGTGAAGCTCTCCATGAACAACAATTATGATGGTTGTCTAGACCTAAAGCGCGCTGAAGAACTGGGGTCACCTGATGCCAAGAACGCCATAAAGAAAAATTGTAAATAATTTAATGGTGCGTGGGCATGCTAATTTGTAAACTGAACTGAGCAAATTAACAAATCAACGAATTAGAGAATCGACTATTGAAAGTCCTTATCATCCTTAACGGCATTTCAAGAAAAAAGAACTTTTTCTACAGGGAAATATTACCTGCATTGCAAGAGAATTTTGAAATTACTCTGGCTGAAACAGCCTATGCCAATCACGCCACCCAGCTAGCGTCAGAAGCACTTTCTCAAGGTTTCGATTGCGTATTATCAGCAGGTGGAGATGGAACCTTGCATCAGGTTATCAACGGTATACTGTTAAATGGAAATTCTGACGCCCTCCCTAGTATTGGAGTCATTCCTCTGGGCTCAGGAAATGATTTTGCTACGGCCTGCGGAATCGAGGCCAATGCTACCTCGATTATTAAATTACTCAAAAAAAATTCCCCTAAACCCACCGATGTTGGTAAGATCCTGTGTGAGGATAGCCATGGGAATAAAATTCAAAAATATTTCATCAACGTGTGTAGTTTGGGAATGGGGCCAGCCACTGTACAGCAGATGGAAAAATCACCAAAATGGATGAGTGCAGACCTGCGCTACTTTACCGCTATCCTTAAGACGTTTTTTACCCATGAGCCTGAAAAGATTTTAGCGAAATCTGAGAACTGGGAGTTTTCTGGAAGAGTCCGTGTATTTGCTGTGGCGAATGGTAAATCGTTTGGAAACAAAATTTTTATTGCACCCGATGCAAAGATGGAGGACGGGTGGCTGAATACATTTTTAGCAAGTGATCTGCCATTGGCAAAATTTCTTTGGTATTTGCAGACCATCAAACTCAAAAAAAAAATTGCTGATTCCAGAATTATGTACTCAAAAGTGAAAGAGGTTACCATCTCCGGTTCTCAAAAAGCTTTGTTGGAGGCAGAGGGTGAGATGGTTGGGCAGTTACCGGCTCAAATTGAAATACTCGAAAACCGAATTAAATTTTTTAGATAAACAGTCACAAAAAGGGTTTATCTCAAAAGGTGAAATGTTGTTTCTTGTTATTACTTTTGAAAACCTTAAAACATCAACCCCTTGAATACTAAACTTCAACAAATTTTTGATTCGCTTGAAGCCCAACGAAATCAACTATTCACATCGCTCAACAGCCTTGCAGTCGAAAAGCTCAATCAACAACCCACAAATGGCTGGTCAATCAATCAGGTAATTGCCCACCTTATCGCTGCCGAACGCTTGTCGGTTCTCTACCTTCGGAAAAAAATCCAAGCAATCAACGAGGTAGAAAATACCGGCTTGATTGAAGAACTGATGTTACGCACGAAGCTACTGAGAGTTTGTGGAAAATAGTAACTTTAGCCATGGACAAACATATCTTGGATATTCTGACCGATTACCAGATCAGTTCGTTTGGGAAGGT